>ERZ808240.1757-NODE-1757-length-25792-cov-10.913005_pt1 | contig 25792 bp, 19 predicted proteins | sample MGYA00521084_ERZ808240 | MGnify/ENA primary metagenome ERZ808240 (study PRJEB31516, sample SAMN03275571) | gut metagenome | biome: mammalia-associated habitat; material: feces | host: Papio cynocephalus | place: Kenya | collected 2012-08-06 ... | reverse complement strand
CGTTCTTTGCTGAAGTTTTCAACTTCTTGCGCACTCGCTATTTTGCAACAGCCCCATCGTGATTTGAGGTTAAAGTTCATTGATGGCCGCTGTGACGGACAGCTGCTTCAGCCGCTGGACGGGGAAATAGACCGCCAGCGCGGTGCTGACCAGAATGAACGCGGCAATGATGCACAGCGAAGTCACCGGCAGCTGCCAGGACTGCCCAAAGTAATGGGTAATGAGCTGCCCGTACAGTTTGCGCTGCAGCACCAGGCCCAGCCCACAGCCCAGCACCAGGCCGGAGAGGGAACAGGTGGCCGTCTCGGCGGTGATCATCCGAGTGAGCTGGGCACTGTCCAGGCCGATGGCGCGCAGGATGCCGTATTGTCTGGTGCGGGAGGCAACGCTCATGGAGATGCTGTTCAGGACGTTAATCAGCGAAATGAGCGCCAGCACAGCCAGAAAGCTGTAGGCACCGATGCGGGTGGCCCAGTACGAAGCATTGCTTTTTTCGTTGGAGAGCCGTGCATCCTGCACAATGATGTCAGCGGATTCATAGGCGTGCAGAGCGGCAAGGGTGTCCGCGGGAACGTCTTTGGCCACATGGACGTAAAGGCTGTTGAACGGCTTGACGCCTATGATGCGGTCAAAGGTCTCCTGGGAGCAGAAAATGGTCTGGTCATCGCTGCCGATGCCCTGTGAGAGCACACCGCAGATGGTCAGCTCCTGCCCGTTGATGGTGATGGTATCCCCGACCTGAAAGACGTTTTCCCGGTTGTAAAGCAGTGCCACCCTGCCGTTGTCTCCGGCAATGCCGTTTAGTGTGCCGCGCACAAGGTCCTGTCTGGCTCCCTGCAGCATGCTTTCGGTGTAAGAACAGAGGTTTCCGGTGTGTTCCGTGCCGTCAGCGGAAACGATGGGGATGTTGCCCTCCAGAGAAACGGTGTCCACGCCGGTAACGCCCGGCAGGGCTGCGATCTCGTCCGCAAGGCTGGAGTCCAGGATGAACGCATTGGCATAACCGTTCAGGATGATGTCCGGCTGGTAAGAAAGCATGGTGGGCATCAGCAATTTGGCAAAATCCAGCAGCACCGAGAATGCGAGAAAAAGCAGGATGCTCAGTGCAAAAGACGCCGTCATCAGTGCCCAGCTCTTGCGGGATTCGGTCGTGTGGCGCACACCCAATGCCACCTCCACCTGGCCATGCAGGGCTGCAGCGTGCCGTGCCGGGACGGATGCATCCAGATTGCCGGAGACGGCGGCCATGGGGGATACACGGGAGGCCCGGCGGGGGCAGGTGCCTGCGCAGCCAGCAGCACTGTGAGGATGCCGACCACCGCGCCGCTGATCAGGCCGACCGCGCTCAGCTTGCCAACCGGCATGGTGACCCACTCACCGCCAATGCCGTAATGCAGCGCGGCGCACACAGCCCAGCTGATGCCGGTGCCCAGCACAAGGCCGATGGGCACCGCTGTTTTGCACCAGCTGAGCGCTTCAAGCCGCACGATGCGGATGACCTGCGCCCGGCTGGCCCCGGTGCAGCGCAGCATCCCGAAGAACCGGGTGCGCTGGGCGATGCTGCTGTTCAGGCTGCCGGAGATCATCAGCACACCGGCCAGCAGCACCAGCACAAACAGCACGATTGCCAGGCCGTAGATGCCCCGCATGGAGGCATTGCTGCTCTGGCCCGCCAGACCCATGATGGCAACATTTTCCTGCACGGAACAGCCCTGTTCCTGCAGTTCCTGCCGGGCTGCAGCGGCATGGGCAGCACTGTCAAACTGCAGGTAGCAAAGAGAACGTTCTGCGGCGGTGCCGTTTGCCTGCAGCAGGGCCTCGAAAGTCTCCCGTGTCAGGTAAACGCCCACCAGATAAGTCTGGCCTTCGTAGTAGCTGGCGTCCTCTGTGCCAATGCCGCAGACGGTAAAGGAATGATCCCCTGCGGGTGTGTGCACGGTGACAGTATCGCCCAGTGCCGCACCGATGGAAGCGGCAGCGTTGGGGGTCAGCATGGCTTCGGTATCATTCTGCGGGAAGTGTCCTTCCGTGATGCTGCCCGCAAACTGCTGCAGAGCGCTTTCTTCAGTACCATACAGAACCGCTTTTTTGGTTTCCACCAGATAGCCTGCAGCGTCCCCGTCAAAATTGAAGTTTTCCAGCACACCGGCATGCAGCAGGTCTGTACGGCCGTGCAGGCTGTTCAGCTGCGCTTCCGTCGGATCTTCCAGAGATAAATGCCAGCTGCCGTGCTTGGAATTCATCTGGTCGGTCTCGCTGCGCAGGAACATGTCCGCGATGCTGAAGATGACGGTGACCAGCAGCACGGCAATGACGATGCACAAAATGGTCATGCGGTTCTGGCGCTTGTGCGCTTTGGCCGAAAGGGGAACAAGGTCCAGATAGCGCTTCATTCCCGGCACCTCCCCAGATCAGTCAGGGTGCCGTCCGAGACCTGCAGCACGCGGTCTGCCGTTTGAGCAATGCTGCGGTTGTGCGTGATCATCACAATGGTCTGCTCATACTTGCGGGAGGCCTCTTTCAGCAGAGCGATGACCTCGCTGCTGTTCTGGCTGTCCAGGTTGCCGGTGGGCTCGTCAGCCAGGATCAGCGCGGGCCGGGTGATCAGGGCGCGGCCAATGGCCACGCGCTGCTGCTGCCCGCCGGAAAGCTGGCTGGGCAGGTGGCTGCGCCGCTCTTTCAGGTTCAGTACCGCAAGCAGTTCTTCCAGATAGGCCTGATTGGGTTTCTGATAATCCAGCAGCACCGGGAAGATGATGTTCTGCTCCACGGTCAGCTCCGGGATGAGGTTGAACGCCTGAAAGATAAAGCCGATGTTCCGGCGGCGGAAAACGGTCACCTCCCGCTCCTTCATGGCAAAAATATCCCGCCCATCAAGGAAGACCTTGCCGGCGGTGGGCGTATCCAGCCCGCCCATCAGGTTGAGCAGAGTACTTTTGCCGGAACCGGATTCGCCCACGATGGCGACAAACTCTCCCTTGGGCACCGTAAAACTTGCATTTTTCAGCGCGTGCACAGCGGTCTCTCCGCTGCCGTAGGTTTTGGACAGAGAACGGACTTCCAATAGATCCATAAGAAAACACCTCTTTCATGTTCGCTGCCCAAAGCATACTGCACGAACCTTACAGCAGGGTGAATGCAGGCTTACAATTTTGTAGGGATCCGGAAATTGAGGGTAAAGGTGGTGCCCCGGTGCAGGGTGCTGTCCACTTCAATGGTGCCGCCGTGGGCGTCCACAATGGCTTTGGCCAGCGGCAGTCCCAGCCCGATGCCGGGCGTCTGCTGGGAGAAACGGCTGCGGTAAAACCGCTTGAAGATGTGCGGCAGGTCCTCCGGGTGGATGCCGCTGCCGTTGTCCTGCACTTTGATCTGCAGCAGAGAAGCCGCCTGCGTCCACTGGATGCGGATATGGTCGCCGGGGGCAGTGTGGTCCAGCGCATTTTTGACGAGGTTGCCCAGTGCTTCCCGCATCCAGGTGCGGTCGCAGTGCAGCAGAACGCTTTCCTCGCCGGTGAAGGTGATCTCCTTTTCTTCCTGCTGCGCGCGGAAGGCAAACTGGTGCTGCACCTCACGCAGCAGGTCGGCCAGTGGCACGTCTTCCTGCTCGAATACGATGGAGCCGGCGTCCAGCCGGGTGATCTTGAGCAGGTTCTGCACCAGCGTTTCCATGCGGTCCAGCTCCTGTTCCGAGAGGGCGGCGAACTGCTGCACTTCCTCCGGAGAGGGCTCTGCCTGCAGCAGGCCGTTGTAGATGTTCAGAGCTGCCAGCGGTGTTTTGAGCTGATGGGAGATATCCGAGATCGTGTGCTTCAAAAATTCCCGCTCCCGCTGGCCGTTGTCCGCGTGGGCACTGAGCACGGCAGCTAAGGTGTTCACCATGTGGAACAGGCGGTACAGCGCACCTTCCTGGTTGCAGTCGATGCGGGCCCCGGCGTCTCCATCCAGACAGGCCCGGATCTTATCCGAGGCGTCCTGCAGCAGCTGCTCCTGCCGGTGCAGATACCACAGGCAGGAACCCAGAATGCCTGCCGCCAGTAAGACAGACAGCCCGCCCACTGGCAGAGCAAGGCAGGGCGCATTGCAGGCCACAAGCCCTTCCAGCAATGCAAAAAAGCCCAGCAGCACAGCGCACAATGCGCTGAACAGGCGCCGGGCGCTCGATTCGACCAGACAGTTCATACCAGCACCTCACCCTTCCGGGTCCCACTTGTAGCCCATGCGCCGCACCGTCAGGATCTTTTGCGGGGCGCTGGGGTCATCTTCGATCTTCATGCGCAGGCGGCGGATGTACACGGTCAGGGTATTCGTGTCCACATAGCTGCCCTGGCAGTCCCAGAGTTTATCCAGAATCTGCTCCTTGGTCAGCACGATGCCTGCGTTCTGCATCAGCAGGCAGAGCAGCTTGTATTCGGCGGCCGTCAGTTCCAGCGGAGCACCGTTTTTGAGCGCCTGCCCCTGCAGCAGGTTGACCTGGATGCCGCCGGAAGACAGGGTGGTGTCGGCCCCGCCAAAATCCCGTGCCCGGCGCAGCAGCGCATGGATGCGGGAGAGCAGCACACCCAGTTTGAAGGGTTTGGTGATGTAGTCATCGGCACCCATGTCCAGCCCCATGATGATGCTGGTCTCCTCGTCCGACGCAGTGAGGAAAAGGATGGGCACCTTGGAGGTGCGGCGCACTTTTTCGCAGAAAGAAAAACCGGAGCCATCCGGCAGGGAGACATCCAGCACCAGAAGATCATAGCCGCCTCCGGCCCAGAGGGTGTCTGCCTCGGCCAGTGTGTGGGCGATATCCAGCGCAAAGCCCTGTTTACGGAACGCAAACGACAGCCCGCTGGAAAGGCTGAGATCATCCTCCAGCAACAGGATCTTAACAGATTCGTTCATACAGCACCTCCTGCAATGTGGCCCCATTATAGAACAAGGGGCGGCATCTGCGCAACTGCAAAACCAAAAAGAGCCTGTGCACGGCACCATGCACAGGCTCTTTTGCAAGGGAAAAATCAGCGCTCTGGCACGCTGCATTCTGCCCGTTCTCTTTTTTTGTACGCTTCCTGTTTACAGTTTTTCAAGTTCCTCGACCAGCAGCTGCGGGTGGTTGATGATATCGCCATGCCCGAACCCCTCGAAGCACCGGACGGTCAGCTTGGGGTAAGCCCGCCGCAGGGCCGCGATGGCTTTTTTCATGTGGCCCTCTTTCTCGCCGTACCAGCAGGCAACATTTGCCTCCGGCTGCACCGGGAATGCCGTGCGATATAAGTACAGGCCGACTTCCCAGGTCGCGCGGACAGATTCCAGGCTGACATTGTCCGGAATGCGGCTGAGCATGGTCTGGATGCCCTGTTCAGTCTGCCCCATGAAGCGCAGCGCCCAGGCCGGCATGGACTTTGTGTGCGCCGTCTTGTACTGCTTTTGCGGCATGATCTTTAAAAGCAGCCCGTTCAGAATGCCATAATCAAGATATTCCGGCCCGCTGAGCACCATGTGGCCAATCTGCACATGCGGGGAAGACTGCAGCATCACCGCCGGCCCGCAGCCCAGAGACTCTGCATATAGGATATCCAGCTTTCCGCCGCAGTTCTGTACGATATAATCCGCCAGCTGGTCCGCCTGCCCCTGCGCTGTGGTGTAGGTGGTTTTGCCGGTTCCGTCAAAGCCATCAAAACTGACCGCATAGACGCAGTATTCCGGTTCCAGCAGCGGAATGATATCCTCAAACTGCCGCCAGCACATCAGGTTTCCGTGCAGCAGCATGATCGTTTTGCCTGCTGCATTGCCAGATTTTCGAATTTCCATCAGACTTCACCTCATACTCTTTTCTGCGTTTCCACCGCTCAGCGGGTATTTTCCAATGTATTCTGGTGGGCCGCCTGTACCTCCTGCAAAAACTGCTCCGGGCGCTCGCCCGCAAGGGTGCCATGCCCCAGGTTGGGGAACACCTTGTCTCCCAGCCGCCTTGCCTCATCCGGCACCGACTTGAACTCTGTTTCCGGTTCGTCGGGGTTGAAGCCATCGTATGCCACCAGGATCACAGGGTATTTCCGGGCCATGGCCCTGGCGGCCGGCTCTGCACCGCGGTAGCACACCCCGCCGCCGGGCAGCATGACCATCAGTTCCGGATTTTCCCTGCCGTATTCAAAGTATTTCATGTCCGCGTTCCTTCTCTCACACAAATGGTTAGAACTGACTAACTTTTTGGCTTTGAAAAAAGCCGCTCACCCCGGGGCGGCTTTCTTCTCTGGTTAAAAGCATACGACACTCTGCGTCTGCTGTCAAGGTTCGAAAATGGTTTCGTGCTGTCTGAAAGCACTTTCGCTTCCAGCATAAAGCTGCACGGACGGATTTGGTCTGTCCATCCGGCCATGTACAGGCGCTTTGCAGAACATAAGATCAGCGCTCCGGCCCGAACCAGAAGCGGAACTGCGTGCCGTTTTCAGCGGTAAAGCAGGCGTCTGCGTGGGGCTTTGCTCCCCAGCTGTTGTCGCCGCCCACGCCGCGCTGGAACAGCGCGCACCGCACGATGGTCTTGTTGTCATCGCGGGGCAGCTCATAGAGATGGCGGGCGTTTTCCAGTTCGTGGGGCGTATAGGGCAGGGCCGAGAAGGTCATGCCGGCGTCACTGCCAAAGCAGATGCCCGGAATGCTGCCGGCGACATCTGCGCGGAAGACGCTGGTCCGGCTGCCGCATTCCTGCGGGTACACCGGGCTGTACCGGGCAAAGTCTTCCCGGACGTTGTAGTTCCACGCACCCATCTGCCCGCCGGCGGTGCGGTCGGCTGCCGTCTCGCGCGGGCCAAGGCCGAGGTAAGAGACTTCGGTCAGCTCCCGGCGCAGCGGGAACAGCAGGCCGAACTCCGGCAGCTCTGCGCGTTCGCCCTGCCAGGTCAGAGTCACATCGCAGCGGCCCATGCCGTCCAGCGTGAAGTCCACAGGCAGCGTCCGACCGTCCGGCAGCGTGTAGACGGCGTGCACGGTGACAAATGTGTCGGACTGTTCCGCCGTCAGGTTGTCGCACCGGGCATAAAGGCCGACGGTCTTCCAGAAGGAAAACTGGAACGGTTCTGCGCAGCCGTCATCGTTGTTGGTGGGGGCGCGCCAGAAGTTCAGGCGCACAGTATCGTCCAGCAGCTGGATGCCATCGTACCGGATGGACACAAGGCCCTTGCCCCGGGAGAAGATGTACTCAAAGCCTTCGGCCTTCACGCCGATGTTGCAGTCCATCTCCACCAGCTGCGGGGCGGGCGTGGTCAGACGGGCCTGCGTGTGGTTGTGCCACACCTGCCCGCAGGCTGCTTCATATCCGGCAGGCACACCAGGCAGAGCGGCCCGCTGCACGGCGGTAACGGTCATGCAGGCAAGACCTGTTTCCGGCAGGGAGAACGGATAGGCCACCCGCACGGTCTCGCCGGGGGCGCAGTCCACCCGCAGCACGGCACGGCGTTCCGGGCTGCCATTGATGGAGGAGGCGAACACCAGATCGTAAGCGTTCAGGTTCGTGAAGAGGGTCTGGTTTTCCACGATTACTTCCGTGTCGGCGCAGTGGATCTGGAACGGAGCATACGCGGCCTTGACTGCATCCATCTTGGGGGTGTTGCGGCGGTCCGGCAGAACAAGGCCGTCGATGCAGAACTCCCGGTCGGTGGGTCGGTCGCCGAAGTCGCCGCCGTAGGCAAAGCTGGGCTTGCCGTCCGGACCGGGCACTTCAATGCCGTGGTCGATGTACTCCCAGATGAAACCACCCTGATAGCGTGGCTCCTCGTAGGCATACTCAGTGTACTCGGTAATGCCGCCGTTGGAATTGCCCATGGCATGGCTGTATTCGCACATGATAAAAGGCTTTTCCGGGTGCGCCGCCAGGAAGGTTTTGATGTCCGCCACCGGGGTGTACATCTGGCTCTCCATATCGGACGTAGCCGGATAGGTGCGGTCCCAGAAAATGCCCTCGTAGTGCACAAGGCGGCCGGGATCTGTGCGGCGGAAGTATTCACTCATTTCCCACAGCGTTTTGCCGCCGTGGCTCTCGTTGCCGCAAGACCAAATCAGGATGGCCGGGTGATTTTTATCCCGCTCCAGCATGGCCTCGGCCCGGGCCAGGACATTTTCCCGCCACTCCGGGCGGTCGCCGGGCAGAGTCCATTCGTCCGAGCCATCGGCCCCCAGCTTCTGCCAGGTGCCGTGCGTTTCCAGATTCGTTTCCCCGATGACATACAGGCCGTATTCGTCGCACAGATGCAGGAAGTACGGATCATTGGGGTAATGGCTGGTGCGCACGGCGTTGACGTTGTGGGACTTGAGGTTCTGCACATCCCACAGCATCTCTTCGTGGGAGACGGCGCGGCCCGTTTTGCAGCTCCACTCGTGGCGGTTGACGCCCTTGAACACGATGCGCTTTCCGTTCAGCAGCATTTGGCCATTCTTCAGTTCGAACCTGCGCAGGCCGACCTTCAGGCCGGTGCGCTCCACTAGGCTGCCTTCGTGCAGCAGGGCAATCTCGGCTTCGTACAGGTTCGGCTGCTCAGCACTCCACAGGGCCGGGCGCTCCACGGTAAAGGTGAAGGAAACGTCCTGCACATCCGGCTCGGTGTCCGGGTCTGCTTCGCCTTTGCCGAATACCACGCCGCTGGCATACTCAGCCGGTTCGCCTACCTCGGCATGCTGTTCCTGCCCGTTGAAGAGCACGGACAGGGTGCCTGCACCGCTGACTTTGCAGTCAAAGGTGACATCCGCGCGGGAAAAATCCTCCGCAAAGGTCTGTGTTACAAACGCGTCTTCCAGGTGCAGTTCCGGCTTGGTGAACAGCTCCACCGAGCGGAACAGGCCGCTCATGCGCCAGAAGTCCTGGTCCTCCAGCCAGCTGCCGGAGGAAAAACGGTAGACCTGAATGGTCAGGGTGTTCCTGCCAGGGTGCACGGCCTCGGTCATGTCGAATTCTGCGGGGGTAAAGGTGTCCTCGGTGTAGCCGATATAGGTGCCATTGCACCATACGGCGGCAGCGCTGTCAACCCCGTTCAGGCGCAGATAACAGCTGGCCCAGCCCTCGGGCAGAACAAAACCGCGCTGATATTCCCCAATGGGATTGTATTCCCGCGGGATCTGGCCCGGGTGCAGCTTTTCGTGGCCGTCCCAGGGGTACTGCGTGTTGACGTAGTGGGGTGTACCGTAGGGGTGGCCGGGGATGCGCAGGCTCTGGATCTGGATGAGGCCCGGCACGGTCAGGGTGCCCCATTCGGTAAACGGGGCGGTCAGGTTCTCCGCATAGCGGAAGCGCCATTCTCCGTCCAGAGGGACGGCCAGCGGAAGTTCCGGGCTGGACTGGTCCGCAAATGCTGCATGGGGCGGCAGGCGGTTCTGCTGATAAACGGTAGGGTCCGCCAGCAGTTCCGGGGTGATGGGTGTGCATAACGGCATGGATGTGCACCTCCTGTGCGTCATTTTAAAAAACGGTTTCTGCAGCCGATTTTACCACAAACAGCGGCAAACCGGCAGCAAAAAACCGTGCAATATTCTGGAAAAATCAGGCTTCGTCAAACACTTCCGTGTCCAGCACGCTGTGGCCCACGGGGATCTGGTATTTCACGGCGGGCAGGTGGACATTGGTGTGGTACAGGCTGGTGTTGGGGTCACAGCCAAGCACCAGCGGCTCACCGGCACCGCACACGGCGCAGCGCAGAGTGTCGCAGTGGGCTTCGGCAGTGTTGTTTTCCACCTGTTCAGCGTAACCCGGTGCAAAATTGGGCACAGCAAAGCCGCAGTCATAGGCCTCACATGCAAAGGTGCTGTCGATCTCGTGGTGGCGGCGGTGGCCGGTGGCGGTGGGGGTGATGGTCGTTGTCACCTCAATGCCGGGGAAGGGCGACCACTGCGCCACAACGGCACCCATCTGGATCTCCCAGCTGCGGGAGACCTTGCGCACAAAGACGTTATCATCGATCACGAAGGCCAGCATACTGTCCGGCGCGGCCTGGCACAGCACCTCGCGGCTGCGGGAGGCGCAAAAGCCGAAGCGGGTGTCATAGGCAAATTTGGCGTATTTCTCCGGGAACTGGCCGTGGCCGTGGCCCTCGTTGACACCGGCGGCATAAGCCGTCACGCGGCCGGCCCGGCGCTGCACCAGCATGTTGGCGTAGGGCATGGGCTTGAGGGCGTCCAGAGCGGGCATCTCAGCCGCCTCGGCAGACCAGAACGGGTGGTCCTCCGGCAGGGCCAGCAGCAAAAAGCTCTTCATGCCCCAGTACGGGCTGCCGGGGGCATTGTAGCGCTCGGCCATGTACATCTGCGGGTAGCAGTAGCCAATGGTCAGAATGCCGTCGCGGTCAAACATTTTCTGGTCCAGCCACCAGTTGAAATTGCGCACGATAAGGCCTTTCATTACCGGCAGGGGCAGCGGCTCCAGCCCGGCCCAGATGCAGGCTGCCCAGAAGCAGTTCTGTGCAAAGCGGTAGGTCAGGCTGCGGCCAAAGGGCAGGGCGGCACCATTTTTGTCGAACCAGTAGACGAACTGCTGGGCAAACAGCTCGGCGCGGTGGCGGTAAAGGGCAGCGCGCTGCGGGTCGGTGTTGCCGGCAAACTTGGAGTACAGCAGGCCGTAATACTGGATGGCCCAGGGAATGTAGTAGTCCTTCTGAACGGAGGCGCCGTCCGTGGACCAGCCGTCGCCGCTGTAGTAGCTGTCGATCTTTTTTAGCCCGTCTTCCAGCAGCTCCGGGCTGTAGGGCATGTCCACGCTCTGCAGGGCAAGGTTGGTCAGAATGCGGAAGAACTGCCAGTTGCAGTCCGGAATGGTATGCTCGTTGATCTGGCCGAGCCAGGCGGCAAGGTTCTTCTTTTCCGTGTCACTGAGCGGTGCCCACACCTTTTCCGGCGCAGTGAGGATGCCGCAGGCAATGGCGGCCATCTCCACGTAGCACTGGTCGTATTCCCCGGTTCTGCCCCAGTATTCGGGGTTCTCCGGGTCAGAACCGGCGGCAAGGCCCTTGCGGTAGATGGCCTCAAATTCCGGGTCAGAGCCGCCGCCCACCCAGAAGGGCACCAGCGCCCACAGCGGGCGGCTGAAGGCTTCCAGCTCAATGGCGTTCTGGTTGTAGGTCACGCCCGTTTCGCCCAGGTGCAGCCGGGCACAGCCGGCGGAGTAATGGGGCTTGAGCGGGTCCAGAAACAGGTGCATCAGAGAAACAAAATCGGCTTTGGTCTGCAGTTTCATTACCAGTACATCTCCCAATCTTTGGTCAGGCGGGTCAGCGCCTCCATGTAGAAATAGTCACCCCAGCTGGTGCACTCGTCCACGCCCTCCGGCGTGCAGGTGTTGTAGGGGCTCTTTTTGCTGTAAGTACCGTGCACGAGCTGGCCGGAGCCCAGGGTGCCGGGCTTGACGGCATAGTGTGCGGCCAGGCTGCCCAGCATCTGGCGGGCCAGTGTGCGCCACTGCCCGGCTTCCTCCGCGCCGACGTACTTGGAGGCTTCCAGCAGGCCGCAGGCCACGATGGCCGCGGACGAGGAATCACGCGGCTCGCCGCTTTCCGGGGCAAAGATCATATCCCAGCAGGGCACGAGATCTTCCGGCAGGCGGGAAAGGTAGAAATCCAGCGCCTTGCGGAACACATCCAGGAACTTTTCATCGTGGGTGTAGGTGTAGCCGATGGCACTGCCGTACACGCCCCAGGCCTGCCCGCGTGCCCAGAAGCTGTCATCCTTGTAGCCCTGGCAGGTTCGGCCGCCCTTGGGGGTGCCGTCCGGGTTCATGAAGAAGGTGTGGTAGGTGCTGCCGTCCGCGCGGAAGGAATTAGCCAGCGTGGTGGCGGTGTGCGCTGCGGCGATCTCGCGGTAGTGGTCATCGCCGGTGACGGTGGAAGCCCAGTACAGCAGCGGCACGTTGAGCATACAGTCGATGATATAGCGGTAGTTGTCCGGGTCATCCATAGTGCCCCATGCCTGCAGGAATTTTCCGCTGGGCTGGTAGCGGGTCAGCAGCTGGTCGGCGGCGGCAATGGCGGCGTCGCGGCCCTCTTCACTGCCCACCAGTTTCCACGCAGCCACGCAGGTGGGGCTGTAAAGGAAGCCCATGTCGTGGTGATCCACTTCCACCTTGCGGGCAATGCGGTCCGCAAAGCTGTGCACCTGAATGAGGGCGGCGTTCTTGAATTTTTCGTCGCCGGTGGCCTCGTAGGCCAGCCACATTTCGCCGGGCCAGAAGCCGCAGGTCCACTGGTTGTTGGGGCAGCCGGGGTAAATGCCGTTCACACTGGAGTGGTTCTGGCACTGGTAGGTGTACAGCGGCAGATTGGTCTCCACCTGTCTGCAGGCGTCGGCCAGGGCCTGCTTTGCCTCGGCGTCGGTCATGATGGGGTTGGAATACTGTTTCATGATGATTCTCCTGTCCAGACTTCCCCAGGGGGGAAGGGCTTACTTGTTTTTATACCCAAACGTCGGGATCCTCGCCCAGCGTTCCTTCAAAAAGTGTGCGCCCATCTTGGGGCGGCGGTCCCGGGTGAAGAGGCCTTTCTTGTTGCCATCCACCCGCATGGGGCCCTGTACGGTGTCGTAATCGGCAAAGTTCCACACCAGTTCTCCCACAAACCAGGGGCGTTTGTCAAATTCTGCATCCAGCCGGCGGTAGAACTCCACCTGAAACTCCTCGCTGAACATCTCGGCCCCCGCGGTGTGCAGGCCGGCTACGGTGTCTGCGCCGTACTCGCTCATCATCACCGGCTTGTGCTGCTCTGCCCAGAAGTCCAGCTCCTGGCTCAGGCCATTGCAGGCGGCGTCCAGATCGCCAGAGAGATTGTACCATCCATAATACCGGTTGATGCACACAATGTCCATAGTCCGGGTGGTGATGTCTTTGGTGTAATCGTTCTGGCAGCATACCAGCGTCACCGGGCGGTCCTGCGGGTCCAGCTGGTGGGCCAGCTCATACAGCGGCCGCCAGTAGTTGTAAGCGTCCTGCGGGAAGTGCTCCAGATCCGGTTCGTTGCCCAGACTCCATAATACCACACAGGGGTGGTTCTTGTCCCGCTGGATCATCTCGGTCAGCACCTGCCGGTGGGCAGCGGCAAGAGGATACTCTTTGTAAGGGTTCAGGGCTGCACCGCCGCCGATGCCCACCGCGGGCGTCTCGTCCATGACGAGAATGCCCTCCCGGTCGCACAGGTCGTAGAACTCTTCGGCGTAGGGGTAGTGGCTGGTGCGCACCGCATTGCCGTTGCACCAGTGGATGAGGTTGATGTCCTTGATGTTCAGCACCTCGTCCAGCCCGCGCCCATGGGCGGTGAAGTCTTCATGTTTGCAGAAGCCCTTGAAGTAGAGCGGCTTGCCGTTGAGCAGCACCTGCGTGCCCTGCACCTCAATGCTGCGCACGCCGAAGGTCTGGTCATACTGGTCGGCCCCGCAGGTGATGTGCAGGGTGTAGAGGTAAGGCGTGCCGGGCTTCGGCTCCCAGAGGTGGACCTCCGGAATGGTAAGGGTGTTGACCGTGCCGTCCGCCTCGGCCACGACCCGTCGGTCCGCATCCAGCACGGCGACATGCACGGGCGCACTGCCTGTGCGGTCGATGTGGTAGGTAACCTGACCGTCCAGCCTGGTCAGGATGGTCACATCCCGGATGAAGTCTGCCGGGGTGGTGTAGAGAGTGACCGGGCGGTGGATGCCGGCATAGTTGAAGAAATCGAAGTTCGGGCGGTTCTGCCTGGCCGCGGTGCGCTTGGCGGCTTCCACGCTGGGAATGCCGGCGTTGTCTGAGCCGAAGAATGCCAGCTGGCCTTCCTCGTTGCCCACGGGCAGAGTGCTGTGGTTCACCCGGTTGTCGCAGGCCACCGTGAGCAGGGCTGTCTGGCCGGGCTGCAGCCGGGCGGTGATATCTGCCTCAAACGGTGTGAAGCCGCCGGTGTGCTCGGCAATGAGAGTGCCATCCAGCCAGACGCGGGCCTTGTGCGTGACGGAGCCGAACCGCAGCACCACCCGCTGCCCGGCGCAGAAAGCGGGCAGGGTCACGCGGCACTGATACCAGGCCCAGCCGTAATGGCGGCGCAAGGCCGTGGTCTGGTCGTTCTGGTCATTGTAGCTGGCTGGCACGGCGATGGGCTGTGCGCCGGGCAGCGGCTGTGCAGGGTCAAACTGGTCGGCGTCCTCGCTGCCAAGGGCAAAATCCCAGGTGCCGTTCAGGCTGAGCAGCAGCCGGGATGCATTTTGCTGCGGATATAACATATTCAAATCTCCTCTGATTCTTATTTCCCGATCACAAAAAATGCGGGGCGCGGGCAGTGCCCACGCCCCGCATTCGGGTTCTGAAAATTTTGTTGTTTGCTTAGCCCTTGATGCCGCTGGATGCAACGCCCTGCACGAAGTACTTCTGCAGAGACAGGAACACGATCAGCACAGGGATCAAGGCGACCACGGACGCTGCCATGATCAGGCCGTACTCAGCGGAGTACTGGGTGATGAACATGCGCAGGCCGATCTGGATGGTCTTGAGCTCGGTCTTGGTCAGATAGATCAGGGGTCCGAGGAAGTCGTTCCAGGTGTTGACGAAGGTGAAGATGGTCAGCGTGGACAGAGCCGGCAGGCTCAGCGGCAGCATGATGTGCCACCAGATGCCGTACTCGCTCAGGCCGTCGATGCGGGCAGCTTCGCACAGCTCGCTGGGCACGCCCTCATAGAACTGCTTCATCAGGAACACGCCGAAGGCGCTGAACGCCTGCAGGCACATGATGGCCAGATGGGTGTTGTTCAGGTGCCAGGAGCTCATCATCATGAACTGAGGCACCATGTAAGCCTGCCAGGGCACTGCGATGGTGGCAATGTAACCCAGGAACAGAACATTCTTACCCTTGAACTGCATCTTGGCGAATGCGTAAGCAGCGAACGAAGAGGTGAACAGCTGCAGCAGGGTGACCACGATGGTGATCTTGACGGTGTTCTTGACGAAGGTCAGCAGCGGGATCTGGGTCCAGATATCCACGTAGTTCTGCCAGCGGGGATTTTTGGGGATCCACTGGATGGGGAAGCCGAAGACGTCCTTGTTCAGCTTGAGCGAGGAGGACAGCATCCACAGGAAAGGCAGCAGCATGCAGGCCGTGATCACAATGAGGAAGAAGTAGATCAGGAACTTGGAGATGAAGTTGCGGCGCTTCTGCGACGCATTGGTTTTGATAACAGCAGCAGACATGATAGTTCTTCCTCCTTTCTCAGTTTTCGCCCTTGGAGCCGCGGAACTGGATGAGCGTAACGATCAGCACCAGAACGAACAGCACCATGGAGATTGCACTTGCATAGCCGTACTTCGGGGTATTGACGAAGGCCACATTGTAGATGTAGTACACCAGCGTCATGGTCGCATTGCCGGGGCCTCCCTGGGTGATCATGTACATCTGATCATACACCTTGAAGCCGGAGATGGTCAGCATGATGACGACGAAGAAGGTGGTGGGGCGCAGCTGCGGCAGGGTGATGTGCCAGAACTGCTGCCAGCGGTTTGCACCGTCCAGCTCAGCGGCCTCGTTCAGGTCCGGGTTGCAGCCCTGCAGGCCGGCCAGATAGATGACCATGTAGTAGCCCATGTTCTTCCAGACACTGAACAGGATGACCGTGATCATGGCGGTGTCCTTGCCGGCGGCCCAGCGGGGCAGGTCTTCCACTGCTACATGGAACACCTGGTTCAGCAGCATGTTAATGGGACCCATGGAAGGGTTGAAGATCATGTTCCACACGGCAGCCACAGCAACCAGGGAAGCAACATACGGGAAGAATGCCACCGTGCGGAAGAAGTTGCGCAGCTTGACGTTCTGGTTCAGCAGCACAGCCATGGCCAGGCTGCAGACCAGCGTCAGCGGCACGGTGCCGATGACATAGACGATGGTGTTGACCAGCGCGGACTGGAAGATCTTATCCGTGGTGAACAGCTTGACAAAGTTCTGCAGGCCGACGAACTGAATGGCATGGCGGCCATCCCAGGAGCAGAACGCCAGCGCAATGGCGAAGATCATGGGCACCAGTGTGAACACACAGAAGCCGATGAAGTTCGGCGCAATGAAGGAATACGCAATCAGAGAATCGCGAGTCGATTTTTTCAGCACCTTACGGGGCGCTTTGGTCGTGGCTGCGGCGCTTGCCATACAAGGGGCCTCCTTTCCAAGATAAAACCAGTGGGTTTGCAAAGAATGAGCGGGACGGGCGATTCAAAGACCCGCCCCGCTCAGACAAGGCTTGTTTCAACGTGCAGTCGTTGAAGGGAAACTATTCAGGAGAAGCGTGTTACACTCAACCCAGCACAGCGGGAACCTGATCGTTCATGTTCTGGATGCCTTCGTCCACGGTCTCGCTCATGGTCATGATGGCATCGTGCTCGGCATTCAGGATGGTCTCGATATCGGAAGCGTACGGAGTGTAGGGCATTTCCAGATAAACAGCGGTGGTGGTCAGAGCCTCGACGGAGTTATCGTCCTCGGGGAAGCCCTCGCTCTGCTTGATGATGTCGCTGGTAGCGGAGGAGTTGCATGCGGGGAAGGTGCCGGTGGCGGCAATGGCCTCAGCGCCCTCTTCGGAAACGCACCAGTTGATGAAGTCTGCAGCAGCATCAGCCTTCTTGGAGTTGACGTTGATGGCCAAGCTGGTCACAGTGCCCAGGGTGGAACCTGCGGGAGCGCCTGCCGGGTGCGGATACTTGACGATGCCCCAGTTGAACTTGGTCTCAGCATCCTTCATGTAGGTCTGCAGGGTAGCGATGAACCAGCTGCCCATGTTGACCATAGCGCACTGCTGATTCTCGAAAGCTGCGGAGTAGTGCAGGGAAGAGGTCTTCAGGTAGCCGTAGTCCATGCAGATGCCATCCTTCTGCTGGGCAATGACCATATCGTAGGTGTCCTTCATGAAGTCGTAGTTGCCATCGATGATGGTGTGCTTACCGTCCAGGATGGAGAACAGGGAAGCAGCGGAACGCCAGGTGTGATAGTGGCAGCCGTAAACCTTGTTATCACCGGTGCCGCTGGTCATCTTGCGGGCCAGAGCATCGTACTCTTCCAGAGTCAGGTCGTTGGAGGGGTACTCCACGCCGGCTGCATCGAACAGATCCTTGTTGTAGTACAGCACCCAGAAGTCGCTGCGGAACGGAACGGCATAGAAGTTGCCGTCATCGGTGGTCAGCTGATCGATGGTGCCGTTGAAGTCGCCCTTGTCGCGGGTCAGGATGTCATTCATCGGCTGCAGGTAATCCAGGTTGATCAGGTTTGCGTAACCGGGGATATCTTTGATGGTCAGGATGTCCAGGTCAGCGTTGCCGGCCAGCTGGGTGGCCAGAACGGTCATGTAATCGCTGGAGCCCAGATCCACCATCTCGATGGTCACATCCGGATGGCCTTTCATGTAACCGTCAGCCATGGCCTGCCAGTAAGCGGTGGACTCCTTATCCCAGATGGCCCACTGCAGGGTGACGGGGCCGGTGGACTCAGAAGCGGCAGCGGAAGAAGCAGCCGTGGAAGAAGCGGCAGTAGAAGTGGAGCTGGAAGAGCCGCCGCAGGCGGTCAGGGCAGCAGCAGCGCCGCACACAGCAGTAGCAGCCAGGAATGAACGACGAGAAATCTTTTTCATATGGGGTTGTCCTCCTTCAAATAATTCACGGGTTCGGAGCGGCGCTGCACAGTTCCGTGCGCCGCTCGCTTTGTTGACACTAGAATACTCCAAAACCGGAAGAATCGGAATGGAAAAACTTTCAAATCCGTTGCAAATTTTCCGGTAGATGCCCCAAAAGATGTAAAATCTTATGATACTTTTTGCACTTTTTATCTGGATTGCACAGATTACAAAAATGTTACAGCAATAAAATGGAGAATGTGTACAAAAACACGGTTGACAAACCCACAGAGATGCTTATAGAATAGGAAACGATCCAAAGCCCGGGCCGGGGCGCTTTCCGTCGGCCCGGCACAGTTCTGTTTATAATGGAGAAAAAAGTATGCCAACCCCCAAGCATCGTTTCCCGCTGCGGCGGCAGATCATCTGGAGCGTCCGGCTGTTCACCTTCCTCACTTCACTGGCGGTGGGAGCAGCGCTGTTCGTCCTGACGGACCGCTATGTCCGCTCCAATACGCTGCAGACGGCGGAGTTCAACCTGCGCATGGTCACCAGCCGCATTGAGAACAACCTTTCCAGTGCGGACGACCTGCTCAACTGGGCTGCGGTGGACAGCACCATCCGGCACTACCTTTCCCAGCAGGAGCTGACCGGCAAACAGCTCATCAACGCCTACGAAACAGCGCAGGAAAAATATCTGTCCAGCCCGCTGCAGGCACAGGTCAACCGATTTTTTATCACCAATGAGACCGACCGCTTTCTGCAGTATGGCCCGCTGATGTCCACCTCGCAGGCACTGAACCGCGAGAGCGTGCGGCAGTTCCTCACCTATGGCATCCGCATCGCCAACGACCCGCTGCTGCCCGGCAGCCCGCAGTGCCTGGTCATCAGCCGCTCCATCTCGGTGAGCAAGGGCACCGTGCACCGGGGCACCGTCTACCTGGGGCTGAACCTCTCAGTCATCACGAATCCGGCAGAGGACTATGTCCTGCCGGAGGGCAGCACCCTCTACTGGCAGATGGGCAGCCGCCTGTGGCAGATCGAGGACGGGCAGATGACCGAGACGGACAACTTCCTCTCCACAGCGGATGTGAACTACAGCTTCCGCTCGGTACGCAGCAATGCCTCCTGGGAGCAGACGGCGGCGGAGGGACGGATCCGGCTGAACGGCCGGCCCTACATCGTCCTCCGGGTGGCTCTGGATGGCCGCGGCGCTTCGCTGCTGCAGCTGCTGCCGGAAAGCACATTCCTGCAGCAGCGCGGCATGTATCTGTGGCTCATCGGTTTCGGTGTGGTGCTCATCTGGGTGCTGAGCTTTGCCATGCAGCACTGGCTGGAATGGTCCATCACCCGCCCGGTGGAAGCGCTGCAAAAGCGCATTGCCGCTGTGGGCGCGGGCGACTTTACCGCAGACCCGGCCATTGAATGGAACAACGAGCTGGGCGACATCGGCCGGGGCATCAACAAGCTGGCTGGCGATGTGAACGACCTGCTCAACAGCCGCATTGAGGATGAACGCCGCAAGCAGGACCTGGAATACCGGATGCTGCAGAATGAGGTGAACCCGCACTTTATTTATAATACGCTCAACAGCATCCGCTGGATGGCCACCATCCAGCACGCGCCCGGCATTGCAGAGATGGTCACCGCCTTTGCGCGCCTGACCAAGAGCATTTCCAAGGGCACCGAAAAGCTGGTGCCCCTGCAGGATGAACTGGCGCTGCTGAACGACTATTTCACCATTCAGCAGTACCGCTACGGCGGCGACATTGAGATCGAAGTTTCCCGCATCGAGGATGAAACTCTCTGCCGGGATTGCATGATCCCCCGCTTTACCCTGCAGCCGCTGGCGGAAAACGCCATCTTCCATGGCATTGAGCCCAAGGGCGGCCACGGCAGCGTGCTGCTGGAGATCCGCACCGACCCGGAAACCGGCGATGTGCTCATCACCATGACGGATGACGGCGTGGGTATGCCGCCGGAACTGGTGGCCCATGTGCTGGACGAGCCGACGGAAGAGGCCGAAAAGCAGGAAAAATTCCGCCATGTGGGCCTGTGGAATGTGCACCGGCGCATCCAGTATTCCTTTGGCGAAGCCTACGGCCTGACGCTGGAAAGTGAAGAAGATCTTGGCACGGCGGTGACCATCCGCCTGCCGTATCAGAAGAAAGGAGAACACAATGCTGCGGATACTGCTCGTGGATGATGAGCCGCTGGTGCTCATTGGCCTGCAGGGCATGTTGGAATGGGAAAAACTGGGGTATACCATCTGCGCCACTGCACGCAACGGCAAACAGGCGCTGGAAACCATTGAACGCGAAAAACCGGATATCGTCATTGCGGACGTCAAGATGCCGGTGATGGACGGGCTGAGCCTGGCCCGCACCTGCCATGAGCGGGGGCCGCTGCCGGTGTTCATCATGCTGACCAGCTTTGAAGAATTTGACTATGTGCGCCAGGCCATGGGGGCCGGCGTGGTGGATTATCTGGTCAAACTGGAACTGACGTCGGAGAACCTGCAGGCAGCGCTGGTCCGCGCGGCTGAAAAGGTGAAAAAGGAGCGCGCCCTGCAGGGCGAACTGCCGGTGCAGCCGGGCGCGGCGGAGAGCGTGCGCAGCTACCAGGACCGGTTCTTTGTGCGGCTGTATGCGGGCCTGTTCAAAGAAGAAAGCGAGCTGGAACAGCCGCTGCAGCACCTGGAGATCGATCTGGACAGCAATGCCTATCTGGTGGCCTCCTGTGAGCTGAGCCCCAACGGCAGTCTGACCCCGGCCCAGCAGGTCAAGCTGAGCTTTTCCTGCGCACGGATGCTGGAAACCACGCTGCAGAATTACCTGCGCTGCTATGTGACCGGCGCAGACGCCATGCGCTGCAATGTGCTGTTCTGCCTGACCGAAGCGCAGAGCACCAATTACCGTGCGGTGCTGCGCCCGCTGCTGGAAAAAGCCAACCAGATCTTATACAACTATTTCACGGTGCGGCTGCTCTGGGCGGTGGGCCGCCCGGTGAACAATCTGCTGGGCCTTGCACGCCGCTGCCGTGAAAACGAGCACCTGCGCCCGCTGCTCAGCGCAGAAACGCCCATCCTGTTTGCCGAGGCTGCCGAGGAAGACGGCACCGCCGGAAAGATGCAGATCGTGGCGCAGGTGCAGGAGTACATCCGGGAGCACCTGTCCCAGAAGCTGACGCTGGCGGATGTGGCGGCAGTGTTCAACTTCTCGCCCAACTACCTCAGCCAGCTGTTCGGCAAATACGGCGATGCCGGTTTTGTGGAGTACATCACCGAGACCCGCATTGCCGCCGCTAAGGAGATGCTGGAACGCGGGGATAAAAAAGTGTACGAGATCGCGGAGGAGCTGGGCTTTGAAAGCTCGTTCTATTTCTCCAAGGTGTTCAAAAAGGTCACGGGCCTCAGCCCGCGGGAATACCAGCAAAGTCTGTGAGGTGAAATCTTATGGTTGCTGAACGTCTGCAATTTCTGCCGGACACCCTGCCCGACTATCACCCGTTTCCGCCGGCAGCGGACCGCGCGGCCTGGCAGGCCCTGCCGCAGCGGGCAAAGCAGCGCCTGCTGCAGGCTGGTGAGGCAGAGCTGAAAAAGCCCATTGCGCCGCTGCCGCTTTCCCTCTGGCGGGATTTTCTCCGCACCGGCCGCCGTGCCCTGTGGGAGGAGGCCTATTTCTCCCGCCGCGCCCGGCTGTGTGCACTGGCCGCTGCCGAGTGCGTGGAGCACGAGGGCCGTTTTTTGGATGCCATTGCGGATACCGTGTGGGCCATCTGCGAAGAGAGTGCCTGGCAGCTGCCCGCCCACAACAGCTACATCCGGGATACCCCGCAGCTGCCGCTGCCGGATACTTCCCGCCCCATTGTGGAACTGTTTGCGGCAGAGACCGGCGCCCTGCTCGCGGTGGTGCGCTATCTGCTGGCCCCGGAACTGGAAGAAACAGCCCCGGGTCTGCCCGCCCGCGTGGAGCGGGAGCTGAACGCCCGCATCCTGACGCCCTACCTCCATGACCATTTCTGGTGGATGGGCAATGGGGCGGAACCCATGTGCAACTGGACCAGCTGGTGCACCCAGAATGTACTGCTTATGATGTTCCTGCTGCCCACTACGCAGGCAGAGCGCAGATCCGCCGTGGAGCAGGCCGCATACAGCCTGGACTGCTTTTTGAAGGACTACGGCCCGGACGGCTGCTGCAACGAGGGCGCACAGTATTACCGCCATGCAGGCCTGACCCTGTGGGGGGCGCTGGAGATCCTCGCGCAGGCGGCACCGGAGGCGTTCCGTCCGCTGTTCGCAGAACCCAAGATCCGGAACATGGCAGAGTACATTCTGAACGTTCATGTGGAAGGGCCGTATTACCTCAACTTTGGGGACTGCAGCCCGCTGGCCGGGCGCTGCGGAGCCCGCGAATACCGCTTCGGGCAGGCCGTTGGCAGCGAGGCACTGTGTGCGCTGGCTGCGGCAGATTACCGGGCTGACCCGGACCCTGACCGCCTGCAGAACCAGGACGCCAGCAGCCGTATCAACCTGTGGTACCGGCTCATCACGGCCTTTGCGGAGCAGGAACTGCAAAGCTGCACCCTGCCGCAGCCCTCACACGGCACCGTGTGGTACCCGAGCGTGGGCGTGTATGCCGCCCGGCAGGGCCGCTGGCTGCTGGGAGCCAAGATGGGCAGCAACGGCGACAGCCATAATCACAACGATTCCGGCAGTGTGACCGTTTATAAGGACGGCAGGCCCTTCCTTATCGATATCGGCGTGGAAAGTTACACGAAAAAGACCTTCAGCCCGCAGCGGTATGAGATCTGGACCATGCAGAGCGCCTGGCACAATCTGCCCACCTTTGATGGTGTGCAGCAGCTGCCCGGGGCGGAGTACGCCGTACGGGCTGTGCAGACCGGGGCGCAGAGCATCGCGGCAGACCTGGCAGGGGCCTATCCGCCTATTGCGGGCCTGACCTTCTACCGCCGCAACGTCTCGGTCAGCGAGCAGGGCGTTACCCTGCAGGATGAGACGGACTGGCCCGGCACGGTAGAACTGACCCTGCTCACCGAGCAGAAGCCGGAGCCTGCTGCGGGCGGCCTAGCCGTGGGCACACTGGGCAGCATCCGCTTTGGTGCAGAAGTGCAGGCTGCAGTGCAGCCGGTACCGGTCACGGACCCGCGCCTGCGCACGGCCTGGCCGGAGACGATTTATAAAATCACACTCCGCTTTACGGAAAAGATCTGCGTTGTATTGGAGTAAACTCTTTCCGCTCCGGCCCGGCAGGGCAAGGCAGAGGAAGGGTGCAAATAAAGGAGAAGATGACGATGGAGACCATCAAACTGAAAATTCTGGATGAAGTGGGCCATACCCTGATGACCTGTGATGCGGACACCGAGGTGTCCCTTGTGTACACGAACGAGTACCACCCCGGCGACCGGGTGGCGCTGGAGATCGACCACCCCGGCCAGTACTGCGTTATCCAGTTTGAGGATACCATGCCCAGTGCGCTGGTGTATGTGGTCAAGCGGGAGATCAATTTCCACATTCCCTTCGGCGAGCAGGCCATTACCTATTCGCCCAAGAGCTTTGTGGGCAGCCGCCATGTCATCCGCGCCCGGCTGGCCCGCCCGGAAGAGATCGCCGCCCGGCGGAATCTGGCCTTCAACTGCTACGATGAGCATGGCGATACCGGGTTCTATCCGCACGCCAGTGCCAACGTTGAGACCCGCGGCGAGGCCGTGTTTGCTGCCCGCAACGCCATTGACGGCATCTTTGAGAACAGCGCCCACGGCGAGTATCCGTACCAGAGCTGGGGCATCAACCGGGACCCCAATGCAGCCCTGACGCTGGATTTTGGCCGGGACGTGCTGCTGGATGAGCTGCGCCTGACCGAACGGGCGGATTTCCCCCACGACAACTACTGGGTGCGCGCAACTGTGGAATTCTCAGACGGCAGCCGCATGGAAATTCCGCTGGTAAAGAGCCATAAGCCCCAGAGCGTGACCTTTGCACCCAAAAAGGTGCGCAGCCTTGTGCTGAAAGAGCTCATCCAGGCAGAGGGTACCTCGCCGTTCCCGGCACTGACCCAGATCGAAGCCTTTGGCACGGAAGTGCAGGAGGACGCCTGACCATGAGCATGTACGATGCGTTCTATGGCCGCGAGGGCCATGGCGTGGAGCCCGGTGCTCCGGAAAAGAAAGGCTTTGCCCGCTTCTGCGAGATGGTGGGCCGGGATCTTGGCCAGCTGCTGGGCACCAATTTAATGGCCTGCTTGCTGCTGCTGCCCGCCGCTCTGGGTGTTTCGCTGGGGGTGACGCTGCTGTCCCTGCCGCTGACGCTGGTGCTGGGTGCACTGACCGGCACGCTGGAAGGCCTTGCGGTGCTGCTGCTGGCAGAGTGCAGTCTGCGCAGCCTGCAGAACGACCCCTCCCAGTGGCTGCCGCGCGCAAAGCAGGCGCTGGCCTCCCGCTGGAAGCCCGCCTGCATCTACGGCGCAGTGGGCATGACGGTGCTGGGGCTGCTGTGCTTTGTGTCGGCCTTCCTGTTTGAAGCCGCTGCACAGCAGGGCTATTACCCGGGCATTGCCATCCTGCTGTTTCTGGCGCTGGACTTTCTGGTGTTTGCCGGGGCTGCTGCTCTGTGCGGTGCGGCTCTCCCGCTGGAAGCGGCAGAGCATTGCTCGCTGGGCAGCCTGCTGCGCCGGGCCGGCGCGCTGCTGCTGGCGGCCCCGGGCCGCTGCGTGGCGGCAGGTGTGATCATGCTGGCTGGCATGGGCGGGCTGATCCTGCTGTTCCCGGTCAGCATTTTCTGGGCGGTGCTGTTTGGCTTCTGGCTGCCGGTGCTGGCTGCGATGCAGACGCTTTTCCCGGCGCTGCGGCAGGCTTACGGTCTGACGGTGAACGCCATCCCACGCCCGCAGCCCAGTGAAACACCGCTGACCGAACAGGAACAGAAAAAGCGCTCCCGTGCCAACTGGTGGTATTACCACTGGGGCATCGTAGCGGTGGCAGCGGTGCTGGTGGTCAGCGTGATCTACGTAGCCCATGGGCTGCTGACCACGGTGGACCCGGACTACACCGTGGCGTTGGTCACGGCGGAAGCCCTGCCGGATGAAGCGGTGCAGAACCTGCAGACGGCGCTGGCCGCCTACGGGCAGGATGTGAACGGTGACGGCATGGTCATCGTGCAGGTGAACAATTACACCTGGAGTGCCAACGCTTCCCTGACCGACATGAACGGCCAGATGGCCGGTGCCACCCAGATGAACACCGACCTTGCAAACCATGAAAGCAAAATCTGGATCCTGGAAGACCCGGAAGGATTCGAAAAAGCCTATGGTGCACTGAGTGAAAATCTGGGTGCAGACTGGCAGGCGGCGCTCATCCCGTGGAGCAGCCAGTCCACTTTGGCAGCACTGGATCTGGGCAGCTACAACACCACAGCGGACGGCACCCAGAGCCAGCAGGTGCAGGCACTGCTTGCCAATGACAGCGTTGCAGTGTTCGATACCAGCGATACCCTGTGGCAGGGGCTGACGAAATAAAATAAAAGCAGATGCAACATGGCGTTGCACCTGCTTTTTTCTGTCAGAAAGATTTATTCATCCGCCTCAGCTTTGGAGGCATTCACGAAGGCAGCAATCTTATCCACTTGGATCTCTGCCACAGCACGGCCCGTCTCATAAACGCGGCGCAGCTGGGCAGGGTCGCGCTCCATGGAGCCGATCTCCAGCGGGATGGGCGGGCGGATGACGAAGGCCTTTCCGGCCTGTTCCAGCATGGAAATATAGGAGAGCGTTTCATTGTAGCGCTCGTGGCGGTCGGCCACAGCCTCCACGAAAGCCGGGTACTGCAGATACCGCGCCCGGATGAGCGGCAGCATTGAGTTCTTCTTTTTGACAAAATCTTTCGGCTGGGTCAGAACGATCAGGTTCCGCTTGTAGCCGATGGACTCAAAAAAGCGCACCGGAATGGAATCCGCGATGCCGCCGTCCAGCAGGGAATAGTGGCCGATCTTCACAATCTTGGACACCAGCGGCATGGAGGCGGAAGCCTGCATCCACTGAATATCCTCGGCGTCGCCGGTGCGGCACTTGTGGTAGATGGGGTCGCCGGTGCGCACATCGGTGCACACGACAAAAAAGTCCATCGGGCTCTCCCGGAAGGCCTTGTCATCAAACGGGTCCAGCTTTTCCGGCACGGTGTGGTAGCAGAACTGCTCGCTGTACAGGTTGCCGGTGCGCAGCAG
>ERZ808240.1755-NODE-1755-length-25798-cov-5.101853_pt1 | contig 25798 bp, 21 predicted proteins | sample MGYA00521084_ERZ808240 | MGnify/ENA primary metagenome ERZ808240 (study PRJEB31516, sample SAMN03275571) | gut metagenome | biome: mammalia-associated habitat; material: feces | host: Papio cynocephalus | place: Kenya | collected 2012-08-06 ... | reverse complement strand
CAAAATGACACCACCAAAAACTTTTTCAGTGCTTTCGGCACGCCGTGTCCCTACTTTGGCTGCGCATAAAACGAGGATGATCTTACTTTGACTAACCTCAGTTAGCCATAAAATACCACACCCGCAAACCGATTGAACCACAAAAGTTCACAAAGCGCATCAAACATCAGGTTATCAAACCATTAACCATACTAATTCGCCTCACCGCGTTATATTTAGATACGGAAACTCAATATTAATTTTGCACATACCAAATAATTGACTAATTTTGCATCTGCAGATTGCCTCGTATCAAGCCTTGCGGCGCAGGGCGAAAGTGGGAGGGGTCGGCAGACATAATGGAAAGCGTTTACTGACGCTCTTCCTTGACTCATCGGAATCTGGTAAATTCAATCGTAGCCAAGGATGCAGCAAGCGGTAGATGCCTTGTAGATATGTATATACAGCCGGCGGCGGGCGCGTGAGCGTCGCTGTGGCGGCATATAGCATATTCTGCGGGAGGCTTCTGCAAGTTTGCTCGTCCAGCTACGATGGGCAATGCCAGAGCCTCGATGAGTGGGATGAGCAACGAGTACGGCTCTCTCGCTTTCTTTTTTTACCCCCAGACACACGCTGGCGCAGAGAGTCCGCAAGCGAATATGGCTCGTTGAGACACTCGCCGCACATACACCGTCACCTGACGGACACCATACTCCCGCAGCCGGCAGAAGCGGCGGGACGCAACCTGACACGAAACAGAAATTGGGCATGTCAAACCATCTGCTTACATGACAATCCAGGCTTCGCGCCGACACATACGCGCAAGCCTCAGGACTCCATTCTCATACAACCACTGACGTGATTTTCGCTAACTTACTTCAGAGGGGGCTGTGTCAAAATAGGCACGCCCCCATTTTTATGCGCAGCCCAGTAGGGACACGGTGCGCCGTGCCACTTTGGCTGCGCAATCATCGAATCCAGGTCATGTCAAAATGCAACTGCGCGATTGCAAAACTAAAGCCTCACTGGACTTACTGCTCATCAGCAGCATACATGGAAACCGGCGGTGATTTAACACGAATAGTTCGGTATTCTCGCCGCAAACGATTACCTTTGCAGTTGAAACAGCCGCACATCTGCCGCAGCGATGTGCGCATTTTGTTCAACATCAAGACATTGCAAATGCGAATAGACATTCTGACTGTCCTCCCGGAGATGCTCGAGTCCCCCCTGAACTGCTCCATTCTGAAGCGGGCGCAAGACAAGGGACTCGCCGAGATGCACGTCCACAACCTGCGCGACTACACCACCAACAAGCACCGCAAGGTAGACGACTACCCATTCGGCGGCGAGGCGGGAATGGTGATGCAGATACAGCCTGTGGATGCGTGCATATCCGCGCTGAAAGCTGAGAGGGACTACGACGAGGTCATCTTCACGTCGCCCGACGGCGAGACCTTCAACCAGCCGATGGCAAATGCACTGTCGATGCTCGAGAACATCATCATCCTCTGCGGGCACTACAAGGGGATAGACTACCGCATACGCGAGCATTTCGTTACGCGCGAAATATCCGTGGGCGACTACGTGCTGACCGGCGGCGAACTGCCGGCGGCTATCATCGCCGACGCGGTGGTGCGCATCATACCCGGCGTTATCGGCGACGAGCAGTCGGCACTCTCCGACTCGTTCCAGGACAACCTGCTCGCCCCGCCAGTATACACCCGCCCGGCGGAATACAAGGGGTGGCACGTGCCGGACATTCTGCTGAGCGGACATCAGGCGAAAATCGAGGAATGGCGGTATGAACAGGCGTTCGAGCGCACACGCCGCCTCCGCCCCGACCTGCTCGGCGAATGAACGCGGCATTGGGCCGTGACGGCTATCACAACTGAAAATCCCGCGATAAACAAGGCACAAAAAAATTGATTGTCATCGCGACAACCAATCCCTTGTGTTAACCTTAAAATCTAATACCATGAAAAACTCTATGCAAAGGTAACAACTAATCTCGAAAAACACTGCTGTACAACACTCGAAAATCTTTCCATTTAACATCATTTATGCCATTACGAGCCAATACCGACAAACAGTTCACCCACATTTACATTTCTGGCATACAGAAGCGTTCGCGCCAGACGGCAACAAGCAAAAGCATGGGCGGAAGCAAGACAGGGCATGAGGCGGGGTCTGAAACATGGCGGAAGGCAAGGAGCGCAGACAGCCGCAAATCAAGCGCGACTCATGACTGCGCAGATTTCGAGCCGAAGCGGCGGAATTTATTTGCGTATGCGAGCGGAATTGTCTAATTTTGCACTAACTATATGCGGTGGCGAGCGGCATATAATATGTACGCGTGAGCCGCACCTAAACGATGTTTCGACTATGGACAAGAAAGTGACAGTCAACGGTCTCACATTCGTGCCGTTCATTACAGAAGCGCAGATAGCAGAGCGCGTGCGTGAGCTCGCGTGCAAGCTGCGCAAAGACCTTGAGGGAAAGAACCCCGTGTTCCTGTGCGTGCTGAACGGCGCGTTCATATTCGCCGCCGACCTGTTCCGCGAAATCGGCATCAACGACGCGCCGATCAACTTCATACGCTATTCATCCTACCAGGGGACTGCTTCAACCGGCAACGTCAAACAGCTCATGGGCCTGACTGAGCCTATCGAGGGCAAGGACATCGTGATAATCGAGGACATCGTGGACACGGGGCTGACAGCAAAGCACATGATCGAGGACTTGAAGGCCAAGAACCCGGCATCGGTCACCTTCGTCACCCTGCTGCACAAGCCGGCAAGCACACAGACGGGCTTCAAGCCAGACTACGTGGCGTTCTCAATCGACCCGAAGTTCATAATCGGCTATGGGCTCGATCTGGACGGCAAGGTGCGCAACCTTAAGGACATATACGTGGTGGAGGACAAATGACCCTGCCGCGACACACGAGACCAACCTTAATACAATACCAGAATCACAACCTGCACACGGCGGGTATTAAACCAGACAAACAGACATGACAAACATCGTATTATTCGGAGCCCCCGGCAGCGGCAAAGGCACTCAGAGCGACAATCTGAAGAACCGCTACGGGCTGTACCACATCTCGACGGGCGAGCTGCTGCGCGACCACATTGCGCGGCATACCGATCTGGGACGGCTGGCCGACAAGTACATCAGCAAAGGCCAGCTGATACCGGATGACGTGATGATCGAAATAATCGAGAACGTGCTGGACGAGAAGGCCGGCTCGCGCGGCATCATCTTCGACGGCTTTCCGCGCACAGAGCCGCAGGCGGAGGCTCTCGACAGAATGCTCGCCAAGCACGGTTTCAAAATCGATGCGGTAATCGGCCTCGAAGTTCCTGAAGAAGAGTTGATACACCGCATGCTGCAACGAGGCAAGGAGTTCGGACGCGCCGACGACAACCTCGAGACCATCACGCGCCGTCTGGACGTATACCACAAGCAGACCAAGCCGCTGCACGACTACTATGTGAACAGAGGCCTGTACCACCGCATTGACGGCCATGGGGAAATTGCGGAAACCTCGGAGCAGGTGACAAGCCTCATGGACGGCATCCTGCCCCCTATATGACCAATACTGCCGCAGTGCAGCCAGCACGCGGCTTTCATACATACCCGTTCCCCGGCGCGACCCATACCGCGCCGGGGAACTGCATACCGGCGGCACGCCGCAAGGCCATGCGTGATTGCAGAAAACGATGATGCCGTCCCGCATAAACGGCGCATGGGAAATGAATAACGGAAAAATTTATCTAATGCAATTTTGCCAAGTCAGAAAAAAAGAGTACTTTTGGTGTAAATTACGGACACCCTGTGTCTATACCATGAATTAAACAAGCTAAGTGCCTATGAGCCAATACATTTCACTCGAAGACGCCATCGCGAAAATAAAGGATGGCATGACCATAATGGTTGGCGGTTTCCTCGCCAACGGAACTCCCAACACCATCATCGATGCCCTTGCGAAATCTGACGTCAAGGACTTGACGCTGATATGCAACGACACAGCCTACCCCGACAAGGGCGTGGGCCAGCTGCTGGTGAACCGTCAGCTGCGCAAGCTCATCGTGTCATACATCGGCGCGACCCCCCAGGCTTCGGAGCAGATGAACGCTGGGGAAATCGAAATAGAGTTCGTGCCACAGGGTACCCTGGCAGAGCGCGTGCGTGCCGGCGGCTGCGGCCTCGGCGGCTTTCTCACACCGACGGGCCTCGGCACTGTCGTGGCTGAAGGCAAGCAGATCATCAACGTCGACGGCAAGGACTACCTCCTCGAGAAGCCCCTCCGCGCCGACGTGGCTCTCATCGGCGCAAGCGTTGCCGACGAAAAAGGCAACCTGGTATACCACGGCACCTCGCAGAACTTCAACCCGATGATGGCCACGGCAGCAGACCTGGTCATCGTTGAGGCCAAGAAAACCGTGCCTGTGGGCGCTATCGCCCCCGAAGCTGTACACACACCCTGCATCATGGTGGACTACATGCTCAAGAAATAAGAGGCCGCAAATCAAACATAACACTAAAAACCTAATATACTGACATATATGGAAAAGACAATGATTCGCCTGCGTATGAGCGCAAAGGATGCTCACTACGGCGGCAACCTGGTGGACGGTGCACACATGGTACACCTGTTCGGCGACGTGGCTACAGAACTCCTGATCATGCACGACGGCGACGAGGGTCTGTTCGTGGCTTACGACAACGTTGAGTTCCTGGCTCCCGTTTACGCCGGCGACTACATCGAAGCTACAGGTGAGATAGTCAATGTGGGCAACTCGTCCCGCAAGATGGTGTTTGAGGCAAAGAAGGTCGTGGCTGCTCGCCCCGACATCTCCCCGAGCGCAGCCGATGTGCTGGAAGAGCCCATCCTCGTATGCCGCGCCAGCGGAACATGCGTAGTCAAGAAGGAAGACCAGCGCAAAAACTGACACGCAGCTATGGACAAACTCATAATCACAGCAGCTATCTGCGGCGCGGAAGTCACCAAGGAGCAGAACCCCGCTGTCCCCTACACCGTAGAGGAGATAGTACGCGAGGCGAAGTCTGCCGTTGACGCCGGCGCAGCAATCGTCCACATCCACGTGCGCGAGGACGACGGCACCCCGACTCAGAGCAAGGCTCGCTTCAAGGAGTGCATCGACGCTATATATAAGGTATGTCCCGATGTCATACTCATCCCCTCAACCGGCGGCGCAGTGGGCATGACAGCGGAAGAGCGTCTGCAGCCCACCGAGCTGATGCCCGAAATGGCGACGCTCGACTGCGGCACTTGCAACTTCGGCGACGATGTGTTTGAGAACACCATGCCGATGATGCGTGCCTTCGGCAAGCGCATGATGGAAAACGGCATCAAGCCCGAATACGAGTGCTTCGAGATGGGACACCTCGAGACTGTCCTCAACATGGCCCGCAAGGGTCAGGTGCCCGGCGCGCCGATGCAGTTCAACTTTGTGCTCGGCGTGCCCGGGTGCACCGGAGCCACCGCCCAGAACCTGGCCTGGCTGGTCAACGCCATCCCCGCCGGCTCGACATGGACAGCCACCGGCATCGGCCGCCATGCCTTCACCCTCGCTGCCGCCGCTATCGTCATGGGCGGCAACGTCCGTGTAGGCTTCGAGGACAACCTCTACCTGGAGCGCGGCGTACTGGCAAAATCCAACGGCGAACTCGTGGCCAAGGTAGTGCGTCTGGCCAAGGAACTCGGCCGTGAGGTAGCCACCCCGGCAGAGGCTCGCGAAATACTCGGCCTCAAGCCCCGCAAATAACAGCATACAACTGACACTCAAGTAAATAACAAAACTCAAAATATCAAGAACCATGCAGAAAAAAGGAAACAAATACGGCACACACCGCGTGCTTGACCCCGTTGGCGTACTCCCCCAGCCCGCTAACAAGCTCGACAACAACATGGACGAGATCTACGACAACGAGATCCTGATCGACGTTCAGACACTCAACATCGACTCTGCCAGCTTCACCCAGATTGAAGAGCAGGCAGGCGGCGACAAGAAGAAAATCGCCGAAATCATGCTTGACATCGTTGCCAAGCAGGGCAAGCACCGCAACCCCGTGACCGGTTCAGGCGGCATGCTCCTCGGCACTGTTGAGAAGATCGGCGACGCGCTGAAAGGCAAAATCGACCTCAAGGAGGGCGACAAGATCGCCACACTCGTTTCTCTGTCACTGACTCCGCTGCGCATCGACAAGATCAAGGACATCCGTCCCGACATCGATCAGGTTGACATCGACGGCAAGGCTATCCTCTTCGAGAGCGGCATCTATGCCAAGATTCCCAGCGACCTGCCCGAGAACCTCGCCCTGTCAGCACTCGATGTAGCCGGCGCGCCTGCACAGACAGCCAAGCTCGTCAAGCCCGGCGACACAGTGCTCATCATCGGAGCCGGCGGCAAGTCCGGCATGCTCTGCTGCTACGAGGCCAAGAAGCGTGCAGGTGTTACAGGCAAGGTGATCGGCCTGTGCCACAGCGAGCGCAGCACCGAGCGCCTGAAGAAGCTCGGCTTCTGCGACGTTGTCTTCGCAGCTGACGCCACTAAGCCCGTTCCCGTAATGGAGAAGATCGAAGAAATCACTGGCGGCAAGATGTGCGACATCACTATCAACAATGTCAACATCCCCGACACGGAGATGACTTCAGTGCTCTGCACCAAGGACGACGGCATCGTTTACTTCTTCTCAATGGCCACCAGCTTCACCAAGGCTGCTCTCGGCGCAGAGGGCGTAGGCAGCGACGTGACTATGATTGTCGGCAACGGCTACACCAAGGGCCACGCCGAGATCACACTCCAGGAGCTGCGCGAATGCGAGGCTCTGAGAAAGATCTTCACCGAACTGTACGCATAAATAATCTGATATGGAGACGGCCCGCCACGCCTGCCGGCGCGGCGGGGCGTCCCCATACACATTATTATCCGCTACGGCATTTTTGTGCCGTGCCGGATAACGTCATAAGATACCCCAAATGAAAGAAAGCAGAAGAAAGGAGTTTTTCCCCGAGGTGACAGACGAGCAGTGGAACGACTGGCACTGGCAGGTGAGAAACCGCATTGAGACTGTTGACCAGCTTAAGAAATACCTGAAACTGAGCGAGAAGGAGGAGAACGCCATCCGCGAGGCTCTCAAGCACCTGCGCATGGCCATCACCCCCTACTACCTCAGCCTCATCGACACCGAAAATCCCGACTGCCCTATCCGCAAGCAGTGCGTGCCGACAGAGAAGGAGCTCCACAAGGCCACAGCCGACCTGGACGACCCCTTGCACGAGGACAGCGACTCTCCCGTGCCGGGACTGACACACCGCTACCCAGACCGCGTGCTTTTCCTCATCACCGACCAGTGCTCCATGTACTGCCGTCACTGCACACGCCGCCGTTTCGCCGGCCAGCATGACAGCGCAGTCCCCAAGGACCGCATCGACAAGTGCATCGAGTACATCGCACGCACTCCGCAGGTGCGTGACGTGCTCCTCTCCGGCGGAGACTGCCTCCTGGTGAGCGACGAGACCCTCGAGTACATCATCAGCCGTCTGCGCCAGATTCCCCATGTGGAAATCGTGCGCCTCGGCAGCCGTGTCCCCGTGGTATGCCCGCAGCGCATCACTCCGGAGCTGTGCAACATGCTCAAGAAATACCACCCCATCTGGCTCAACACTCACTTCAACCACCCTGATGAGGTGACCGCCGAGTCCAAGCAGGCTTGCGCACGCCTCGCCGATGCAGGCATTCCTCTGGGCAACCAGTCAGTGCTGCTGCGCGGCATCAACGACGACACCGTCATCATGAAGAAACTGATGCACGAACTGGTGAAGATGCGTGTTCGCCCGTACTACATCTACCAGTGCGACCTCTCGACAGGCATCGAGCATTTCCGCACTCCGGTGTCGAAGGGCATCGAAATCATCGAGAACCTGCGCGGACACACATCCGGCTACGCAGTGCCCACATTTGTCGTTGACGCTCCCGGCGGCGGCGGCAAGATACCTGTGATGCCGAACTACGTGATTTCCCAGGCTCCCGGCCGTGTAGTTCTGCGCAACTACGAGGGCGTCATCACCACATACACCGAACCTGCGGAATATCCCGCGTTCCATGATGCTGTGGGCGCTACCAAGGAGGGCGTGGCAGCGCTGCTCCACGGCGACCAGTTAGCTCTCGAGCCCAGCAACCTGGCGCGTCACCCGCAACAAACACTGATCCGCTCACGCAGCGCCTATGCAACTCCTGGAGGATATATGCCGTCACCGCAGTGTCGCGATAGCGGGACTGGCGAAAAATGCCGGCAAGACGGAATGCCTGAACTACATCCTGCGCCATGCGAGGGAGACGGGACGGCGTTTCGCCATAACCTCCATTGGAGTTGACGGCGAGAACCGCGACCAGGTCACGGAGACCCACAAGCCGGAAATCACCCTTTCCGCCGGCATGTATTTCGTCACCTCCGAGATGCACTACCGGCAGAAGCGGCTCACGGCAGAGATACTCGACCTGAGCACCTGCCAGACTTCGCTCGGGCGGCTGGTGACGGCACGCGCCGTTGACAGCGGCAAGGTGATACTCTCCGGGCCTGCCGACACAGCGGCAGTGCGCCGGCTGATAGCGTCGATGCAAAGCCTCGGCGTGCAGACTACAATCGTTGACGGGGCATTGTCGCGGCTGTCGCTGAGCGCGCCGGAAGTCACCGATGCCATGGTGCTCGCCACCGGAGCAGCGCTGTCGCCCAACATACAGCGCATCGTACAGCAGACACGGTATGTATACGACCTGATTTCGCTGCCGCGCATCGAGGGGCACCTGGCAGAGTCGTTGGCGAGCGTGCAGCAGGGTGTGCGGACTGTTGACACTGACGGCGATGTGCATGACCCTGGCATACAATCGGCATACATGGTCGGATCACGTAAGGACGAGCTCTTCCGCCACGGCAAGACCATATATGTGGCAGGGGCTGTGAGCGAAAAACTGATGAAGTTCCTCGCCTCACAACGCGAGGTGAACGGGACTGTACTGATAATGAAGGACTTCACGCGGATGTTTGCCGAGCCGCAGACATACTACACTTTCCTGCGCAAGGGAGGCAGCGTGAAGGTTCTCCACACTACACAGCTGATAGCCGTGACCGTCAACCCGCGCTCGCCGCAAGGCTACACCGTTGACACCGGGCAGCTGCAAGACGCCCTGCGCCAGCATATCAGCGTGCCAGTCTACGACATAATGGAGATACAAAGGAAAGAACGAGAGCAATCTCTGCAAACTGCATAAGCGAACGATATTATATATGGTATTACGCGAAATGATGGACATAGTCCCTGGCATGGCGCACATGGTCAGCCGGATAGAAGTGATGTCTGCTCCGGGACGTCGCAGGCTCATGTCATTGCCATGGCTGCGTGATGCCGAAAGCATACGCCGCGCACTCGAGGCTGTCGGCGAACTCATTGCCGAGGACAGCAACCCCGACAGAGCCAAGGCTATGGACGCAATACGCCTGGGGCTGATGCAAATCAAGGAAATAAAGGGCACGGCAGCACGGACACTCCAGGCTGACCGTCTCGACGACATCGAGCTTTTCGAGCTGAAATCATTTGCCCTAACGGTCATGGAACTGCGCAAAGCCTTGATGCAGACAGACATAACAGCAGTTGTGATGCCAGACCTCGAGCCGGTGGCAGACATACTCGACCCGTGCCGCGCCCGCATCCCGCACTTCTACATATACGACGACTACTCCACAGAGCTGGCAGCCGTACGCAAGCGCATCAAGGCTCTCAACGCTGACGGCTCTGACGAAGCGACACGCGAGGCGGAACAGCTGTTCATAACCGCCACCGAGCTGGAAGACGACATCCGCGAGGACCTGTCGCGGCAGCTGCACACTCATGCCGACGCTATAAACGAAGCCCTTGCGCAAGTGGCGCAGCTCGATGTGCTGCAAGCACTGTCACGCCTCGCCGCAAGCGAGCACCTCACCAAGCCCCTGGCAGCCAGCGAAGGCGTACACTACACAGGGCTGGTCAACCCCGCTGTACGCGCAGCCCTGGCGCAGAAAGGGAAGACGTACCAGCCGGTAGACATAACCCTGCGCCCAGGCGCTACTGTCATCACCGGCGCTAACATGGCCGGCAAGAGCGTCCTGCTCAAGTCTGCCGCACTGGCACAGGCCATGATGCAATTCGGCATGTACGTCCCCGCTGCAGAGGCCCGCATTGCTCCGGTGGACGAGATACTGCTGAGCATCGGCGACGACCAGTCCGAGATGTCCGGCCTGTCGTCATACGCCGCCGAGATGATGCGCATCGACACCATCCTCAGCAGGCTGCGGTCAGGCATCCGCGCCCTCGTCCTCATCGACGAGCCGGCACGCACCACCAACCCCGTCGAAGGCCTCGCGCTGGTACAGGCTCTCACCTCCATACTGTCGGGCTACGACAGCACCACCGCCCTCACCACGCACTACAGCGGCATCACAGTGCCGTGTCACAGGCTGCGCGTAAAGGGACTCGCAGACATACCGCCCGGCACGCCGCTGCGCCCGGGCGACCTGAACAAATACATCGACTACTCCCTCACCGAAGAGGCCGGCGACAGCGTCCCCCACGAGGCGGTGCGAATAGCCAGGCTGCTCGGCATCGATGCTGAACTGATAGACAAAACACAATCAATTATAGAACAAAACTAACATCACTGTCAAGATATGCAAAAGAGTAAATTAGGACTTGACTTCACCAAGGTCGCCCACGCCAAGGACGTGGCGCGAAACATCGCTGTCGATGTGCAGTCTTTCGTGGAGCAGTATACTACAGTGGCGGTAGAACGCACACTGTGCCGTTTGCTGGGCATCGACGGCGTCGACGAGAACACCGTACCCCTGCCCAATGTCCTCGTGTCCAGCCTCCAGGAAAAGGGCGTGCTCGGACAGGGCATCCTTTTCTACCTCGGCAACGCCATAGCCGAAACCGGCAAAACGCCGCAGCAGGTTGCAGAGAGTGTCTCCGCCGGCGAACTGGACCTCACCACGCTGCCGCAGCACAGCGCAGACGAGATACATGACGCACTCCAGCCGTTTATCGACGCTTCCATCAAGCGCATCAGCGACCGACGTGCCAAGAAGGAGAACTACCTCAAGACGCTCGGCGAAGGCCCCAAGCCGTACCTGTATGTAATCGTCGCCACCGGCAACATCTACGAGGACGTAGTCCAGGCACAGGCCGCAGCCCGTCAGGGAGCGGACGTGATTGCCGTGATACGCACCACCGGCCAGAGCCTCCTCGACTATGTCCCCTACGGCGCGACCACAGAAGGCTTCGGCGGCACTTTCGCCACACAGGAGAACTTCCGCATCATGCGCAAGGCGCTGGACGAAGTAGGCGAGGAAGTAGGCCGCTACATACGCCTCTGCAACTACTGCTCCGGCCTCTGTATGCCCGAGATTGCAGCCATGGGCGCGCTCGAAGGCCTTGACGTGATGCTAAACGACGCGCTGTACGGCATCCTCTTCCGCGACATCAACATGCAGCGCACGCTCGTTGACCAGTTCATGTCCCGTGTCATAAACGGATTTGCCGGCGTTATCATAAACACCGGCGAGGACAACTACCTCACCACCGCCGACGCTGTCGAGGAGGCGCACACCGTGCTCGCCTCCGACCTCATCAACGAGCAGTTCGCCCTCATGGCCGGGCTGAAGGAGGAGCAGATGGGCCTCGGACACGCCTTCGAGATGGACCCGATGCTCGAAAACGGCTTCCTCCTCGAGCTGGCACAGGCGCAGATGATACGCGAAATTTTCCCGAAAGCCACACTCAAGTATATGCCGCCGACCAAGTTCATGACCGGCAACATTTTCAGAGGACATATCCAGGACGCGCTCTTCAACATGATCGGCATCTGGACACACCAGGGCATTCAGCTCCTCGGCATGCCCACAGAGGCTATCCACACCCCATTCATGTCTGACCGCTACCTCTCCATCGAAAATGCCAAGTACATTTTCGGCAACATGAAGAGCATCGGCGAGGAAGTGGAGTTCAAGAAGGACGGCATGATACAGAACCGCGCCAAGGAGGTGCTCGACAAGGCCACAAGCCTGCTCGAGAACATCGAGCGCGAGGGGCTGTTCACCGCCCTCGAGAAAGGCATTTTCGCCGACGTGAAACGCCCCAAGAACGGCGGCAAGGGCCTCGACGGCGTTGCCCCCAAGGGGACAAACTATTACAACCCGTTCATCGAGTTAATGATTAACCATAACTGATTGCGACCATGAGTGGAGGACTTTATTCAACCGAAAAACAAGATTTCGACAAGACGCTTGACCTCAAAAAGATCAAGCCATACGGCGACACAATGAACGACGGCAAGACGCAGCTGAGCTTCACGCTCCCCGTCCCTGCCGGCGACGAGGCCATCGAGGCTGCCAAGCAGCTCCTCAAGAAAATGGGCTTCGAGAACCCTCTGGTCGTATTTCACAAGGAACTGACCGAGGGCTACACCTTCTTCAACTGCTACGGCAGCTGCACGCACACCATCGACTATACCGACATCCATGTCCCCAAGGTGGAGGGCGTGAAATGGGACATGCACGAGTGTGACGAATACATACGCGAGAACATCGGCCGCCCCCTCGTCATGGTCGGGGCAAGCACCGGCACCGACGCGCACACCGTCGGCATCGACGCCATCATGAACATGAAGGGTTTTGCCGGCCACTACGGCCTGGAGCGCTACGACATGATCGAGGCCCACAACCTCGGCAGCCAGGTGCCCAACGACGAGTTCATCGCCAAGGGCATCGAGCTGCACGCCGACGCGCTGCTCGTCTCGCAGACAGTCACACAGAAGGACGTGCATATCAAGAACATGCTCGAGCTGGTCGAGATGCTCGAGGCCGAGGGACTGCGCGACAAGATCATACTCGTCTGCGGCGGCCCGCGCATCTCGCACGAACTCGCCAAGGAGCTCGGCTACGATGCCGGCTTCGGCATGAACACATACGCCGACGACGTGGCTTCATACGTCGCCCAGGAGTATGTGCGACGCCACCCGAAATGACACTCTCCATACGTCAACAATGTAAAATCTAATATCATAAGCAATATGGACAAACAACAAATCAGAGAGACTATCGCACGCCGTGCAGCCCGCGAGCTGCATGACGGATATGTGGTAAATCTGGGAATAGGCTTGCCCACACTCATTCCGGCGTTCCTGCCGGAGGGCGTGCATGTCACCCTCCACTCGGAGAACGGACTGCTGGGCATGGGCGCAAAGCCCGCAGAAGGCGAGGGTGACCCCGAGCTGACTGATGCCGGCGGCGCGTTCACCTCGATGCAGCCGGGCGCGAGCCTCTTCGACAGCGCAACCTCATTCGGGTATGTGCGTGGCGGTCACGTCGATGTAACTATCCTCGGCGCGCTCCAGACTGACGAACAGGGCAACCTGGCAAACTGGTGCATACCCGGCAAGAAGACCCCGGGAATGGGCGGCGCAATGGACCTGCTCGCCGGCGCACGCCGCGTTATCCTCGCCATGGAACACACTGCCAAGGGCAACCACAAGATTCTCAAGGAGTGTACTCTCCCCCTCACCGCTGCCCATGCGGTCAACATGATCATCACCGAAATGGGCGTAATGATGGTCACTCCCAAAGGCCTCGAACTGACGGAATACAACCCCGAGTTCACTCTCGACCAAATCAAGGAAGCAACAGGTTGCGACCTTATCATTTCTGACAACCTCAAACCGATGACACAGGCATGAAAACATACATCGTAGCTGCGAAACGCACAGCAATCGGCAAGTTCCTCGGATCTGCCACCTCTATACCCGTAGCCATTCTCGGCTCGACAGTGATCAAGAACATCCTCGAGGAGACCAAGATTGACCCCTCTATAATCGATGAGGTTATCGTCGGCAACGTCCTCTCTGCAGGTCAGGGCCAGGGCGTGGCCCGCCAGTGCGCCATCAAGGGCGGCATACCCAATGAAGTGCCCGCTTACGGCATCAACATGATATGCGGCAGCGGCATGAAGGCTGTCCTCAACGCCGTGACCGCCATCAAGTCAGGCTTTGCAAATGTGGTTCTCGCCGGCGGCGCAGAGTCTATGTCGGGCGCGGGCTACGTCCTCCCCGGCGGCGTGCGCGACGGACACCGCATGGGCCCGGTGACTGCCATCGACCACATGGTGCATGACGGCCTCACTGACGCCTTCGAGAACATCCACATGGGCCTCACCGCCGAAAACATCGCCGAGAAATACAACATCACCCGCGAGGAACAGGACGAGTTCGCCCTCGAGTCACAGCACCGCGCTATCGCAGCTATCGACGGCGGCCGCTTCAAGGAGGAAATCGTGCCCGTAGAGTACCGCGACCGCAAGGAAATCAAGGTGTTTGACACTGACGAGTTCCCAAACCGCACCACTTCCGCAGAGAAGCTCGCCAAGCTCCGCCCCGCGTTCAAGAAGGACGGCACAGTGACTGCCGGCAACGCATCGGGCATCAACGACGGCGCATCATTCGTGCTTATCGCTTCCGAAGAGGCTGTCAACAAATACAACCTCACCCCGATGTGCGAAATCATAGGCATCGGCCAGGGCGGCGTCGACCCCGCATACATGGGCATGGGCCCCGTACCCGCGATCCGCATGGCTCTCAAGAATGCAAACCTCGAGCTCAAGGACATGGATGTAATCGAGCTCAACGAGGCCTTCGCAGCACAGTCGCTCGGCGTGATACACGAACTCGTCAAAGAGCACCACGTAACACGCGAATGGATCTCCGAACACACCAACCCCAACGGCGGCGCAATCGCCCTGGGGCATCCCATCGGCGCATCCGGCAACCGCATCATCGTGACACTCGTACATGAGATGAAAGCAGCCAAGGCTCACTACGGCCTCGCTTCGCTCTGCATAGGCGGCGGCATGGGCACGGCTATCATCCTCCGCGAATGTTGACACAGGCTCTCATGCCATCACACAACCATCAAAGACAACAAAATGGATTTCAGCATATCTAAGAAAGAGCAGCTCTTCCTGAACATGATCAGGGAGTTTGCCGAGAAAGAGGTGAAACCCCTCGCCGCCGAAGTCGACGAGGAGGAGCGTTTCCCCATTGAGACTGTACGCAAGATGGGTCCCCTGGGCATCATGGGCATACCCGTCCCCAAGGAGTACGGCGGCACCGGCGGCAACAACATCCTCTACACAATGGCCGTGGAAGAACTCTCCCGCGTATGCGCCACAACAGGCGTTATCGTCTCCGCACACACCTCACTCTGCTGCGCCCCCATCTTGGAACACGGCACAGAGGAGCAGAAAATGAAATACCTCCCCAAACTCGCCACAGGCGAGTGGATCGGCGCATTCGGCCTGACTGAGCCCAACGCCGGTACAGACGCTTCCGCACAGCAGACTTTCGCTGTCAAGGAGGGCGACCACTATGTCCTGAACGGTTCGAAAATATTCATCACCAACGCCGAGTATGCCGACGTGTACATCATCATGGCCATGACCGACAAGTCACAGGGCACTCGCGGCATCTCCGCATTCATAGTCGAGAAGAGCTTCCCCGGATTCTCCGTCGGCAAAAAGGAGAAGAAGATGGGCATCCGCGGCTCTGCCACCTGCGAGCTCATCATGGAGAACTGCATCGTGCCGGCAGAGAACCTGCTCGGCAAGGAGGGCAAGGGCTTCAGCATCGCCATGAAGACCCTCGACGGCGGCCGCATCGGCATCGCATCGCAGGCTCTCGGCATCGCACAGGGCGCAATGGACGAGACCGTCAAGTACACCAAGGAGCGCAAGCAGTTCGGCAAGCCCCTCTGCAAGTTCCAGAACATGCAGTTCCAGCTCGCCGACATGCAGACACGCATCGAGGCCTCACGCCTCCTGGTGCGCAAGGCCGCGTGGAAGAAGGACGGCAAGATCCCTTACAGCGCAGACGCTGCAATGGCGAAACTGTTTGCCGCAGAGACCGCAATGGAGATGACCACAAAGGCTGTCCAGTACCACGGCGGCTACGGCTACACACGCGAGTACCCCGTAGAGCGAATGATGCGCGACGCCAAGATTACGGAAATCTACGAGGGTACTTCCGAGGTACAGAGAATGGTAATCGCAGGTCAATTGTTCAAGTAAAAATCTCACACTCATGAATATAGTAGTATGCATTAAGCAAGTTCCGGACACCACGGAAATCAAGCTCGACCCGGTCAAGGGCACGCTCATCCGCGACGGTGTGCCGAGCATTATGAACCCCGACGACAAGGGTGGCCTCGAGTTTGCGCTGCGCATGAAAGACCAGTACGGCGCACACGTCACTGTCATCACCATGGGCCCGCCCCAGGCTGAAGAGATACTGCGTGAAGCATACGCCATGGGCGTAGACCGCGCTATCCTGCTGAGCGACCGCAAGTTCGGCGGCGCTGACACGCTGGCAACCTCCAACACCATCGCCGCCGCACTCCGCAAGCTCGACTACGACATCATCATCACAGGCCGCCAGGCCATCGACGGTGACACAGCGCAGGTCGGCCCACAGATAGCAGAGCACCTCGACCTGCCCCAGGTGACATACGCCGAGCAGCTCGAATATGACGGCAAGAAGACATTCACCGTCAAGAAAGCCGACGAAGACGGATACCAGATTGTGGAAGTAGACGCTCCCTGCCTCATCACCGCCCTCGCCTCTGGCGTGAAGCCCCGCTACATGTCAGTGCGCGGCATCGTCGAGGCTTACGACCGCGAAATCGAGGTGTGGAACTTCGACAGCATCGACGTTGACCCCGCCAAGATTGGCCTCGGCGGCTCTCCGACACGTGTCGCCAAGTCGTTTGCAAAGGGCATGAAGGCTCCCGGACAGCTCTACGAGGTTGAACCTCAGGAAGCTGTGGACCTCATCATCGCCAAGCTCAAAGAGAAATACATCATCTGACAATAATTCCATAACACATCTAACAGATAACTCACAATGGAAAAATCTGATTTCAAAGGCGTTTACGTATTCATCGAACAGCGCGAAGGGACTGTCCAGAACGTGGCATTGGAATTATTGGGCAAGGCTCGCGAACTCGCCGACAAGCTCGGCGAGGAGGTCGTAGGCATACTCCCCGGCTACAAGTTCACAGACCAGGCGCAAAAATGCGTTGAGTACGGCGCAGACCGCGTCCTCGTCATCGACGCTCCCGAACTCGAAGCCTACACCACAGAGCCGTATGCACAGGCCATAAACCAGGTCATCAGCGAACGCAAGCCAGCAATCGTACTCTTCGGAGCAACCACAATAGGCCGCGACCTCGGCCCGCGCCTCTCGGCCCGCGTAGGCACCGGCCTGACTGCTGACTGCACAGGCCTCGAAATCTCCGACGACCGCGACCTGATGATGACACGCCCCGCCTTCGGCGGAAACCTCATGGCAACCATCGTCTGCCGCGAACACCGTCCGCAGATGTCTACCGTCCGCCCCGGCGTGATGCGCATGGCACAGCCCGACAAGAACCGAAAAGGCGAGATCGAGCAGGTCAAAATCGACTTCAACCCCGCCAAGTTCCGCGTCCGCGTCAAGGAACATGTCAAGGCCACCAAAAACCTTGTTGACATCGCCGATGCCAAAATACTCGTCTCCGGCGGTCGTGGCGTAGGCAACAAGGAAGGCTTCGACACTCTCCACAAGCTCGCCGACGCTATCGGCGCAGAAGTGTCCTCGTCACGCGCAATGGTCGATGCCGGCATCATCGGGCACGAGCGTCAGGTAGGCCAGACAGGCAAAACCGTGCGCCCAGACGTATACTTCGCACTCGGCATCTCCGGCGCGATACAGCACCTCGCCGGCATGGAAGAGTCCGAGTTCATCATCGCAGTCAACAAGGACAAGTTTGCCCCGATCTTCGGCGTGGCAGACCTCGGCATCGTCGGCGACCTCCACAAGATCGTCCCCATGCTCACCGAGCGTCTCAAGCACTGATACCCGATCCATACAGACACAACGAGGGTGCGCCTTCCAGCGCACCCTCTTGTCATATCCTCCGATATGTTACCCCCCCTAAATAATCACAAACATTACCAACCGGCTTGCATATCCAATCCTTCAGCACTAACTTTGCAAACAAAACCAAGGGCGGTGACAGAAAACTCCGCCCGATAAAACCAGAACAATATGCTTCTAACAATGGCACAGCGTTGGAATATCGTCAACGTTTTAATTGACTTGGCTGTATTGGCTCAGTTCCTTTGGGCATGCAAGATTTTGCGAGCCAAATGTCGAGGAACCGGTTATTATTTCCTCGCTTTCTTTCTACCCATAATCGGACTGATTATAGCTATGTGTCTGAAGAGCCTAAATCCATTTGATGACGAAGACACTGACACGAATCAAAACGAAGGATAACCCAAAAGCCCAATGAGCGACACCTTGGTGGAGTAAAGGCATTTGCTCAATAATGATATGACCTCAGCGCACTGAAGCGCGGATAACAATTTGATTTTCGGGAATATTTTATTAAATTTGCAGCGTCGGACGCGCCTCGCATACATGAAGCGTCTCCGAAACATCCGAATTTCAAACATATCATTATATGCAAATGCAGAAAAAGTTACTAACTCTGATTTTGCCGGGACTGCTGACCGTCCCGGCGGCATTGGCGCAGATGCCGGTGCAGAGGGTCGCCAAGACCCTCCCCATGAAGAACAGCCTCTGCGAGAAAATCACGCCTCCGCAGAAACTCCGCATACTTGAACAGTCAAACGGCTCGCTGACGGCGGACTTCTCCTGCCGCGACGCTGCCAACGAGACGGTGTTCTGGAGCGAGAATTTCGACAACGGCATGGACGGCTGGACCGAGACCAAGGGGGAAACGCAGGAGGTGACGTGGACGCTGAAGCAGAACACCGCACTCCCGTTCTCCGCCATTGACCCCGAGGACAAGCAGTCGCTGTTTGTGGACGGCCCGTACCAGATATACAAGCGCGAGATCTCCTCGCTCACTTCGCCGCAGATCAGCATCCCCGACAACGCGATGCTGCGCCTGTGGATGTGTTTCTCGCTCAATTTCAATGACGAGTGCGCTCTCGAAATAAGCATCTCGACTGACGGTTTCGAGACTTCGGAACGCCTGTACACCACCCTCGACGAGACGGGCGAGAAACAGAACCAGTGGCGTGCCATAGCCGCATCGCTCGAGAAGTATGCCGGGCAGACAGCGCAGATACGCTTCACATACACCTACGGCAAGAAAATTAATTTCCAGACCGGCGGCTACATGGGCTCGTTCTACATCGACGGCATCACCGTCAGCGGCTCGCAGCCTGTTACGGAAATCAACGTCATGACCGGCGAGGAGATCGAGTTTGTAGACCTGAGCAAGGGCGACCCCGTGGAGTGGCTGTGGACGATGCCGGGCGCAGTCCCCGAGACAAGCACGGAGAAGAACCCGACAGTATACTACACACGCGACGGCAAGTATGACGTGACCCTGCGCGTGAAGGACGCTGCCGGCAACGAGGCTGAAGTCACCAAGCCCGGGCTGGTGAACGTGACCGGCACAGAGCCGGTGGCTCGCATCACGCCCCCGGCGACATTCCGATATGCCTCAACGCGCCGCCACATGGTCGCCCCGATGGCCAAGGTGACTTTCACCGACGGCTCTGACGGCTTCCCGACGGCATGGGACTGGGACATCACCGGCGTATGCGAGGACAACAATGACCACCTGACCGCCAACACCGAGAGCGTGGACGTGAACTACTGGTGGCAGCACGATTGGGACGCTACGCTGACAGTGTCAAACCAGCACGGCGAGTCAACGGCGACCGCCCCGATGAGCGCTGAATACTACGGCCCGGTCTGCAACCTTCTGCCAGACGACAACCTGACCACCTTCTCGCTCGACGGACGAGGCACGTTCCCCGGCTCTAACTCTATGGGCATCACGGCTTACGCCGAGAAGTTCTCCAAGCCGTCTGTGCCTGTGGTGATTGCCGGCGCGACAGTGTACTTCACCAAGAACACCACGGTTGAACTTATTGACCAGATAGCAGACATCGGCGTACATCTCTACACCTGCGAAAACGGCAAGCCGGGCAAGAAAATCGACTCCAGCTGGTGGCGCACTTTCGAGCTGGAGATTTCAGCAGACCCGACAACAGTGGCAGGAACAGATTTCCAGTTCACCACGCCCAAAGTGGTCAATGACGAGTTCTTCATCGTCGTTGACGGCATCCCCGACATCACCTACGAAGCCGACGTGGCATTCGCCATGGCATCGTTCCGTGGCTCTGACGGCACGGCATGGATGCTCAAGAACGGCGAATGGATTGAGGTGAGCAGCTATTTCCCCGCCGGCGCAAACCATACCTCATACGCCATCTTCCCCTACATCACCCACTCCGTAATGTCACCCGTGCCTCTGACCACCCCCTCGACCATCGAGGTGAGCGGCAGCAAAGGCACTGTGGAATACCAGTTCTTCTCGCTCATGGGCTACGAAACGCCGGTATGCGACAGCGACTGGTGCCGCGTAATCAGCGAGCCTAACGGACTGACGCTCGACACTCTCGTGATAGAATATGACGAGAACCCATCGGAGACCGCCGACCGCACAGCACACATCACGCTGACCGACGGCGCATCGGAATACGTCATCACCGTGCATCAGGACAGCCGCCAGGGCGGCGTGGCTGAAGCAGCCAGCGACAGCAGCATCTCGATGCATGGCGGCATACTGACAGTCAACGCCGCAGAAGGCACTCCAGTAGCAGTCTACACCGCAGCCGGCACGCAGGTAGCAGCAGCCACTGGCACGGCCGTCATCGACCTGCGAGGCATGGCAGCCAGCCTCTACATAGTCCGCGCCGGCGACACCGTCCGCAAGGTAATCCTCTGACAATCATCCGCCCACACATAAAAGGAGTGCGTCTTTTTGAGGCGCACTCCTTTTTATTGCGCAGCCAGCGGGTATGTCAAGACAGCAAGTCTGACGACACCCAATGTCAGCTGATGTTGACAATATACGCGTCCTGTAATACTTCCACAAGAGGCTTGCCGCCAATCTTGACCATGTCCCAAATGTCCGACCAGGAATCAGCCCAATACAGGACATCATTTTGGTAATAGTCATGCGTGTCGGCATAACCCAATTGGTCAATTACACATTCTGCCGGTTGCTTGCGAAACCGGAACACGGGAGTTGGGCAAATCTCCGTGTGTATGCCGTAGAAGTTGCCATCCTCGACATAATAAAACACAAAGTTCATGCCCATTTCAACGATATAGTAGTTGAATATCTTCTTTGAGACAGAAGATTTCGCCTCGCGCTTGCAGTCGAGTTGCCACCCCAACTGCCAAGCCTCAAGGTTCTCTCCAACCCCAAAGAAATCCGGCAGCACCACGCGGTGGTCTCGTTTCGGCATATTTCCGATTTTGTCTCTTTTCATCTTCGATGTTTTTTGTTGTATTCTACGATTTTATGAATAAGGTCATCGAACTTGCTGTCAATCGGATGAGTGTTTGTCTTGTCATGACTTTTTCTGCCAACTTCCCCTGTATTAGGATTTTCTTGGAAGTGGTGAAAATGCGAAGCCCCCTTGTCATCTTTTGAATAGGGTATCAAATCTCCATGTTTGTCAAACTTCAGATCGATTTGACCGACACACTTATGCTTCTCATAAATGCCAATTGTCGTCACTTCTACCGAATCTTGACCGTTTTTACGACCGCCCAAATAAATTGGGGATGCTGAATTTGAATTGACAGGCAATTTTACTTGCTTTTGATTCTTGATTTGCAAAAGTATTTTATGCCCCCCTATACGCTCATTCAACTCTTGATGAGTTCGCTCATTCCCTCTTATTCTCCCGAGGGATTTGTCAAATGAACCATTTCCACCCATTTGCTGCACGTTTATTGTCATTGTCGAAATATGTACACCCCTCCATTTGTTCACCGTCGATGACAGGACCATATCGCAGAATATGCTGTGGGGCAAGCTCTTCTCGTATGCGCATTACGCCATTGAGCCATGTCTGTGCATTGCCATGAGTCAAAACTCCGACACTGCTAACAGCAATAACCGAATGTCTAGGCCAACCTTCAATCCAATAATCCTCCTCATATTCATCAGGGAAAGACACATTGGGAATGACTTTATGACCTCGCGATTGCATCCATGCAGCCCATAGCTTGTTAATAAATGATGAATACATCTTCTGCGGACGGCTCATTTCAGCTGTCATTGAAAAGTCCATCGATATTGAACAGCGAAATCTTGCCAGTTTCTTCTCTGTCCGGAAAGGGTTGTTCCAAAATGAGAGTATTCGCTCATCTCCGAAAAAGAAATGCGGAGCTACATCGTCCGGTGGAACAATATTTGAAGACACTCGATGCAACCCCAATATGTTTTTGGGTATCGGGTCGTCAAATGGAGACACAATGGGCATCTCGTTCTTGGCAGTCAGTGTCACTGCGAATAGCATAAACATCAACGTTGCATCATGTTTTTCGCCGCCAAAAGTTATACCGTTCTTTTGCTGCTCTGTCGCAGCTTCAAGACCCATAACCCCTGTATGTACGTCTGCTTCCAAGGGAGGCAAGTCTATAAAAGGCAACATCGGATTTACCAAGCGTCCTTTTCTATTCATAAATTGTTGTTTTATATTGTCAAACTTCAGCAGGAACATAGGCATACCGATTGATTATCACAGATAAAATCCGTAACTTTGTCAACAAAACAATTGTCGCTTGCCCTATTCCCGCAATTGGGATAGCGATTTCATGACGCCTCTTTCTCCGCCAAGATTGAGGCGTCCATTTTTATGTATTTATTCCATTCTCACCTCCTTCCATTTTTGAACCAAATATCAACGAATGATATTTGGCATATTCATTGGCCAAATCAATGTCCGGCTCATTGGGGTCAATTGATTTGAATCGACCGTCTATATATGCTTTTCTCAGTTTGATGTTCTTATGAATGTTGCGTACCGTTATGGAGTCTAGTTTCGACTGCCCCATATTGTCTTTCGACACAATCATTATTGCATCTCTTCTCATACGTTGAAAATCAAGTAATCCCAAAGATTGAGAAGCTATGATAATCTGAGAGTTTCGGGAGAATCTCAAAAAGAAATCCAACAGCAAGTGTTGAATTTTCGCCTGCAACCCTATTCCAAACTCATCTAATGCAACAAGCTTGTTTTTCTGAACTGCTTCATACAACAACACAAGGCATCGGATAAAACTCATTGTACCTTCAGACTGTAGTTTATCCTCAAGAGCAAACTCTCCCAAATCGGTTTTGTGAATGAATTGTCCTGTAAGTGTTGTCATAGTCTGCATCCGTTCAATTTGTTCGCGCTCTTTTTCCGAGGGTTTCAGTTGCATCAGTATTTGGCGTGTTTCCTCTGGTATTTGACGAACTTCTTCATCCACCCTAATGTCAATAATGTTAGAATGGAATGCACGTATCATATCAACAAGCAACACCTTTAGCTTTGGGTCATTCTTCAGAGTACCGAAAATCTCTTGACTTGCCCCTTGCATATAGCATAACCTGAAGAAATTATACTTGAAATAATCACGTACCTTTGCGAGTTCAGTACATGACAGGTTTTTTGAAGCAAATGCAGACAGAACTGTAATATTATTTGTAGTGGACTCTTCTATCGTTTTTCTATCTTTAGACGGCAAATTCAGCCATGAGCCAAACCTCACTACATTAACACCCTTTTCGCAGTTGTACTTTCTCGTATACACCGCCTTGCTGCTGTTGCCATTGTGGTAAATACGTAATTCTTCTTGGCTAATATGTATAGGAGACAATGAAATAATGTACCTATACCGCACAGACCCGATGAAAAAATAAAGATCAAATGTAGTGTCTGCGTTATCACACGAAGGATCCAAGGCGAAACGCATATATGGAATCTCCTCATCCACCCCCATAGGAACATTTAAAACAGTATGGCGCAAAAAATCTAATGCATACAGTATATTAGTTTTGCCGCTACCATTTGCTCCGTACAGCAACAATGCCTTTAATAGGCGAGTATTACCAATTTGGACAATCCAATCTTCGCTATACTGCTTTTCCTTGGACGCTTCAAATGAAACCTCCAAAGGCTCTCTAATCGAGTAGAAATTGGATATGACTACCTTTTGTATCATGGTATTATTGTTTACAATGCAAAGGTAGATATAAATCTCGAATCCGACAAGTCTTCTGTATGATTCGTACAGAAAATCTACTTCAACCATGCTTCAAAAGAAATCACCCCTTATTTACTGTAGATTTTATCACATCATTCAAGCGATTACCTCAATTCATGACTGCCGGCCTGTACATAGTCCGCGCTGGCGACACTGTCCGCAAGGTAATCCTCTGACAATCATCCGCCCACACATAAAAGGAGTGCGTCTTTTTGGGACGCACTCCTTTTTATTGCGCAGCCCAGTAGGGACACGGCGTGCCGTGTCCGAAGAGCAACAGATTGAAACGGGGCAGACACAGCCGTGTCCGTCCCGTCTATCGTGTTTATGGTATCAGATTGTTCAGTCGATTTCCTCGTCTGCCTCGTAACCGCCCATCTCGCGGATAGCGTTCTTCAGCATCACGTACTGCTGGAAGAGGTGGTTTACGGGGATTTCGTCCTCAGTGTAGTCGTGCATCGGGCTCTTGAGGAAGAAGCTCAGGAAACGCTGGATGCCGTAACGGCCGTCGCGGGCAGCGAGGTCGCTAAGCAGCACGAGGTCGAGGCAGAGGGGCGCTGCGAGTATTGAGTCGCGGCAGAGGAAGTTGATCTTGATCTGCATGGGATAGCCCATCCAGCCGAAGATGTCGATGTTGTCCCATCCCTCCTTGTTGTCGTTGCGTGGCGGATAGTAGTTGATGCGCACCTTGTGATAGTACTGTGTGTCCTCGTCGTTGCCATGTCCGTAGAGGTCGGGCTGTACATCGGGCTTGAGGATAGTCTCGAGGGTAGAGAGCTTGCTCACCTCCTTGGTGTGGAAGTTGGCCGGCTCGTCGAGCACCAGTCCGTCGCGGTTGCCGAGGATGTTGGTAGAGAACCAGCCGCTCAGACCCAGGCAGCGGGTGCCTATGATGGGGGCAAAACCACTCTTGACCAGTGTCTGGCCCGTCTTGAAGTCCTTGCCGGCTATGGGCATGCGGGTCTTCTCGGCCAGTTCCCACATGGCAGGTATGTCTACCGTAGTGTTAGGCGCACCCATGATAAAGGGCGCACCCTCTGACAGCGCCGCATAGGCATAGCACATCGAGGGGGCTATGTGCTCGCGGTCGTCGGCCTTCATGGCCGTCTCAAGGGCTTCCAGCGAGTAGTGTATCTTCTCGTCTACGGGAACATAGATTTCTGTCGATGCAGCCCAGATGACCACGATGCGCGCGCAGTGGTTCTCGGCCTTGAAGGTGCGTATGTCCTCGCGCAGCGCCTCTACCATCTCCCAGCGGGTGGCACACTCCTTGACATTGTTGCCGGTGAGCCGCTTGGCATAGTTGTGGTCGAAAGCCGCCTTCATGGGCACTATCTTCTCCAGCTCGTCGCGCACGGGCTCTATGTCCTTCTCCTTGAGCACCTCGGCATACATGGCTGCCTGGTAGGCGTTCTGGGGGTACACATCCCAGGTTCCGAATACGATGTCGTCCAGCTTGGCCAGTGGCACGATGTCCTTGTAGTGCAGGTACTGCTTCTCGGCGCCTCTGCCCACACGTATCTTGTCGTACTGGGTCATAGACCCGATGGGCTTGGCCAGCCCCTTGCGTGTCATCAGTA
>ERZ808240.1753-NODE-1753-length-25820-cov-25.928779_pt1 | contig 25820 bp, 22 predicted proteins | sample MGYA00521084_ERZ808240 | MGnify/ENA primary metagenome ERZ808240 (study PRJEB31516, sample SAMN03275571) | gut metagenome | biome: mammalia-associated habitat; material: feces | host: Papio cynocephalus | place: Kenya | collected 2012-08-06 ... | reverse complement strand
GCCGTAATCATAGACACCTGGAACCATGAACCGGATGTGGATGAGGAACTGATTGATATGGTCGATATAGCGACTCCGCACATCGCCGGCTATTCCTATCAGGGCAAGCAGAACGGCACCGCGATGGCTGTCCGCGCCGTCGCCAGGCATCTCGGAATCGTTCAGCTCTATAACTTCTACCCGCGTTCCGACCATCAGGAGGAGCAGCCTCTGAAGCTCAATGTAGATGGGATGAGCCAGGGTGAAATCGCCGCCACCTTCCAGTACAACTATCCCATTTTCACCGACGACTTCATGTTCCGCCTCCATCCGGATTCATTCGAAAAACTTCGTTCAGAATATAAGTACCGCCGCGAGTTCTATGTATAGGAACAGCTTGCTCCCCCCCCCGAATGTGAAATTTAAGAAGACTCCTTAGTTCTTCCACAGCTGTTGCATGAACATGACGCTGTATTTCTCCCAGTTGCGCCAGTTGTGGCCTCCTCCGGACATGTAATATTCGTGCGGGTAGTCACGGGTCTTGAGATAGAAGTTGAACTGCTCCGTGGAGGCGAAGAAGATGTCCCATTTCCCGGCCATTATGGAATAGAGTTTCGGCGGGATGGTGAACTGAACCGCCAGTCTTTTCTTGAGGTCGCGGTAAAATCCGGAGTGCTCCCCGTAGTGGAAGACCGGCTTGATCATCGGAGAGAAAAGCCCTATGTAGTCGAACAGGTCAGGGTTGAGGGCCGTGATGAATATGGTCTGGAGCGCCCCTACGGACAGGCCCGCTATTGCGCGCCCGTTCTTGTTCGGGATTGTACGGTACAGGCTGTCAATGGTTTCCATGACATCCGCCACGAAATATGTTTCTACCGCGCCGTTAACTTCGAGGACAGATTCCACGAGAGGCTTTTGCCTCGCCATCGCATAGTCGGTGTCGTTGTCATACTCATTGCAGTTCGGCATCACTACAATCATCGGCCTTGTCTTGCCCTCGCAGACAAGCCTATCGACATTTTGCATGATATTTCCTTTGTCAATCCATGAAGACTCGGTTCCCCTTGCTCCGTGAAGCAGGTATAACACGGGGTAGCATGATTCTGTATCGTGATAATTTTCAGGAAGATATACGAACATCCTCCGCTCGCTGAGCCCAGGCTGCGAACTCTTGCATAAGACCGTCTCCAGTGTCCCCTTCCCGAAGTATTCCGTCTTCACGGGAGCATACTCCGTCAGGACATGCCTTGTTGCGGAACATGATGAAAAAACTGTCGCCAACACGGCGGCGCATAATATTTCCGATAATTTTCTTCCCATTCAAGACTGATTTTGAGCTCGTTATGGTACCATCGAGCATGCAATCTCTTTCTCAAACCGTTCCCGGCAGCCGCGGAATTTGCTCTCAAGAGTCCCGGTCTTAAGAGCCAGCCAGAGCTCGAACAGCCGGTCCTGTATCATATATGCCGCTTTTGCAAGTTTCTGAACCATGGACAGTTTCTCACTCGTCAGATTGTTCAGCGAATGTTGTACTGACGAGGCGTTGTCCAGGCCATATTTCTTCAGCATAGCCTCGGAAGTCAGACTTTTGGCGATGCCCTCATTTGCTATGCAATAGAGCAGTTTCCTGTCCTTGAGGCTTGACACGCGGCTAATCTGTTCCCTGTATTCCTCGTCATGCCTGTTGAGAATCGAGCGGATTGCCTCCACTGCATCTTCCTTGCCGGCATTGGGCTTGCCCTCCGTCATCATGAAAGTTTCTTTCATCACCTCCTGCATATTGAAGGTATTTCCGGACATCAGAAAATATACGAACTCCACCGCGTCGGCATCAATGTCGCGTCCATAGGCTTCAAACATTGATTTCACGAAGTCTATATATGAATCCTTGCCGATAATGTCCAAGTCCATCGTCAGGGCACTCTTGTAGAAAGGCTGGTTGTAATTGAGGAACATCGTGTTGAGGATATGCCTTGAACTGCCCGAGAAAATGAACTTCGTGTTATTCAGCTCCTGAATCTTGCTGCGCAGTATGGCGGCCATGCGCTCCGGATAGTTCTCAATCTGCTGGAATTCATCGAATACAATGAGTCCAGGCTTTTCGGCGTGCTCATATTCGTCCAGAATCTCGTTGATTGTGAAAACCGGATTCGGAGTGGCTCCAAGGCCGATAGACGGGAAATCTATCACCGTTCCGTTGTAGGAGCCGAGGTTCAGCTGGATTCCCTTTGCATACGACGATAATGTTTTCCATGTCTTTGTTAGCTTCGCGAATGGAGACATCATGAACTTGTTCTGCAGCTCGCGTTCAAATTCGGATGCGGACAATGTCCCGAATACATCGACATATAGGGTGTTATAGTGTTTTGTAATCTCTTCCTGAGCCAATACGTGCTTGATGAGACTTGATTTGCCAACCCTTCGCGGAGCCTTCAGGACAACATTGTTCCTGTTTTTTATGTAACGGATAATTTCCGCCGTCTCGTTCTTTCTGTCACAGAAATATTTGTCCGGAATGTCAGTCCCGATAAAAAATGGATTCAGAGGTTTGCGTGATGCCATAGTGTATAATTTTCCGCAAGGTAGGAATATTTCCCGTTTTATACAAAAAATATTATATTTTTTCTATAAAACCCGCTCGGTGAAGAGCAGCAGGTTTTTGCCGGGCTTGTCGGCGTGGAGGGCGAAGGTGTGGTAGCGGTCGGAGGACTTGCATCCGAGGCGTTTGCGGAGTTCTCCGCTGGTCATGCGGACATTGCGGGCTGTCACCTCCGCTTCGGGATGTCTTTTGCTGAAGTCCTTGAGCGCCTTGCCGGACATCTCGCAGATGTCCAGGGTGCGGAACAGCTTGCCGGCGTTTGCCGCACGACCGTTTAAAATGTTCCTATCATCCTTGTTCCGGCGTTCATCCATGTTTCTGCCGCCACCCCAGTCCTGCGCCGGTGGATTGGAAGCCACAAAATAGTCGTCCTTTAATATATAATAGTGCGTGTCACGCCCTAGTGCGGGAGCATCAAGCCATTTCCCGATGAGCCTGAAACATCCGGCTTTCATCAGCGCCTTTCCCGGTTCAAACAGCAGCGCCCCGGGGATTATTTCCTCAGGTTCGGCAAGCCGCAGTCCCGTGCAGCCGCTTTCCTCGTCGCGGCGGAACTCAAACATGGGGGAGTCATTCGCTTTGTCGCCGTCCATTCCCATGCCGAGGTTATAAACTCTTATCAGACAGCCGTCCCTCTTTTCCTCATCCCGCCGCATCAGAACAAGCAGCTCCTTGCATTCTCCTCCGGCCTCGATGACCTGAAGTTCGCGGCACTCATTCCCCAGCCTTCCGAGGACCATGCTGATGTCGGCCATGGGGGAGAACTTCACGGCGAGAACCGGGGCGATGTCCAGCAGTATGTCCTTGATTTTCAGAATGTCCGGCGAGCAGTCCTCCAAAAGGAACACTTTCCTTCCGCATCCGTCCCGCCGCGCCGGGTCAAGATAAATCACGTCCGGGCGAAATGCATCCAGCCTTTCCCGAAGGCCTCCGTCGAAATCGCATACCCCTTCATCTGACTTGTCGCACTCAGTCATGCTGTTCCTCTTTGGGCAGTCATTGTCGGCATCCTTTGCATCAGAGCCTCCCTCGCCGTCCGCACCGAGCGTCCGCGGACATACCTCTGTGCAGCAGACCTCGATGTTCTCGGCTCCGAGCGCCCCGAAATTGTGCTCCGCCGCCTCCGCAAGCACCGGCAGCATATCGTTGTAGAGCACCGCCTCCGCCACCTTCGAGAACTCAAGGCAATCCACGCCTATCCCTCCTGTGAGGTCCGCGATGCGCCACCGGCATTCTTCTGCTACTGCGCTTTGCCCGGCATTGCCTCCGTCAGCACCCCTCGACACACCCCCATGAAGGATTTCAGAAGCATCCGCGCAGTTCATGCTGTTTCCCTTCAGGAACTCCCTGATTGTCCGTGCCTTGTGCCGTGCCGCCGCTTCTCCGCTGCACTGCTCCGCCGACAATGTCCTCGGCAGCACCAGCCCCTCGGCAGTGGCCCAGACAGGAGCTTTCCCGGCCAGTTTCCGCCTGCTCACAAGCGTGCTCACGGCCGCCAAGACATCAATCCCCGGCCACTTTTCCCGCTGCAGCGCCAGCCTGTCCGGGTCGTCCCCGTAATGCTCCATGATAAACTCCGACAGCGAATCCATATTTTGGGGACTATTCTTTTCTCGATTCATATCCATGCGACAAAATTACTATAAAATCCCTTTTGGTTGAACGATATTTATTGTATTTTTGCGCAGCCGATTATGAACCCTGGCGGGATGCGGCGTTCGGGTCGGCCATGGGATGAAATATGTGTAATTTTCTAAAATATTGAGACTATGGACTATATGGAAAATGCGAAATCCTGGATTCTCGGGGATTATGACGAGGCTACGAAAGAGGCTGTGCATCAACTGATTGACTCCGGTGACACGGCAGCCCTTGAGGATGCTTTCTACAAGAAGCTGGAGTTCGGTACGGGCGGACTTCGCGGGAAGATGGGCGTGGGAACCAACAGGATGAACAAATATACGGTCGGGATGGCCACCCAGGGGCTTGCGAACTACATTCTCAAGAACGTCCCGGGCGGAAACCACTCGGTCTGCATCTCCTTCGACAGCAGGAACAACAGCGCCGAGTTCGCCAAGATTACGGCTCATGTGCTCGCTAACAACGGAATCGCCGTATGGCTGTACGACAAGCTGCGTCCGATTCCGCTCCTGAGCTTCGCCGTGAGGGCGAAAAAGGCGACTGCCGGCGTTATGATTACCGCCTCCCACAACCCTAAGGAATATAACGGCTACAAAGTGTTCTGGAGCGACGGGGCGCAGATTATATCCCCGGTTGACAAGGATATTGTCGCGGAAGTGAACAAAATCACAGACCCTTCAATGGTGAAGTTTGAACCGGGCGACAAATGCGCAGAGATTACTCTCATGGGCGACGAGATGGACAGGGCATATATGGATGCCGTGACGACTCTCATGCTTTCGCCGGAGTCCGTCGCGCGTCATTCCGGCATGAAGATAGTCTATACTCCGCTTCACGGCTCGGGCGTGCGCATCGTCCCGGCGCTTCTTGACCGCGTTGGCTTCAAGAACGTCTATCATGTTCCGGAGCAGGACATCAGCGACGGGAATTTCCCGACTGTCCAGTCCCCGAATCCGGAAAACGGCGAGGCGCTTACGATGGCAATCGCCGTGGCCGACCGTGAGAATGCTGACCTCGTGCTTGCCACCGACCCCGACGCCGACCGCGTTGGAATCGCAGTGCGTGACGACAAGGGCAGGATGGTGCTGCTTAACGGCAACCAGACCGGCTCCATCCTCACATATTACATCCTTCGCCGCCGTTCCGAACTCGGGACGCTCCATCCGGGGTGCTACTGCGTGAAGACCATTGTCACCACAGAGCTGATTCGCGCAATCTGCGATAAGTTCGGAGTGAAGATATATAATGTCCTCACCGGCTTCAAGTACATCGCCGACGTCGTCCGCCGGAACGAGGGCAAGGGCGAGTTTGTCTGCGGAGGAGAGGAAAGCTACGGATTCAACGTCGGGGAGTTCGTCCGCGACAAGGACGCTCCGATTTCATGCGCCATGGTCGCCGAGTGCGCGGCATGGGCTGCGGATCAGGGCAAGACGCTCTATGAGCTTCTTCAGGACATCTACAGGGAGTTCGGCTACTACCGCGAGGCCCTTGTCTCCCTCGTGCGTGAGGGCAAGGCAGGTGCGGAGGAAATCGCCTCCATCATGGTGGAGATGAGGAACAACCCGCCGAAGTCGCTTGCCGGCTCGCCTGTGGTGAAGGTCATCGACTATCTCAAGCCTGAGCAGACGGGGCTGCCTTCGTCCAATGTGCTTCAGTTCTATTCCGCCGAGGGTGACGTCGTTTCCGTGCGTCCGTCCGGAACCGAGCCGAAAATCAAGTTCTATTTCGGGGCGCACGGCGACAATGCCGACGCGAAGATTGTGCAGCTGAAGGAACAATTCGGTTTGTGACAGGGCGTCTAAAAGGCGGTCTGCGGCGTTGGACGGCTTGATGAAATCCTCACAACCATCAGGTTGCTGCGGTATTCATCCGCGCCGTCCGCCTTGCATCCCATCCTTTTATGCATCCCCTCTCCTCCAATTATTTGGAAAAGTTTTTGGGGAAGGGACGATTGAAGACAAGTAATGGAATAGTATGCGGAAGATATTGTGGCTGCACGGTTTCGGCGGGTCGGCAAAGTCCGGCATCGTCAACTTTCTGAGGAAATACTATCCCCAGTTCGACTGGGTGGCTCCTGAACTGAACCATCATCCGGGAGAATCCATAGCGAAGATAAACGGGCTGCTGGGCGGCGGTGATGTCGCCGCCGTCCTCGGCACGTCGCTCGGTGGCTTCTATGCTATCTGCTGTGATTTCCGAGGACCCGAACTTGTCATAAACCCGGCGGTGAACCCGTACGAGACAATTCAGAAGCACCTTGGCAAAAACAAGTGGTTCGGTCCACGTTCAGACGGCGCGACGGAATTTACCGTGACTGAGGACGACGTGGAGGAGTTCCTTGACTGGCCTCTTCCCGTGGGCAATGACGAGTGCGTCACTCCGACCGGCGAGGAGGCCTTTCCGGGGATGCTCCCCGACAGGATTCTCTGCCACTACACCGAGCACGACCCGCTTCTGGGCGAGGAAATCAAGGCTGACTACGAACGCCTGTTCCCCAGCCGCGAGATGATGACTCATCATGTCCTTCCGGGGCACGTTGTCACCGAAAGCTACATTGTCCGCGTTCTTCCCAAGTTCATCTGGAATGTCTGAACTTTCTTCGCGTAAAAATTCCCCCAACCTGGGGACAATTATAATTGTTTGAAAATGACTTATTTATCATTTCCGGACAACAACGGTGCTGACCGACGTCTGGTGTTCTACCTCTCGATGGAGGAATATGCCGCGGAGCATCTTGACGAACTTATTGGCAGTCAGCGTGGAACGCCTGAAGAAAGTTCCACGGCGGTCGCCGGACGGAGTTCGTGGAACGATGACGGAGCGTTCTTCATCTGGCAGGTGGCGCCCACTGTAATCTTCGGGCGCAATCAGGACATGAATGCCGAGGTCAATGTCCCTTATTGCAGGGAACATGGCATCGCTATGTACCGACGAAAAAGCGGCGGAGGCTGCGTCTTTGCTGACAAGGGAAACATAATGATTTCATACATAAGGCATTGCACTGACGTCGCGGAGCTTTTCTCCGAGTATCTCGAAAAACTCGCCGGCTTCCTGCGCAGCCTCGGCATAAACGCGGAGGTCTCCGGACGCAACGATGTGCTTGTCGATGGGAAGAAGGTTTCGGGCAACGCATTCTCACTCAAGCCGAACGGCGTAGGCATAGTCCACGGCACCTTTCTCTACAATCTCGACTTTGCCGCGATGTCGTCGGCCATAACTCCTTCCCGCGCCAAGCTTGAGAGCAAGGGAGTCCATTCCGTGGAGCAGAGGGTTCTGAATCTGAAATCCGTCCTGGATGAAAAAAATATAGGCCTTCAGGCATTGAAATCGGCAATTATTTCATATTTTTGTACGGATGAACTGGAACTGACGGCGGGGCAGGTCGGAGAAATTTCGGAAATCGAGAGGGGCTACCTTGAGCCGTCATTCATAAACGGTCATGTCGGGACTTCGGACGACCGGCTTTAGTGCCGCGCCCGCCCCTGTGGTTTCGTTTGTCGGTACTGTAAAATCTGTACCGGGCGTATTGCCGGGCAGGAACAGAAATGAATTTGTAATGGAAAATACAGCATCTGAAAAGAAAACCTGTCTCTATGACAGTCATGTCGCGCTCGGTGCGCAGATGAGTCCGTTCGGCGGATTCATAATGCCGATTCAGTACACCGGAATCACGGATGAGCACAACGCCGTCCGTAACTCCGTCGGGATGTTTGACGTCTCTCATATGGGCGAGGTCTTCGTTAGCGGCCAGGAAGCCGAGAAATTTGTGAATCATATATTTACAAATGACGTCGCCGGGATTCCCGACGGGAAGATACTCTACGGAATGATGCTCCGCGAGGACGGCGGGACGGTCGATGACCTGCTGGTCTATAAGCTCTTCGGGAAGAGCGCCTACCTTCTGGTGGTGAATGCATCCAACATCGCCAAGGATGTGCAATGGATTGAGACGCAGGCAAAAGGATTTGATGTCAAGGTCTCGGACGAGTCGGACAGCTGGGGTGAGGTAGCCGTTCAGGGGCCTGATGCCGAGAAAACCCTCACCGAGGTTCTTGGCCTTGAGGGCGTGTCCTCGCTGGAGTTCTACACCTTCCGCGACTTTGAGTGGAAAGGCAAGCATCTGATAATCAGCCGCACCGGCTATACCGGAGAGGACGGCTTCGAGATATATGCCGAAAACGCGGCAATTGTAGAAATCTGGGACCTGCTGCTTGCGGCAGGCGTGAAGCCGTGCGGGCTCGGATGCCGGGACACTCTGCGTTTCGAGGCCGGACTTCCGCTCTACGGGCATGAGCTGAACGACGCGACGAGCCCGATAGAGGCCTCTCTCGGGATGTTCGTCAAGACGGACAAGCCGGAGTTCATCGGTCGGGAAGCCGTTGTCCGTCAGAAGGCTGAAGGCGTGGAGAAGAAACTTGTCGGCATCGAAATCTTCGACAAGGCCATTCCGCGCGCCGGCTATCCCGTGCTTGATGAAAACGACATGCAGATTGGCGAGGTGACGACCGGATATCATTCGATTTCGCTTGACCGCAGCGTCTGCATGGCGTTCGTTGACAAGGCTCACTCCGCGCTCGACACTCCGGTTAAGGTTCAGATTCGTAAGAAAATATTTCCGGGAAAGGTCGTGAAGCGACGTTTCTACACTCCGAATTATAAGAAATAGGACACGATAATCATAAAATTAAAGGAATATGTCAAAGGTAGTTGAAGGACTCAGGTACGCTGAGTCACACGAATGGGTGAAGGTTGAAGGCGACATCGCCGTAATCGGGATTTCCGACTATGCACAGCACTCCATGGGCGAGTTGTCGTATGTCGATATGCCGTCGGTCGGCGACGAGGTCACTGCCGGAGAGGAGTTTGGAGCCGTCGAGAGCGTCAAGGCCGCGAGTGACCTCATTTCTCCCGTCACGGGAACAGTCATCGAGGTGAATGAGATTCTTGAGGACGAACCGGAACTGCTCAACGAAGACCCTTACGCGAACTGGATTATAAAGGTGCAGATGACCGACCCGTCCGAGGCGGACAATCTTCTGGATGCCGCCGCTTACGAAAAACTCTGCAAGTAATTAAATTATAAGCGGATTACTGCGTTGCACAAATTCCTCAAAATCCTCATTACCATAAGGTAACTCCGGTTTTGATGCCTTTGTGCGCCTTGTACTCCATCTTCTAATTTAATTACTTAAAACCATTATTTTATGCAGGAGATAAACAAGTTTGCGTATTTCCCTCATACAGAGGGAGATATTGCTCAGATGCTGGAACGGGTCGGAGTGCGGGGGATTGAAGACCTGTACTCCGATGTTCCGTCTGAATTCATATACGACAGTGAGTATGACCTGCCGCCGGCGATGTCGGAGATAGAGGTACGCAGGTACTTCGAGGACATTGCATCGCTTAATGTTCCGCTGAAGGTCTTTGCCGGATGCGGGGCCTACGACCACTATTCTCCTTCCGTCGTTCCCTACATCCTCTCCCGTTCGGAATTTCTGACGGCATACACGCCCTATCAGGCGGAGGTTTCGCAGGGAACTCTGCGCTACATCTTTGAGTGGCAGACGATTATATGCCGTCTGACCGGGATGGACGTCGCGAACGCCTCGATGTACGACGGGGCGACTTCCGCAGCCGAGGCGATGTTCATGACCCTCGCCTGCACGAAGAAAAAGACGCGCTTCCTTATTTCGGACACGCTGCTTCCTGCCGTGCGCGAGGTCGTGGCGACCTACGCCAAATTTCATGGAGTTCAGCTGACTGTCGTTCCGGCAAAGGACGGAGTGACTGATTTTGAGGCGGTCGGAAAGGAACTTGCTGTGGGAGATGTGGCCGGGCTTCTCATTCCCGGCATCAACCGCTTCGGGGTCATCGAGGATTTGAGCGGCTATGCCGATGCCCTCCATACTGCGGGGGCGCTGCTCGTCGAGTACTGCGACCCGTCCGCCATGGCGGTGCTCAGGACCGCCGGTGAGAACGGCTCCGACATTGCCTGCGGCGATGCCCAGCCGCTCGGGATTCCGCTTTCCTTCGGAGGCCCTTATGTCGGATTCCTTGCCTGCCGCCGTGATTTCATGCGCAAACTTCCCGGACGCCTTGTGGGAGAGACCGTTGACGTCGATGGCAAGCGCGCATTCGTGCTGACCCTTCAGGCCCGCGAACAGCACATCCGCCGAGAGAAGGCAACCTCGAACATCTGCTCGAACCAGTCGCTGATGGCGCTCTATGTCGCTGTCTATGTGTCGCTTCTCGGTCCGGAAGGGCTTCGTGAAATCAACGAACTCAGCTGTGCCGGGGCGCATTATCTCCGGTCTGAACTCCTGAAAACCGGACTTTTCGCCGAACCTTTCCCCCAGCCGCGCCCGTTCCTTAAGGAATTTGTCCTGAGGCCGCTTGTCGGGATTGCGGAACTGCAGCAGGCTCTTCTTGACGCCGGGTTTTTCGGTGGCGTGGCCACAGAGGAGGGATTCGTCTCGTTCTGCGTCACGGAAAAGCATACGAAGGAAGAATGCGACGCGCTGGTTAATGTCGTGAAGTCGCTGGAAAAAGTGGAAACCATAGAAAAATAGGGGAGAACGGAATATGAAATACTACGACAAACTTATATTTGAACTTTCCTCTCCCGGAAGAAGGGGATATACTCTTCCCTCAAATGCATGGCCGTCGGAGTTCTGCCTCGGAGGGTCTGTGCCGGGAGGATTGCTCCGCGACGAGCCTGCCGACCTGCCTCAGGTCAGTGAGCCTGATGTCGTGCGCCACTATACGAACCTCTCTCAGATGAACTTCGGAGTTGACAGCGGCTTCTATCCGCTGGGCAGCTGCACGATGAAATACAATCCGAAAATCAACGAGGAGATAGCCTCCATGCCGGCATTTGCCGGGATTCACCCTCTCCAGCCGGCCTCTACCGTCGAGGGATGCCGTAAGGTCTATGAGGAACTGTCGCAGGCCCTCTCCGCGATTACGGGAATGGCCGCCTTCACGCTCAACCCCTTTGCCGGAGCGCATGGGGAGCTTACGGGTCTTATGGTCATGAGGCAGTACCACATCTCACGCGGAGACCTCGGCCGCCGCAAGGTCATTGTGCCCGACTCCGCCCATGGGACCAATCCCGCCTCAGCAGCCGTCTGCGGCCTTGAGGTCGTTCAGGTCAAGTCGCGTCCGGACGGGCGCATAGACGTGGAGGACCTGAAGCCGCTGCTGGACGAGACGGTTGCCGGAATCATGATGACCAATCCGAACACGCTCGGCCTCTTCGAGACAGAAATCAGGGAAATCGCCGCTCTGGTGCATGAGTGCGGCGGACTGCTCTACTATGACGGCGCGAACATGAACCCGCTCATCGGAGTCGTGCGCCCGGGCGATATGGGCTTTGACATCATGCACCTGAACCTGCACAAGTCCTTCTCCACACCCCATGGCGGAGGTGGCCCGGGAGCGGGTCCGGTCGGCGTCGCCGCGCATCTCGTGAAGTATCTGCCTCAGCCGGATTTCTATGTCGCAGGGAAACATCATGAAGGCCATGGCGGCGTCGGACAGCCTTTGTCCGTCGACTATGCCGTGTCGGAAAAGGATTCCCTCGGTCGTGTCAGCGGATTTCAGGGTAATTTCGCCGTGCTGCTCAAGGCCCTGTGCTACATCAGGATGCTCGGACGCGAGAATGTCAAGGCGGTCGGACCGCTTGCCACGCTCAATGCCAACTACATAAAGGAATCGCTCAAGGACAGCTTCGAACTTCCAATCCGGTCCGTCTGCAAGCACGAGTTTGTCTATGACGGTCTGAAGGACAAATCGACCGGCGTAACCACTCTGGACATTGCCAAGCGGCTTCTCGACTACGGCTTCCATGCCCCGACAATCTATTTCCCGCTCCTGTTCCATCAGGCGCTCATGATTGAGCCGACCGAGACGGAGTCCAAGGATACTCTGGATGCCTTCATCGAGGTAATGCACAGGATTGCCGAAGAGGCGATCACCGACCCGGAGAACCTCAAGACCGCACCGCACACCACACCGGTACGCCGCCCCGACGAGACCTCCGCCGCCCGCAACCCGAAGCTGTGCTTCTGACTGTCACTCCACTTCTGTCATTCCGAGCGGAACGGAGCTAATCCTTCTGTCATTCCGAGCGAAACGGAGTGAAGCCGAGGAATCTTTGTGCTGAAAAAAAAGAACATTGTAACTGCTTTAAATGAAACTTATTATAATCGGCGCAGGTCCGGGCGGATATGAAACCGCCGTTGCCGCAGCCCGGAAAGGGCTTGATGTCACTCTCGTCACAGCCGGTCCCCTCGGGGGAACCTGCCTGAACGAGGGCTGCATCCCCACCAAGTGCCTTTGCCATGACGCCCACCTCTACCGGCTCATGTCAGAGAAACTGAATCCTGTAGCCCCGGATTCCGACCAATCTATCCCGTCATCCGTTCCCGATGACGCGCTTGCCGGTATGGTCGCCCGCAAGGATGCCGTCGTGGAACAGCTCCGCTCCGGAGTCGAAAGCCTGCTAAGGGGCGTTGAAATAGTCCGCGGCATCGCGCGCATAGTCAATGCGCACACGGTCCATGTCTGGCCGACCGAAACCGCCTCGGACATGAACCTCTCCCCGGAATTTGACTCCTGTGCCGAATACACGGCCGACCGCATAATTATAGCGACCGGTTCCCATCCGGCATGGCTGAACGTCCCCGGAGCGGCGGACACTCCCGGTGTTCTATCATCCTCCGATATGCTCAGGCTCAAGGAACTTCCGAAGCGCCTTACGGTCATCGGCGGGGGAGTGATAGGGCTGGAGTTTGCCTCCGTCTTCGCTTCCCTCGGCTCGAAAGTAACCGTAATAGAATACTGCAAGACAATTCTCCCGCATTTCGACGCCGACCTTGCCAAGCGTCTCAAGCAGTCGCTCTCCAAGTCCGGAATAACGATTCTCACGGGAACGGAGGTGACGGGTATCTCGGCATCGGAGGAGGCGTCTTCCGAATGTGCATTCCCTTGGGAATCAGGAGCAGGGGAGAATCCCGACGGCAGGGATAGTGCACAGAGCGGGAAACTGATTCAGATTGTCACCGTCCGCAGCGGAGAAAAGGCGTCCGCGGTGGTCTCTGACAGGGTTCTCATGGCCGTGGGCCGCGTGCCGGACGCCCGCGTCATCACGGGATGCAAGGGCATCGAAGCCGACAGAAGAGGGATTCACGTCGATGAAAATATGCAGACGACGCTTCCCGGCGTGTATGCCATTGGTGACGTCAACGGCAGGATGATGCTCGCGCACGCCGCCACATTTCAGGGCCGGGTCGCCCTTGAGCACATCCTCGGCGGCATGGACGGTGTCGGGGAAAAACGCTCTGGCGATGCCGAAGCCCCGCTGCACGGCTGCCGTTCATCCATCCGCCTCGACATCATGCCGGCGGCCGTGTTCACCGTCCCGGAAGTCGCGGCGGTCGGACTCACTGAAGAGGACTGCAAGGAGAAGGGCATAGCCTTCAAGGCTCTCAAGTCCTTCTACCGGGCCAACGGCAAGGCTCTTGCCTCGGATGCCTCCGAAGGCTACTGCAAGCTCATAGTCGCGCAGCCGGGGCAGCCGAACCTTCGCGACGGCCAGATCCTCGGCTGTCACATCCTCGGCTCCGGAGCCTCCGACCTCATCGGCGAGGTCACCGCCCTGATGAACTTCAACGCCACCGTCTCCGAACTCCGCAACATAATCCACCCGCACCCGACCTTGTCCGAGATAATACAGGCGTGCGCAGCTATGTGAGTAATATAGATTATATATATGAAGTTAATAAACCCCGGTAAAATACCGGCCGTGTGGGTCTCGCTGATACCCTTCGCGTTCTTGGCCGCAACCCTTTCGATTGTAATCAGAGTCTTCGGCGGAAGCGCCCTCGACGGGGCCAGTCAAGTGTCGCTCCTCCTTGCATCCGGTGTCGTGGTCGCCATATCCATGATATTCTACAAGGTCAAGTGGGCCGACTTCGAGAACGGAATAATGGACAACATCCGCTCCGTGAGCTCCGCCATACTCATCCTCTTCCTCATCGGAGCCGTCGCCGGAACATGGATGGTCAGCGGAATCGTGCCGATGATGATATATTACGGGATGAAGATCATAACCCCCAAGATATTCCTCTTCGCCACCTGCGCCATCTGCGCCCTCATCTCCGTCATGACCGGAAGTTCCTGGACCACAATAGCGACAGTAGGAGTCGCGCTCATCGGAATCGGCGCCGCGCAGGGCTACTCCGCCGGGTGGACGGCCGGAGCGATAATCTCGGGCGCATATTTCGGAGACAAGATATCCCCGCTCTCCGACACCACGACCCTCGCGTCCTCGTCCGCAGGCACGCCGCTTTTCACGCATATACGCTATATGCTCATCACGACCATTCCTTCGTTCGCCATAGCCCTCGTCATATTCCTAATCGTCAGCTTCACCCATGACGTGAACTCACAGGGCACAATCACCGAATTTTCCTCAGACCTCGCCTCCGCCTTCGACATAAACCTCTGGCTCCTGATTGTCCCGCTCATAACCGGCGTGCTGATAGCCAGAAAGATGCCTGCCATTCTCACTCTTTTCGTCGCCGTCCTTCTCGCCGCCGTCGCCGCCCTCATCTTCCAGCCCCACATCGTCTGGCACATAGCCTCGGGGCTTCCTGTAGCAGACTACGGTCACCTCTCGTTTATGGACGGCTTCAAGGGACTGATGACCGCGACCTACGGCCCGACCGGCATCTCGGTCGGCAATCCGGCGCTTGACAGGCTCATCGCCACCAACGGCATCACCGGAATGCTGCCGACCGTATTCCTCGTCATATCGGCCGCGGCGTTCGGCGGGGTCCTCGTAGGCAGCGGAATGCTCCAGAGCCTCACGCTCGCGCTCCAGAAGGGAATAAACCGCACATTCACGATAGTAGCTTCGACGGTCGGCACAGGAATCTTCGCCAACATGATAACCGGGGACCAGTACCTCTCGATAATCCTCACCGGCAGCCTCTACAAGGACCTCTACAGGGAAAAGGGACTTGAACCGCGCCTTCTGAGCCGTTCCGTGGAGGATTCCGCCACCGTCTGCTCTGTCCTGATACCGTGGAACTCCTGCGGAATGACCCAGGCCACGGTGCTGAAGGTCGCGACGCTCGATTACCTGCCATACTGCTTCTTCAACATCATATCCCCGCTCATGTCCATGCTCGTCGCCGCCGTCGGCTACAGGGTTTATAGGAAAACTGCGGCAAAGAACGGAAAGAAATGACGACCTCATGCATTCGTGGTTGATTTTAACAAAATTAGTTGTTATCTTTGCAGGCTGTATGTTGGAATCGCAGGGACTTTGATCTGCGCGCATACGGACTGTAAGGCTTACTTATGTAATAAATTTTGTATTTGAAAATGAATTCAAGACTCTGGCATCCCGGCGCGACGGCTCTTCTGCTGCTTGCAGGGCTTATGTTCATCGCCGCCTCCTGCGGCTCCTACAAGAACATTCCGTACTTTCAGGACAAGGTCATAAACAATCCGGAGGCCATCGACAGGCATGCCGGAATCGTAATCCAGCCTAAGGATATGCTTTCAATCGTCGTAAGTTCCAGAACTCCTGAACTGACGCCGATGTTCAATCTTCCGATAGTTTCCTACAGCGCCGGTTCCGAAATGGTCTCAAGCGTAGGTTCGCAGCGGATTATGTGCTACTCCGTTGACAACGACGGCTTCATCGACTTCCCTGTGCTCGGAAAAATCAATGTGGCGGGAAAGACCCGTTGGGAATGCGCCGAGACGATAAAGAAGGAACTCCTTGACAGGAAATATCTTGACGATGCCGTGGTCACGGTCGAATTCACCAATTTCAAGGTCTCTGTCCTCGGTGAGGTCACCTCTCCGGGAACCTACACCATCGAGGGAGACAAGGTCACCATCCTTCAGGCGATAAGCCTCGCGAGGGACCTCACGATATTCGGTAAGCGCGAGAATGTCTCCGTGATACGCGAGCAGAACGGAAAGAGGGTGATATACGAGGTCGATCTCACCAGCACCGACCTTTTCAACAGCCCGGCATATTACCTCCAGCAGAACGACATCGTCTATGTCGAGCCTTCAAAGGTAAAGCAGCGTCAATCGACGATGGACGACAAGGGGCTGAGAATCACGAGTATAGCCATATCGTCGGGTTCATTGCTCGTTTCACTCGCCACGCTCGTGACGACGCTTGTTCTAAGAGGCGGCGGCAACAATTGACAATAATCTAATACCTCAAAGTTTTCTGAATATATGGAAGAACTCAACAATCAGTCACAGCAGAGCGGCCTTGACGGAAATCAGAGCTCGTTCTCGCTGCTTGACATCTGGAATCTCGTCTGGTCGAACAAGTGGTGGTATGTCGCGGGGGTAGTGCTCTGTGTCATACTCGCAGGGGTTTATCTCTACCGGACGCCATCGACATACAGCCGCAGCGCGAAACTCATCGTCGATGAGAGTGCGCAGGACGCGGCGGTCCGCAACCTCTCCTCATTCACCGGAGGCGGAATGCGGCTCAGGAACACGGTCGCCGTGGAGAATGAGATGGAGGCGTTCACGTCGCCTGACCTCATGCTCACGGTCGTGGAGAGGAACAACCTTCAGACAACCTATGTCGAGAAGCAGTTCCTCAGGAGCGTGGAACTTTACAGGGACACGCCTCTGGAACTGAAGCTCGAAGGGAACAACCCGACGAAGGGATTTTCCTTCACCGTGAAGAAAAAGTCGGACAGCACCTTCATCCTCACAAAGTTCCGCATCGGAAAGGATGAACTCAAGGAAGGCGTAGAGGGAAAGGTTGGGGAGACCGTCGAGACTCCGGCAGGCTCGCTCACTCTGCATCCGACCATGAACTTCGAGGACTGGAAGAACGACATACGCATTTCGTGGGCCAATCCGATGGCACGGGCGAAGGCATACTGCCAGAACCTCACGGCGAACATATCCAGCAAGGAATCCACCGTTCTTGTGCTCAACTACAAGGACAAGTTCCCTTCACGCGCCGAGAACATACTCAGCAGCCTCATCGACGTCTATAACGAGGTCTGGCTTTATGACAAGAACCGCGCGGCGCGTAACACCAGTTCCTTCATCACCGACAGGCTCGGGATAATCGAGCGGGAACTCGGCGGCATCGAGGGCAACCTCAAGTCCTACAAGGCCGACAACAATCTCACTGACGTAAAGGCGGTTGCACAGCAGTACCTTGAAGAGTCGTCCACCTATGCGGAAAAGCTCTTCGAGGTCAATAACCAGCTCTCTATCGCCAATTTCATAAAGGACTATCTCAATGACCCTTCACATGCCGCGAGTCTCATTCCTTCAAACTCGGGAATAGCAAGCGCCAGCGTCGAGTCCCAGATAGGCGAGTACAACAAGCTCATTCTCCAGCGCGACCGCTACAAGTCCGCCGGAAGCGAGAACCCTATGGTGGCCGATCTCAATGTCTCCATCTCCTCGATGCGCAGCGCGATACTCCGCTCCATCGACAACCTCGTGGCGACGCTCACTCTTCAGGTCGACGGGCTCAAGCAGCAGGAGGATCAGATTCTCAAACGCATATCTTCAAGCTCCGGACAGGAATACGAACTCCTCTCGATGCAGCGTCAGCAGAAGGTCAAGGAGTCTCTCTACATCTTCCTGCTTCAGAAACGTGAGGAAAATGAAATTACTGCGCTCGTCAATGTCGGCAACACCCGCGTCATAATGCGTCCTAACGGCTCCCCGAACCCTGTGGCTCCGAGAAAGGCAATGATTCTTCTCCTTGCCATAATCATCGGCTGCGCTATTCCGTTCGCGTGGTTCTTCCTCCGGATGACGCTTGACACCACCGTGAAGTCCAAACTTGACCTCACCTCCCTCAAGGTGCCGTTCATTGCCGAGATTCCGCTCTCCGTGCTTAAGAAAGGGCGGTTCGCGGCATTTGGATTCAAGAAGAAGGCGTACGATAACGAAAATTGCCGGATTATCGTGAAGGCCGGCAAGCGCGACATGATGAACGAGGCCTACAGGGTCATGAGAACTAACCTTGACCTCATGCTCGGGAAGCAGGGACCTCACGTGATAATGCTGACCTCGTTCAACCCTAATTCCGGAAAGACGTTCAACTGCGTAAACATCGCCGCCGCGATGGCAATCAAGCCGGCCCGCGTCGTGATTGTCGATCTGGACTTCCGCAAGGCGTCGCTCGGCAAGTCTCTCGGTGTGTCGGCATCTCTCGGCGGTTCGTCCTATCTCAACGGCGACGTCAATGACATCGGTTCTGTAATCGTCAATGTATCAAAGAATCTCGACTGCCTTCCGGTGGGTGTCCTTCCTCCGAATCCGACCGAGCTCCTTCTTTCGGACAGGTTTGTCACTATGATTGGGGAACTTAAGAAGAGATACGACTACATATTCCTCGACTGTCCTCCGATTGAGATTGTCGCCGACGCCGCAATCGTGACGCAGTATGTCGATATGACGCTCTTCATCGCCCGTTCCGGACTTTTCGACAAGAGGCTTCTTCCGAAAATCAACGAACTCTACGAGAACAACCGCTACACTCATATGTGCATAGTTCTCAACGGCGTGCCTATGACCTACAAGCCTTATGCGAAGGCTGGCAACGGTTACGGATATGGATATGGATATGGTTACGGATATGGATATGGGAATGCGGAAGACGACACTCAGAAGAGCTAGCCGCAGCTCAAGGTGACAGGACAGTAATTTAGCATACGCTCATGTTCGATTTTCTGAAAAAGCGTTATTCATTGGCGGAGTCCGGGGTCCTTCCGGGCTCCGTCGATGCGCATTCGCACATTCTTTTCGGGGTAGATGACGGTTCGAAGCACCGCAAGGACTCGCTTGAGATGCTTTCTTTCGAGGAGTCGCTCGGGGTCACTGACGTGTGGTGCACGCCTCATATCATGGAGGATGTCCCCAACGGCACTGAACAGCTCAGGGAGCGTTTCGAACTGCTGAAGTCCCTCTGGAAAGGAAGCATACGCCTGCATCTTGCGGCGGAGTACATGATGGACAACCTGTTTATGGAGAGACTGCGCTCGCGTGACCTTCTCTATCACGGGAAGGGCTGCGTGCTCGTGGAGACTTCGGTCAACAATCCTCCCTACGACTTTGACGCGATAATTTCCAACATCCTCATGGCCGGAATCACTCCCATGCTGGCTCATCCGGAACGCTACCGCTACTTTCGGAAGGAGGACTACCGTGCGCTTGCCGCCCGCGGGGTGAGGCTTCAGATGAATCTTTCTTCGCTGACCGGGTATTACGGCAACACCGCCAGAGAAAAGGCGGAATGGCTTCTGAAGAACGGGCTGTATTCCGCGGTCGGCTCTGATTGTCACCGGGTCCGGGGCATAATGGAGCAGTACAGCGTGAAGGCTCTGACGAAGTCCACGATAGAATCACTTGCGAGGCTTCTCGCCAACCTTCCGCAGACAGAGGAAGAATAAATTGTAAATTGCCTGAGTATGAAAGGGATAGTTCTTGCAGGAGGGGCTGGCACAAGGCTCTACCCGATTACGAAAGGGGTCAGCAAGCAGCTGCTCCCGGTCTATGACAAACCGATGATTTATTACCCTGTTTCCGTCCTCATGCTTGCCGGAATCAGGGACATCCTCGTCATCTCCACGCCTGCCGACCTGCCGCTTTTCCGCCGTCTTCTGGGCGACGGATGCGAAATCGGGGTGAGGTTCTCATACGCCGAACAGCCTAAGCCCGAAGGCATTGCCCAGGCCTTCCTCATAGGGCGGGAATTTATCGGAAACGACGATGTCTGCCTCGTCCTTGGGGACAACATTTTCTACGGGCAGGGCTTCACGGGAATGCTTCGTGAGACCGTGACCCTGACGGCGGAGAGGCAGGTCGCGACGGTTTTCGGCTATTCCGTGCGTGATGCGAGGAGATACGGCGTCGCTGAAATCGACTCTGAGGGAAATGTCCTGTCCATAGAGGAGAAACCCGAACAGCCCAAGAGCGACTACGCCGTTACCGGACTTTATTTCTACCCCAACAGCGTTGTGGAAATCGTCCGGGAACTCAGCCCCTCGGCACGCGGCGAACTTGAGATAACGGCGCTCAATGAGGCCTTTCTTCATCGGGGTGAGTTGAAAATCAGATTGCTTGGCCGCGGTTTCGCGTGGCTTGATTCGGGCACGCACGAATCACTTGCCGACGCATCCTCGTTCATTCAGGCCGTGCAGAACCGTCAGGGGGTGATGGTCGCCAGCCTTGAGGAAATCGCATGGCGGCAGGGCTGGATTGACACGGAAGCGCTGCGCCGTCTTGCAGTGCCGATGCGCGGCAACGAGTACGGACGGTATCTTCTCCGGCTTGCGGAGAACGGGAGATGACGGCTTCCGTCGCTGAACGACAAACATCCGGGCAGAAATGACACCCGGTGCACAACGAATTGTACGAACGGATATGGATGTAATAAAAACTGATATAGATGGTCTTGTTCTGCTGTCCCCGGTTGTGTTCGAGGATTCGCGAGGCTATTTCTTCGAGTCTTTCAACGCTCGTGACTTCGAGGCCTTGACCGGTCAGAAAGTCTGCTTCGTGCAGGACAATGAGAGCCGTTCCAGCCGCAGAACGGTGCGCGGGCTGCATTTCCAGAGAGGGGAGTCCGCGCAGGCTAAGCTTGTGAGCGTCGTCCGGGGGCGCGTCTGGGACGTGGTCGTCGATATAAGGCCGGGCAGCCCGACTTTCGGGAAATATGCCGCCTACGAGCTCTCCGCTTCCAACAGGCTCCGCCTTTTCATTCCCAAGGGATTTGCCCACGGTTTCGCCGTCCTTGAGGACGACACGGTCTTCCAGTACAAGTGCGACGCCTACTATGACCCTTCGGCTGAAGACGGCATCGCGTGGGATGACCCTGCGCTCGGCATTCCATGGCCTTTTTCACGCGGGGAGGCGATACTCTCCGAAAAGGACCGTAACCGCAGGCCGCTGTCGCAGATAAAGGATTTCTGATTTCATTAGATATGGGGATTGTTCAGAAATTCTGATTACTGACGGTTTCTTAGAAATATGAGTGTAATGAATGGCTGTGAATATGGAATATAGAAAACATATACTTGTGACGGGAGGCGCCGGATTCATCGGCAGTCATGTCGTGAGGCATTTTCTCACGAAATACCACGACTGTCTCGTCGTGAATCTTGACTCGCTCACCTACGCCGGCAACCTTGCCAATCTCCGTGACGTCGAGAGCCTTCCGAACTATCGTTTCGAGAAGGCGGATATATGTGACTATGAGACGGTTCTGAACATAATCCTGAAGCATGACATCGACACGATCGTGCATCTCGCGGCCGAAAGCCATGTTGATCGTTCTATAATCGACCCGTTTACCTTCGCCCGCACGAATGTCATGGGGACACTCAGCCTGCTTCAGGCAGCGAGGACAATCTGGTCGAAGAAGGGGCTTTTCGGAGAGGGGATTGCGGACACACCTCAGGGGCGGCGGTGCCTCTTCCATCACGTTTCGACAGACGAGGTCTATGGTACTCTCGGCTTTGACGGCCGGCTCTTCACCGAGCGCAGCCCCTATAGTCCGCACAGCCCCTACAGCGCGAGCAAGGCCGGAAGCGACCACTTTGTACGTGCCTTCCATGACACCTACGGACTTCCGGTGACGATCACCAACTGTTCCAACAACTATGGGCCGAACCAATTCCCCGAGAAGCTCATCCCTCTGTTCATCAATAACATCCGGGAACGCCGTCCGTTGCCTGTCTATGGCGACGGGCGCAATGTCCGCGACTGGCTCTATGTCGGAGACCACGCGGAGGCCATCGACCTCGTCGTCCACAGGGGACATAGTGGGGAAACCTACAACATCGGCGGAAACAACGAATGGAGCAATATAGACCTCGTGCGGATGCTCGTGAAGGTCACAGACCGTCTGCTGGGAAATCCGGCGGGGACTTCGGACGGTCTTATTACTTTTGTCAGGGACAGGGCGGGGCATGACCTCCGCTATGCCATCGACTCGTCCAGGCTTCGCGAAGAGCTCGGATGGACGCCGCGCTTCGACTTCGAGACCGGGCTTGAGCGTACCGTCAGCTGGTATCTTGACAATCAGGAGTGGCTTGACGGCGTCACTTCGGGGGATTACAGAAATTACTATCGGCAGGTGTATGACAAACGCTGACAAATCAGGTGGTAACAAAAATGTTTGTCAATTAAACATTGTTGTTACAGGTGCTGGAGGACAGCTTGGACGCTCTGTATGTGAGGCTTTCGCCGGAAACGGATGCAACATTTTCCCGACAACATCCGCAGTTCTTGACATCCGCGACTTTTCCGCCGTGGAGAACTTCATTTCATCGCGCAGGGCGGACATTGTCGTGAACTGCGCGGCATGGACCGACGTCGAGGGAGCCGAGGGCAACCCTGAGGCTGCCGCCGTCGTGAATGCCCTCGCAGTCGGGAACCTTGCCCGGGTGTGCTCCGCCCGTTCGGCGCTCCTCATACACATATCCACGGACTATGTGTTCGACGGCCTTCATTTCGTTTCCTCCGATGTCCGGAATACAGGCGTCCAAGACATTGATGTCCCTGATTCCGCGCCTGTGTTTCCGCGCCCCTACCGCGAGGATGACCTCCCGTCCCCTCTGAATGCCTACGGACGCACGAAACTTGAGGGCGAGCGGCTTGTCAGGGAGTCCGGATGTCAGCACATAATCATAAGGACTTCGGGCATATATTCCCGTTATGGACGGAACTTTCTCCGCACCATTCTTTCGCTGCTGCGTTCGCGGCGGGAAATAAGGGTCGTTAATGACCAGACGACCTGTCCGACCTATGCCGGGAACCTCGCGCGTGCGATGGGCGGAATCATCTGCGACACATCGCGTTTCGACGGGCGGAAGTACATCGGTCCGACGGGATTCTTCCACTACGCGGACGCGCCGGCCTGCACATGGTTCGGATTCGCCGGAGAGATTGCCCGCGTCAGCGGAAGCACATCCTGCCGGATAATCCCCTGCGGCAGTGACGAATACCCCTCCGAGGTCACGAGGCCTTCATACTCAGTTCTTGACTCCGGGCTTTTCCTCTCGACTTTCGGTGATTTCGGGCGGATGGACAGGGACGCGGCGATTGCGGAATGCGTCCGCTGGCTATGAATTGGTGCAGTTTGTGCCATATTCGGTCCAAATTGGGTTAATTCCTTCTTTCTGTTTGCTTATGTGGATTTTACTGAGTAAATTTGCGGGCATTTGTGCAATGTTGATGTTGTAATGTTGGTTGTAAAAACGCATTGAAAAATTATGGGAAAACTTTACAGAAACTTTCAGAACCTCCTGCTTTCTAATCACTATCTTAACCCTTGGGTTGTCCTGCTCATGGATGTCGTGCTGTCATTTCTCGCGAGCCTATTCACATTTCTTCTTCTGTGGCGCGTAGTAGGTTTTCAGTTTTCGGACATTTCTTTCTGGAAAGTTGCCGTGACTGTCATCGGGGCGAGTCTGTTTGCGTTTGTCGCCTGCCGCACGCATAGAAACATCATAAGGCATACCTCTCTCAAGAGCATCTGGATAATTTCCATAGCATCCATCGTCAAGGTCGCTCTGGTTGCCGTCGTCTTTGTGTTCTTCTCTCCGTATAAGGCGGCCATTCCCGCGAACTATATGCTTATAGGCGGGATTATAGATGTGCTGCTCACTACCGTTTTCCTCGTGGGAATCCGTGTACTCATGATTCTTGGCTACGACCTCGCCATCACCCATCTCAACGGGCCGTTGCAGAAGCGCGTGCTGGTCTATGGATTTTCCGACAAGTCCGTCGCCCTTCGCCTGCGCCTCCTGAAGTCCCCGCACTACAAGGTCGTCGGCTTCATAAACCACTCGGAGAATCTCAAGGATCTCAAGATTGCCGACTCTCCCGCCTACTATTTCAGGGACAGAAGGGAATTTGACAACATCACGCGCCGGCACAACATCGACGGCATACTCTTCGCCTCCGACTCCGACGCGAAGGCGGAGGCCGACAGGCTCGTGGCATGGTGCGGCGACCGCAATAAACTCCGGATTTTCATAGCTCCGTCAGTCGATGAGTACGGCGGCGACGAGACAATGTTCGCGAACCGCATACGTCAGGTGCGCATCGAGGACCTTCTCGGCCGGGAGGAGATATTCATCAATAAGGATGAGGTCATCGCGAGCGTCTATGGAAAGGTCGTGATGGTGACCGGCGGTGCGGGCAGCATAGGAAGCGAACTCTGCCGCCAGCTGGCTACTCTCGGGGTGAAGCAGCTGATTATCTTCGACAACGCGGAGACCCCGACGCACAACATAAGGCTGGAGCTTGAGCACAAGTTTCCGGGCTTCGACTTCGTCCCGTTCATCGGCGATGTGCGCGTTCCGGAGCGCATCGCGACTGCCTTTGAGCGTTTCCATCCGCAGATTGTCTTCCATGCCGCCGCCTACAAGCACGTCCCGCTTATGGAGGAGAACCCGTGCGAGGCGGTGTTTGTCAATGTCATAGGAACCCGCAACCTTGCCGATGCCTGCGTGAAGTACGGCGTCGAGAAGATGGTTATGGTTTCCACTGACAAGGCCGTGAACCCGACCAATGTGATGGGCTGCTCGAAGCGCCTTGCGGAGATTTATTGCCAGAGCCTTGGACTTGCCATACAGGCCGGCCGTCACGAGGGAACCACGAAGTTCGTCACCACGCGATTCGGCAACGTGCTCGGCAGCAACGGCTCCGTGATTCCGCTTTTCCGCGAACAGATTGCCTCGGGAGGTCCTGTAACTGTGACAGATCCCCGTATCAACCGTTTCTTCATGACCATCCCCGAGGCCTGCCGGCTTGTGCTTGAGGCCGCCGCTATGAGTCACGGCAACCAGATATTCGTGTTCGAGATGGGCGAGCCTGTCAAGATTGTGGATTTGGCAAGGCGTATGATACAGCTTTCCGGACTTGAGCCGGACAAGGACATAAAGATTGTCTTCACAGGTCTCCGTCCGGGCGAGAAACTCTATGAGGAGGTGCTCAGCAACGAGGAGAACACCGAGCCTACTGACCACAAGAAAATCAAGATTGCCAAAGTTCGTGAATATGAGTACGGCGAAGTGCTCAGGTCGTTCACTGTCTTTGACCGTCTCTCGCGCAGCGGCGACAAGATGGCGACCGTGCGGGCGATGAAGCAGCTCGTTCCGGAGTTCAAGTCGAACAACTCCGAGTTTGAGGTTCTGGACAGGGAGTTGGAGGACTCCGGGAGGGATTGAACTCAGATTACGCAAGTGTTGAATACTCTCTATAACTAATTTACTTGTCGATGGTTACGGGGCAGGCATGAAGTACATAAGATTCTACATACGGGAGATTTCGCGCTTCGGATGGACTTATGTGCTCGTCCTTTTCTGTCAGCTGCTCATGGTCGCCCTTTCCCTTGCCTATGTGTGGCTGAGCAAGCGGATTGTCGATGCGGCGATTATGCTTCATCAGAATCCGGGCAGCGGTTCTCGCGGGCTTGTGGCCTGTGCCGCTGTCTTTGCCGTCCTTGCGCTCCTGCGTCCGTCGGTCGTGGCCGTCAAGTCGTATTTCCAGTCCAAGATGTCCGTGAATATGG
>ERZ808240.1751-NODE-1751-length-25826-cov-11.956928_pt1 | contig 25826 bp, 13 predicted proteins | sample MGYA00521084_ERZ808240 | MGnify/ENA primary metagenome ERZ808240 (study PRJEB31516, sample SAMN03275571) | gut metagenome | biome: mammalia-associated habitat; material: feces | host: Papio cynocephalus | place: Kenya | collected 2012-08-06 ... | reverse complement strand
GACAAGGCCAAGATCTACAACGGCATCGCGCAGTTCACGACCAAGATCGCCATCGCCGTCAAGACCGATGACGACTCCGACGCGATGTACAAGAAGTACTGGGCCAACCTCGAGGACCTGGCCGGCAAGATCGCCAGTGAGTCCAACGAGACCGTGCGCCTGGACAGCTACGCGCTGATCTCCAACGCCATGGAGACCTACATGGATAAGTTCAAGGCCGCGGGTGTCAAGAAGGCCCAGGCCGAGAAGCTCTACAAGACGGTCGACGCGGGCCTCAAGAACGTCCAGCCCAAGGACGGGGACGCCGAGGAGCGCCGCGACGACACCATCCAGCGCCTCGAGAACGAGGTCCAGCGCAAGATCACCACGGTGTATTCCAACGCCGTCGTCGCCGAGGATTAAGGAGGGGCGAACATGGAAAACGTGTATTTCTACGTATCGATCGCCGCGTTTGTGCTCGCGGCCGTGCTCGCCATCGCCGCGGTGGTCATCTTCGTCAAGATGGACGTGATCAACGCCATCCGGTTCCTGCAGGGCAAGCGCGTGCCCACGAGCTCGAGCTCATCGAGACATCCGGCGCGCGGTGCCCGTCGCTCGTCGGGCGAGGCCGCCGGCAACGGTGCGGCGGCGCGCAAGGGCGCGGTGCTCGCCGGCGAGGGCGACGACCGCGTGACGGATATCGCCCACGAGGGCCCCGAGGGCGACGACAACCTCACGACCGTCGTGGCGCCCATCCAGGACGAGCCCGCGAGTGCCCGCGCCGCCAAGGCCAAGGCCGCCGCTGCCGAGCCGTCGCGCAACGAGGACGAACTCGACGATGGCCTGGACGAGGGTTTCGAGGGTAGCGAGACCCCCACGGAGGTGCTCACCGAGGAGGATATGGACTCCGAGCGTCCCACGGGCGTGCTCGCGGAGGACGAGGATGATTCCGAGCGCCCGACCGGTGTTTTGGTCGAGGAGGAAGAGGACTCCGAGCGCCCGACCGGCGTGCTCGCCGAGGAAGAGGAGGAGTCCGAGCGACCCACGGGCCTGCTTTCCGAGGAGGACGAGGAGTCCGAGCGCGAGACCGGGCTTTTGGACGAGACCGACGAGTCCGAGCGCTCGACCGATCTGCTGGATGAGGCCGGCGAGGCCTCGGAACAGGAGACCGGTGTACTCGACGAGGCCGGCGTGGCGTCCGAGATGCAAACCGACGTGCTCACGGGTGGTAACAAGTGTGAAAACGAGACCCCCGCAAGTGTTGTTCAACAGGACGAAGATGGATTCCGCTTCATACTTAAGCAGAATGTCATCGTGGTTCATACCGACGAGTCTCTTGACTAGGTCTGATAACCAGGGAAGGAAAAACGAACGATGTCTGTGTTCGATAAGCTCAAGGCGTACTCACGCAAGCCTGCTGCCGTGATCCTCGCCACCGTGATGGCCACCTCGACCATCCCCACCACCCCGATCGCCCAAGCCGTGACCGCCGCGTATGCGGAGGAGGGCCAGAGTGCCAAGAGTGCTTCGGCTGCAAGCAAGGGCGAGGTGTACGGCAGATTTGATAAATCGGGCACGGTTTCTCTCGGCTTCGATGCGCACCCCGCTAAGGGGACCGATGGGACGGCCCGCTGCACTATTTCCAAAAAAGAACTTACCGATTGGTTTGTCGGCAAGCTTAAAACTGAGATTCTAAAAGACAAAACGGGAAGCTATGAAGCTGTTGTCAGCGACGCCACAGCTAAAGCGCAGGCTGCTCATCCCGGAGCTACGATCTCAGATGTCATGATTACCGATATTACGGATGTCGTTGCTGGCAACCCGACTTCTGATAATTCGGGCGTCGCAGTCGAAATGAAAGACGGCAATCTGACTGTCAGTTCTGCAACCGCCTGTAGCGCAAAGATTAACGTTCCGGTCGCTTCGGTTAAGTACAAGTTCACCTACTTCTACGTTGACCAAGCTACCAAGGAGCCTGAAAAGGATAACGGCAATAACGCATCGGACGGTTCTGACGAGAGCTCCAAGCCAGATAATGAGAACAAAAAAACTACTAAGGAATCTGGACAGCAGGTTCCTACGCCTGCTCCCAATCAAGATGGGGAGTACGTTCCTGTTGACGGCAAGAGCTATACACTCAATGTTAACTCTGTCGATATCTGGGCCAACGTTGTCGCGAATCTGTCCGATAAGGCTGTCGAGGGGCTCGTTTATAAGGGCGAAGCTAAATCCGTATCTTTTGCTACGGGCGATGTGACCGCTGGCTTGACACCCAGCTTGCCAGATAATTATCAAGATTCCGATAAATGCTTTACTGCCAAAATTGACGCAGACACCTACTCGGTGACCGTTAGCCCTGCTAAGGCATCAAAGCATGCCGATCCTGTAAGTTTTGATGTCAATTGGTTGTATCCTGATAACACCGTTGCCAAGACCACAAAGGTGACCGTCAATCCTGTCGCTAGGGCAAAGGTAGAGCTCGAACTTCCTGGTGAAAAAGATAGGAAGTATACTTATCGACTCAAGAAGAACGAGCAGGATGTCGTTCTGAAGAGCGCGAACGAGGCTATTAAGAACAAGATTAAGTCGGAATTTGGCGACGATATCAAGGCAAATCTTTTCAAGTCCGCCACTATCGACGGGATGGAAGTCGAGGGCGGTCCCGCAAAACTTACTCTCGATTATTCCGACAATGTCCTTGATAAAGATTATTCGAACTATCAGTTCGAGCGTCCGGATAAAGTTGCGATTGCTCCGGTCGATACTGTTGCGTGGAGAGATACGGGGATTACCGCCTATTCCGATAATGGCGGCGACTGCAGCAGCCTGACGGAGTCACAGTATTCTGCGGGTAAATGGCTCAACGGTACGAACGGCAAGAACGCTCCCGTTACGTTTGCCTGGAAGAGCCATAAGCTTGCTATCGACGCTCCTGAGGATGGATCTGAGGAAAAGTTTGCGGAAACTGTCGACCCGAACGTTACAGCGGATGGCGACTTTAAGTCGGGCATCACGTTCTTTGCTGTTGACGGGGATGGTGTTGTCACCAAGACAACAGACGTTAAGTTCCGTCGGGATACGGCCTCTCCTGTTCTGAAGAGCGTCGAGCTTATCTCTGGGTTCCAGACCCGCAGTGAAAAGGTTCACGATAATCTGACGAAGGCTTCGAAGTTCGTTACGAAGAAGCTGGCCCTTAAGGCGGCTGTTGAGGACCCGAATGGCGAAAATGGCTCGGGCCTTTCGGCTGATCCTTCTGTGTCGTATACGTTTGGTAAGAACGACAAGTCGGCAGGTAACGAGAATTCCGGTAAGGGCTCTCTTGTTGAGAAGGCTGCCGGCATTTTCACGTACGATCTCTCGGCAAATTCAGCCGATCAGAAAGTCTTTGCTGCCAACATTGATGTCAGCGTCTCTGATGTCGCCGGCAATTCAATGAAGACCGCCGTGACGGATGCACGCGATATCCCCATGGATAAGTTGGAGCTTGTTCAGAACGCTTCGGCACCGACCATCACCGCTGGTTTCGATAACAATAATGTTCAGCGCGAAGCAAATGGTCGCGGCTACTACAACGCGAATCGTACTTTTACCATCACGGTAACTGACACGTTTGGCGACTACGTGCGTCAATATGACTCTGACCAGATCATTGCAACGATCACCGATGGCAATGATACGTTCAACGTCACGCCTCACGACCTTAAAGATGCCGGTAACGACACTTATACGTTCTCCTACACCTTTGGTGCCAAGGGTGATGCCGACTGTAAGGTATCCGCCGTCAACTATCAGAATCTTGCTGGCACGTCCGCTGCTTCCAATTTCTCCGGTGACACCTTCACCATCGATAAGACCGCGCCTAAGCTGAATGTCTCTTGGAACAACGAGGCCGCTTCCAACGGTAAGTACTACAACGCTGCCCGTACGGCGACCATCACGGTCGAGGAGCACAACTTCGACCCCAACCTGTTCAAGATCGAGGCTCCCGTCTCTGCCGGCAACGGCGACGAGGCCACCCCGGCTCAGATCGGCGGCTGGTCGAGCAACGGCGACACGCACACCGCGACCGTGACCTTCCCGGGTCAGGGCGTCTACTCGCTCTCCGTCTCCGGTGAGGACCTGGCCACCAACAAGTCCGAGTCCTACACCTCGCCTGAGTTCGTCATCGACACCATCAAGCCCAAGATCGACATCCAGAACGTCATCAACCGCACGGCCTATGCCGGCGATGTTGCGCCCAGCGCGGCGGTGCACGACACCAACCTCGCCGACGGCACGACCATCGAGGTCTCCAAGGTCAGCTACCCGCTGTCCAAGGACGATCCGAACCCCTATGCGGGCGCCGCGATCAACACCTCGGCCACCGACAAGTCCGTGAGCTACCTCAACCCGGCCAAGACCAAGGGCAACGACGGCGTCTACACCCTCACCGTCCAGGCCGTCGACCTCGCGGGCAACACCGAGAGCGAGGCCGTGACCTGGTCCGTCAACCGCTTCGGTTCGACCTACGTCATCTCCGACAAGACGGGTAAGATGCTCGACAAGTACCTCAGGAGCAACAAGACCGTCGACGTCAAGGTGACCGAGATCAACCCGTCGGGCCTTGATGACAACAAGACGGCCGTCGAGCTCACACACGACACCAAGAACTCGACGCTCAAGAGCGGTGACAACTACACCACCGACTCCGACACCTCGAGCGGCTGGAGCGAGTACAACTACACCGTCAAGAAGGGCAACTACGGCAAGGACGGCGCCTACCGCGTGCTCTTCCACAGCCAGGACACGGCCGGTAACTCCTCCGAGAACACCATGGAGGGCAAGAACGCCAAGAAGAGCGGTGCCGCGGCCGAGATCAACTTCGCCGTCGACGACACCGCGCCGATCGCGTCCTTCGTCGACCTGACGAGCAACGGCAAGTACGAGGAGTCCTCGCATAAGGCCAAGGTGAGCTTCGAGGACAACCTCAAGCTGGCCAAGGCTCAGATCAAGGTCAACGGCAAGGTCGTCGCCACCTTCACGGGCGACCAGCTCGAGAAGAACTCCGTGCGCGAGTTCACCCTCGACGGCAGCAGCTCCAAGCAGGACGTCTCCGTCGTCGCCTGGGACGCCGCGGGCAACAAGTCCAAGGAGCTCAAGGCCACGGGCGTGCTCGTGACCAACGACTCCCTGGTCCTGTGGATGAACAACCTGCCCATGATGATCGGCACCATCGCGGCTGTCGTCATCGTGGCCGGTGGCATCTGGTTCGTCGTGGCCAAGAAGCGCAAGGAGAACGAGGACGGCGCCGAGGCCTAAAGCCAAACGCGCTGCGTCAAGCATCTGAACGCCTAGAACGGTGCCTTGCCCCAACCTTGGGCGGGGCACCGTTTTTGTATGAGGGGGATATCGATGGATTCCGATATGCAGTGCTGTCCGTTTTGCGGACAGCCCGTGCAGCCGGGCTCGAACAACTGCCCGTTTTGCGGGGCGCCGCTCGTCGGCGGTGCCGATGAGGTCGATGACGAGGGTGCCGTGGCCGGTGCGCCTCGCGTGACCGGCGGCGCGTCTGCTGCCGGGGGAACGGTAGCTGCGGCCCATGCGGCGCCTGCTTCCGGCTCTGCGCCTGCTGGATCGCCTGCCCGGCCTGTCGCCGGCTCGCATGCCGCATCGGCCCGCAAGCGGGGGAGCGCGACCGCTGCCTTTGCGGGAGACCGCCGACCTAAGACCAAATCGATCGACGCGATGGACGCTTCGGACGAGAGCTCCCTGTTCTCGCTCGATGCGCTTGAAGGCGACGCTGGTGTGAACCCCAATTCGGCCGCGAACCAGACACCCAAGAAGGAGAGCGCGCGTCTCAAGAAGATCGGCGGGGCGGCCAAGTCCCCGATCGCCAAGCGCATCGGGATCGTTGTGGGCGCGGTGCTCGTGGCGGCGATCGTCGTCGGCGTGGGATATTCCTGGAACCAGGACCAGGCGCTCAAGAGCCAGGCCCAAGAGGTCTCGGTCAAAAAGAAGAAGGCCGAGAGCAAGCTCGACCTTATGGGCGGCGACACCAAGATCAAGGCGGAGGCCAAAGCGGGGCTTGGCGGGAGCGGCATCGTCTGCGACGGCAGCTACTTTTATTGGGCCGATAGCCAGGGTATTCGCGTACGCAAGGCGAGCGGTACCAAGGTCTCCAAGGCCGCCGTCCTTACCAAGGCCGACGCGCGCGAACTCAACGTATGCGGCGGGAGCCTCTACTATGCGAGCGGCTCCGACATCATGAAGATCGATCATGCCGCGGACGCCGCCAAGGACGCGCTCGGCAAGGGCAAGGCCAAGGTCAAGGTCTCAACGGTGGCGACGCTTGAGTCCGATGTCCAGGGGCTTGCCGTGCGTGGTGGCACCGTGGTCGCCATGACCACCAAGGACGGCAAGGCGTGCGTCTGGCGCGTCGATGACTCGTCGCCCAAGCTCATCGCGGCGGAGCCGGCCAACAGCGCGTGGTTCTTCGCCGACAGCCAGAACTGCGACCTGATTGTGGACGTCGACAGCGGCTGGACCGTGTGTGAGGCGCCACTGACGGATGTGAAGTCCGCCGGCGAGGTGGCGCTCGCCACGGAGAGTGCCGACGAGGAGGCCAAGCAGGCCCAGGAGACGCACGGGCCGTTCTCGTCCTATGTCGCCGGGTCCGAGCAGCTTAAGGATGCGTTCTTCACCCAGGGCACGCTCTACGCCGTGCTTTCGTCCTCTGACGGGCACACGACGCTTTCGCGCTGCACGCAGGGCGGAACCTTCAGTTCCTTCGACGATTACGCGACGGCCGGTGAACTGTGGGGCAACAAGCACGGATGCGCCGTGGTGCTCTCGAGCGGCAAACTCGGCTGGATCGACGCGACCTCGGGCCTCTCGAGCGACTACGATAAGGTTGCGGAGAAGGCAGGTCTCGACCTCGACCCGGCGAGCACGTCGCTTTGGCTCAACGGGACTACGCTTTATGTGCTCGACGGCTCCGGCAAGAGTGCGACCCTGTGGGCGCTCGACACCGCGGCCGACAGCCCCAAACTCACCCAGATCGCCCGATAGCGCTTGCGCTGGAAAGGATCTCATCATGTTTTGCGGTCAATGCGGATACAACAACCCCGACGGCAGCAGGTTCTGCATCAAATGCGGGGCCGATCTCAATCAGTTTATGGCGCCCGGCGCCGCAGCTGCGGGCACTCGTCCCGCCGCTGCGGCTCAGCGACCCATGCAGGCTCCCAGGCAGCAGGGCGGGCAGCAGCCCATGCAGGTTCCGGCTCAGCAGCCGTTCCAGCAGCAGATGCCGGCGGCGGCCCAGCGCCCGGTTCAGCAGCCGCGTCCCGCGCACCAGCGCAACCGCCCGTCGAACATCCCCGACGCCGGTCCCGCCGTGCGTCCCGGCTCCAATCGGGTGCAGCAGGCTCCGGTCCAGGCTCCCACGGCAAGCGTGTACGCGCCTCCTGCGGGCAACGTCGTGATCCCACGTGGGCCGATGCAGGCGCCCGACCGTCCCAGCACCGGCGTCACCGTGCTCGACGACCTCATGAGCGCCCCGGCGCATCCGGCCTCGAGCGAGCTGCCGCGCATCGCCGTCGACGCCCCGCGCTCGGCGACGGCCCCGCGCGTGACGCTCGTCCGAGAGCGCGGGTCGCGCTACAACATCACCGATTTCCCAGCCACGGTGGGCAAGGGCTCCGCTGCCAACGTGCGCATCGAGGGCAACACGGCCATCTCGCGCGTGCATCTGCTCATCCGCTACACGGGGCAGTGCTTTGCCGTCGAGGACAAGAACTCCACCAACGGCACGTTTATCAACGGCAACCGTCTTGACCCCGGTGAGCTGGTCAAACTCAACAATGGGGATCGCCTGGGCATGGGTAACGAGACCTTTACCGTCGAGATCCGTTAAAAATTTTCCGCTGCGCCCAATGTTGCGCAACAAGGTTGGGGATTTTTGGCACAAGATTGAATCGTCAAAGATCGCCAGACAAAACGGGCGGCTCGACCGCCCGTTTTCCTACCGAAAGGGGAAATCATGTTCTGTCCTCACTGCGGAGCCCAACAGCCCGACGGCGCCGCGTTCTGTGGCAACTGCGGCCAGTCGATGGCTGCAGCGCCCCAGAACACGCAGCAGGCTCCGGCGCAGCCTCAGTACCAGCAGGCTCCCGTCCAGCCGGCCGCCCAGCCTCAGTACCAGCAGCAGGCCCAGCCGGTCGGTTTTGGCGCTTCCGCCCCGGCGCAGCACGGCTTTGGCAACTCCGGCGCCGGCGTCAAGAACTCGCTGACGGCGGCCACGGGCTTCGGTAAGCGCTCGCTCGCCATGCTCGGCGGCTCCGTCGCGGCCTTCATCTGCATGTTCCAGCCGTGGATCGGCATGCCTTGGGCCGACAAGGCGCTCGATTTCGCCGCTAACCAGGTGGGGACCGACAACTACGGTCTCAGCCAGACGGCGATCACCTCGGCCAAGGCGCTCGTCAACACGTCATTCGACATGCCGCATGTCTTTAGCCTCTCCGGTGCGCTGCGCGGACTCGGCAACGGCATCAACACCATGGCGATGCAGATCACTCAGTACAGCGCTTCCACGGCCGCGCATGCTCAGAGCGCTGCCGGTTCCATCGGCCTGGTCGCCAACATCCTGACCATTCTCTTTGTGCTGTGGATTGTGTGCCTGGTGGCGCTCATCGCCGGCGTGGTGCTCAAGTTCACCAAGAAGCACGATGTCGTGCTCTTCGCCGGTCTCGGTGCCACGGCGGTGCTCTCGCTCATGTGTATCATCGGTACGGTCGTGGCAAACGGCCAGATCGACGGTGCGCTGACCCAGGCATTGGCCACGAGCGGCGGTTCCGATGCCATCTCGTTCATCTCGACCGTTAAGCCGTTCCTGCAGCCGGCCTTTGGTGCAATCCTCACGCTGATCTTCTCGGTCGTGGGTCTGGTGAGCGCGTTCGTCCTCAAGGAGGACTAGCGGCGCTCGGTTGGCCTGGCGGCGCATGGTCGGCGCCGGTTGCGAGCTCGTTGCGCATGAGCAGCGGGCGCGTGACGATCGTTGCACACGTGGCGCTCAGTTGGCGCAGCTGAAAGGCGAGGAAATCGCTTGGATCGCGCCTGATCGACTCGCGTGTGGTGCTCGGGTTGCTCGCCTGCAGGTCGAGGAGAACGTCTGGACCGCGCCCGTAATTTTCAATCCCAACGCGGCCGGGTACAAAGACTCGGAGCCTGACCGTATTGGCCTACAGGGGCCCCGCATCTCCTATGAGGTGCGGGGCCTTTTGCTTGGCGGAATCGGGCCGCCCGGGCGCGGTGGGTGCCATCGGGAGCGCATCAACTGTCTCCGTTGGTATAGAGGCGGTCATCGCCCTGGAACAATCGGGACCTCGGCCTGTCCCTGGTTGCGCTCTTTGCTGAGAAATGCTTTGTTACCAGCGTAGACGTCTACTCTGATAACAACTGGAACCGATTTTGGCCGCTAGATGTTCTATAGGTAGACGTCTGCATATGCAACACCCCATCTGTCTACGCTCATAACATCTGAGCGCGGATTCGCCCCGTATTTGTTACAGGAGTAGACATCTGCATATGGAACATGTTCCATTGCGCGATGAAGATGAGCCGACCGGTTTGTTTTGTCGCGGTTTGGAACAAGTTGCCGATGTTTGAGGTGGAAGTTGTTCCCAGACGCGATGAAAATCTCGGCGGCAGAGTTTTTGTCGCGGGTTGGAACACTTTGCTCGCGACAAGGCTCAAGACTGTTCCATCCTGCGATGAAGAATGGACCCGTGGCTGGATTTGTCATAGGCAGCCGGCCTGTGCATTGGAGAATTCGTGCATCGTGAAGCCGTGCAAGGGCGAGGGACGAGCTGGGGACATGGGTGCGTGTTGCGCAACAATCTGCTTGCGGGCGGGGATACACTGGGTTCAAGGAAGATAACGTTCGAGGGGAATCGACATGTTCTGTACCAAATGCGGTGCCCAAGTGCCCGAGGGCCAACAGTTCTGCACCAACTGCGGTGCCCCGCTCGATAGCGGGACGCCGGCGAGCGGCGCGGCTCCCGCTGCCGGTGCCAACGCCGCCGCCGACCCGTTTAGCTACGCGCCCGACATCGCGCGCCAGGAGTACCAGACCGGCGTGGCCCAACAGACCGGGGGAGCGGACCGAATCCAGAGCTCGGCCGGGCATTCCGCGTACGGAACGCGGGGCTATCAAACCGGCCAGGGCTATAGTCCCCAGCCGTCGGGGCAGTCTGCGAATCGGGCTTACGCTCAGCAGCCGACGTACATGCCGTCGCTCGAGGTGCCGGGTGTCAACGAGCCCAAGCGCTCATGTAACGGGGGCGGCGGCAAGAAGGCGGCGCTCATCGTCGCCGGTGTCGTCGCGGCGATCGCCCTGGGTGGCGGCGCGGGGTACTACTTTGGCGTCTACCAGCCTCAACAGGCTCGGATCGAGCAGCAGAAGAAGGAGGCCGAGGAGGATGCGATCAAGCACTCAAAGCATCCGGTGCGCATCACGGCGTCGGGCTCGGGCTGGGATACCTCGACCGGTGCGTCCAGGCTGCCCGTGCAGGTGACGGGGACCGATATCGATGGCAAGAACGTCGACCAGGTCTTCTACGTCGATAGCGACGGCAACGGCATTAAACTCACGCAGGGCAACTACACTCTCAAAGTTGCGGCGTCCCCGTTGGGTTCCAACGGTGAGATCTGGGACGTGCCAAACATCGCGGTTTCCATCAAACTGGGCGATGCGCTCAAGAAGGACGAGAAACTCGATCTGCGCGACGATGCCAAGTTCGAGCTCGGCGACCCGGTGAACGCCGTCGATGTCGAACCTGGTGATATCACCTCGGCGCAGAACTATGCTCGCGACGGCGGCTGCGACAGTGCCGACGATGCCGATGCGCTTGCGAATCTTGCGACGTCCGCGCGCAACGGGGCCGTGACGAGCTATAACAACGCGGTTTCGGCGGCGCGCAAGAAGAGCCTCACCTACGACGGCGACGTCTTCACGTTCCAGGTGCCGGATTCCTGGGCAGGGAATTGGGACGTGCAGGTCGATCAGGGCACCTACTCGGGTCTCGCGCACGGTCTGTGGGTGAACTACAACATCTACCACGATGGCGCTCACGAGTACACGCTCAATCTCTCGAACCACTACAGCTCGGCGCTCCACGTGATCGGCAACACGAAGAACGTCGGCAAGTCCGAGCATCTGGCACTCGGATACTATGACTCACCCTCCGGTGACTCCGATTGGGAATACATCCTCAACTCAATCCATATCAAGTAAGCAGCTGGTGCTATATTGCGTGTTCTCGGCGGGTGCTCGAAAGTTCGGGTGCCCGCTTTTTGCTGAGGTATGCATTGTTCGTCGATGACGCCGACGGCAGCAACTCTATCGGTTTTGACGCCGGTCACGTCGGTTCGGGATGGGCTTCATGCACGGCATCGATTGTTGGTGACCTTGGCGTCCGTTGCCTCGGCTCAGGACAGACTCGAAGGACGGCACCCGTCGTTGCTGAATTTGATATCCCTCGTCTGCAAAAAGAAACCGCCCCGGTGCTTTTGGCATCGGGGCGGCGGTGTTTAGAGTCGCTTGTGGTGGGGCGCTATGGCTGCGATGGACGGAGCTAGATTAGTAGTCCCAATCGGTGAACTCTACCGGCTGCGAGCTCTGCGATGCATAGGAGTCGGTGTCGTCATCGTTGTCGTAGTCGTCATCGTAGTCCGAGTTATCGTCGTCGGAATCGTAATCATCGTCGTCGTAGTCGGAATCGTCATCGTAGCTGTAGTCGTCATCGTCGTCGTAGCTGTCGTCGCTCGAACTCGACGAGCTGGAGCTGCTGGACCTGCGGCTCTTGGAGCTCTTGGACGACTTTGTGGTGCCCTTGGCTCCCTGGGCTTCGGCCTCGGCGCCGCTATGGAGTCCGGAGGCCTTGGTCTGCATCTCCGCGATGATGTTGTTGACGGCGTCGACGGAATCGTTGAGGTTGAGGTCGCGGATGGTGATTTTGCCCTCCTGGTAGTTCTCGTCATGCTCCTCGAGGTTTTCCTTGTAACCGGCGATGAGGAACGCGCTGTCGTCGTTGAAATCGCTGCGAGCGAGCTTGCGGTCGGGGGCCGCGAACTCGGTGCCGTCGAAGGACAGGAATTTCTCTTCGGTCTTGGTCCCACGCTTGCCGGTGAGCAGATAGGCCTTGTCCTTGCTGATGAACTGGCTCAGGTAGACCTTGCCGCTGTCGTCGCCAATCTCTTTCTCGAAACTCACGTAGATGTAGCCGCCGTTAGTGGCCTGCGGCGAGCCGGTGTAGATGTTGACGACCTTGGAGCCGTCAAACGCCCAGACATCCAGGACATAATCGCCGGTCGTGAGATGCGTCTTCTTGTTGAACTCGTCCACGTTGGTCTTAGAGTGGACGGTCACGAGCTCGTCGAGGCCGTCGCCGTTGAAGTCGACGAGCTTGGCGACCTGCAGGCCGCCAAGCTGGTAGACGTTGTTCTTGAGGGACGCGATTGCAGGCTTACCGTAGGTGTCGAGCAGGTCCTGGACCTTCTCGACATAGGCGGTGTAAGCGTCGGACTTGGTCTGGTCGTCGATGGTTGCAGGGGCGATCGGGTCTTTCTGTGCGGTGGAGTTTGAGCCCGAGTTCTCGCTCTTCTTGTTCTTCTGGTTCTTGCTGTCCTTTTTGGAGCTGCTGGAGCTGGAAGAAGCGCTGCTGTCGCTGCTGGAGGAAGAGTCGTCGGTTGCGTCATCGGAACCGGTATCGTCCGTGGCGTCATCCTTGGACGAGGAGCTGCTGCCGCTGGTGGAGGTGTCCTGCGAGCTGCCGGGGTCGGTGGTGTCGGTGGAGTCCTCCTTGGACTCGTTGCCGCTCGTCTTGACCGTCACGTTCTCGGCCGGCTTGTTGCCGTCCTTGTCGGTCGCGCCGTCCTTGACGACCGTCGTGTTGAAGCGCTGGACGGTCTCGCCCTTGGGGGTCTCGATGACGCAGCGGTAGCTGCCCGGCTTGACCTTGCCAAAATCGCCGATCGTGAAGCCGCCGTCGCCGTTGACCTTGATCTTGTAGCTCTTGCCGCCGCCCGTAGGGGTGAGCGTCGCGGTGTATTTGTGAATCACGCGGTCCTTCTTCTTGGGCAGGACCTTGGTGTCGACCGTGCACACGACGGCGTCCTGGCTGCCCGAGGTGACCTCGACCGCGTTGGCGTTGGGCGCGAGGAACATAATGGCCGCGACGGCTGCACCGGCGGCGACGAGACCCAGACCGGCGACGATGGGCCAACGCTTCTTCTTGTGCGGCGCCGCTGTCTGAGGCTGGGCGGCGTCCTGTGCGACGGGGGCCTGCTGAGGGAGTGGCTGCTGCATGGTCATGTCCGCCGGGGTTTGCTGGGACGGGGCGGCGTAGGCGTTCATGTCGATGGGGTTCTCGACGACGGTGTCGCCCGCAGTGGGGGCGGCGACGCCGAGCGACTCCATGGCCGCCGCTGTGGCCTCGGCATCCTCGTCGGTCGCGACGACGGTCGTGGCGTCGTCGGCCGCGTTGAAGAGCGAGGTGGCGTCATCGTTCGAGACGGGCTCGGCGAGGGAGGTCGGGTCGTCGTCGGGGAAGTCCACCGCGACGGCGGCGTTGTCCGCGTCCTCGAAGATGGCCTCGGCCTCGGCCGGGTCGAGAGCCTCGGCGGCGTCGGGCTCGTCTTGAGTGGCCGGGGCGGTGTCTGCCGACTCGGAGACTTCGGCAGCCGGCGTGTCTGCGACGGGCTCGGCGACGTCTTCCGCTGTTGCGGTCTCGACAGAATCCTCGGCCTGAGCCGACTCAGCAACGATGTCCTCGGCGTTATCCTCGACTTCATCCGCCGATGCCTCGACCGCCTTGACGGGTGCAGGTTCGGCTACCGGAGCCGCCTCGGCGGGCGCATCCTCGACGGGCGTGCCGCAGTTGGTGCAGAAGCGCGCGCCCTCGGGCAGTTTTGATCCGCAATGCGTGCAAAACATGGGGTTGAGCTCCCTTCTTTCCGTGGTTCTTTCGGCTGCCTCCATGGTACCTGCGGCACCGGTACGGGTTGTTGCGCAACATCGCAAAAATTTGGGCCACGTGACTCGGCTTCCAGGATTGCTTGTTTCAGATCGTGACAAATGCACTCGGCCCGATTCGATCCGTCGCGTTTTGGAACAGCTTGCCGAGGTTTTGAGCATAGACGTACCAGTGCGCGACAAACGGTCATAGCCCGGCGATTTTCATCGCGTGCTGTTTCATCGCGTGTCGCAACAACGTGCCGCAACAACGTGCCGCAACGTTATATGCGGAGACGTCTACGCTCCTAACATCTGGAGCCGGTTTTGCCGGGTAATTGTTAGGACGGTAGACATCTGCAGCCAGCTGCTCCGCCGCATTTGTGGTTCTCGTGGGGTCGCGCGGTCCCCTCGCGCGGCGCAGGTATACTAGCCCGTGGCGAATCTGCTCCATCGCGGGGCCGCTGCGTCTGGACGGCGCATGATCGGCTGCCACGCGATACGTCAGCGTGTAGAGCAACGTCCTCTCTGTGCGCACCAATTTTGTATGTATCAGCGCACGATTTTTCGCATGTCGGCGTGGGCGCGGCCCGCGTTGCTCGGCATGCAGATAAGGAACAACAACATATGCATAACTCTGTTTCCGGCGTCACCGATGCCGAGATTCGTGACGAGGCCGCCGAGGCCCTGACCCAGGCCGCCTTCGACGCGGCCGACGAGGCGAGCGCCGCCGAGGCCGTCGAGGCCGCGACCGAGAGCCTGCCCGGGTTCGACGAGCTGGGTCTCTCCGACGAGCTGCTGCGCGCGGTCGAGAACCTCGGCTACACGGCGCCCACGCCCGTTCAGGCCGGCTCCATCCCCGAGGTCCTGGCCGGCCGCGACCTGCTCGCCGCCGCCCAGACCGGCACCGGCAAGACGGCCGCCTTCCTGTTGCCCACCATGAACAACCTGGAGCATGTCGCGCCGCCCAAGCCCGTCAAGGAGAAGAAGGGCCGCAACCGTCGCCGCGGAGCCAAGAAGCCCGAGGGCAACGGCCGCGGGCCGCTCATGCTCGTGATCACCCCCACGCGCGAGCTCGCCCAGCAGATCGACGAGGTCGCCGGCAAGATCGCCGACGTCACGGGCCATGTGGCCGTGACCGTCGTGGGCGGTGTAAGCTACAACCCGCAGAAGGCCGCGCTCAAGCACGGTTGCGACATCCTCGTCGCCACGCCGGGCCGTCTCGTCGACCTGATCGAGCAGGGCGCCTGCCATCTCGATGAGGTTCGCGTGCTCGTGCTCGACGAGGCCGACCGCATGCTCGACATGGGCTTTTTGCCCGCGGTGCGCCGTATCGTGCGCGAAACCCCGGCCGAGCGTCAGACGCTCCTCTTCTCGGCCACGCTCGATGACGAGGCCGTGGGCGAGATCAAGGACCTGGTGCACGAGCCGGCACGCGTCGAGATCGCGCCGGCGACGTCGACCGCCGATACCGTCGACCAGTTCGTGTTCCCCGTTTCGATCGAGGCCAAGAACAACCTGCTGCCCGAGTTCCTTAAAAAGGAGGGCCCGGAGCGCACCATCGTCTTCATGCGCACCAAGCACCGCGCCGACAGCTGCTGCCGCCGTTTGGAGCGCAAGGGCATCACGGCCGCCGCGATCCACGGCAACCGCAGCCAGGCGCAGCGCGAGCGTGCACTCAACGACTTCCGCGACGGAAAGGTCGACGTGCTGGTGGCGACCGACGTGCTCGCCCGCGGCATCGACATCTCCGACGTGCGCTATGTCGTGAACTTCGACGTCCCGGCCGAGCCGACCGACTACATCCATCGTATCGGCCGCACGGGCCGCGCCGGCGAGCTGGGCTGGGCCATCACCTTCGTGACCGAGCAGGACGTGGACGAGTTCTATGAGATCGAGAAGCTCATGGACAAGACGGCTGAGATCTACGACGCCGGCGATCTGCACGTGGGACCGAATCCGCCCAAGGTCGACCCGGAGCGCGTGCCTTCCGAGTACCGTCCCAAGAAGAAGACCAAGCGCGGTAAGTCCAAGAGCAAGAAGAAGCTCGAGCAGGCCCGTCGTGACGGCAAGCGCAACGGCGACGACTACGGTGACGTGGCCGGTCGCTCGAACCGGGGTCGCGGCGATGCGGGCCGTGGCGCCGGTGAGCGCCCGGGCCGTCCCAAGCGCGGCGGCAAGACCCGCGTGCGCGAGGGCGTGCAGGCGCGTGTGGACGAGGCTGTCGAGAGCGTGGCCCGCGAGGTTGCCGCGGAGAACGCCGCGGCGGGCGAGAGCGCGCCCCGCGGCAACCGTGCCGAGCGCCGCGCCAAGCAGTTCCAGGGCGAGACGCACCGTCGTCGCCGTGAGGACGAGGACCGCGGCGGCCGTCGCCGCGTCGAGGGCGAGGGCCGCGGCCGTGGGCACGGTTCGCGCGACGACCGCCGCGGCGGGCGCAGCTCGCGCGACGAGGAGCGCTCGGGTCGAGACGGGCACCGTGGCGGCCAGGGCGGACGCGATGAGCGCTCGGGGCGCGGTGGTCGTGACGAGCGCCGCGGCAACGGCGGCGCCCGCGGCGGCGAATCCCGTGGAGGCAAGCGCGGGGGCTACGGCGACCGACGCGAGGGCGGCAACGGCCGTGGCTCGCGCGACCGTCGCGACCCGCGTGCCAGCCGCGACCGTCGCGACGATTGGCGCAACTACGATGACACCCGTGAGGAACGTCGCGGCGGATACCGCGGCCGCGGCAACCAGGGCTCGCGCGGTGGGCGTGCCGGCGGTCGCGACAACCGCGGCAGCTACGGCAACAACCGCGGCGGCCAGCGCGGGCGCGGCGGCGCGACCCGTCGTCCCGGCGATGGCGGCGGCCGTCGTTAACCGCGGCCGCGCGTGACAGGAAAACGGGCCGATCCCTCTGCCCTGGCGGATCCGCAGGCTGTGCGGGTCCGCCTTTTTGTTACCGATGCAGACGTCTGCGCATGTAACATCTGGCCGAGAAATCTTTCCCTAGCTGTTACATCGGCAGACGATTGGACGGTCGAGATGGCCGACGTCTGCATATTTAACAGCTGAGGCCGATTTCTCGGTTTATTTGCTGCAGAGGTAGACGTCTGCGCCCATGACATCGCGGGCCGTCCCGTTTTTCGTCCCCGGCGGATCGTCTCCATCCCCGACGGGCCCGGTCCGTTATTTCCTCCGTTCTCAAGGGATCGGTTATGAGGCTGGGACAATAACCAAACAAAAAGTTAGGTTACTCGTTTTATCAGCGGCTTTATTTCACTCGCGTTACCAGCAAATATTCATAGATAAACCGTTTAGCACAGTATTTCGGCCGTCTGCCGAAGATATGCAATCCAAAACAATCAGTTAGGTCAGTCTGTTGCATGCGGCACTTCTGCAGCAGAGGTGCCCGGTCGCGCTTCGCCTGGCGCGGCCGTTGCGTCATTCAAGCCCCGCGATTCATGCGGGGCGCCGTGGCGCAGATGCTATCGCGGCGCCGTGTGTGCGTCGCGTAGAGAGGGGAACCTATGGCACGACTGCATGTAATGGAGCGCAGCCACGCCCAGGCCGTCATGGACGACCTGCACGACGCACTCGGCCGGCGACTGGCGGTGAGTTCGCTCGCGCCCTGTCCGGTCGAGTTCACCGCGGCGCTCGTCAACCTCTGCTCCACGCAGAGCTGCGGCAAGTGCACGCCCTGCCGTGTGGGGCTCCGTGCGCTCGGCGACCTGCTCGCCGACGTGCTCGAGGACCGCGCTGACGAGTCCACGCTCAACCTGATCGAGCGCACGGCCGAGACCATCTACCGCTCGAGTGACTGCGCCATCGGCTATGAGGCCGGCGCCATGGCACTCACGGCCATCCGCGGCTTCCGCGACGATTTCGAGCATCATATCCGCGAGCACTCGTGCGGTTTCGACCGTGAGGCACGCGTCCCGTGCGTCTCGGGCTGCCCGGCGCATGTCGACATCCCCGGCTACATATCGCTTGTCGAAGCAGGTCGATATGTGGACGCCGTCAAGGTCATCCGCAAGAACAACCCGCTGCCGCTCGTGTGCGGCCTAGTGTGCGAGCATCCGTGCGAGATGCATTGCCGCCGCGGCATGGTTGACGATCCCATGAACATCCTCGCGCTCAAGCGCTTCGCGACCGAGCGGATCGACCTCGGCGACCACCGTCCCTGGATCGCCGAGGCGACCGGGAAACGCGTCGCCGTGATCGGCGGCGGCCCGGCCGGTCTCTCGTGCGCCTATTACCTCGCCATCATGGGTCACAAGGTCACGATCTTCGAGCAGCGCCATCACTTGGGCGGCATGCTCCGCTACGGCATCCCCAGCTACCGCCTGCCGCGTGAGCGTCTGCAGGAGGAGATCGACTGGATCCTCGCTTGCGGTATCGACGTCGAGCTCGACCATTCGATCGACGGTGAGGAGCTCGGCCGCCTGCGTCGCGATTACGACGCCGTCTATCTGGCGATCGGCGCGCACTCGGATAAGAAGTTGGGGCTTCCCGGCGAGGATGCGAAGGGTGTCGAGAGTGCCGTCCAGATGCTTCGCGCCATCGGCGATGACATCCTGCCCGACCTCGCGGGACAGCGCGTGTGCGTGATCGGCGGCGGCAACGTGGCCATGGACGTGGCACGCTCCGCCGTGCGCCTGGGTGCCGAGAAGGTCTCGATCGTCTATCGCCGGCGCATCTGCGATATGACGGCGCAGGATGCCGAGATCGCCGGCGCTCAGGCCGAGGGCTGCGAGGTGCTGGAGCTCACGGCGCCCGTGCGAATCGAGGTCGACGAGGCGGGCCGGGTGTGCGGCCTCACCGTGCAGCCCCAGATCATCGGCGAGCCCCGCCGCGGTCGTCCCGCGCCCCGTGCCGCCGCCACGCCGGAGCGTGTGGTTCCGTGCGAGCGCGTCTTCGTGGCGATCGGCCAGGATATCGACTCCGCGACCTTCGAGGAGGCCGGCGTGGCTTGCAAATGGGGCCGCATCGTCACCGACAGCGACGGCGCCGTGCCGGGCGAGCCGGGTCTGTTCTCGGGCGGCGACTGCCAGACCGGGCCGGCGACCGTGATCCGTGCGATCAACGCCGGACGCGTGGCCTCGGCGAACATCGATCGCTATCTGGGCTTCGACCACAAGATCAAGCTCGAGGTCGAGCTGCCCACCGTCCAGTTCAAGGGCAAGCACGAGTGCGGTCGCTGCGAGCTGGGCGAGCGCGAGGCAAGCGAACGCGTGCACGATTGGAACCTGGTGGAGCAGGGTCTCACCGAGGAGGAGGCGCGCCAGGAGGCGAGCCGGTGCCTCAGGTGCGACCACTTTGGCTTTGGCGCGTTCCGCGGAGGGAGGAACCTGGAATGGTAGAGAACGAGACGAACGCTTTAGCGGCACCTGCCCGGGGCATGGCCGCTGGGAGCCCGGGTGCCGCGGACGCGCCCATGGTCCATCTGGTCATCGACGACCGCGAGGCTTGCGTGCCCGCGCATACCACGATCCTCGACGCGGCCAAGGCCGTCGGCATCGAGATTCCCACGCTCTGCTACCTGCGCGATCTCAACGAGCTCGGCAGCTGCCGTGTGTGCGTGGTCGAGGTCGAGGGCTGCGACCAGCTCGTGGCCGCGTGCAACAACTACGTGCTCGACGGCATGGTCGTGCACACCAACAGCCCCAAGGCCCGCGAGGCGCGCCGCACCAATGTGCAGCTTCTGCTCTCGCAGCACGACTCGCAGTGCACGAGCTGCGTGCGCAGCGGCAACTGCAGCCTGCAGGCGCTCTCGAACGACCTGGGGATCTACTATCTGCCGTACAGGAAGCACCTGCCTCACGAGGGCTGGGACCTGGAGTTTCCCATCATCCGCGACAACGACAAGTGCATCAAATGCATGCGCTGCATCGAGGTGTGCGAACGGGTGCAGGGGCTCGGCATCTGGGACCTCACCAACCGCGCCACGCATACGGCCGTGGGCACGCAAGGTCGCAAGCCCATCGCCAAGACCGACTGCGTCGCGTGCGGGCAGTGCATCACGCATTGTCCGACGGGGGCGCTGCGCGAGCGCGACGACACCGAGGCCGTGTTCGACGCCATCGCCGACCCCGAGAAGATCGTGCTCGTGCAGGTGGCGCCGGCCGTGCGCACGTCCTGGGGCGAGGAGTTGGGGCTTTCGCGCGAGGATGCGACGGTCGAGCGCCTGGCCTGCGCGCTGCGCCGCGTGGGGTTCGAGTACGTGTTCGATACCGATTTCTCGGCAGACCTCACCATCATGGAGGAGGGGTCCGAGCTCATCGAGCGCCTGCGGAAGGGAGGTGCCGCGGCGGATGCCGAGGATGGCGCGTCTGTCGCTGACGGTGCTCCTGCCGTTGGCCGTGCGGCCGGCGCCGGTCCCGCCCGCGACCGACCCATGTTCACGAGCTGCTGCCCGGGTTGGGTGCGCTTTGTCAAGGCGCGCTATCCCGAGTTCACGGACTGCCTATCGACGTCCAAGTCTCCGCAGCAGATGTTCGGTGCCATCGCCAAGAGCTACTACGCGCAGGTCCTGGGCGTGGAGCCCGAGCGCCTCTTTGTGGTGTCGGTCATGCCGTGCACGGCCAAGAAGGCCGAGTGCGCGTTGCCGAGCATGAGGAACGCAGACGGCGTTGCGGACGTTGACGTGGCGCTCACCGTGCGCGAGATGGTCCGCATGATCCGCGCGAGCCACGTGAACATCGCCACGCTGACCGAGGACCCGCTCGATACGCCGCTCGGTTTTGGCACGGGAGCCGGCGTGATCTTTGGGGCGACGGGCGGTGTCATGGAGGCCGCCGTGCGCTCGGCCTACTACCTTGTCACGGGTGAGAACCCCGATCCCGACTTCTTCCACGCCGTGCGCGGGCAGCAGGGTTGGAAGGAGGCCGTGGCCGATATCGCCGGCACGCCGGTGCGCGTCGCCGTGGCCCACGGGCTCACCCAGGCGGCATGCCTTCTCGATGCGATTCGCGACGGGCGCGTGAGCTACGACTTCGTCGAGGTCATGGCGTGCCCCGGTGGCTGCGTGGGCGGCGGCGGACAGCCGATCCACGACGGCCGGGAGCTCGCGGCTGAGCGCGGCGAGGTCCTCTGGGGCCTCGACGCGGGCGCCGCGGTGCGCTTCTCGCACGAGAACCCGAGCGTCCAGGCGTGCTATCGCGAATATCTGGGAGAGCCGCTCTCGCCGCTTGCCGAGGACCTGCTTCACACCGACCACCATGCCTGGCGTATGCCGGCTGAGGAGGACTGCTAGATGAGGATGTTGGGAAGGGACACTGCCGGTCATGGGGCCGGTACCGCCGATTCGTCCGGCCATGTCATCTCCCGTCGCGGCCTGCTGCGCGCCGGTGCGGCCGGGGCGCTTGCGTTGGTGCTCGCGGGCTGCGGAGCCGGTGGAACGACGGGTGCCGGCTCGGGCGCGTCGGCGGGCTCCGCTGCCGCCGGGTCCGCGCAAGGTTCGGCCGCCGTGGCTTCGACCGAGGTGCACGTCGCCTCGCTCAAGGGCCCCACGTCCATCGGACTCGTGCAGTTCATGGAGCAGGCCAAGGCGGGCAAGACCGCCAACGACTACGGCTTCTCGATCAACGCCGCCGCCGACGAGATCGTGCCCAAGGTGATACAGGGCGACGTCGACATCGCGCTTGTGCCCGCCAACGTGGCGAGCGTGCTCTACAACAAGACACAGGGCGCGGTCGAGGTCATCGACATCAACACGCTCGGCGTGCTCAACGTGGTGACGGGAGACACCGGTATCGCACGGTTCGAAGACCTTGCGGGCCGCACGGTCTACATGACGGGGAAGGGCGCCACGCCTGAGTACGCCATGAACTACCTGCTCGAACGCGCGGGTCTTGCCGGACAGGTGACCCTTGAGTTCAAGAGCGAGCCCACCGAGGTGCTCTCGGCCCTCATAGCCGACCACGCTGCCGTGGGCGTGCTGCCGGAGCCGTTCAAGACCGCGGCGATCGCCAAGAGCGAGGGCAAGCTCACCTCGCCGCTCAACCTTACCGATGTGTGGGATGAACTCGCCGGAGACACCGGTTCCAAGCTGCTTACCGGCGTGACCGTCGTGCGCCGCGCGTTCGCCGAGGAGCATCCGGAGGCCGTTGCGGAGTTCTTGCGCTGCCACAAGGCGAGCGTCAGGGCCGTCAACGCCGCGCCCGCCGATTGGGCACAGGCCGTGGTCGATGCCGGCATCGTCGACAACGCGGCGATCGCCGAGAAGGCCATCCCCGGCTGCAGGATCGTGTGCGAGACGGGGTCCGAGATGAAGGCCGCGCTCGGAGGCTATCTCAAGGTGCTTGCCGATGTGGACGCGAGCTCAGTGGGCGGTCAGGTGCCGGGCGACGATTTCTATTACAAAGGTTAATCCGCCATGATGCTTGACCTGTGGAGATGCGTATCGCGTTTGAGGGCGGTGGCGGCCGATCTGGCCGTCGCCGCCTTTTGGCTTGCCGCATGGGAGGCGGTGTCGCTCGTCGTGGCGCAGCCGTTGATCCTGCCGGGGCCGGCGGCGTGCGCCATGGCGCTCGGACGGTTGGCCATCGCGACCGCGACATGGGCGACGCTTGCGGGCTCGGGCGCGCGGATCTTGGGCGGACTTGCGCTCGCATGCTGCTGCGCGGCGGTGCTCGCGGTAGCTTCGCGGCGCTCGGGCATCTGCCGGCGACTGGTGGGGCCTGTGATGTCGTTTATCAAGGCGACCCCTGTGGCCTGTGCCGTGGTGCTGTTGCTTATATGGCTTGGCTCCGTGCGCGTGAGCATCGCCGCGGTGTTTCTGATGGCAATCCCGGGCGTGTACTTCTCCCTGCTTGAGGGCTTGGGGCACGTCGATGGTCCCGTGGCGGTGATGTTTCGTGTCCACGGGGCACGGGGACTGCGGTTTTTGCTCGCCCGCGTATGGCCGAGCGTGCTGCCGTATCTGCTGCCGTGTGCGCGGAGCGTGATCGGCATGGGTTGGAAGGCCGGCGTGGCAGCCGAGCTCATCGGTATGGCGGCAGGAACGGTAGGGGAGCGCATCTACCAGGCAAAGCTCCTGATCGAGACGGCGGACCTGTTTGCGTGGACGGTGCTCGTGGTGGTGGCGTCCTGGGCATGCGAGCGGGTGCTCGTGCGGCTTTTGGAGGCGTCGGGCCCTGCAGCATGGCGGCTTGCCGTGCGGCTGCACGGGCGCGGCGACACGGATGCGGCTTGCGGTCCTGTGGGGAAGCGCGACATGGATGCTGGAGGCCTGCGGGTGGTGGCCGACGGCCGCGTTTCTTGGGCACCGGCGCTGGGAGGCATCGTGCTCGACGTGCCCGCCGGAGGCCGCGCTTGCGTCATGGGGCCCTCCGGTGTGGGCAAGACTTCGCTGCTCCGCCTGGCGATGGGGGAGTGCGACGGCCGCTGCGCCGCGGTGTTCCAAGATGTTCGCTTGGTCGAGGGAGCAAGCGCGCTCGACAACGTCCTCGTCTGCGCGCGTCGCTGCGTCGCGGCCGATGATGCTGCGACGCTGCTCGGGCGATTGATCCCCGGTATCGACCCGAAAGCTCCCGTGGACGAGCTTTCGGGCGGTCAGCGCCGACGTGTCGAGCTTGCGCGGGCTCTTTTGGCCCCAGGCGACATCCTCATCCTGGACGAGCCTTTCACCGGCCTCGACAGCGTGGCCCGCGATGTGGCGGCATCCGTCGCGATCGACGGGCTCCGCAACCGGACCCTCATCCTCGCCACCCACGACCAAACCGACGCCCAGGCCCTCGACATCACCCACCACCTGTACATTGGGGACGTATATAAATGACCGGGCGTTGGGGACGTAAATGAATGACCGGTCATGACCGGGCGTTGGGGACGTAAATGAATGACCGGTCATTGGTATACGTCCCCAGTGAACGGTTCCCAATGAACGGTTCCGTGTTAAGTTGGTGATGAAGGGCAGGGCGGTGATAAGAGGTGGCCGTGGGCAGTTTGAGGGATACGCTGGCGAACGCCATCAAGTGGACGCTTGCCGCCTTTGGCGTGATCTTCGTCTATGAGTTCACGAGCGTGGTCGTCGGCGTGTTCATCGGCTTCTATGCCGTGTTCGCGGGCGTCTCCGTGTCCAGCATCGACATCCAGTGGCTCCAGGCCGCCATGCAGATCGCCGTCTTCGCGGTGGCCGCGTGCTGGTGGGCCTACCTCTTTCCGCGCTCGTTCGCCGCGCGCTGGCAGGGGTCGCGGCCACTCGGCGGGGGAGTCCGCAGCGCCGTCAAGCGCATCCTGCTCATCATCGTGATCGGACTCGCGCTCCAGGTGGCGATCGGGTATCTCTGCGACGTCGCGCTCCAGTTTTTTCCCGCCGCCGCGCATGAATACGACCAGCTGGTCGAGGAATCGGGCATGAACGATGTCGGCCTGCTGCCCGTGCTCACCACGGTTATCGGGGCGCCGCTCTCCGAGGAACTCGTGGTGCGCGGTGTTATCTTCGAGTTCTCCCTGCGCGCGTTCAACCCGCAGTGCCGTGCGCTCTGGAAGCGCCGCCGTGGCGTTCGCGCCGAGGATGCGGCGATCGTTCCCGCCGCCACCCCGAGCAAGGCCGGCATTGCAGCGGCGATCGTGCTGCAGGCCGCGCTCTTCGGCTTCCTGCACATGAACATCGTGCAGGGCTGTTATGCCTTCGCGGGCGGGCTCGTCTTCGGTTGGGTGCTCTATGTGACTGGCAAGCTCCGCTACACGATGCTCTTGCACTTTGCGTTTAACAGCGGGTCGTATCTCATGGCGCTTCTGTGGTTCGTCGACACCGGTCTCGCCGTGGCGGTCACCGTGGGCATCGCCCTCGTGGTCCTTGCCGGGGCGATGCGCGAGCTCAAACTTGTCTGTTAGTTCCGGCGTCCGCCGCCGTTGGCGCCTTGGCGGCCCTGGGCGGCGCGGTTGCGCCCGGCCGTGTTCTGGGCGCGCGACATGCCGCCGTAACCCTTGCCGGAGCCGCCGCCATAACCCTTGCCGGCCCCTTTTCCGTTGCCGCTGCCGTACGGAGCGCCGTGTCCCTTGCTCCCGTGCGGACCGCCGCCCTGTTGATACGCCTTGCCGCTGCGACCCTTCTTTCCGCCCTTCTTGCCGGGGCCATGCCCGCCAGTGCTCGAGGTCTCACCCGGGCGCGGCGGCACGGGACGGATCAGGCAGTGCTTGGTGTAGCCGATCAGGTCGCGCCGCCCCGCCTTCTCGAGCGCCTCGCGCACCAGCTTGTAGTTCTCGGGCTTGCGGTATTGGATGAGCGCGCGCTGCATCGCCTTCTCATGTGGGTCGCGCGCCACGTAGATCGGCTCCATCGTGCGCGGGTCCACGCCCGTGTAGTACATGCAGGTCGACATCGTGGACGGCGTGGGGTAGAAGTCCTGCACCTGCTCGGGCATGTAGCCCATGTCGCGCACGGCCTCGGCGAGCTCGATGGCCTCCTTGAGGGTCGAGCCCGGGTGCGAGCTGATCAGGTAGGGCACCACGTACTGCTTGAGCCCGTATTCGCGGCTCAGCGCTTCGAACCGGTGGCAGAAGGCGTCGTAGACGGCGCGGCTCGGTTTGCCCATCACGCTGAGCACGGCATCGCTCACGTGCTCGGGCGCCACGCGCAGCTGGCCCGAGACGTGGTATTCGAGGAGCTCGCGCAAAAAGTCGTCCGAGGGGTCCGCCATGGCGTAGTCGAAACGGATGCCGCTTCGTACAAAGACCTTCTTGACGCCCGGCAGTTGCCGCAAGTCGCGCAACAGCTGCGTGTAGCCGCTCTCGTCCACCACCATGTTCTTGCACACGCTCGGCCACAGACACCGCTTGTTCTTGCACACGCCGTGTTTGAGCTGCTTGTCGCACGCCGGCCGGCTGAAGTTCGCCGTGGGGCCGCCCACGTCGTTGATGTAGCCCTTGAACTCGG
>ERZ808240.1750-NODE-1750-length-25844-cov-25.979061_pt1 | contig 25844 bp, 19 predicted proteins | sample MGYA00521084_ERZ808240 | MGnify/ENA primary metagenome ERZ808240 (study PRJEB31516, sample SAMN03275571) | gut metagenome | biome: mammalia-associated habitat; material: feces | host: Papio cynocephalus | place: Kenya | collected 2012-08-06 ... | reverse complement strand
GGCAACTCCCAAACTGCCGACGGTTACGCATCTCCCAGCATCGACAAATCGGACAGCTCCCAAACTGCCGCCGGCCAGCACCTTCTCACCGTCGATGGGTTGGGCAACTCCCAAACCGCTAACGCTTGCATTTCGTATATTGCGCTTCCCCATTTAAAAACCTATACTGCAAAAGGACAATTTCTATGCTGGGGGTGGAGGATATGTCCAGACGCAAAACATATCCCGGAATCGTCGACGTGGCTCGCGAAGCCGGCGTGTCCCCCTCTACTGTTTCCCGAACGTTCTCTCGGCCGGGGCAAGTCAGCGAGGCCACCGCCAATCGAATTTTCGCCGTGGCAAATCGCCTCGGATACCGCGCCAAGAACATCACCTCTTTCGCCGACAGCAAGGTCAAACACCGTCTTGTTTTATTGGTCGTTTCCGATATCAGCAACCCCGCTTTCGCCCAGCTAATCCGCAGCGCTCAATATGAATGCATGCGCCAGAATTCCGGACTGCTTATTGCGGATACGGAAGAGACCAAAACAAACGAACGAGACAGTCTCCATGAACTCAATAATGTGGACGGCGTGATGCTGGCCTCTTCCAGATTGAACGATACCATGATTCGCAAATTCGCCCAGCACCACAAGGTAGTCATGATAAACCGTGAGGTGCGCGGCATACCATCCGTAGTGCCCGACTATCGTCCCGGCTTCGAATCGATGCTGGATCGTCTTATCACACTTGGCCATACCGGAATCACTTATCTTACCGGACCGGAAGCTTCCTGGGCTGAGGGCATGCGCTGGCGCACGCTATCCGACGTGTGCAAGGAAAAGGGCATATCGCTGAAACGCTTTCCCTGCGGAGAACCGACATTCAAGGCCGGACAGGAGGCATTCCGCCATTTCGCGGAACAACCAACTTCCAGCGCCATCATTGCCTACAATGATTTGCAGGCAATGGGATTCATCGCGTCGGCGAGACAACAGCGCATAGAAGTACCGCTCCGTTTCTCAGTCATAGGCATCGATGACACTCCTAACTGTGCATTGATCTCCCCGACGCTCAGCAGCATACATATCGATCGTCGCGAGGAGGGCAAAGCCGCAACCGCTATTCTATTCGCCGATTCAGAGACGTCCGATTCGTCCGACGCCAAGGTTCACGGCTCGCTGAGAACGCTCATACCCACACGATTTGTGGAACGCGATAGCATCGGCATTCTCGGCATAGACCATTGAATATGCTTCCCGTCGCATCGCGCAAACCAATACGGGTGGCACGGGCTCTCCGAACGATAACAGCTTCATGCCGTTACCGTTCGGAGAGCCCGTGCCGATTCTATCGCAACGGCAGTCATGGCAATCAGCGTTCTTTAGCGACCGCGACGCTATCACGCATAATAAAGCATGAATCGTGGATCATCGGTTTCAACGTTCGACGGAGATTCCCCAGCAGCCGTCCGATCAACTCATCCACGGCCATTTCCCCAATGAGTTCACGATCGATATGAACCGTCGACAACGCCGGACTGATAATTCCGCTAATCGGAATATCATCTATTCCGGCAACGGACACCTTCCTGGGAACATCGATGCCGCAATCCTTCAAAGCGGCCATGAATCCAATGGCCATAATATCATTGTAGGCAATGACCGCAGATGTAGGGCGCCGAAGAAACTGGGCGAGACAGGAGAACCCTCCACGGTATGTAGGAACGGAACACGCCACGGTATTCAGAACGATATCGTTTCGAGCGCAAATTCTGGACAAAGTCTCTCGCCTAACCGCGTTCTGCCATGAATCGTTTGGCCCTGACAAATAAGTCAACGACTTATGCCCCAGAGAACGCATCCTGCCGACAAGATCCTCCAATCCCACACGGGTATCCACAATCACCGACTGGACACCGTGGACCGCGCGATTGATAAGAACCAAAGGCTTCATCTTCGCCATCTTCTGAATATTCGCATCAGACAAACGAGATGAAGCAAATATGATTCCGTCGACATATTCTTCAGTCAATCCAATCATGATATGTTCGATGGAACTCGTTTCCTGAGAATCGATGATCATTATCGAATATCCGTATTTTCGACAACGGTGCTGAATGCTCTTGACATATTCCGCATATACCGGATTACCGATGTCGTTGATCACCACGGCAATCAATTTGTTGGATTCGTCTTGCATGCGCCGCACGCTTTTCCGTGGAACGTATCCGACTTTTTCCGACGCCTTGTATATAACCCTCAATGTATCGGCGTTCACCCGCTCAGGATGCGAAAAAGCCCTCGACACCGTGGCAATGGATATTTGCGCGACTTTGGACACGTCACTCAAGTTCACGCGATGCCGTCTCGGAGATTCACCACTCATAATCCTCGTTCTCCTTCCCATTCAAGCATCCTGATCGTTCCACTATGGGCGAAGACGAACAAAAAACAAATAAATGCAAAATGGCACGCCCCCTGGACCCTAAGCATATATTAAAACTGCACATGAAAACGTAACATGCATCGGCAATGTGGCCAACAACCGCATCGTTGCAATGAATCTCAAAGGATGAGGTATGTCACAGACAAGAAAACAGCCTTGCGCCTACTGCGATGAAGGCGATGCCTTGGATGCGTTCGGCATTAAAATCGCCGAGCTGCCGGCATCGAAGGTCGTGCTGTTCAAAGAGCAAAGCCACAAGGGGCGCGTCATCGTCGCCTCAAAGCATCACGTTTCCGAAATGGTGGATCTGTCCGATGCGGACCGGGCGGCTTTCGTGAATGATGTGAATCATGTGGCGAAGGCACTTCATGAGGCTTTTCATCCCGACAAAATCAATTATGGCGCCTATGGAGACGACGGCCACCACCTGCACTTCCATCTGTGTCCCAAGTACCGCGACGGCTTCGAGTGGAAAACGGTGTTCGCGATGAATCCCGACCGCATCCATCTCAATGAGCAGCAGTACAAAGACCTGGCACAAGCCATCATTCAGCATCTGTAATTGAAACCGACATCTTATCAAAGGAGCACCATTATGGTATCAGCGCTCAACGAAGACCGCCTGTTCCCCACCGATCCGGAACAACGTTCCATCGCACGCCGTCTGTACGAGGCCATTAAAGACCGTCCGATCATCTCCCCCCATGGCCATGTCCCCATTGATTGGTTCGCGGAGGACAAGCACTTCAAGAATCCTACCGATTTGTTCATCACGCCTGATCATTATGTGACCCGCATCATGCATGGTCATGGCGTTCCATTCAGCGAACTGGGAGTGGGGCAGAAGCACTTCACGGATGAACAATCGCGCAATGCGTTCCGCCTGCTGGGAAAATACTGGTACGCTTATGCCGGCACGCCGATGCGTTATTGGCTTGAGGATTCATTGGCCAATGTGTTCGGTATCAACAAGTCATTGAACGAAGACACCGCCGATAGCATCTACGACGAGCTCAACGAGCTTCTTGCCTCTGATGATTTCACCACCCGCAAGCTCGTCAAGCGTTTCAATATCGGCTTCATCTCCACCACCGACGACCCCACCGACGACCTGGCCCTTCACGATCAGGTCCGCGCCGACAGCACTTTCACGTCTCGTCTCGCCCCCTGCTTCCGTCCGGACCGCTATCTTGAGGTCGACCGCGTGGATTGGGTGCAGCTGAGCGATAAGCTGGGAGAATCCGCCGGCGTGGACACCTCCAGCTATGAAGGATTCGTCGAGGCCATGCGGCGCCGCCGTCTTTTCTTCAAGCAGCATGGCGCGGTCGCCGTCGATCACGGCGTGGACCCATCGCACGAAGGAAACTGGTCCGGTGATACCACTCGCTTGTCCGACGATGAGGCAATTCGCCTGTACGACAAAGCCCGCCGCAACAGCCTGACCCCCGATGAGGCGCGTCGCCTGCATGCCCATCTGCTGAATGATCAGGCAAAGCTTGCGCAGGATGACGGTCTGGTGATGACCATGCATCCCGGTGTAATGCGCAACCATTACCGCAAGCACTTGGTCATGTACGGTCCGGATTGCGGCGGTGACTGCCCGATGCCTGCCGACTGGTCGCATTGGCTTCGTCCAGTGCTTAACGAGTACGGAGAGAACCCCGATTTCCACCTAGTGGCGTTCACCATGGATGAAACCGCATATTCCCGTGAGCTCGCTCCAATGGCGGCATACTATCCATCGCTGTACATCGGAGCGCCTTGGTGGTTCCTGGATGCGCCGGAATCGATTCTGCGTTATTACGAGGACGTCGTGCCATATGCGGGATTCGCCAAGCTGTCAGGCTTCATCGACGACACCCGCGCATTGTGCTCCATCCCCGCCCGCCATGACATGAATCGCCGCCTAACCGCGCGTTACGTCTCCGGCTTGGTCGCCGACCATAGGCTGAGCTATGAAGAGGGCGAGCAAATCGCCATCCGCTCCGTGGCCGGACAGCCATCAGAAGTGTTCAAGCTGTAATTCCCCAACAATCGTTCAGTAATTTTCAAGGAGCTTTTATGACGGATACACATGATTTCACGTCATTGCCCAGATTGACGCGTGCGGAGCATGGTCGCGCCGCGGCCCCGGTTCGCATCATTCACCTGGGTATCGGCAATTTCACCCGTGCCCATCAGGCTTGGTACACGGAGCATGCGCCGGACGCGGCCCAGTGGGGCATCGCCGGTTTCACCGGACGCTCCCGCCGGATGGTCGACAAGCTCGATCCGCAGGGTGACGTCTACACGCTGATCACCTCGGCTCCAGAAGGTGATTCGTTCGAAGTCATCTCCTCGATTTCCTCAATGCATGAGGGCGGGGACATGACGGCACTGCGCAATTACTTCGCCGACCCCAACGTATCCATCGTCACCTCCACAGTCACCGAGGCAGGCTACAAGCGCGATTCCCATGGAGATCTCGATTTCCATGACGCCGACGTATCCGCGGATCTCGCCAAATTGCGCGATGACATGACCGTTTCCGAGCTATCCACCATCCCGGCCCGCATCGTGGCCGGGCTCGAAGCGCGCCGCGCGGCAAACGCAGGTGCAATCACCATCCTTCCCTGCGACAATCTCGCGGGTAACGGAGCCGCATTCCGCCGCGTAGTCGAGCAGGCGGTCGAAGCCGTGGATCCTACTTTGCTGGAATGGACCCACGACAACGTGGCATGGGCCACATCGATGGTCGACCGCATCACACCGGCCACCACCGATGCCGAGCTACAGACCGTGGCAGAAACCAATGGATTGTACGACGCTGCACCCGTGCGCACGGAACCATTCCTCGAATGGGTTATCCAAGGGGATTTCCCGAAGGGACGTCCCGCATGGGACGAGGCCGGCGCCGTCATCACGGACGATGTAGAGCCTTACGAGCAGCGCAAGCTATGGATGCTGAACGGCTCGCACTCCACACTCGCCTACGTCGGACCACTGTTCGGCCATGAATCGGTGGCTGAGGCCATCGCCGACCCCAAATTGCGGGCATGGGTGAACGAATGGTGGGATCTGGCTGGATCATACCTGTCCGTATCCAGTGATGATTATCGCGCCAAGCTGTTGGAACGTTTTTCCAATCCGCGCATTCACCATCATCTTTTCCAGATCGCGACTGACGGCTCGCAGAAACTGCCGGTGCGCATCGTTCCCGTCGCCAAACAGGCACTCGAAGATGGACGGAACATCACGGCTCCGGCACGCGCCATCGCTGCATGGATCGTGTTCCTCCGCAGGTTTGGCGATACACAGGCCAAGGATGTGAATCTTGATGAGATCAGGGAACTTGCCGTCGCGGACGGAGTCGTTCCCGCCGTATCTTATCTGGATAAAGATCTTGGAGCGAGCACAATTTTCATTGACAAGGTGAATGAACTTGTCAATGAGCTGTCTTCGGAAGCAGCCGAGTGATCTGATTCCAAACCAATAAACCAAATATATAAGCTTCCTCGCCGCAGGTGGGGATTGTGACGCGGACGTGCCGCGCCATAACAGAAAGGAATACACCATGGCAATCGAAAAAGCTGAAGTCTTCGTGACCAGCCCGGGACGCAACTTCGTCGTCTTCCGTATCACCACCACCGACGGTGTCGTCGGCTTGGGTGACGCCACGCTGAATGGACGCGAACTTGTTGCCGCGAAATATCTGGAGACCATCGCTCCGAGCCTCATCGGCAAGAACGAGGACAACATCGAAGACATTTGGCAGTACCTGTACAAGGGCGCGTACTGGAAGCGCGGACCGGTGACCATGGCCGCAATCTCCGCTGTGGATGTGGCTCTGTGGGACATCAAGGCCAAGAAGGCCGGAGTGCCGGTTTACGATCTGCTGGGCGGAGCGTCCCGCACCGGTATTCTGACCTACGCCCACGCTTCCGGCGTGGACTTCCCGAGCCTGTTCGATTCCATCGACATGTACCGTGATATGGGATTCAAGGCAACCCGCATTCAGTTCGCATTGCCGGGCATTCCGTCGACCTACGGCGTCGCCGGCTCGGCCAACGCGCAGCAGGGTGCCGGCGAAAAGGGACTCCGCTACGATTACGAGCCCGCCCGCCGCACCACGGTACCGGTCGAGGAAGTCTGGGATGCACGCACCTACCTCAACACGCTGCCGGGAGTGTTCGAAGAGGTCCGCAACAAGTACGGCAAGGATCTTATCCTGCTGCATGATTCCCACCATCGTCTGAGCCCGATTCAGGCCGCTCGTTTCGGAAAGCTGCTCGAACCGTACGATCTGTTCTGGATGGAGGATTCCACTCCTGCGGAGGAGAATCAGGAGTTCCTGCGTATTGTGCGCGAACACACCACCACGCCAATCGCCATCGGCGAGATCATCAACTCGTGGTCCGATTACATCACCTTGATCAAGGAACAGCTCATCGACTACGTGCGCTCCGCGGTCACCCACACTGGCGGTCTGACCCACATGAAGAAGCTCATGGCCTTCGCCGAGCTGTTCGGCGTCAAGTCCGGCTTCCACGGTCCGACCGATGTCTCCCCGGTTGGCATGGCTGCGAACCTGCACCTTGATCTGGCGATTCCGAACTTCGGCATCCAGGAGTACATGAAGCACTCCGAGGAGACGCTCGAAGTGTTCCACACCTCGTACACGTTCAAGGACGGATACCTGCACCCGGGCAACAAGCCTGGTCTGGGCGTTGACTTTGATGAGAAGCTCGCCGCGAAGTATCCTTACCAGCCGGCACCGCTTCCTGTTGACCGTCTGCTGGACGGCACCATGCACGAGTGGTGATTCAATCACCGGTTTCAATCGGGCGATCGGAACGTATTCGGGTCTGGTCGCCCTTTCCATTCAAGGAGAATCCATGCTTGATTCCAATGCCAAGCCCATCAGTCTGGTCGTCATGGGCGTCACCGGCACCGGAAAAACGACCATAGCCCAGGAACTCGTCCGTGAATTGGGATGGCCGTATGCCGAAGCCGATGATTTTCATCCACAGGCCAACATCGACAAAATGGCTTCCGGCCATCCACTGACCGACGAGGATCGCTGGCCTTGGCTACGCAGCCTACGTGATTGGATCACCCAACAAGCGGGTAAGGGAACGAACACCATCGTCACCTGCTCCGCGCTGAAGCGCGCATATCGCGATGTGTTGCGTGAGGCGGACGCCCAAGTCGTCTTCGTCGAACTTGATCTCGATAAAACCGATATCGCCGAACGTATGGAACAACGAGAGCATTTCATGCCCGTCGAGCTTCTGCAATCACAACTCGATACCCTCGAACCTCTTCAATCCGACGAACACGGCATACGGATCGTATCCAATCAGTCCCCGGAAGAGCTATGCCATGAGGCATTGCATCAGCTGGGATTATCGAAATAAACCTTCGCATTCGTACCGACTTGTATGAGCGAATAATAAATAATAAGGGGATAACAATCATGACAGCACAAGCCAACATCGGCGTTATCGGTCTCGCTGCGATGGGCAGCAATCTGGCACGCAACCTCGCCCATCACGGCAATACTGTGGCACTGTTCAATCGTCACTACTCCCGTACGGAAAAGCTGATGGCGGAGCATGGGACCGAAGGCAATTTCGTCCCTGCCAAGACCATGGAAGAATTCGCGGCCTCCCTGCAGCGTCCTCGCACCGCCATCATTATGGTCAAGGCCGGAGCCCCTACTGATGCCGTGATCAAACAGCTTGAGGAGGTCTTCGAGCCCGGCGACATCATCGTCGATGGAGGCAATTCCTACTTCAAAGACACCATCAAGCGCGAAAAGGAAGTACGCGCTGCCGGATTCCACTTCGTTGGATGCGGCGTGTCCGGTGGCGAGGAAGGCGCGCTGAACGGCCCGTCCCTTATGCCGGGAGGCACCGCGGAGTCGTGGAAGACCCTCGGACCGATTCTTGAATCCATCGCAGCCAAGGTCGATGGCGAACCTTGCGTGACGCATATCGGCACCGATGGAGCCGGACACTTTGTCAAAATGGTGCATAACGGCATCGAATACGCCGACATGCAGGTCATCGGTGAGGCATACGACATTTTGAGGCGTGGTCTGGGACTTTCTTCCGAAGAGATCGGCGATGTGTTCGCGGATTGGAACAAGGGAGACCTCGATTCCTATCTGATTGAAATCACCGCCGACATCCTTCATGAAAAGGATGAGCGCACAGGCAAGCCGTTTGTGGATGTGGTCGTCGACCGCGCAGGCATGAAGGGCACCGGCACATGGACCGTGCAGACCGCATTGGAATTCGGATCCCCGGTCACCGGCATCGGCGAGGCGGTGTTCGCCCGCGCGCTATCCAGCCATCCCGAGCTGAGACAGGCAGCTCAGGACAATGCGCCTGCAGGCCCCAACAACGCCATCGAGACGAATGACAAGAAGGCATTCATCGAAGACGTACGCCGTGCATTGCTCGCTTCCAAGATCATCGCCTACTCTCAGGGGCTCAATGAAATCGAAGACGGCGCCAAGCAGTACGGATGGAACATCGATCTGGGAGCCGTCGCCAAAATCTGGCGTGGCGGCTGCATCATTCGAGCCAAGTTCCTGAATCGCATCACCGATGCCTACACCAATGGGCATCCGGCGGCTCTGGCTCTTGACCCGTACTTCGCCAAGTTCCTTGCCGATGCTCAGGAATCTTGGCGTCGCGTGATCAAGGCCGCAATCGACGCAGGCATTCCGACACCGGTGTTCTCCAGCTCCCTGGCCTACTATGATGGTTTGCGCTCGAAGCGTCTACCCACGGCCCTGACGCAGGCGCAACGTGACTTCTTCGGCGCACACACCTACGGTCGCGTGGATATGCCTGGAGTCTTCCACAAGCTGTGGGCGGAGCCGAACCGCCCGGAAGAGCAGCAGTCCTGACTTCCGCAATGAAAAAGCCGGTGCTTTGCACCGGCTTTTTCATTGCCAGCATTCATCATAGGAAAGCCCGGTAAGCCGTTCCACGGTGTGTCGAACGGATTCATCAACGTCAGCCTTATCCTTCCCGGAACGCAAACGTTCAATTTCATGCAAAACGGCGAGATCGGTTTCCTGATTAATCACCAGACGAGAAGAAACCAACCAGGAAATAATCATGGCGACAGCATAAAACCCCAGCATGACCGCTGCGACGCCCAATGAGGCCTCATGCGATTGCCGAGGCAACGAAGAGTCAAAGCCAACCGCGCCAAGCACCAATCCAACGCCAATGGTGACGACTCCTGAACCGAACTGTCGAAGACACGACTGCACGCTGGAAAAAGTCGCCGAACGATACCGCCGTGTGACTATCTGATCGATGTCCGGTATAAAGACCAACACCGTCCATGGTAAATATCCGACCAGCGATTTGAACGCAAAGAACCACAGGGACGCAGCGACCGCCAGAACCACCCATACGGAACCCGGTAAGGCGTCCACCAGCACCCATGCCAGCGCCAACCACGCCACGCCAAGCAGCATTCCGACAAAAGCAAGAGCGTAAAGCCGTCGTACGCCAAGTTTCACCACGGCCTTGCCGAACAACGGCATAAGAGGCAACGACACCACAGCACACCCCAGCAACAGTGAAGCGAACGCAGCAGTACGATTCCAGTCATACAGGACGAAAAACAGAAATGTCTGGCCGAAAACATCAGATGCCGTCTGCACCAAAAGAAAAATCACCAAATGCTTCCGAAACTCACGGATACGCAATGTCGTACCATATTCACGCAGCACACGAATCAGTCGACGAATCCATCCACGAGCCCCAAGACGTCCCTCACGCACCATACCGTCGGCATATGCCTCGAAACCGGCTTGTCTCGGCGTCATCTCCCATGTGGTCTTCCATGTAATACCCACGGCGCAGGCGAACATCACCGTCGAAATTATGGCCACCGCCATATAACCGATCGCCTTGGTCTCGCCGTAGCACGACAACGCCCAACTTCCTGCAAGAGGAATGAACGTAGCCGCCGCGGTAGAGATAAACATCCGGGTAGTCGACAATTTCGTCCGTTGACTGAAATCCTTTGTCATCTCGCCGGCCAACGGGTTATAGCAAGCCTGAAAAGCCTGCGCCAGCATCACCCATAACACATAAACACAGGCATAGAGCAGCATCGGCAATCCGGGAATCCACAGCAACACGCCGACAAGCAGTGATGGCGCAATAATCATCAGCATAAGGTGGCGCCGTCCGAATCGTCGTCCTACCTCGTACCGATACAAATTGTCATCAAGTACGCCGAATAGTAGCGCGGATACTGCGCTAATCATCGCACTGGCGCCGATGATTCCTTGCGCGGCGCTGATATTCATTCCGCAAAAACGTGTCCAGAACAAAGCCAAATAGGTAGTCACCAACGCAAGCTGACCGCCACCGAAAAAATCGCCCGCCCCGAATCCCAACGCCGAACGCATCGAGATGCCACCCGAATGCGACCGACTGAACTTACCAGACTGTCCGGATTGCAATTCCTTCTGATTTCTCATTGCCATATATTTCTTATCGACTACATCCGCATTGCGTTGGCTAAGCCAATACGCCGAGGGCATCGACCGACCATGTCGCGTGATTGGCCAGTTGAAGCATGACGGTGTGCTTGCCCCGCGGCAGCCCCTCGATCCTCAGCTGTGTTCGCAATGCTCCCCCAGTGGGCATCGTCGGCATATTTTCAGCGAACGCCTTTCCATCGACAATCACGTTCAAATGCACGCTGCCATTCGAAGGCCCGAAGACATCAAGTCCTGTGCCTAAAAAAGTGTGCGTGACAGAAGAACCAGGATTGCTTGTCTTTGAAATGGAGCGCATATAGGTGAACATGCCTTGGCCGTTGAGGTGCAACCAATCGCCGTCATACCGAATTATCGGCGAACGAGAATCATCCCAGCTCACCATATGCATGTCATCGATGAGCGATGTGTAATAAGGACTGAATCCCTTGACCCGCTCGACGCGTAAATTGGAGAAACGCACATGGTCGAAACTGGTGCCCAGATTGACCCGTCCAGCGGATTGCGGGCACTCGTCGGTCCAACTCGTGACCAACGCACCGTTGATCCACACGCTGACGCATGCTCCCGCAACTGCGAGGGTTAGCGTGAACCATCGTCCGCTTCCACGGGGAAAGACCTGCTTGCCCGCTCGGGATGCGGATTTTCTAAGATCCTCGAAGTGGCCGCGCCGCTTTTCATCGCCATACCGTCGCAAAAGCCAAATGCCGTCCGCCCGCAATTTGAAATCGTATCCGCAGATGTCCGTGGTGAACTTGTCACCGCCCATTTCACGGGCGCCCAACAGTACGTATGGCGCACGCCCTGCATAATCCTCGAATTTCACATCAACCGATACACGATAATTGGTCCAGCGCATATCGCCTATCGCGGTGCGCGGATCGCCCTCGATCCATGTGTTGCCGGCATGGAGCACATCAATCTGCTGGCGAAGAACATGGCCGCGTTCCCGATCAGGCACGATTTCGAATGCGCCATTGGTATCGGTTGTATATCGAGCGCTTGCACCGGCGTCGCCACCACGCGATCGCAGATATGCCTCTTGCTGACGATGCCCGGCATGTCCGACGTCAACCGGACCGAATCCCCCATCAGAGAAATCGTCGGCATACAACAATCCATGGTCGGCATCGACATCGAGCACCGCCCGGGTTCCCTCAGTGGTCGACGGTATCGCATACGGTTCAACATCAGTTAAGGTGGTGGCGGTAACCATGGACCATGGAAGCACGGTAATGGTGAACACGCCCTGATCGGCAGAAACGTTCCCCACATGGCGACGCCATGACGCGTCATACGACTCCCCCGGCAACGCGGCCTTCGTTTGCCATACCTCGAGTCGTTTCGAAGATGCGCCAAGTCGCTCGTCCACGGTGACGCGATAGGTCTTTTCGAACGCCGAATCATTGACGATCACCGTACTGAAATCGCTTCCGTCCGGTGCAGCTAACGTAATATAACTTGGTTCTCCATGTCGAGCGCCGTTAACGGGATTGTTCCCACCGACCATGCACGCGGACGCGCTGGGAATGGCCCGCCAAATATGCGGGGCATCAGTGTCCTGCTCCCAGCCTAGTTCGGCGTATTTCGCGAAATGCTCCAGCACCGCGCAGCCCGCATCGTAATACACCCATCCGCTCCATGGATCCCGAGCGGAGATAAGCTCTTTGGCGGCATATTCCATATGCTCATAGCATGCGCCGATAGCCGGCTGGTATATGGCGTGCGTTCTTCTGGAGCATACAAATCCCTTAATCAAGGTGTTGGCCATTTCCAAAGGACCGTTTTGCCCACCGATGCCGGTATTGGCATATTCGCCAAAGGAATCGGAGGCCCTGGCGTGGCTGAACGCCTTGTCACGTTCTGCGGCCGTCAGCCCATCTCCATTGGTGTTATTGGGACGGTCGGCCGAATTGGAGAACACTGCCTGGGCTTCGGAATTCCAGATTTCCTTGTCATATTCATCGGCAAGGCGTGTGAAATTGCCATCTTGATCGTCTTCCACGGAATAATGGTAGGCTGCGACGTCCATGGATTCGAGATACTCGGGAACCGCAAGCACATCACCGGCAAAAGTTCCCGTGACCTCCTCATCGGAGGTGATGACCTTGATGCGCCGGAACAGTTCACGTTCCGTATCTGAGACCCATCCATTATTGGCATCATCGGGACCGTTGCCTTCGAATCCGGTATCATCCGTACGTATCCGTTGGGCGAATTCAACGATCCAGTCCAAGTCCGCGGTACGTTCATTGACGTCGGGATTCACCGAGTCGACCATGATGCCGTACCTGCGATATACCGCGAGAATCGTGTTTTTATACCAATGGTAGACATCATTGGTATCGCGTACCCATGTTGGAGCGGACCAACGCAATATACTCAAGTGAATGTCCGGATTGTACAGGCTCGCATCAGCAGCCAGCTGGAAACCGGGCTCACGAGCCACAACCGGATACTCATCACGTTCCCGCATCGTAGCGGGTTCGGCACCAGTGGAGTTATTACGGTCATTGCCCATTTCGACCTTGATGGTATTCATCATCGGCCGGAGACCACCGAACAGTGTTTTCACCAAGTTCCAGTACATATCAGGATGGTCCACCTTGTAATCCATAAGAAGACTAGAGGTGGCATTACCCGACAGCACGCCAAAACCCTTATAGGTAAGGCCATGAACACTCTTGGCCGCCTTGCGCACGGCTTCTTCTGTCAAAACGATATCGACCGGACGATTTGCGATGAATTTATCGTTGCTCATATTATTTGCTTTCGCTGCTATTGCTGATTGGGAATTAGATGAGATGATACGTAAAATCAGGAAATGTAATCCTTGGTTCCTCTCAACCAGGAACTCTTCGCGGCAGGTTTGTCCTGTGCGGCAGGGTACATATCAATAATGCGTTTATCGCCGCTTTCCTTGGCCATCGACATAAACATCAGACTCGCCTGCCAATTCGCACAGGCCCACACCACATAGGCGGCGATGCCGGAGACGAAAACCAGCACGGGAATCGTCCAAGTGAACAACGCCCACGTATAGCCAGCCAATGCAATCAAAGTGAGCAGCAACACGGGAATGCGACGCACGGATAGCAGGAATCCATTTTTCAGCAACTGCAGATACTTGGCCTTTGGATACTCCACAGCCAATACCATCGAGACCATCATGGACTGCAATGCCAGAAATATACAAATCACCAATAACGGAACAATGACCGCGCCCCAGCTCAGCTGCAGAACAATGAAAATGTCATATCCAAAACAAAACACCAACAGCCAGTAGAACACGCCAATACCCAGACTGCGTTTGAACAGGCGGGCATAGGCCCGTGCATACGGCTTGATGAACAGCACCGACGCATCCGGATGCACATACGGCGATGCAATCCAATCCGGCGGAAAATCAGGATCAGATTCATTATCCAGCCACACTCGACTACGGATGGAAGCATTCATCGACAGCAATGTGGGCTGATCTCGGAATATCGCGAATAACGCGGCCAATCCGGGCATGCTTAAAATCGCAGCAGCAATATACAATGGCCAGTAGGCGAAATCATTGATCGTGAAAGCCACCACCATCAGCGGCAGGGCACCGGCAATCAGACATAGACTCGCCTCGATCACCACAACCACAGTGTTCACTACCGTTGAATACATATGATTGAAATTGCTGGATTTCATATCAGCTTTCACTCCCCTTTAGTATCTGACCGTCGTCCCTGGATCTGAACGTCTATTTTGGATATGAGCGGCACGACTGACCGCTCTTTCAATGAAGCAAGGCAGGACCACCAATAGATGATGCCCCTGCCTTAGTCTTCAATTGCAAATCATCAGCCCTTCATGCCCGATGTCGCAATACCTTCGATGAACTGCTTCTGCCCAATCAGGAAGACAATCAGAATCGGAATGACCGACATGACCGAACCGGTCATGATCATGGCGTAATTCGCGGAATTCTGAGAAATGAAGGTCTTGAGACCAAGCTGAATGGTCCAGAGTTCCGGAGACCGCAAATACATCAACGGACCCATGAAGTCATTCCAAGTATTGGTGAAGGTGATGATACCCAATGCCGCAATCGACGGCCCCGACAGCGGCAATACAACACGCAGATAGATGCCGAATTCGGACAAACCATCAAGTCGGGCCGCTTCGGAAAGCTCTTCAGGAATCGTATCGTAGAACTGCTTCATCATGAACACGCCAAAAGCACCGAAGGCCTGCAGCAAGATGATGGACCAGCGAGTATCGGTGAGATGGACGGCGGAAAGCATCTTGTACTGGGGAATCATATACGCCTGCCACGGTACAGCCATCGTGGCGATGTAAATGAGGAACAACACGTTACGGCCACGGAACCGAATCTTCGAGAAGCCATACGCGGCGAAGGAACCGGTGAACACCTGCAGGAAGGTCACGCAAATCGCAAAGAACACGGTATTGCCCAACCAAGTCAGCATGCTGGAATCAGTCCAGATCTTGACGTAGTTATCCCAATGCCAGACACTGGGAAGCCATTTCATCGGAACCAGGAACACTTCGTTGTTCGGTTTCAAGGACGCCAACACCATCCAAACGAACGGCAACAGCACGAACGCAGCGACCGCAAGCATCAGTACGTATCCAACGATGATGCCCACAATCTTCAGCGGCGGCGTCTTCTTCTTGTTCCATGGAATTTCCGCACTGGCAGGAGCGGGAGCAACAACTTGAGAACTCATTTCACTTCTCCTTCTTGTTGTTGTACCAGAACTGAATCAGGGTCACGACCATGCACAGCGCAAACAGGACCAAGGAAACCGTGCTGGCGTAGCCGAAATCACCACGGTCGAAAGCAACACGGTAGACATATTGCGCAAGCACCAAGGTGGAGGTTCCAGGACCGCCATTGGTCATCACCAAGGTCAGATCAAGAATCTTGAACGAGCCGATGGTCAAGGTCACCAATACGAAGAATAACGTAGGACGCATGCACGGCACAGTGACCTTCCAGAAACGCTGCCATCCATTTGCACCATCAAGGCTTGCCGCCTCGTACAACTCGGTAGGAATGGTCTGCAGGCCGGCGAGCAGCAGAATCATGAAATAACCCGCTTCACGCCAAGTCGCCACAATAATCACCGCAACCATGGCCCAATGGGTCGAACCAAGCCAACCGGGAGTATGGCTGGTAAACAGTCCAAGGAACTGGTTGATGACGCCGGACTTGGCGTCAAACAGCATGTTCCACACCTGGGCAACAGCCACGATGGACGTGATGTAGGGGAAGAAAGCCACCGTGCGGAAGAACGCGCGTCCCTTGAGCTTGGAATTCAACAGAATGGCCAGTCCGAAGGCGATGGCGACAGTCAGCGGAATATGCACCACTGCATAAACGATGGTATTGACGAATGAGTCTTTGAATACACTATCATGCAACAGTCTTTTCCAATTCGTCAGACCGTTGAACACCGGATCGCCGAATGCGCTCCACTTGGTGTTGGCGATATAGAACAGCGCCAGCACAGGAATCAGTGTAAGAATAATGAAACCGATGAAATTCGGAGCCACAAATCCAATACCATGAATGAAATTACGGCGGGAAATGGCCTTCTCCGTAAGCTTGCCTTCTTTGACCGGCTTGTCTACCCCGCCTGAGGCGCTCGTCGTTGCGCCTGATGATGCCGACTGCGACATGGGCTTTCCTCTCCTTTCAACAAGGAAACTGTAAATTGCAAAGCGGGAGTTCCCAGCCGCATTTGGCGGGTGGCTACTTTTCCACCGAAGCGTCATAAGCTTCCAACCACGCCAAATGCGGAAACTAGGACATTCCCTTATCATTAACCGATACGGTCAATCACTCGGTAATCGCTCCCTGATCGATAGCGTTCTGCTTAGCATCAGCCAATGCCGCGTCTACGGACTTGGTCTTGGTCATAATCGAGGAGTGCGCGTCATCAAGCAGCGAACCGATGGTGTCGCCGCCCTCACCGACCGGGTTCTCAGGCTTGGTTTCATTGTCCTGCCAAGCCTTCTTGGACAAATCATCGGTAGCCATACCATCCACGGAGAAGAAGACGTTCTTCACGGCGTCGGAAAGATAAGCCGGAGTGATGGCCACGGCGGCAAGCACCTTGGCGCCCTCTTCACCGGAGCAGAACTTCACGAATTCCTTGGCCGCGGCAAGCTTCTGTCCGGTGGCCTTGGACGAAACCGCAAGACCGGTCGGATCGCCGAAGGTGACCGCCTTATCGGACTTCTTGGAATCCGGATTCTGCGGAATAGGCGCCATTCCCCATTCGAACTTGTCGGCGTCACCGCTCTTCTGATCATTGACGATATCCAGCGCGTACCATGTGCCCATTGGCAGCATCGCCGCCTTCTCGGTACCGAACTGCGCCTGATACTGCACGGATGTGGTCTTGGAGGTGTTCCAATCAATGGTCAAGCCCTCATTCTGCCACTGCAAAGCGCGCTTGTAGTAGGACTTCATGTAACTAAAGTCACCCTTGAAGAACGTCTTGTTCGGTTGGTATCCGGTCTGGGCAAGCGCGAAGGACTGAACAAGGGAACGCCAGTTGTGCTGGTACATCGGATATACCGCGTTGGCATCGTAGCCGGCGGCCGGCAGCTTCTTCTTCAGCTCCTCAGCCACCTTGGTGTAATCATCCCATGTCCAAGTGCCATCAGGCAGATCCACACCAGCCTTTTCAAACATCGTCTTGTTGTAGAACAGCACCCAAGAATCCTGGCGATATGGCATCGCATAGTACTTGCCGTCCAGATCGTAGCTGGAAATGTCGATGTTCTTATCGTTCTTATACGTCTTAGCTACGTCCGCCAGATTGGCCAGACCGCCGGATTGCGCATACGTATAGTACTTCTGCAGATTCTTGATCGGGAACACATCGGGCTGAGACCCTGCGGAGATATCACCCGTCATCTGCTTGTCATAGTCATCTGCGGAATATTCCTTGACCTTGACGGTGACGTTCGGATACTTCTTCTCGAACGCCTTGGCCAGATACGTGAATTCCGGACGCGTGTCAAGCGACCAGCCAGCCATCGTGATCTCCGTTTTGGCGTTCTTGTCGAACGCCTCGCTTGAGCTCGAATCGCCGCTGCCGCCGCTGCCGCAACCTGCGAGCAACGTTCCCACGACGGAAGCAACAGCAATTGCCTTGACCCCATATGACAACTTCATTGATGTGCCTTTCTCTCAGCATCATTGCCAACATTCATACATCCCTGTACGAATACTGTATTTTCAAACATTATTGTTCATTTCTGATCAATAATGTTATTTGCCATTATTTGCATTCATATTTTCGTCAGACATGCGGCATCCGAACTTGGCGAAATTCCGCATGACACCCAGATACTTCGATCGATTAGAACAGCGTCTCATCGTGGTCATCAGCGGGATGAGGCGTGTACGTGATACGAAATTCATCATCATCGGGAACAGTGGAGACATTCACCACGTAATCGGATTTATGAAGAGTGACTGTGCCGTACGCAGGCACGACCACCTTCTGCCAACGCGCCCCTTCGCCATTAATGGCGATAGCGGCTTCGATGGCCTCATTCGTGGGGTTATACACGATGGCGCTCAAATCGCCTCGCCTTCCGGCGAACGCCACCGAACCCAAACCGCCATTGCGACCGTCCGGAGTATAGTTGGAAGAGCCGATGCGACGCGAACCGACCGGTACGTCCTGTCCGAAATTGCGGAGCATAAAATACTCCAGGTTCCGTTTGACCTTACCAGTATCAGAGTCAATGGTAATGACTCCACGGCGACCGGATGTACCCGCATAGCTCGGGAACCCTTGCTCATCAAGTGCCATGTTCCATAGATTAATCAGCCCCACACCATTGCGTACCAGCCAATTGCCGATTTCGCCAAACATCACGTGGCTGGCTTCATCAACCGTCTCGTCAAGCATGCAACGACGTTCCGTCATCGCACCTTTCCATTGGGGGAATTGACGAGTCCCGTTATGTACCCAAGTCGGCAAACCGGAATATGTATGGAAGGCCGCACCTGCAAAGCACTGCGCTTGGGCAGGCGTCATATATTCACTGACTGGCCGCTGCCAGAAACGCAATGAATCATCTCCGAAATAGATTTCGACATCGGGGAACGTTCGGTCAAGCGCCGGACGCAGGTATTCGCTTCCCCACTTGGCCAGTTCCTCCGGAGTCCATATGGTAATCGGCCAGGGACACCCATTAGATGGCTCGTTCTGCATTGTTACAGAGCTGATATGGATTCCAAGTCGGGCATATGCCTCAATGAATTTAACGAAATACTGGGCATACACATAATCGATGGTGTCTTGGTAGCGATAACCGTTGCCAACATATTCCCCAAGGCGCAAATGCCCCGAACCGTCGATGCGGTTGGACGTCTTCATCCAAGCTGGCGCACTCCACGGCGATGCCATGATCTTGACAGCCGGATTAATCGCCACAATCTCCTGAAGCACCGGCACGACGTTCTTCATGTCACGCGTAGCATCCGGAGCGCCCGGTTCTCCGGTGCCGATGGAGAAGTATTCCAAAGCAGCATCAGCAGCAACACCATCCGGCAAATCATCGTACGTGTAGTATTTCTGGCTGGAGAAGTCACAAGCGCCTATGGACATGCGCACAGAGGAGAAACCACCTTGTTCGGGGTCGAACATCTCCGTGAGAATCGCGTGACGCTGCTTGTCGGTCATTGAATTCATGAACAACGAGGCCGAGGAATCCGTGATGGCCGCTCCGGCCCCTTCCCACATCTGGTACTCCTGCGTGGGGTCGATGATGATCTTGACTGCGTCCCCCGGCGCCGGAACGATTTGAGGGATGTCGATCGGAGTGCGACGGTCCTTCAGATCACCGCTGGTACGGGTCCAGTGCTCGTATCGATAAGAGTTAACGGGCTGGGTCATGATTTTCCTTTCCGAAATCCGCCCTGGCCGCGGTGCGGCCAAAGCGGTAAATTCACAAATCCGTTCGCCGCTTATTCGGCGTACTCCTGCAGGACAACTTCCGCGCCGCCTACATGCAGCACATTGTTCTGTAGGAGAACTTCAGGCACACCGATGTTGCCGTCCGCATCGACCGATTCGCCCTCGGCGTCGCCCAGGTACAGCGACACGAAGGTGTAGGTACCTGGATCGACCACCCGAGTCTGCAACGGAATGCGCGTCTTTGGGTACAACAGGTTGACGTTCGGTTCAGGAGTCGACAGCTCCACCGCGAATCCCTGCGCGCCGACGAGTCCGATTATTCCCTTTTCGGTGCGATAGAAGACCGAGTTATCGACCCCGACGGCGATCTCCTGGCCGCCATCCGGCAGAGAGAATCCGCCTTCTGCCAGATGCAAGCGACGCGCGGTGTCGATTTTATGGACGCGCACATGCCATGGCATATGAGGTACCACGAAATTCGCAATGCTCACATCGTCGAATGGCGTCCACAGGCTGTACACATAGTCATCGTGAATGGCCCAGTCCGCATAGCCATAGGCGGTCTGCCAATAGTGGTCGCTTTCGGATATGGCCAGCGTGCTATCATAGGCCCCCTGCTTGAGCAATACTGCAGCTTTGGGCACGGAGAAACCGAAAGTGGTGGAGTACACGTATTTTTCGTATTTGGCGTTGGCGTGGGCGTGCTCGTGGCTGTGCTGCCCCGCGGTAAACGCCTGCACCTCACGCCCAGTGCGACTATGCGCCACCAGCATGCGCGGCTCAGGCTGCTTCTTCAACGGCTCAAAAGCGATCTCTTCAGATTCGCGGACCGTCCAGAACGGATCATCATCGTCGATGCATAGAAAAATGAACGTCTTAAGCGCCCAGTAAGCAGACGCCGGCCCATTATATCCTTCGGCCATGTTCATATTGGGATATGCATACCCAATAGGAATCAATCCATCCGATTGGAAGATATTCTGGGAAAACCACCAACGCAGATTGCTCAACAGCAAATGCTTGAAATCAGCAATGCTGTAGCGTTCCGGCGGTTCAACGCCCGCGAACGATGCCGCAGCCCAAAATGCCGCTTGCGCGAAACGGTAATCAAGGCTACGGCCGTATGGCAGGCACTCACCCGTGGTCGCAAACCAATTCGCATAACTCGGTACGAATTCCGAAGCGCGCTCCTTGAGTAATCGCTCCTGGTCACCGTCCCTTTTCGTCAGCCCCACCAGCACCAGAGTAAAGAACTGGTAGGCGAAGGGAATATAGTTGTCGATCTGGTTCTCATAACCGTCATATGACCATCCATGGCCAAGATAATGGGAATTCGTGATATCGAAATCATTCTGCACAAGCTCGGCGTACTCAGAATGTCCGGTGTCGACAAACCAACTGTTGACCAGAGTGCGGAACAGCAGCCAATTGGTCTTGGGAAGCACCTTATGATTGACCTGATTCATCCAGAGCAAAATGTTCCGCTGCTGCGTCTCGGTGATATGATCCCAGAACTCCGTTCTGGTTTCATACAAAAACGCGGAGATAGCTCCCATCTCGACGAAAATCTGATCATAATCGGTCAAGTCCCCGCCCCAATAATCGGGGTGAGAAGGGTCTGTGCAATGAATCAGGCTATCGACCGTCCACTGCCACCATTGGCCAAAACGCCGAATATTGCCCTTGTTATGGAACAACGGCCCCAGTCCCCACAACAAACGAGCGAATCCTTCTATGGAGGTACGATCCTGACTGTACACCGCGCCGCTATCGCTCATGCGGAATCGCCCATATCGTCCTCCCCGCATGGCTAGACGCATCGCAGGAGCCAACAGTTCCACCAACGCCTGTTCACATTGTGCCTTTGTCCTCAATGGATTACGCGCCACTTGTGCGTTGAAAGGCTCGATGTATTCCTCATATGGATCAGCGACCATTGTCCATTCCCCTTTGAATCGTCACTCGCATGACATCATTGATTACGTTGACCATTATTGATTATAAATGATTATATCTGAAATATTTATGGCATGTCGCGATAGCACAAATGCCGCTCTCAACGTCACACCCTATGCCGCAGCCACTCGAAGCCGCCGAAACCGATGAATCCTTCCCGGTAAATCGCCCATACGGATTCCCGATTGTGCCAATTCGTCCATTCGCACGCATGGTCTTCGCCAATCAAATCCTCAATATTTTCGATCACGACCAATCGTTACGACATTGCTGTAGACTGTATTGGCATAAAGACGATGAAAAGTGGAAACCATGACACACACCGCAGTGCAACGAAGTTATCTGCCCGATGAACGACGCAATATGATTCTCAATCTGCTCACGCAGCGTGAAGTCATTACCGTCACAGAACTTGCGACCCTATTGGGCACCACGGAAATCACCGTGCGCAGGGATTTGAATACGTTGGCCAATGCAGGATTGCTCAAACGCATTCGCGGTGGAGCCATGTCCATCGGCGTCATCAACGAACAAACCACAGACGGCATTATCTCCAAAGAGGACAAGCGCGCAAGCATTGGAATCATGCTGCCAGAGCCAAGCTTCTTTTGGCCGGGAATCATCGCCCACATGCAAAGCATAGCCAACGAGTCGGGCATATCGCTCATCATCCGTAACTGTTCTTATGACGAGAACATCCATGAGGAACGCATCCTGCAGGAGCTCGCCGACATTCCGGAGGTCTGCGGTATTATCACGGCACCGAATTCCCATCCCGAATTCGGACAGCAGACCTGGCGGTGGATCGAACAGACAGACATCCCCACCGTGGTCATCGAGCGGGAACAGCCCGTATTGTCATCGCGTTACGTGGATTCGGTACAGACCAACCATCGTTGCGGAGTGTACAAAGCCGCCATGCACTTTCTTTCGCATGGGCACACGCGTATCGGAGCGGCGTTCAGCAAAACCCCGACTTCGCACATCATTCAACGTGGATGGCAGAATATCGTCGAGTGCAGCGAACGCATCGAATGCCCATTCACATTAACCGGCATGATGCCTTACGATACTGCCGGTGTGGGCGAAATTGTCGACACCATCATCCGATCAGGGGTCACGGCAATGCTCGTGCATTCGGATTATCTAGCCATAGCCATCGCCCGAGCTCTGGAGAACCGCGGCAAAAGAGTGCCAGAAAATATATCCCTGATATCCATCGATGGTTTTGCGACCCCAAGCTCGCGACCATTAACAGTGCTGCGGTCCAATGAGCGCGAGCTGGCCGAATGCGCCTTCCACACTCTTATCAATCGTATTCACATGCCCGATCGAACAACGCGCCACATCCTTCTCGACCCGGCTCTTATCGACCGAGGTTCCGTATCGCAACGTTGACTCGACAAGCCATCTCGTTCCCTGCCATGCACTCTGCCATGCAGCGCCTCGTGCATGGCAGAGGACGGTTCACGCAATCCATTGCAATCGCGGTTCCATGCGACATTCCGAAATCCTCTGTTTTCCACCATTCTTCAATCAATGTCCCGGAATCTCACCATTCATGCCGTTGGTAGGCGATACGAGTGGTATCCGTCGGCCGATCGAGCAGCTGAATAAGACCGCAACGTGCGAAGCCATTCGATTCCAGCACATGCTGCATTGCCTTATTGTTGGGATGCGTGTCCGCCCGCACGTTTCCATAATGCTCGATACACCAATTGACGCAGTCCTTGGCCGTGCCTCCAACCAATCTCGACGAGGCGATACGGTGAATTGTCACATACGGATCGTCATCCAACCAGGCACCATCAATATGCGCATATGTGGGGTCCTTTCCCGGGCACAATGCGAATTGCGCCAATATGCGTTCCGCGCCGCCAACGGCGTCGGTCAGCAGAACCGTTCGTTGATGTTCGATATCAGCGCAAACCACTTCCTTGCGAGGAAATGTATGTCCCCATTGCGTGGGATTACCGCTGACGGCCATAAGTTCACGAGCATGCTCATAAATTCCCAATATGGTTGGCAAATCATCCATGGTGGCTCGACGGAAATGGCGTCCAACCGCGATTTCGCTCAATCCCATTCACCTCAATCTCATCTATTCGCTATGCGCGTCAAAAATACCATGCCCACCGCACAGTTTCCTTCATGCCACAGCGTTCCAATCGATATTCCACGACAAAAAATGGCAAACTCTTCCGCCAATGTTCATTTTTTGTTAGTTTTACAGATGATACAACGTTCTTTATATTGCGTATCGAGGCAAAGAAGGGGTCGATGCGCAAAGTAACCAAGGAAGGTAATATCATGGCAGCGGATGCTTCACGTTGGCCTTATAAGGCGCACCCAATCAACCTCAAGCGGGGAATATACTACGGTATGCTCGATTTGATGGGCGGTGGTTGGAACAACATCGTTTCCGGCGTCATCTTCGCCTATTTAACGCTCGCCCAAGGATTCAACCCGGCCATCGCAGGCGGCATCGCAGCCGCAGGTCGCATCGTGGATTGCATTTGGAACCTTTTTCTGGGATTGATCACCGACAATTTCTATACGACAAAGCTTGGTCAGAGGTTCGGACGTCGTCATTTCTTCCTGGTGCTGGGATTGATTCTCTTCACTTGCGTTTTCCCGCTGTTCTGGATTTCCTCCACCAGCTGGCTGTACTATCTCGTCGTATACGTCGCCATGGAAATAATCATCGCCATGCTGATTGTTCCATGGGAATGTCTGCCCACCGAAATGACACGCGACTACAAGGAACGTACCGTGCTGTCCGGTTCACGCATGGTGATTTCTTCAACCGGTACCGCAATCGTGTTCATCATTCTTGCGGTGCTCAAGCAGGCGAACAATCCTAATGCCTATCTCGTCGCCGGAATCGCCTGGACCATTCTATTCGTCGTCGCCATTGCCGTATCGACCTTTGGCACTTGGGAACGTCCCATCACGGATGAATTCATCAAAGAGCATGAGAACCAGCCAAAGATGAAGGTCGGCGAATTTGTCAAAAACTCGGTTTCCGAATATGCGGAGACATTCCACAACAAAGCTTTCCGCACCCATCTTGCGGTCTACCTGCTGTCGTTCACTGGTAAGGATTTCTATTCAACCCTGCTGCCGACCTTCATCGTATGCTGCATTTCCGGAGCTGGAGAAGGATGGCCCTGGACATTCCAAGCCTTGTCGATCATCGGTATCTTCGTCACGATTGCGGCAACGAAACTCATGGTGCAGAGGGGACCGAAATTCCTTTTCCGCCTAAGCTATATCGGCATCATCGTAGCGATGATAGTCTATGTCTCCGTGTACCTGATGAAAATCCACAATCCATTTTGGATTTTCATCATCGCATCATTGGTGTATCAGTGCGGTCGAGCCCTATTGGAGTTCACTCCTTGGAACTTGTTCCCATTCATGCCAGACGTCGATTACATCATGACACGTGGTGATCGCGCGGGCCTGTACGCATCCGTGATGACGTTCTTCCGCAAGTCCACGGGTGCCATCGCCACCTGGATTGCCGGCATTCTGCTGGAGTTCACGGGCTATGACGCCGGAACCATGAAGAACTACGCGACCACTCCGGCACAAGTCCGCTTCGGCATCACGCTCATCTTCTTCCTGGGCACCGTGGTGATGATCGCACTCGCGCTGTGGCTTTCCAACCACATTCATCTGGATGCCGATACCCACGCTGTGCTGAAAGGCGAAATCGAACGTCTCGAAAACGGCGGAGACAAGCATGACGTGACGGATGAGGCGCGTCTCGTCTGCGAAGAACTGACCGGACATCCTTACGAATCCTTGTGGCCCGAGTCCGTAACCACTGCGCCTGCTTCGGCAAATAAATAAAATCATCCATTTGGAGAGTTGAAAAGCGGCTGGATATCGTAAGATATCCAGCCGCTTTTCAACTCTCCAATAAATTTTGCGCTCACACCACGCGGCGTTCGAACGGGTCGGAGCTGATGCCCTTGGCGAGAATGTCC
>ERZ808240.1749-NODE-1749-length-25846-cov-16.620100_pt1 | contig 25846 bp, 35 predicted proteins | sample MGYA00521084_ERZ808240 | MGnify/ENA primary metagenome ERZ808240 (study PRJEB31516, sample SAMN03275571) | gut metagenome | biome: mammalia-associated habitat; material: feces | host: Papio cynocephalus | place: Kenya | collected 2012-08-06 ... | reverse complement strand
GTCATTCCTTATACTTCTATATAGTTTTGTTAAATTTTTATGCGATTGCCATAAAATTATAATAGTTAACTTTATCTTTGTCATTTATTATGATAAAATTATTAATAGTAGAAGAGGAGTAGAAATTGTATGAACGTTTATAAAATGAATGAAGAAGAAGTCGAAAAATTAGCATCAGATTTTAATAATACTGTAATTGGTAAAAGAATTTGGTTATTTTCAATGTCACCTCAAGTGGTTGGTTTTTTAGCTCTTATGCTTTATTTAATTTTAATGTTATATGGAATAAGTAATCCCGAAGCTAAAGACGTTATAATAAATTATATAATGGCGGATATAGTAGTACTAGGATTAGCTCTTATTTTATATGGACTTGCAAAAATGTTTTATTGGAAAGAAGTAATTAATTACGGAAATGAACTTTCTAAAATTGAAGCTATGAAAAAAGAATTAGAAGTAAAAGTTAAAAAGACAAAAGATAAAGTTACAAAAGATATTAAAAAGAAAACAACTAATGTTAAAAAAGCAGTTAAAGCCGTTAAAGATAAGAAGTAGAATAATACTTCTTTTTTAACACATATAATACATTTTTATTGCATAAATATTACATGTATCCAAAGAAATAATTGATACAATATAATTGGAAAGGAGCAAAAAATGAAAAAAATATTATATTTTTTAATATTTATATCTATATTTTCATTTGTAACACCAGTTCATGCATATGGTTTTAATGCCGAATTAACTCCAAAGTCACAAGCAAGTAATGGCCAATTACTAGAGGGTTATATCTATTATAGATATATGAGGGTTGTTACTCAAGCAAATTCAACGAATGCAAATTATTCAATTTCTTTTGTAGGTAGTCAAAATGTTTCTGGAATCAATTTCAATGACCCTATAGGAACTCTTAATGTGAAATGTACAGGAACTAAACAGTATATTACATATATTTTGCCTCGTGTAGGAATGGCTTGCCCATCAGATGCAACATATTGTTTTGGAGCAGGTAAAAATGATAATTCAACAACTTTAATTCAAGGAAATGAATGCAATAATGGGTGGTGTAATCTTTATGGTGTAAGAATAAAAAATAATAAATTATTTGAAAGTTACAATGTAAACGTGACATATGAATTTTTTAGATAAAACATAGGGAGTTAAGCGATGTTAGATATAAAGATATTAAATAAAATATTTAATAAAAATAATTCAAATCAATTAATATTTGAAAATACAAATATTGAATTGCCAAATAATGGTTTAATATTACTCAAAGGCGAGAGTGGTATTGGAAAAACAACATTTTTAAATATTGTTTCAAAATTAGATAATAATTTTGACGGAAATATAAAATACAATAGTCAAGAAATAACCAACGATTTTGTTAAAGAAAATATATCTTATTTAATGCAAGATGATAATTTAATGGAAAACATTACAGTATTTGATAATCTTAATTTGTACAATGAATTAACAGAAAAACAAATTGATAATTTACTCAAATTTTTAAATATATCAGATTTAAAAAATAAAAAGGTTAAATATTTAAGCAGTGGTGAAAAAAGAAGAGTAGCAATAGCTAGAACATTATTAAAACATCCAAAAATAATTTTGTTAGATGAAATAACTAGCAATTTAGATAATGATAATTCCAAGAATATAATGGAACTACTTAAAATAATATCTAAAAATGTTTTAATTATTTATTCTTCTCATGATGAATTAACTAATGATTATGCAGATATTATTTTAGAAATAAAGAATCACAAAATAGAAAAACAAATAATAAATGATTTAAAAAATATAGATATTAAATTAAATAATAATTATACAGTTAATTCAAATTACAAAATCAAAATATTAAAAAATACTATTTTTAATATTAAATCTAATTTAATAAATATTTTGATTATGTCATTATTATTTCTAATATCCTTAACTTTCCTAGTATTATCTAATATAGACACGTCAAAAATATTAACAAATATTTTAAAATTAAATAATAATAATTATATATTTTCAGAGAATCAAAACGATAAATTAATTAGATATAAAGATAACAATTCCCAATTTTTTAAATTGATTAATATGTCAATAGATAATGTTGAGTTTATTTATTATGAACCGCCATACCATAATGATTTTACAACATACGAAAATATATACTTAAAGGATTATATTGGATCATTACCTCTTAAGAATAATGAAATAATGATCTATCAAATTCTTGCTGAAAATTTAATTTATTATTATTTTACTGGAGATAAAAAAGTAAATAGTATTGAAGAATTAATAGGCAAAGAAATAATAGTAGAAGACAATACATTTATTATTTCTGGAATAATTAAACAAGATTTATCTATTTTCGAAGAATTAAAACATACCAAAATAGACGATAATGATATAGACATAAATTTGGTTAATTTATTTAATGGTAAAATTTCAAATTATTATAAAGAAGTAATTATTACTAATCAAAATACAATTAATAATTTAAATGCTAAATACGAAATATTTAATGATTTTAATAAAACCAAAAAGATTTACGTGAGTGATTATAATAAAATTTATCAAATAATAAAAATGAATACCAAAAATTATAATTTAAATAAATTATTATTAAGCCGAAATAACTATAGTATTTATGACACAGAATATAGTGAATCTTTAACAAATTTATTTTATACATTAACATTAATTAGCAAAATATCACCTATATTATCTGTATCATTTATATTAATAATGATGATATATGCATACACATTCGTAAGAAATTATCTTGATAAAAATAATAAAAATATTTGTATTTTAAAATTATTAGGTTTTGAAACAAAAGAAATTATCAACAATTATACTTTAGGTATTATTATTCAAACATTAATATCAACCATTATATCTTTATTAATCTTTATAGGATTAAATCTAATTATAAGTTCTTATTTAACTAAAATATATTATTTTACGATCAAAATATTAAATATATCTAATTTAAGTATTACAATATATTTAAGCGTAATAATTATATTAATCATATTTATGTATATTTATATAAAAAAATATTTAAGAAATATTAATATTTCTAATATTTTAAGGAATAATTAAGGATATTTATGATAGAATTTAAAAATGTAATTTTTAATTATAATGATGGAACTTCTATATTAAAAAATGTTTCATTTAAATTACCTAGTAAAGGTATTGTTTATTTAAAAGGTGCATCAGGTAGTGGTAAAACAACAATACTAAATTTAATTGCAAATCAGCAAAAACCAGATAGTGGTGAGATTTGCTATAATGGTATAAATATAAACCAAATTAAAAATTATCAATCACTTATAAACTATATTCCAACTGAAAATTCATTAATATCATTTTTAAATGTTAAAGATAATATTTTGTTTTCATCTGACAAAAAAATTAACGAAGAGGTCTTACAAAAATTAAAACTTGGTAAATTATTATCCAAAAAAATTACTGAATTATCAGGTGGAGAAGCTAAAAGAGTAGAAATTATAAAATCCATTTTTAATAATCAAAATATTATCTTATTGGACGAACCATTTAATTCGTTAGACAATGAAAATAATTATAAAATAATCGATATAATTAAAGAGATATGTAAGTCTAAACTAGTAATTATTACTAGTCATAAAGAATCTTTAGTTGAAACAATAGCCGATGTTATTTTGTTAGTAAACAATCAAAGTATTGATATAAATATTAAAAATAATAACATCTATGATGAACAATTAAACAATATTGTTATAAAAAAATCAAAAAAGAAAGATAATTTTTTTATAAGTAAACTATTAGTAAATAGTTCAAAAAAAGTAATATCATATATTGTGATAATGTTTATATGTTTTTTAGTTCTTTTAACATCATTTAATATAAATGAAACAAAAGAGTCTTTAAATGCAAAATTATTAATTCAAAACAAGTTATACACAACATATATTTACGATGATATTAAAAGTGATAAATTAGTAAATGTATATTCTAATGATATTTTTAACTTAAATATATCTGAACCACCAGATACGCCTATATACTACCAAAAAGTAAATAATAATTTGTACATTGCAAGTATAAGTAACTTTAATCATCAAAACGATTTATTTGGTAGATTGCCTCAAAACGATAACGAAATAGTAATATCAAAATATTTTGCTGAATGTTTAAAATATTATGAAATAATTAAAGATGAAAATGTTATTAATAAAAATGTAATTTTAAATAATAAAATATTTAAAATTGTTGGAATTTATAATCAAAATTTAGATAAATTTCAAAATTTAAAAAAAGTTATGTCCGGTTATCAAAACAGTGAAACAAGTAATTTAGAAAGTATGTTTTATGATGGAATAATAACTAAAAATATTATCTATGTTATGGATAATTATTTAAAATCATTAGAGAATAATAATTATGAATTTTCTATTTATTTTAGCAAAGATTATTATAAATTAAGAGATGTTATAAAAAAATATCACACAGAAGATATGTATTCTAATCAGGTAGATAATTATTTAAGTACATTTAAAATAATTAAAAATGTAACATATCCTATAATTATAGTGGTAGTCATAGTAACTTTATTAATTAATATTTATGTAATTAAAAATTTTTTTGAAGAATATTCTAAAGATTTTAATAAATTAAAATATTATAATTATAATAAAAAAGATTGTAATAAAATCTTATTTAAAATTATAACAATTATTATTATGGTTTCTTACTTTTTATCAGTAATTATCAGTAATTTATTAATTGTTTTTTTGAATAACTATATAGTGACAAGCAATAATTTACCAATAAACATATTTTATTATAATTATTTAAGCACTCTATTAATTTTAATTTTATATATAATTATCGATAGACTATATATCCTAATAAATTACCAGTTTAAGAAGTAGAATAATGCTTCTTTTTTTGTTATACTTAATTTGTGATGTATTGTGGAATATAAAGTTAAAGATCGTTTAAATAATCAAATTATAATTAAGGAAAATAAGCTTAATGTATTTTTATATACAACTAAATTAGGACGAATTATTCTTAAAATAATCGTATTACCTTTTATAAGTAAAATAGTTGGGGTTTATCAAAATTCTATTTTTTCTAAATTTATAATTCCTAGATTCATTAAAGCCAATCATATTAATATGAATGATTACGAAAAGAAAGATTATAAATCATTTAATGAATTTTTTACTAGAAAAATAAAAGAAGGTAAAAGAAAAATAGATGATGATAAATATAACTTAATAAGTCCATGTGATGCTAAATTAAAAGTATATAAACTTACTAAAGATTTAGTGTTTAATATTAAGAATTCAAAATACACTTTAAATGATTTAATAGATTCTAATATAAAATTGGATATGGATAATGCTTATGTCTTTGTGTTTCGTTTATGTGTAGATGATTATCATAGATATTCTTATATAGATTCAGGCTATCAAGAAGAAAATAACCACATTAAAGGTGTCTTACATACAGTTAGACCAATTGCTACCAATAATTTAAATGTCTTTACTCAAAATGAAAGAGAGTGGACAACACTTCATACTGAGATTTTTGGAGATGTAATCGAAATTGAAGTAGGAGCTCTAATGGTAGGAAAAATTGTTAATGAACATAGTAATTATGAATTTAAAAAAGGTGAAGAAAAAGGCTATTTTAAGTTTGGAGCATCAACTATAATCTTAATAATTAATAATGTTGATATTGATGATGATATCTTAGTTAATAGTGCAAATGATATTGAAACAATTGTTAAATTAGGTGAAAAAATTGGTAGAAAATGTTAAAACAATTAAAAAGCATAGAAAAATAGTTTGAATTAGTATAATTCGTGTGTTATAATACTTTCGTTAGGTGAAAAAAAGGAGGAATAAAAATGGCAAAGAAAAATGAAAATCGTGAACCAATTGCGTTAAAATGTACAGTTTGTGGTCATTATACTAGACCATCACAAAAGAATAAAGCAAACACTCCAGATAAATTAGAAATTAAAAAATTCTGTAATAATTGTCGTAAAGTACAAGTTTTTAAAGAAAGCAAATAATTAAAAAGATAAGGAAATAAAGTTATGAATGTAAATATTAATGATATTAAAAATGGTATGACTTTAATATTAGAAGGTAAATTAGTAACTGTTGTTGATTTTCAACATGTTAAGCCTGGTAAAGGACCTGCTTTTGTTAGAATTAAATATCGTGATTTAAGAACAGGATCTACTATTGAAGATACTTTTAATACTAACCTAAAATTAGAAAAAGCTCATGTTGAAAAAATGCAAATGCAATTTTTATATAAAGAAAATGATAACTATGTATTTATGAATACTAATGATTATTCTCAAATGGAAGTTTCATCATCAATTATTGGCGATGATGCTAAATTCTTAAAAGAAGGATTAGTTATTGAAATTCAAATGTATAATGGAGAAATTCTTGGAATTGTTCTTCCTGAAAAAATCGAATACAAGGTTACTGAAACAACTGATGCTGTTAAAGGAAATACAACTAATAATGCTATGAAAGATGCTACAATTGAATCAGGTTATACAATTAAAGTTCCGATGTTCATTTCTGTTGGAGAAACAATAATTGTATCAACTAAAGACGGAAAGTATGTATCTCGTGCATAAATAAAATTATTCTCACTATATGTGAGATTTTTTGTTTAAAATATTAAGTCAATATGTTATTATAAGTTCAAAAGGAATAATGAATATTTCTAATAAAACATAGTCAAGATATTCCAATTAAAAGAAAATATTGAACTAAATAATAAGTTGTCAATATCTAAAATTAATTTATTATATCGAAACTATAAAATGAAATTATAAAATATTATTTTTGCTAAAGAGGTGTATGCGATATGTTATTAAATATTTTAATATTTATATTAAAAATCTATTTATATATTTCGTTAATTTGTAATATAATCACTAATTGTATTATTTATACTTATGCTGAAAATAAGTTAGAAAAAGAAGGATATACTATTTCAGAAAATGAAAGTATCCTTACAAGTTTTTTAAATTTAGTAATTAGAGGTTTAATATTTTTTATACCAGTTATTAATTTAACTACTACAATTGACTATCTTTTTAATTTTGATAAGTTTTATGAAGAATTAAAAGCGATATATAGTGATAAAGAAAGTAATGATAATACCATAATAGAAGCAGACAAAGATGAAAAAGAAGATAATAAAGTTATTGAAAATAAAAATACTGAAATTATAAAAATACCTGATTTAAATATAGATGAATCTGAATTCGATAGAATGTCTGAAAAAGAACAATTAGAATTTCTAAAAAAATATTTTAAAGATAATCGTGAAATAATAGAATCTAAATTATTAATTGATAATAATGAGAAAAAAGTAGAAGGCAAAAAGTTAGTAAACCAAAAGAAAAGATAGTATTTTTTCTAACTAAACTGTGTATGTTCCATAAATTAATTAAAAATATTAAATAAATTGAAAAATTTATTAACAATATAAAAATTGTAAAATATTTTGGTTGTACCATTTAAAATTAAGTGATATAATATACTTGACTTTGAAGGGAGGGAATAATAATGACAAAGGTAGTAGCTAGAAATGGTGAAGATATTGATAAATTAATCAAAAGATTCACAGTTGGTGTAAATCGTAGCGGTGTCCCTTCTGAAATGAAAAAGCATAGAGCTTACGAAAAACCAGGAGTACGTAGAAGAAACAACGAAAAGGAAATGCTTAAAAATTTCCGTAAGAAAAATCGTAAAAAAAGAAACGCTTAAAAATTAATAGAAACTAGGTAATGAAAATGTTTGAAAAAGTAACAAAAGATTTAACTGAGGCTATGAAAAATAAAGATGCTTTTAGACTTTCAGTATTAAGAATGCTTAAAAGCGCTTTAAAAAATGAAGAAATTAATAAGAAAAATCCTTTAACTGATGATGAGGTTTTAGCAATAATTAAAAAACAAGTTAAAACAAGAAAAGATTCAATGAATGAATATGCTAGTTATAATCGTATGGATCTAGCTGATTCATTACAAAAAGAAATTGATATTTTAAATGCTTATTTACCAGAGGAATTATCTGATGAAGAATTAGAAAAAGTAATTACTGAAACAATTGCTAAGTTAAACGCTGATAGTGTTAAACAAATGGGATTAGTAATTAAAACTATATCTAGTGAATATGGTGCTAGATGCGATATGGCTAAAGTAAGTAAAATAGTTAAGGAAAAACTATCATAAGTTGCAAAATATGCAACTTTTTTTCATGCATAAACAAGTAAACCAGGTATTTTTGTGTAATATATATTTATAGAGGAATTAAAACATTTAACGACAAAATATTTATAAAATAAGTCGTATATTATTCTTGGTGATAATAAATGAAAAAAATAATTCCTTACTTACTAGCAGTTATACTTGGCTATTTAATCTCAAACCTTATTTTTGATTATCAAAATATTAAAATGACTGGCTTTCAATTAGGTGTTTACAATAACGTTACACTTGCCAAAGAATATAGTAAAAAATATCCATCCTCAATCATTATTAAAGATGATGATGTTTATAGACTTTACTACAGTATTCTGTCTAATGATGAGGCAATATCTAAAATGGAAGATTATCTTAATAAAAATAATATTGCCTTTTATAAAAAAGAAATTTTAGTAAAAGATAATGGATTGATTAAAGCCTTAAATAAATATGAAAAAAGTATGATTGAAGTAAGTGACGATGCTTTTAAAGCAATTAATGAAGTTATTATGGAAAGTTATGGAGGTGAAGTATGAAAATAAAAGATATTCCTAAAAGTGAACGTCCAAGAGAAAGATTATTAAAATATGGAGTTGATAATTTATCGAATGAAGATTTAATTTCAATAATTTTAGGCACTGGAACTAAAAATCTAAATGTTAGAGAATTAAGCATTAATGTTCTAAAAGAAATAAAAAATTTAAATGATTTAAGTGATTTAAACGTTCAAGAACTAACCAGAATTAAAGGAATAGGAATAGTTAAAGCAATAAATCTAGTTGCCGCTATTGAACTAGGTAAAAGAGTAAGCAATCTAACAATTGAAAATAAGTTATCATTAAAAAATAGTACCATAGTTAATAAATATTTTTCTAATCTTATTGCTAGTCTAAAACAAGAAAATTTACTTGTTATATTGGTTAATAATGCTAAAAAATTAATCGACTATAAAATTATGTTTAAAGGTACCGACATGGCTAGTTTAGTAAGTATTAAAGAAATACTTAATTATGCCCTCAAATTAAGAGCATCAGGCATTATCATAATGCATAATCATCCATCAGGCAATTTAAGTCCATCGGATGCTGATAAAATTCTAACCAATAAATTAATTGTTGCTGCAAACGCGGTTGAAATCCCATTATTAGATCATATTATAACAAGTGGTAAATCATTTTATAGTTTTTTTGAAGGTGAAATAATCCATGAAAAATAAATCAATCTTTTTTATTATCTTATTTATAATAATTATATCTCGTAGTTCCATCCTAAATCTAATTAATAATACATTTAAATTATATCTAAATAAAGACAATACCTTAGAAATAAACTATTTAAATGATGAAATAACTCGCTTAAAAGAAGAATATAATAAATTATTAGATTTCAAAAATAACATTAATATCGATGAAGCTTACACAATTACAAACGTATATAAAAATAATTATGGATTCGATAAATTAATAATTAATGGTGATAACTATAACCTATACGATGAAGTATTAACAACCGAAGGATTAATAGGATACATTTCTAAAATAAATAATAAGTATTCAGAAATAAGTTACATCTATAACACTAAAGTACCAGTAAGAATAAATGATAACTATGGTAAAATTATTTCTAGTGATAAAGATAACAATATAATTATAAGTGAAATAGATAACGCTAACTTAAATGATCCCGTTTATAGTGTTAATAATTCCTATATAGGAAAAGTTATAAAAATAGATAATATGGATTTAAATACAACAATAACTGTAAAACCAATCGATTTAAAAAATATTGATTATGTTCTAGTAAGAAGTGTTTAATATGTTATTAGATTTTCTATCAATTAATTATTTTAATATCTATTTAGTATCTATAATTATTTTCATATTCATCATAAATGATAAATTAATGTATTATATCCTATCATTAGACTTAATTATTAATGGAATACCTTTTATATCTATGATTATAATTATTTTATATTATTTAAATAAAGCTATTTTAAAAAGAGTAAATGCTAGTTTTATAAATAAATATGTTTTATCAATAATATATTATTTCCTATTTAGCATTATTTTATATAGTATCTTTAATAAATTTAATTTATATATACTCAAGTATTTAATTAATAATTTACCATTAAATCTAATATATTATTATATAAGTTTAAAAATAATAGATAGAAAGAATGAAAATTATGAATAAGAAAAAATATGTTAAATCATTATTTATAAGAGTATTAATAAGTATTGTTTTATTTCTAATTGTTGGTATATCTATAAATCGAAGTGATAAATTTCTTTTATTTTACAAAAACAATGTTTATGATAAGAACTTAAATTTTAGCAAGATAAGTAATTTTATTAATAAACACTTTGGTAAAACCTTTTATGTTGATGAAAATGTAACCTCAGTTAATAAAGAAATAAAATATACATCTTTTAATGCTTACAAAGATGGTGCCGTCCTAAATGACATTAACACAGTATATCCTTTTAAAAGTGGAATAGTAGTTTTTATTGGCGAAAAAGAAGATTATGGCAGTACTATTATTATTCAAGGAATGGATGGAGTAGATTATTGGTATAGTAACATTACCGATATAGGAGTTAAGTTATATGATTATGTTGAAGATAAAAATATAATTGGTCATGCTAAAGATAACAAATTATATGTCTTGTTTATGAAAGATAATAAATTTTTAGATTATAATGATTATTTATAATTTAGAAATATTATCTTTTTATTTGGAATAAATTATTATATGAAAATAAATATCCATCCTTTAACAATTATTTTAACTTTAATTACTTTTCTATGTGGTCGTTTTAATTATTTTTTAATTATTTTAACAATTATATTATTTCATGATTTAGGTCATTTATGTATGATGAATTTGTTTAAAATAAAAGTATCTAAATTAACTATCTTACCATTTGGCAGTATTATAGATAGTGATTTAAAATATAATGAAAATACTTTTAAAAAAATATTAATTGCAATTGCTGGAGTATCATTTCAAATTATTTTATACTTAGTATTTATTTTTTTATCTAAACAAGGATTTATAACTTACTTAACATATCAAATTTTCCCTAAATATAACAAATACATTATCTTATTTAACTTATTACCAATTATTCCTTTAGATGGATCTCAAATATTATCTTATATATTAGAGACATTTTTGCCCTTTAAATTAAGTATATATCTAAAATGTATCATAAGTATAATTTCTTTATTTTTATTAGTACTAACAAGTAATCTATCCCTAGATTTATTAAATATAATTATTTTAAGTTTTTATAAAACTTATGAAGAACTTTTAAATATTAAAATAATTTATTACAAATTTTTACTAGAAAGATATCTTGAAAAACCTAATTTTAAAAAAATAAAATATGTTCATAATATTGATCAGATTTTTAAAAACCGTCTAAATTTTATCGGCAATATCAAAGAAATTACACTTTTAACAAAAAAGTTTGAAAAAAAACAAGTAAATTAGGTATCTTTGTACTAAATATATATATAGAGGAGGTAAAAATGGAAAAGATATCATATTATAAAAAATATTTAATCTTAGCATCATGTCTTGTTCTTTTTGTTGTGGCAGGAATTGGTTATTTTATGTTAAATAATAATGATCCAGTTATAACTGAAGTTTTAGCAGAAACAACTAGTACTACATCAGCGGTTAAAGAAGAAAGTACTAAGTTATATTTTGATATTAAAGGTAGTGTTAAAAAACCAGGCGTATATGAATTTACCCAAGGAGATAAAATTATCGACGCTATTAATAAAGCTGGCGGTTTAACTAAAAATGCAACTACAAATAATTTAAATCTTAGTAAAAAGTTAACTAATGAAATGGTTATTTATGTATTTAGCAAAAATGAGTTAACAACTACAAAAGCTTATGAGCAAGTAAGTAATGCATCAGAGTGCAAATGCGAAACTATTGAAATTAATAACTGTGTTGATAAAAATACTACTAATGAATCATCAAATAATGAAACATCTAAAATAAATATCAATACTGATAACAAAGAAAAACTTATGACTCTAAGTGGTATTGGTTCAAGTAAAGCAGATGCTATTATTGAATATCGAACTAAAAATGGTAATTTTAAAACCACTGAAGATATTATGAATGTAAGTGGCATAAGTAAAACAACCTATGACAAGATTAAAGATACTATTACAGTCTAATAAAATATATTATTGTCTATTAATAGTAACCATTTTGTACGTTGGTATTAAAGTAAAGATAGGCTATACCAGTAAGATTAATGTAAATGAAGATTTTACTGGTATAGTATCTACCATTGTTAAAAAAGAAAACTCCTTCAAATTAACTATCAAAGGTAAAGAAAAATTAATAGTCTATATAAATAATATTGATAATCTTGAATTAGGCGATAAAGTAATAGTAAGCGGAGAATACACTACTCCCAAAAGGGCAACTATTCCTAATAATTTTGACTATCAAAAATATTTATATAACAATCATATATTTTATATAATGTATGCCAAAGAATTAAAACTAATAAAAAAGAATCAAAATATTACATATAAAATTAAAAAATATATTTTAAATAAAACAAGTAATTATAAAAATAAAGGTTATTTAAATTCCTTTATAATTGGCGATAAAACCGATTTAGAATTTTATGAAACTTATCAAAACAATGGTATAAGCCATCTATTTGCCATAAGTGGTATGCATATTAGCATGCTTTCATTAATAATTTATAAATTAGTAAATAAATTAAAACACAAAGATTTAATAGTTATTATATTTTTATTATTTTATGTAACTATAACCAACTTTTCAGCTAGTATTCTAAGGACAATAATCTTTTTTATTATTCTTAAATTAAATAAGAAACTAGATTTAAATATAAGTACTAAAAATTCTTTATTATTAACGTTATCTATAATAATGATTTATAATCCTTTAATCATTTTTGATATTGGTTTTCAGTACTCAGGCTTAGTTACATTCGGCTTAATAGTAAGCACTAAATATTATAAAAAGAATTATTTTTACAATCTATTTATAACTTCATTTATAGCTCTTTTGTTTAGTTTACCAATAACACTTTATAATAATTATGAATTAAACTTATTATCTATTTTAAATAACTTAATAAATGTTCCCTTAATCACATTTGTTATTTATCCTTTAAGTTTATTGACTTTTATTTTAAAATTTTTAGAACCAATTTATAATTTAACCATAAATTTACTCGAGTTCATTAATAATATAAGTAGCATATTTTCTTTAAATATAATTGTACCTAAAGTTCATATTATCTTTTATTTAATTTATTATATTTTTATTTATTTATATATTGAATCTAACAATAAGAAATATATTTTAATAGCTTGTTTATATCTTTTATCATTTAAATTAAAACCATTTATAGATCATAATAATTACGTTTATTATCTGGATGTTGGGCAAGGCGATTCATCTTTAATTATATACAATGATAAGGTAGTAATGATTGATACTGGCGGTATAAGTAATTTTTTCGTTAGTTCAGGAAGTATTAAACTTTTGAAGTCATTAGGTTATTCTCATATAGATTATCTAATTCTAACGCATGGAGACTTTGATCATATGGGAGATAGTATTTATTTAATAAATAATTATAATATAAAAAATGTTGTTTTAAATAATGATGGTTTTAATGAACTAGAAACAAAATTAATAAACGAATTAAAAAATAAAAAGATAAAATATTATCAAAATGTTAAGAAGATACCAATAAGTAATAATATAATTACGATATTAAATACTAAAGAGTATGATAATGAGAACGATAACTCATTAGTAACATTTTTAAATATAAATAATTATAGTTTTCTATTTATGGGAGATGCTGGTGTAAATAAAGAAAAAGATATTTTACTCGATTATAATCTAAATAAAATAGATTTTATTAAAATAGGGCATCACGGCTCTAATACGAGTACAAGTAAAGAATTTATAGAAAAAATATCACCAAAACATTCCATTATCAGTGTTGGTAAAAATAACAAATATGGTCATCCTAAACAATCAGTACTAGATACACTTGAAAGTTCTAAAATATATCGTACTGATTTAGAAGGCACAATTGAAATTAAATTAAATCAAAAGGGATATAAGATAAATACTTATGGATTTTAAACTACATACAAGAAAGAAGGATAGAATGAATTATTATGAAGAAATAAAAAATGAATTAATAAATAATGAAATAAATAAAAAAGTAAAAAATTATTTAGTAAATCGTAAGGATCTAGAAACACGATATAATGTTGGAAAATTATTAAGTGAAGCAGGTAAACGATATGGTGAAGGAATAATAAATGAGTATTCTAAAAAATTAACATTTGAACTTGGAAAAGGTTATAATGTAACAAATTTAAAAAGATATAGACAATTTTATTTATTGATTGAAAAAGGTGCGACAATGTCGCACCAATTAAGTTGGAGTTATTATTCCGAATTAATACCATTAAGAAATATTAACATAATAAATTATTATGTTAATATATGTGAAACACAAATCGTCTCAGTTAGACAATTACGAGAAAGAATTAAATCAAAAGAATACGAAAGACTCAGTGAAAGTGCTAAAGCAAAACTTATTACAAATGAAGAGCCATTATTACCAGATTTAGTAAAAAATCCAATATTAATAAAAAACACAAATAAATATAATGAAATATCTGAAAAAGTATTGCAACAAATTATATTAGAAGATATCGAATCATTTATGGAAGAACTAGGAAATGGCTTTTCTTTTATAGGCAAAGAATATCCCATAAAAATAGGGAATAATTATAATTACATAGATTTATTACTTTTTAATTATGAATATAACTGTTTTGTTGTTATAGAACTAAAAGTAACTAAATTAAAAAAGGAACATATCGGACAAATCGAAGTTTATATGAATTATATAGATAGAAATTTAAAGAAATTCAATCAAGAAAAAACAATTGGAATAATTATATGTAGAGAAAATAATGAATATATTATTGAATATTGTAGCGATAAAAGAATTATGGCAAGAAATTATGAATTAGTATAGAAAGAAGGACAAAATGAATTATTTTGAAGAAATAAAAAACAAAATAATCGATAATGAAATATATTGTAAAGTAAAAGATTACTCAAAATAAAGAAGTACCGTAAATACCTATTATGAGGTTGGAAAATTAATAAGTGAAGCAGGTAAAAGGTATGACGAAGGTATAATAGAAAATTATTCCAAAAAGTTGTTACTTGATGTTGGAAAAAAATACAATGCTAGGACGTTTAGAAGAATGCTTCAACTATATTTATTTTTTGAAAATCAAAAATGGTCCCCGTTAGGGACCAAATTATCAGTTAGTCATATTAGAGAACTATTTGGTTTAAAAGATATAAACGAAATTAATTATTATGCAATGATTTGTGAAAAGGAATATATCTCAAGAGATAAATTGAAGCAAAGGATCAAATCTCAAGAATATAAAAGACTTATTGAAAATACTAAATTAAAATTTATAACTAATGAAGAGCCCCTATTACAAGACTTAGTAAAAAATCCAATATTAATTAAAAACACAAATAAATATAATAAAATATCTGAAAAAACTGCAACAAATTATATTAGAAGACATTAAAAATTTTATGAAAGAATTAGGAAATGGATTTAGTTATATTAGCAATGAAAAAGGTGCGACAATGTCGCACCAATTAAGTTGGAGTCAATATGTTGAATTATTACCAATAAAAGATAAAAATAAATTATTATATTATTATATTAACAAACAAATAATAATGTTATAATTGTTTTAAGAAAATGATTATTTATGTTAAAAATTAATGATATGGAATATCCAAACTCGATTATTGAACCATCTTTCGATGAATATTTTTGTAGTTCAAAAGGTAAGAAGAGAAAAGGACTAGCACTATATGTTTGTTTTCAAACTCAAGAATATATATTATGTCTAGAAACTAATTATGATAAAAAGTGGCTTAAAGATCAAAAAATAAATTTAAAAAACAATATAAGCGAATTTATATTAGATATAGCTATAAGAAAAAATAATTTAAAAGATAGTTATAATTTAATAGATGAAAACATAGAAGGATTTATTACCAGGCTAGATAAAAAGAACTACAAGTTGGAATTAAAATATATTGGCACTGATGAAGAAAGCCATTATAATATATTAATAGACGAAAATTTAAAATTATTTTGAAGTTATTTTTGAATTTACTTATTTTTGAAGGAGCGAAAAGAAGCTATGCTAGGAGCAATTTATGGCGATAAAGCCGGAAGTACATACGAATATAATCAATTAAAAGAAATAAAACCAATTAATTCCGAAAAATTAATAATACCAACATCATTTTATAGTGATGATACCATTGAAACAATAGCTATAATGGATTCCATTATTAATCAAAAAGATTATGAGCAAACCTTAAAAGAATATATTTTAAATAATATTAACTATAAACCAAATTTTCATCCATATTTTAAATCTTCATTTTCCCCAAATACAATTAAATGGGCAACTGGAAGTGGTAAAAATAACAGTACAGGAAATGATGCTTTAATGAGAATATCGCCTGTTGGATACTTGTTTAATGATGAAAAAGAAATTATTGAAAATGCCTATTTAGCAACAATTCCATCTCATAATTTTGAAGAAGCAATTAAATCCGCAACCATAATCGCATTAATGACTTATTATTTCAGAAATGGCATGACCAAATTAGATGTCTATAAAAAGTTACAGATAGCAATTAAATATGAGCCATTCATTAAATTTAATACAACCTGCCATGAAACTTTAAATAATTGTTTGTATGCCTTATATAATTCAAATTCATTTGAAGATGCCATTAGAAAAACTTTGCTTATGGGTGGCGATACCGATACAAATTGCTGCATTGTAGGAGGACTTGCTGAAGCACTTTACGGGATGAATGATGAAGAAATCACTGCTGCTAAAGCAAATTTGCCAAAAGCTTATCTAAAAATATTAACTAAAGCTTATTCTTGGAATTCGAAATAGTGGAGCAAATATGAAAAACGATTTTCAGGAAATAAAGGAACTAATAAATGAGTTAATTGAAATATCTAACAAGCAATTAAATAATCTTAATGAAGAAGTTGAAAAAATTATAAAATATCATATAACTAATGAGCAAGCCATAAGTAAACTATTCGATTCCATCTTAAGTTTGCCATTTGCAAATAATGAAGAAGTTAAAAATTTATTTTATAAATTACTAAATTATTGTTATACATTTAATAACGATTTAGCATCAGATTATGAAAATATCTATAAAGAATATTATTGTGACGAAGATATAAAAATTATAAGTAAAAATAAAGAAAATTATCATAAATAACAGTGTAAAGATTTGTTAAATATTTGAAAAAAACACTAAATCGCAAATTTATTTGTTATAATTTAATAAAAGAGGAGAATTAAAGATGCAGAAAATAACAATAAGTATTGATGAAATAAACAATAATCCAAATTTAGATATAAGTGGAAGATTAGTTAAATTAAAAAATAAATACAAAGATAAATATTCCGAAGATAATCTTAAAAGTTTAGCGGTTGCATCAATTAAACAAGAATACGAATTATTTGCTAATAATCGTGTAAACTTTACCAAAGAAGCTGACGATTTGTTAGAAAAAATAAAAAATGGTGGCGAACTAAGTGATAGAGAAGCATTTATTTTAAATTGTGATGATCCCCAAAAAATTTCAGAATATTCTAAATTCGATGATATTAGAAAACAAATAAAAGAAGATAACGCAATCACTTTAAATGATTTTAATTTTTTATGTGATGCAATGAAATTAGATTCACATACGAAAAGACTGCTAGAGATAGGATATAAAAGTAAAGGCTTAATTTCAGATTACTCGCAAAGTGTTAGTAAAATATCTCTAGATGATTTTGAATACTTATGCAGTTCTGCTGGTATGGATGATGAAATTAAATCAGAATTATTAGCTGAATATCAAAACAAAGGATTGATTTCCGATTTTAAACCCGAAAATAATGAAAAACATCACAAATAAAACTACAAATATTAAAACTATGTTTGTAGTTTTTATTAGATTATTGTAAAATGATTTAGGAGGTATTTATTATGCTAACAATTAAAAATTTAAGTGTATCAGTTGGAGAAAAAGAAATATTAAAAGATTTTAATCTAACCGTTAATGAAAAAGAAGTTCATGCCATTATGGGACCAAATGGAATTGGTAAAAGCACTATATGTAAAACAATTATGGGTGATCCTAATTACATTGTAACAAGTGGTGGTATTTTTTATAATGATACTGACTTATTAAAATTAAATGTAAGTGAGCGTGCAAGATTAGGAATCTATCTTTTAAATCAAAGCCCAATTGAAATACCTGGTGTATCGAATGCTGAAATGTTAAGACTAAGACTAAATGAAAATAATCCAAATCCAATATCAATATTTGATTTTAATAAAAAAATGACATCAATTTGTGAAAAATTGGATATTCCTAAAAGTTTTATTCATCGTGGAATCAACGAAGGAATGAGTGGTGGAGAAAGAAAGAAAAATGAGCTTCTACACTTATGGATGTTAGAGCCTAGTTTAATTATTTTAGACGAATTAGATAGTGGCCTAGATATTGATTCTTTAAAAACAGTAACAAATAGTTTAAATGAATATTTAGAAACTCATCCTCAAGCATCAATCTTATTAGTAACCCATCATGAACCACTTCTTACTATGTTAAATGCTAGTCACATTCATATTATGAAAGATGGCCATATTATAAAATCAGGCGATTTATCCCTAGCAAAGGAAATAGAAAACCAAGGATATAAGAATATCTAGGTTAATTAAGTAGATGCAAATGAAAAAAGATAATATAATATTAGTAGATAATGATGTAGTTAAAGAAATAAATTATTTCAATAAATCATTAAGAAATAAAACGATAGAAATAAAAGATAATTCATCTTTAACTATAAATTATTTTATAGATGCCATAGATGATAATAATGAAATAAATATTTATATTGGAACTAATTCGACCCTAGTTCTTAATCATTCATATATTAATAATACCAATTACAACTTAAAGATAAACATTAACTATGCTGGTGAAAAATCAAATGTATTAGTAAATGTAAGAGGAGTTAATAATTCCGGCACATCAAAAGTAGACATAGACGGTACATTACTAAAAAATAATAATAACAATATATTGGATGAAAAAATTAAAATAATAAATATTAATAATGGAAAAGTTATTTGTAAACCAAATATGTATATCAAAACTAGCCAAATAATTGCTAATCATGAAAATGCCATTGGAAATATTAATAAAGATGAAGTGTTTTATTTAATGAGTAAAGGAATAAATAAAGAAAACGCCGAAAAACTAATAATTCAAGGATATTTATTAAGCGTTATTGATAATGAAGAATTAAAAACTAAAATAAGAGAATATTTAAATTCAAGGAGGTGAAATATTTATGCATCGTGATGATTTTCCTAAAGAACTTATGGACAATGTAATCTATTTAGATAATGGTGCAACAACTTTTAAGCCCAAAGTAGTATTAGACAAAATGAATGACTACTATACTAAATATTGTGCAAATGCCCATAGAGGAGATTATAGTTTAAGCTATAAAGTTGATGTTGAATATGAAAATGCCAGAATTAAAGTTGCAAAATTTATTAATGCAAATCCGGATGAAGTAGTCTTTACTAGTGGAGCAACCGAAAGTTTAAATTTAATTGTAAAAGGATTCTTTGAAAATAATTTAGAAGCCGGTGATGAGGTAATAATATCTGATGCCGAACATGCCAGCAACGTTATGCCATGGTTTAGATTAGCAACAAAATATGGAGTTGTAATAAAAAGAGTTAAATTAGATGGAAACCTTCATGTTACATTAGAAAATTTAAAAGAGACAATTACTCCTAAAACTAAAGTAATCTCACTTGCAGAAATAACAAACGTTGTTGGAGATATAAGACCAATGAAAGAAATATGCAAACTTGCCCATGAAAATAGTATATTTGTAGTTTGTGATGGTGCCCAAAGTGTTCCACATCGTAAATGTGATGTTAAAGATAGTGATGTTGATTTCCTAGCCTTTTCTGGTCATAAAATGTGTGGACCTACTGGAGTAGGTGTTTTATATGGTAAAAAAGAATTATTAGAAGAAGTAGAGCCAATCCTTTTAGGTGGCGGAATGAATGAATCTTTTGATAACGAAAATGAAGTATATTTAAAAGATTTACCCCAAAGATTAGAAGCAGGCACTCCTAATATTGCTGGAGTTATTGGACTAGGTGCTGCTATTGATTACTTAGAAAAAATTGGAATGGATACAATCAGTATTTATGAGCAAAAGTTAAAATCATATTTAATAAACAAATTAGAAAAAATACCATATATTCAAATTGTAAATGAAGAAGCTGATAGTGGAATAGTCGCATTTAATGTAGAAGATGTATTTAGTCAAGATGTTGCCTATTATTTAAATAAATATAATATCTGTGTTAGAGCAGGCAATCATTGTGCTAAAATATTAAAACATTCAACCGGCGTAAAAAATACTGTAAGAGTAAGTTTATATTTTTACAACACTAAAGAAGAAATAGATAGTTTAGTTGAACTATTATCAAATAAAGATAAAATAATAAAGGAAATGATTTAATGGAACCAGAAGTTAGAAGAGAAATAATATTAGATAATTATAGTAATCCTTTTCATAAAGAAACCAAAGGAGAAGACTTCGAAATAGCCAACGCTAATAACTCATCATGTATAGATAACATAAATATATTTATTAAATTTGATGGAAATATCATTAAAGATGCTTATTTTGATGGGGAAGCTTGTGCAATATCAACTGCTAGTACATCCATAATGTTAAAAGAAATTATTGGTAAAACTAAAGAAGAAGCTTTAGCTATAATAGATAACTTTAACAATATGATAAATGAACAAGATTACGATAAAGAAAAAATGAATGAATCTCTCGCATTTGATGAAATGTACAAGCAAGAAAGTCGTAAAACCTGTGCAACACTTCCATATAAAGCGTTATATAAATTAGTTTCAAAATAAAATTAAAATTTTAAATGGAGTAACATCCATTTTCTTTTTGTAAAACACAAATATATTTTGCATAAATGATAATTTAATTATATAATTTTATTAGGATGTGAAAAAATGGAAAATGAAATAACTCACGTTGGTATCATCATGGATGGAAATCGTAGATGGGCCAAAGAAAAAAATTTAAAATCATTAGAAGGACATAGAGCAGGAGCAGACCGAATATGTTCACTTGCTAAATATGTATTTGATAAAGGAATTAAATACTTAAGTATTTATGCTTTTTCTACTGAAAACTTTAATCGTTCTGTCGAAGAAGTAAGTTATTTAATGGATTTACTTATTGCAACATTTAATAATAAACTAAAGAATTTAGCTAAAGATAACATTAAAGTCGTATTTTCTGGACGAAGAGAAAATTTGTCTAATAAAGTCTTAGCTTGCATTGATAAAGTAACCGAATTAACTAAAGATAACACTGGTGGCACTTTAAATGTCTGCTTTAATTATGGATCAAAGCCAGAAATAGTCGATGCTTGCAATAAATTAGTTAAAGACAATAAAGAAATAACTGAAGAAAATATCAGCAACTATTTATATCAAGATATTCCACCTCTAGATTTAGTAATTAGAACAAGTGGAGAATATAGACTATCAAATTTTATGTTATGGCAAGCTAGTTATGCCGAATTATATTTTACTAAAGTGTATTTTCCTGATTTTGATGAACACGAGTTTGATCTAGCCTTAGAAGAATATAACCATCGTCATAGAAGATTTGGAGGAAACTAATGAAAAAAAGAATAATAAGCGCAATTGTAATGCTTGCTATCATTTTACCACTTGTTTTTTTAGGTAATAAACCCTTCGTATTAGGAGTAGGAATAATTGGATTAATGGCCTACTATGAAATAATGAATTTAAATAAATATCCTAATCTTGTAAAAATACAATCATTTGTATCACTATTAATTATTATATATAACAATTATGATATAAATTTATTCATTAATGGGTTTGATTTTAGGTTAATAGCAGTATCACTACTATTAATTTTAACACCTGCTATTTTCTATCAGGTAGATAGTAAATACACAACTATGGATGCATTTAGACTTTTTACCTTCACAATATTAATAGGTTTAGGTTTGAATTTCTTTATATTAATTAGAAATTATTCCTTACAATACTTTATCTTAATGTTATTAATTCCAATTCTAACAGATACATTTGCTTATTTTGGTGGAACACTTATTGGTAAACACAAAGCAACTAAATTATCGCCTAAAAAGACATGGGAAGGATATTTTACAGGATCTATAGTTGCAACTATTTTAACAACTATTTATTACATTTATTTTATTGGGAATCCAGCAAATACATTGTTATTAATTATTATGATTTTAGTAATGACTATATTTGCACAAATTGGAGACTTATTCTTCAGTGGCATCAAAAGAAGTTATGGTATAAAAGATTTCAGCAATTTAATTCCTGGACATGGTGGAATCATAGATAGACTAGATAGTTTAATATTTGTGTCATTTATGTTTATAATATTTATAGAATATTTATAGGAGGATTTAATGTTATCAACAATATTATCAATTATATATTTAATACTTATTTTAGGAGTTTTGGTCTTTGTTCATGAATTTGGACATTTCATCGCCGCAAAAAAAATTGGCGTTTATGTTAGTGAGTTCGCAATTGGTATGGGGCCTAAAATTTATTCATTCAAAAGAAAAAAGAAAAATGATCCGACTGAATATTCAATCAGATTATTACCTATCGGCGGATTTTGTGCTATGGCTGGAGAAGTAATTGAAGATGAAGATTCTAAAAAATTAAAAAAGAATGAATATATGTGTAATCGTTCAAAATGGGAAAGATTCTTAATTCTTATTGCAGGCGTAACTATGAACATAATAACCGCGTTTATTTTGTTATTTGCCCAATCACTTATTTGGGGACATACCGAGCAAAAATCAGTAGTTGGAAATGTTCCAGCAGGTTATCCTGTAGCCGAGGCCGGTATCGAAGTAGGGGACACGATTCAAAAAGTTAATGGTTATAAAGTTAATACATGGGATAAAATGACTTTAATAATGAGTTTAAAAAATGATAAAGAATATACTGAATTTGAAGTAAAAAAACAAGATGGAACAATTAAAACTTACAGAGTTACTCCTGTAACTAAAATAAATGAAGATGGTACTGAAACTAAAGTTTATGGTATCGGTGCAAGTAGTGAAGAAATAAGAGGTTTCTTTTCAAGTATAAAATATGCTTTCATAAAACTAGGCAGTATCGTATCTACTATGCTATTAATAATTCTAAATTTAATAAAAGGTAAATTATCATTATCTGCTTTATCCGGTCCCGTTGGAATGTATACAGTAGTAAAAAGTTCTGGAACATTTAGACAATTATTATATTTAACATCCTACTTAAGCATAAATCTAGCTGTAATTAATGCCATCCCATTCCCAGCCTTTGATGGTGGTAGAATCTTATTTGTTGTTATTGAAGCAATAAAGGGAAGTAAAGTTAAACCAGAAGTTGAAAATACATTTCATTCAATCGGATTTGTGTTACTAATGTTACTAATGATTTATATAACAATTCAAGATATAATAAGATTAAAATAAATTAAAAGATCTAATAAGAGTTTAAATTTCTCTCATTAGATCTTTATTTTTATAAGGATTCTTTTTATCAATTTTATCAACAAACAAGATGCCGTCTAAATGATCAATTTCATGTTGAAACGCAACTGATATATCTTCACGAACTCTCATTGTAAAAGGTTTGCCATTTTCGTCAAACGCTGAAACAGTAATTCTAGCATATCTAGGAACAATTCCTTCAACCTCACGATTAACAGACAAGCAGCCTTCACCTTCACCGACATAAATTAATTCTTCACTTTTACTAATAATTTTTGGATTAATAACAACATATCTTTTAAATTTTCCTTCATCTAATTCTTCAGATATAACAAAAATTCTTTTAAGAATACCTATTTGAACAAAAGATAACCCCATACCAGGTCTTAAATCATGCTTTTCAGAATATTCAGGGATTTGACTCATTTCTAAATAAGTTAAAGAATCATCAATTAATTTTTTAGTTTCAGCATCAAGTGGAAATACTGCATCTGTTGATTTTTGTCTTAATATTTTATTTGATTCATCTAATATGTTAATAGTTGGTAATTTCACAAAACTATACACCCCATTTCATAACACGATTATTTTAGCAAAAAAATTCAAAAAAATAAAGTAAAACTCTAAAATCTTACCTTTTCGGTTTTTGAATATTTATAATTACTATTACTTGGAATCTCTAAAGCATGTTTAGAATTCTTTAAAAATATAATTTTCCAAGGCTTTACATTCAAATAAATATCCCTAACAACATAATTATTATCTAATCCATATATATCAATACATTCTTTCATAAAGAAAGTGTGTATCTTACTTGTATTAGAAAAAAACATTCCATGATCTATATTGCTTTTAAACATTAATCCCATAAATTTTTTAATAAAATTATTCGCCTTTACAATCTTCATCAAATACCTCAAAGTTATTATATATAATAATTGACAAAAAATCAAAAAAATAAGATAATTTAGGTAGATAGAGTAAAGGTGATTATGATTGAAAAAGTTAAATAAAAATGGTCAAGCTTTAGTTGAATACGTTGTTATAATAGGACTAGTTACAGTACTAGTGGTAGGCCTTGTTTCTTATTTTGGTGGCTACTTAAAAGATGCTATGACTAAAACAGGGTGCCAGTTAATGGGTGAGGACTATGAAGCAGGCGAAAAAGTTGGAGAAGGTAAGTGCGTAAGTAATGGCGATAGCCTAGAAGATATGTTTAAATAATATCAATTTCTGGATTAGTGTTCTTATATATTTCAACATATAAGTAGATCGCACCACCTATTAAAATACAAATACTAGCTAGAAGTAAAAGTTTCCTATAAGTTGGGGAATCTTTTTTTGTGTTTTTATAAGTTTCATAAGCAGTATAAATATATATGCATAGTGCGATAAAAAGTACCAAAATATTAATATATCTAAAAATTTTACGATATTTATCATCAACTGTATAAAAATATTTTTCTTCAAAATAATTGCTAATAAAATTCGCTCCAATTATAAAAAGATATATTAACCAAATAATATTTTCTTTTTCAACATCAAATAGTTGACCACTAATACTTTTATTCATATTAATTAATATGATAGAATAAAAAGAATAATAATTAAATGTGATAAAAAGTATGTTAAAAGTCTCATCAAAATGCATAATAATTAAAGAAAATCTATATTTTAACAAACATATTGTTGTTTTTGCGAACGTTAGTGTATAATATGTTGGGGATTAGTACCTAAAAAAGTACAATATAATTAAG
>ERZ808240.1747-NODE-1747-length-25877-cov-13.648052_pt1 | contig 25877 bp, 31 predicted proteins | sample MGYA00521084_ERZ808240 | MGnify/ENA primary metagenome ERZ808240 (study PRJEB31516, sample SAMN03275571) | gut metagenome | biome: mammalia-associated habitat; material: feces | host: Papio cynocephalus | place: Kenya | collected 2012-08-06 ... | reverse complement strand
ACGGTAATTGCATAGGAATTTACACAGCCACCGCCACCAATTAAAGTACTACGTACAGTTTGGCAATGATGACTTAGCGATTCTCTAAATATAGAGTTATTATAAATAGTGTCTTTACTTATATTGCTGTCCATATATCCTAATAAAAGCCATGTCCCAGGTGTCAATGATAATCTGCAAATTTCTGCGCTATTATTAGTTCCGACCGCCGTATATGTACCATACTCACTTTTTATATCAAACCAATCTAACTTGCCATTTAACTCAGTATATGTATCCGCTACTGCCTTGGCATCCGGTACATAGCCGGTGGCTTTGGTGGCCAGCAGATCATCCTTGGATGTGATCATCTGCGCAAAAGCCGGTGCGGTCAGATCAGCAAAAAATTTCTTGATCTTTCCCATAATTGCAGACAGCTTCTCTCCCGTTGCAATGTTTTCCCGGGTGGAAGCCTCCGTAAATGCCACTGTCATGTCATCCGCCACGGTAGGTGTGTCCCCTTTAGGTCCCTGTGCTCCGGTATCGCCTTTTTCGCCCTGTGGACCGATAGCACCTGTGTCGCCTTTGGCTCCGGTATCACCCTTGATACCTTTGATATTACAGGCATATACCCACTTTGCTACAGATGCCGCGCCTGCAGTCGTGCAGCGGTATACGTTACCGGTGTCTGTGTTAAGATACAGATCCTCTACGAGTGCATCTGCAATGCCTGTGCCACTAAATACAGTCGGAGTAGTGCTTGTCCCGGTAATAGCGGTTCCTTCGGTCCAGCGGCTTCCTCTGGATCCGGTGGCCCCCTTTTCTCCCTGTGGACCAGCAGCGCCGGTATCTCCTTTCGGGCCTTTAAAATTGCCAATCAAACTCTTTGCCATATATTGTCCTCCTATGCATCCGGTGTGATGTAGTAAATGTTGCCGTCGTCGTCCACCTCAAACTGTGGAGGTGTCGTGTCATCTGCGTAGTACGCCCACAGGTTCCCCTCAGCGTCCCCAGACAGGGTAAACAGACCATTTATGGGGACGGTTACCCCGCTGTCTCCGCGATCGCCTTTGTCGCCTTTATCTCCCTTGTCTCCCTTATCCCCTTTATCGCCCTTATCACCTTTCGGGCCTTGAATACCAGGCGGGCCGTTAAAGTAACCTGTCTCTAGCTTTTGTGTGACATCCTCCACCAGATCCTCGGCGTGCTTGCTGGTGGTCTGCGCGGATTCTGCCGACTGTGCTGCCGCCGTCTCGGATCCTGCTGCCGCTGTCGCGCTTGCACCGGCATTGTCAGCTGATATCTCTGCCTGCTCCTCAGATACCCTGGCAGATTCCGCGAACTTGGCTGCTGCCGTTTCAGATCCTGCTGCCGCCGTCGCTGACTTTGCTGCGGCCGTCGCGGATGCACTTGCATTCTCCGCCTGGATAGTAATGTCTGCCAGATAATTGGGCTGCAGCTTATCCGCCGTAATGCTACCGTTTTTGATGTCTGCCTTTACCTCTCCATTCGATCCCACTGTCCAGTAAATGATATCGGAGTCCACAAACTCAAACTGTGTGATTAAGGCAGACAGATCCACGTATTTTTTGCTACCATCATCCAGCGTGATAATCAGCTGCTGTGTATCAGGATCATAGTCAAAATTGACCGCCAGTTTTTCCAGCATGGTATCGATGACCTGCTGTGCGCCGGAAAACGCAGTGATTGTCCATTTACCAGTCGCTCTATCATAATCAATCTGTTTGATACACGACTGTGCATCGACCTTGTCAAACTTGGTCAGATAAAGTGTGATCACACGCTCATCAATAGTACGTACTCCATTGCTAAGCTTATCCATGTTGGTTTTATTCACTGGTGTTTTGGTCGATGGCTTATTTTCCCAGTAGTTTTCTTCCCAGTCATACGCCCTCTGCATCCTGTTTCACCTCTTCCTGCTTCACAGCATCCCTTGCTTCAATTTCCGCCAGCAACGCATCCCTGGCTTTCTGCTCCTGCCGTGCCAAATTCTCCTGCAATGCCATACGCTTGACCTCCTCCGGTAACGGAGACGCTTCCACAAAGTTTGTAATTGCCTGGCTAAATTCCTTGATCTCTAAATTGCTCATATACCTTAATCCTCCGGTCCCAAATAAGTAATAACAGTTCCGTTAATGGTCTTGGTTCTCCATGCCACTACCGTACCTTTATAGTTCATATACCCACTGATGCCCATTGCCCTCACATTTACCAAATCCACACTGGATAGCTTATTTACAATGGTGGCCGCGCTGATCTTGTCTGCCTTGATTACACCAGAGGACGTCCAGTTTGCCACCTCCATGTAATTTGCCTTTACTGTACCCGCACTAATGTAGTTGGATTCCACGGTGTTTAAGCGGGCACTGACACCATTGAGATCGGATACAGTCACATGATCCGCCTCCAGTGATCCCACGCGGCCGCTCACCGCGTTTAGAGAGTCCACCGTTGCCTTGGTGGCGATCAGGTTATCCAACTCCAGTTTGGTGGCATTCAGCGTCTCAATGGTGGCATATTTGACTACCATCTCATCCGCATTTACAAGTCCGACCAGATCTATCCTCTCAGCCTTTATTAGTGCCTTATCCGGTGTCAGATTTATTTCTGCAATAAGATTATCTTTCGATACCTTTAATTTAACCTCTCCTGCTACCGCTTTTATCTCCGTGGATAAACCATTTTCGATGTCTTTCATCTCCAGCCTGGTCTCCTCGACTGTCCGGGTGAGGGCATTGCTTTTACCCTTTAGTTGGATAATCTGCTTTTGCAGGCCGTTGACCTGTCCGGTACGGTACTCCTCGCCCTCTGCGGTATAGCTGTCCCTCAGTGCCTGGATGCCTTTCAGGGTCCTCTGCAGGATGTAGGTGTACACATCTTCCCGCGTGGTGTGCAGCAGGATACCGTCGCCCACCTCCAGACAAGGGTTGCCGCGGGCTTCCACCTGCGCCGGCCGGTACCAAACAATACCGATCACGCTGAGGACGTTATCCGCGATTGTCTGTAGATCTGTCGCAGACTTGCCGTATACCAAAAAGTTATCTTCAATGATATAACAGTTATTCCCAGTACCAGAGATAGCCCCGATGTCATTCTCCTCCTGGCGGATCTGCAATTTAGTGATATGCTGGCAGATAAAGTCCTCATATTGGCAGGATATGTAATTGCTCCTGGATACCTCCGTGGTCCCCAGCGGGTCCGCGGGGTACAGATCATCGGACGGATACAGATCATCCGCCGGATACAGCCCCTCTATCATTTGCTCAAGCACCACATACCGCAGTTTTCCATTTCGACCGATGTGGCCAAAGCATCCATTGATCTCACAGATGGATTCTATAACCGTTTTTCCCGGGAGTTCTCCGGGATCAATGGTCTTTTCCACCATCATGGCATCGTTAACCAGAGTAATCTCTTCCTGTTTCACACCGACATAGGAACAAAAGCTATCACGGAATTGCCGGAGTGTCATCGGAAAGGTCAGGCTGTTATACCACCCAGACACCTCCGCATTCAGAATGTCGTACATGGCATCGTAGGCTACGATATCCCGATATCTTCTATCTGCTGTAGGTACATCAGAATCTACTTTATAAACTCCCATCATAAAAGGAGCCTCTTCGGCTCCTTCCAATGTCACGGATACTGTTATCTTTTTTCCGGCAAGAGGTACTACCCGTTCCCTGACTCTCAATTTGAAAGTGCTCGCCTCACATCTGCCAAAACTTAGTTCACTCTCTGAGCATAGTCTCTCTGTAAGCTCTGCACTTTCGCCTTTCCAGTCCTCCTCATTCAGCACACTTCCATCACTACATTCAATCCGCATTTTTTTGGAAACAGATGTGTCATTATAAATATCTTTATATTTGTAATCTACCATGTCTCCTCCTTAATACTCTATGAATGCAACACGCATAGGTTTATACTCAAGTTCCATGCCGTTCCATGACTTCGTTTCTACTGTATAATTCGGCACATACATTTCACCCGTTTTATATTCTCCGGTGTTCACATCAAAATATGTGACTAAAGCCTTTCTTTCCTTCACATTTATGTATGCTGTTTCCAGAGCCTGCAGAAAATCTGTCATTTCTGTAGACTCCATAGGAATTGTATTGAACTCTATTTTAGTTGTATAATGATCTGCAACTTCACGATATAACTTATTCAATCCATTTCTGTCAGAATCTAAGTCTGCTCTCTGCTCCGGGCTTACCTTATAGTTTTCGATATCCACATACTTCGAAATATCTGTATCTCCTGCTTTTAACAGCCACCCTTGAAATGCCATCCTGCTGCCTCCCTATACATCCAGCAACAGGTAATTTCCAGTTGCCTTAAAGTATTCCCTGTTTATCTTTTTCAGTATTTCTGCAAATTTCACACCATTGATTTCTATCGTATTGCCAGAAGCCATGATTCTGATGATGGTCTCCATCAATGTAATGATCTTATCCAGCTTTTCAGCAGATACGGATCCTCCTGATCCTGCTGCAGCCTGTGCTGCACTCAGTGCCATTTTCTGCAGCTTGTCTTCCGGAGATACAATCTCTCCCTGGTGTCGGTTGTCACCGATCATGGCAAGCTGTGGTGTGTTGGCCTTGACATATCCACCATTCCACAGCTTAGGTATCTGCGGTGGGTCACTCGGCATTTCGAAGCCCCAGTCTTTTCCCACCAGATCTCCTGCCTTCTTTGCGACACTTCCGATTCCGTTTACCACATTTCGCAGTGTAGAATATATCAGCGAAATCATTGCATTCACACCGTCAATAATCAGGTTGCATACTCCCTTAATAACTCCCCAGATTGCCTTCCAGATACCATCCAGTATTTTCAGTAAACCTTCCCATGCCTTTTTCCAGTTTCCTGTAAACACTCCGGTGATAAAGTCCAACAATCCTCCCAGTATTTTCAAGGCTCCGGATATAATGTCTGACACGGTTGCAAATACTGTACTCATGACATTTATCACAATATCCGCTACCTGTTTGATTGTAGGTGCCAAATATCCGATAACTGGTTTGATTACTGTACTCCATGCAGCGACGAGAAAATCTCCTACTGAACTGATCAGCTCAAGAATGTTATCCCATAGTGGTCTGAGGTTTTCCTCCCATAGTTCCTGCAACGCTTCCTTTGCATGATTCAGTACCGGCATTGCAATATCGTTCCACAGTTCTAAAACTGTCTTCTTGATATCATTCCAGGCATCTACAATATTTCCAAAAGTACTGCTTCCCTGAGACTCCCACCAGTCCGTAATAGAACTGCCAAGTCCTCCCACAATCTCTCCTACCAGTGATGCACATTCTCCGCCGAATTCAAACAGATCTGTGAGAGTACCTTCTATCAGCTCCTGATTGTCTTTCATCCACTGGGATGTGTGTTCTGTGGAAATTTCGAATCCTTCAGCGAAGATTGTTCCCAGCGACATCCCAAACCCAGTACATCCCGCCAGAATATCATTGATTCCATTGACAATATCAGGTCCTGCTTTATCCAATGCCCCGAGCAGATTATTGTATGTCTGCTCATTGATATCTGTAAGATTTGTAAATCCATTTGCAATAGACTGGCTTACATCACTGCTCCAGGATTCTATTTTTCTCCTGTTACGCTCCAGATAGCTTGCTATTCCATCCAGCCCCAGATCTACTGCCTTGGCCGTAACAGCAATCTTATTCCCTATCTTGTTTCCAAGGTATCCTCCCAGTGGCTCCATGATGGTCTCAATGTTTCTGACTGTAGTTTTGGCCAATGGCTCCATCTGAACCATGATTCTGGAAAAATTATTTTTCAGACTTGCGAAATCAATTTTCTTCAGACCATTATTGAACTGATCTGCAAAATTTTTAACACCGGGAATCTTGAATGCATCCGACAGTTTTTTCGAAATTTTATCCACACTGGCTTCAGCTTCCTGCGTAGAAGTCTGCAAACCAGCAATATCTATTCCGGATGCTCCGCCGGATGTCGAAGAGGAATCCGTCTTCTGGGAGAGTACATCCAGTTCATCTGTCGGAAGCAATCCACCCAGCTTTTTAGCCGCTTTCCCTGCGGCATTGATATTATCACTGATACCAGCAGATGCATCCTCCGCGGCCGCCATACCTGCGGCTACATCATTCCCCTTCTTCCCGGCAAATTTATCCGTAAATGCTTTAAATACATTCGCCAGCTGTACCAGTTTCCCCATCAGGGTATTGATCACCTTAATAGCTGGTGTCAGGACATTGATCAGCCCCTGACCGATTGCCGCCATAAAAGACTCTGTCTGCAGCTTCAGAATTCTGACCTGATTGGCCCATCCATCGGAAGTCCGCATAAAATCCCCGGATGCCGTCGCCAGTTTACTCTGAACAAAGGAATACCGTAAGGCTACCTTTTCTGCCTCCGACATGGCCGCAGTGGTCTTCCCGTAGCCATTGGCCATAGCGTAGGCATCCAGTGCTGTCTGTGTCATGACGACACCAAGGTCTTTCAGACTCTCTGTTTCTCCAGTGAATACCGATTTCAGCTTTGTATATGCTTCGTCCTGAGATATGTTATAAAAGGACGCCACATCTCCCGCCAGTCCTGTCAGGGTGGTAGACATATCGTATGCCTGCTTCTCACTGAACCCGAAAGCCTTAGCCATAGCACCGAAGGTACCTGTGTACCTCTTGGCCATCGTCTCGGACAGTCCAAATGCAGTTGCGGCATTCTGCGCAAATTTATCTACCTGCTTCGACATTGCCGGGAATGTTACATCCACAACATTTTGCACTTCACTCAGATCTGATCCCAGTTCGATACACTTCTCGCTGAAATCTACGAGCTTTTTTACAGCAAAAGCGGCAGCCAGTTTCTTACCTACTTTCGTAGCAAGGTTCTGGATGCCGCTCATCTGCTTATTAAAATCTTTTTTATTTACAACCAGATCTAATCCGATCTGTCCAACGCTTGTAGCTTCACTCATAACCAGCCTGCCTTCTAAGACAGGCACATCGGCACAGCGTCTTATAACTTCAACTCAAAAATCTTTTTACAGTCCTTATTTTTACAGCGGAAATAGATTCCCCTGCAATGTGCATCTTCCGTCTGCATTGCATTCACCGGATGCCCACAGTAAGGACACACTACTTTTTTCTTATCTACTTTTTCAATGTATATCGCCCCCTGCCAGAGAAATGAACGCATTCTTCAGTTGATCAAGGACTGCCGCCATATTATCAGGCGCTACCTTTTTTGCTCTGTTTGCACGCCATTCATTCCTGATTCTGTGCTGTTCCGGAGTAAAATGGTCTAAGATATCATTATCCTCCTCGGCCCGGATTGCTACGATCCGTCCCAGAGGTGTCTCCGGTCCGATTCCGATAAGAAGGTCCTTAAACTCATCCCACTTCATGGTATCAATTTCTTTCGACAGCCGGATCCCGTACTGTGCCTGGAAGGATGATACGATCAGACTGTAATCTCCGATCAGATCATAGTACGGGTCGCTGCTCTCCCGGCTCTTCGTCTCCCGTGATCATGTCTACTGCTGCCATGATGATCGTCTGAAAATCCTTGAACTGGAGATTCAGTTTATCGATCTTTTTCCGATCCTTTTCATTAAAAATCAGTTCGTATACTGTCAGCACTTCCTTTGCTGAAGTTCCCTTCGAAAAAATCCCCATGATCTTCAGTACAGTTGCTGCATCAGAATTGACTTCCACGGTGACATCCTTCACCTTCAGTACCGGGTTCTCATCAAAACTCAGTTTTTCTGTAATATCTACGATTTTCTTTGCCATAATGTCCTCCTGTTATTTTTACTCTGCGGGAGTGATCTCGGGCTTCCCATTGCTCATAATATCAAATTCCAACGGTGCCACGGCTGTAGAATCTCCTGCTCCAATGTTCTTTACGTTCACTACTGCTCCAGCAAACAAAACCACTGTTCCGTCGGGGAATGTCCACTGAATATCTTTCTCTGCAGAGCGACCGTTTACCCATGCAAGTGCTGCCACAGCATCATTACCGGCATCGCCAACGTTACGTTTCGCAGTCACGGAGATGGTAACTCCCTTACTGGTAAGCAGACGTCTGACCCATCCTTTTTCTGTAAACGGATGCCATTCCTCTACACCATTATCGAAAGATACACTGAAGGTCTCACAGTCCGCAATATCAACCATTTTCTTTTCAGCTCCGCTTGCTGCCGTATTGATCTGAAACTGGTTTTCATAGCAGGGATATACTCCTGTAATAGGTGTGCTCATTCTTTTTCACCTTTTCCTTTCTCATAAATAACAGCCATCTCTATGACCCATTCGCAGATACCGGCATCATCCTTTCCGACATCCTGTGGCTCATAAAGAGGCTGTATAAATTTTATCAACTCATCGTTGACAGTTACATTTCTTGCAGTCTCCACTGCCTCAAATACAGTCATGGCTGCCTTTTCCGACTCTCTCGGCGAATTATTCCAGTGAATCAACAGGCTGACATATTTCGTCCCGTAAGACGCAAGCCTTGGTCCTCCCAGTGCTGTCTTATACTCCTGCTGATGCTTGCTGTTATAAACTACAATGGACTTTTCCTGCTTGTCCGGCAGGCTACCCATATATACCTGATCTGCCAGTTCAAGTGATTCCACATAATCCCGCACATCTGATAACATCATAATCCGGCAATCCTCCTGTATATTTGTTTGTATGCCTTCCGGCAGTACTCTGCTTTCTCCCCAGAGATCCAGTCCTCATACCATTCACCTCTTGCGTTCGGATTCTCCGTCTTCTGAAAATGATATTCCGGATGAAAATACAGCCGTCTTGCATAGGGCGTACTGGAAATGATACTGACTTTTCCCTGGCTGCTCTCCGAGTAATCCACAAAAGTGCTCTCGTTTTGCAGATTACCGGTATCCCTCGGAAATACCTGTGCCTGCACCACATTGGTATGTAATGCCTCAGCGGTCTGCTCTAAAGCCATCACCTGTGCTCTTGTGAGCTGCTGGATCTTCGGAAAATTCAATTTTACCGTGGAATTTACAATGATCATATCAGCAGCACCTCCGTATAATTGACTGTACCATCCGGATTTCTTGCCTTACGTCCCTCCAAGATCCTGCGCTTTGCACCGAATATCACCGCACTGCCTCCGGATATGACCGGAAGCTCCGGGCATATATCTCCGGGAAACAATGCTGTCCCGGTAATCTCTATCAGTTTCTTTTCTGTGGTCAACACTGTCTTGGCTTTGTCCTGATAATTACATTGTCCGGAATATTCCACAGGCTTCAAAGGCTCCCCATATTTGTTCAGACCTTCCTGATCTATGGCAACCGAGATATCTGTCTTACATAATCTTTTGGGGACCAAGCATGGATATTTCATGAAATCACCTCGCAATTCTGCAACACAGGCCTGTCTGAATCAACAACGAATACACATCCCGTTTCATGGCAATACCTTTTTCCATAAAAACATTCCATGAACTTCCAAATTGTGCTGACACACCGTTTATGCTATAGCTGGATAAAATCGTATTGATTTCATCCGCATTCTCATATTCGAAATCCGCCTGCATGCATACAACCTCTTTGATGGTTTCCTGTTGAAAAGCTGTCAGATGATCGAATCCCGCTGCCACGATCCGGTTAAATGTCAGACTGTCAATATGCCGACAAGCCTGACGAAGTGCTCTTTCAAGCTCTTCGTCAGGAATCACGCTGCCATTATAGCTATCTTTGTATTCTTCTTTTCTTACATAAGGTTTATAGGACATATGCCCTCCTTACTCTCCGGTATACTCCGTGGTATCCACATCTACATAGACGCTATCTACCTTGCCGTCACGGCCATTGGGGAATACAAAAGTGTCAGACAGAGATCTGTTCTGGTACAGGTATCCGTCTCCTTCCGTATGGGTGCCGGGGTTGAAGTAATAGATAGATGCGATCTTAGGAACTGTCTTACAGGTCTGTCCGCATGCCACCAGTACATTGATCTTATGAGCTCCGGTTACAGCAGCAACGTGGTTACCGGTGTCCTCAGCTACCTTTTTCAGAGGAGCAAATCCACCCTCAGCAGGCTCCCAGTCGAAGGCATCATAGAAACGCTCATCATCGATGACTTCCATGATGGGTACGCCATCAATATCTGTCACTCTGGTCTCGATACCGATACCACCCTCAGCAATCTGTGTAAGCTCAATCTTACGGGTAAACTCAGTGGACTGCTCCAACGCATCCATAATAGGACTGGACACATACATAAGCAGGCTTCCATTTGCCTTATACCGTCTCAGCTTCCCTTTTGCAAGGATATCCTTCAGCATTCCGAATACCTTTGCCTTGGTATAAGCAGTAATAGCGGTCTCGCTGTGGTATCCCTCTGTCTTCTGTGCCACCTGTGCCACACGGGAGAAGAACAGGGCATCTGTCTCAGGCACTACCTGAGTCTGTTCGAAGGTTCTGGAGATATTCTGCATGGATGCTGTTGCATTGGTCTCATCCACATCTGCCTTGTCTACCAGGAACTGAACGTCTCTGTCATGGGTTACCGTAAAAGGAACATCTGTCTGATCAAAGGATCCCATGTTCCATCCACCGGTTCTTTTGTGATTCTTATAGCCGGTGGTGCTCATCTGTGTAAAGTGGAATGTTCTCGCATCCAGCCATCTTACATTAGATGTAATAAAGGGAGAGGTTAACGCTCCCTGCATCAGAATCTGCAGGAGTTCAGGACTCCACTGCTGTGCATAGTTTAAATTAGGCATATCTTATACCTTCCTTTCCTTAGTTCCACCGATTCCATCTTTTGGTCGGTGTCTGTGTCTGTTGTACGGTTGTCTGCTGTGTATGCTGCGAAGGATCTCCGCCTGTCCCAACATGCAGGAAGCCGGTAGTATCTGTTTCCTGCGGTTTTAATGCAGGAATGTCCTCCAGCACCTTATTCAGGGCTTCCGTAAGTTTCTCATTACTGATCTTTCCATCCTGTCCTACTGTCTGGCTGAAATCTGCCATCTTCAGCACATAGGGGATAGATGTTACACTGATTCCCAGTCCGACTGCTGCCATCGTTGCTGCCTGCTGGATCTGTGCCTGTCTCGCCTCAGCCACCGCGGTTGCTGCCTGCTGTTGCAATGCTTCCACATTCGGCTGATTTGCAGCCTTCTGTTCCTTAAAGGTTGCGATTGCCTGCTCCACTTCCTGCTGGGAAAGTCCCTGCTGTTTGAAATAGGCTTTCAATGCCGTATCCTCTTTTGCCGCAAGCGTTCCATCCAACATCTGCTGGATTTTTCCATAGTCAATCTGCGGGGATGCATTCTGCTGTGTCTGCTGATCAGGCTGATCTCCTGCGGGGACTCCGCCCTGACCTCCATCGGGCTCTAAGAATCTTCTTACTGTCTTGTAAAACATAATGTACTCCTTTCCATTTTGAGGGTGTCTCCCTTACTGCAATCCATTGTCTTCGGTGTCTCCGGTCACGCAACAGTTTAATGCCTTGCTCGTGTTTGGGCATAAAAAAACACGCCGTGAAGCGTGTTGATTCCAGATGTTTTGTTGCACCGGTGCAACTTTACTTTTCTACCACACAGATGCCATATTCCTGTGCACAGGTATGTTCAATCCGACATCCTCTCGCATCCTGCCATCCCTCGGCAAAATATGCAATGTCTGCCTGTGCCAGCAGTTCCAGGGATTTTCCCAAAAACCACAACGGCTTTGCATCTGTCGGTGCCCCCTCAAAGAAAGAGTCTATCACATCCACCGGTTCTCCGACCACCTGTTCCGCTTCCCTGATGGCCTGCTGCCTCTCTTCCTTGATTGTCTCATCCGTTTTTCCCTTCATAGGCTGACTGATAAATAATTTCTTCATGTTTTTTCATCCTTTCTTTTTGGCATAAAAATACCACCAATCTACTGACTGGTGGCTTCATGTTCTCTTATCATTTTTCGCAAACGTTCTTTATAGTCTTCGTAGCTTCTATCTTTTCCGAGGATATAGGCTGCATCCGCTCTAGTCCCAAATAATAGTACCTTTTCCCGTAATTCATGCAATTCCTTATCGTTCTTCATCTTTTCTACGAATTCTTTCTTCAGCATAATTATCCCCGTAATATTTTAAAAAATGTTTCATATATCTCTGGTAGTTCATTTTTTATAAAACTTACAGTTACATCATCCCCCTGATACAATGCTGCAAACACGTCTGCAAATATTTCCAGCTCTGTGTACCCAGGTTTACCTATATATTGTGATTCATGTCCGTATAATCCAATCACCTTATTGTCTGTTATGCATGACATAATATCACTAACGAAATAATCGTACTCTAAATCCCCATTTTTATCAAGTCTGCTTTGATATTTTTCCTTTGATTCCAAAATCTTTTTTTCTGTACTCTTAATTGCTTCTGAGAATTCCGTATGCATAGGACTACCGTATTCATTGTGGTCAATTCTATGGGCTAATTCATGTGCCAGTACAGCTCTATAGTTCTCCTCCTCATACTGTGGATGTTTCGGATTGACAAATATCAAATCATTATCAAGATCATATGAAAATGCATATTCTGACTTTCCATCTATCTGAATGCACTCATCTTTTGTGTACTGATCCATTAAATCTATCATGATCTGCGGAGTATCCGATCTCGGTACTTTCACCTCATCGGGAACTTTATACCTAACTTCTGTTTCCTGGCTCCATTCTTTTTCCTTCTCGCGATACTTGCTTTTATTCTCCGAATCCAGTGAAAATGATGCTAATCTATGGAATTTCTTCTCCTGTCTCTCCGCATATTGCTGTCTTGCTTCCTTCCTGTTCTGCTCCTCTATATCCTCTATGTCTTTTTTACTGTACTCATTGTCCAGATCCTCCAATTCCGGAAAGTAGGTGGTGTGGCTGTCTCTGCATCTGGGGTGGTATAGTCCCGCCGCGATGGCCGAACTCATCAGTGGATAAGGACCATCCTTGGCACTTCCGCCGCTCCATACATCATCGATCAGTATCTTTCCCACAAACGGGAGGCACTTGGGGCAGGGATTTCCACGTTTATTCACAATCACCGTGGATATCCCCCATTCCTGCCTTTTCTGCCCTTCCCCTTGCAGGTACGCACGCTTACTGGCTGTCCGGATTGCCATATCCGCATAGTCTGCTAAGGTATGTCTGGCTCCGTTAGCATATTCCACACAGTTGAGGCCAGCGGCAATGAAATCCTTTGTAGCCATGTCCACCGCCTTCTCGTAGGTCCCAGCACCACTGTTGGCATATACCTGAGCATTAAAGATAACCTTACGGTACTGGTCATTTGCCATACGCAGGACGGCTGTCTCAGCCTTTTCCATGTCTGATGTAGTCGCCCGGATCAGTGCCTCCAGCTTTCTCTGATTCAGCCGGAAGAATGCCGCCGATGCCCCTGGGCTTACCTTTCTTGCTGGGAACCCTTTCTTTATAGCCTCAAGTATGGCTATCTCCTGCTCCATATCTCCTTCATCCCTGGCAGTACTGATCAGTGCTTCGATCCGCTTATTGATGTCCTTGAATTTTGCGCCAAACTTCGCCTGATTCTCTTTTCTGTATTTTTCCAACGCCCGAAGCTGTTCCGTCTGCCACATGGACCACTGCTTGTCCTCATCGATTTCCTCAATCTTATGTCTGCGCATATTCCGGATCATGGAAGCAATGAGTTCATTCTCAATAGCTTCAAATGCAGCTCCAATGTCATATTCTGATTTTATCTTAGGCATCTAATCACCTGCCGTTTGCATATACCTTGAATCCCTGGCTTCGGAATTGCCGGGTTAATGTCTTGATCTGCGTGACGCTGGTACAATGATCACAACGAAGTTCCGCATAATTTCCTTTTTCCACTGCATAGATTCCTTTCGGAACCTGCTCACTGGCCACTTTCAGAAGTCCCTGGTACTCCTTCCGGTTCATCCGGTATGTCCTTTTCGCTACTTTTACTTCCATCACTGCCTCCAGTAAATCCGTTTATTTTGAATTCTCCTGCATCCGTCCTGACCGCCGGTTCCGAAATACTCTGAATACCCTGTTCTGCCTTGAGCCTTGCAATTTCTTCTCTTTTACAGTCATCGTCCAGACTGTCACCATACAGTTCCTCCACGCAACGCTCAATGCTCATGATTCCGCTCTGCTTTGCCTTACCAACTGTTTCCACCTGAGACTCAAATGAAGGATTGGCATATTCTCCAAATGGGAGATTTACCTCTACACTTTCCACTGCCTCATTCTTCATCAGGTGATATGCGTTGATACACATGGATACTACCTGTGGCAATACTGTCTGAAGAGTTTCCACGATAATATTTCTTGTGTACAGCGTTGTTTTTTCCTTTTCACGCTGTGCTTCTGCATTATCAAGTTTTTTTACATCAATCCCCAGTGTAGAAGGACTAATAATCCCCTGCAGGCAAAGGTCCAGAGCCGTACAGTAGGAAGCCTGATAGCTGTCATGAGGAATACTCGGTTGGTCTGTACTGATTACGTTTTTCTGCCCTTCGCGCTGGTCTCCTTCTGCTGCAAAATATCTGTTGTCGAACGGATTCGGTGTTATCGCAGCTCCTGTTTCCGGATCCCTCGGAACCAGACAGTCCGGAATATATGTCTTGGCTCTTCCGGCTCTCAGCGCATCCATCCACTGGCTCCATACTTCATCCAGTGCATCGTAGCTGTCCAGCTTTCCATCAAAGATGCTTCCGCCACGTCCTTCATACTTTGTCGACTTGTAGAACATCATAGGTACCGCCAACATAACGCTTTTATCAAAGGTCACATTTTCCAGTGAGCTGGTGATCTGTAATGTAGTCAGCGGTACCTGTCTGTTGTCCAGATACAGCTCGTTATTTACATACCCATATCCATATATCTCGTTAAGCACATATGTCTTGCCACCTCCGCTGTATGGTGTCTTAAATATCACTTCTCGGACCTTGTCCTTTTTCCGGATAATTTCGACACGATCCCCAGCATACCATTCTAAAATCGGATACTCACTGACTTCTGTATCAATGGACACTTTAAAAGCCCCGTCTCCGATATACAGCGCTTCTTTGATTGCATCCTCTACCTTGTCGGCAAAGTTATTATTCTCAGGCTTCGCAATGTCTTTCCATATCTGTTTCTGTTTTTCATTCTCTGAGGAAAATTCAAATTCTCCCATGTCAGGAAGAACAACTGCTGCCAGAGTTCTCACAGTAAGCGCCGGAAGGCCTGTGTGGATCTTGCGCATTTCCATCCCCGGTGTGCTCTTGCTGGACCAGAATTTATATTTATCTGCATATTCTGCGTTCTGCTCATAGAACTGCTCCAGTTCATTGCTGTCACCGCGATACCAGATGCGGTTTCTGATTGCGTTTCCCTCGAAATCCATCATCTCATTGATATTGAACACATACGGATTCGCCTGAGAAACATTCAGCCAGCTCCGTATGCCTCTTTTGATATTCTCATTTATCTTTTCCATCAGGTTCACCTCTGTTTATCCTCCTCGAATCCGATCATATTCCGGTATGGAATCCATCCGTACTGGTTTGCATTGATCGTATGGTCGTTCTTATCCTCCGGTACCGGAGCATCCTCTTCCTCATTCCAGGAATAACGTTCCAACTCTGAGATATGGTTTGTACAATCCTCAACTACCAGATAACAGTCCTGCTGGATCCATCCCAGCTGTAAATTGATACGGTCCAATATTGTTACCTTCTTGTAGGACTCAATGAAATTATAAAGGCACCCATGCAGGCGCTTATACTTCCGAAGTTCTGTTATGGTCGCCGCATCTGCGCAGTCAATAAAAGACTCTTTTGCAAATCCCCATTCCGATCTGCATCTATCCAGAAAAGCTATAAACTTTACCGCTGTGTCAGAAGGAGCCAGCGGTATACTGAGATCAGCATTGCTATATACCTTCTCAGCCAGCGTGATCAGCTTGCGGTCATCCGTAATGCCCTGGAAGATCATTGCAATAGTATCCGGAGATTTTGAGGAATATGATGTATCCAGTCCGGCTGTAAACTTCCTGAAACGGATATTTCCATCTGCAATCTGTTTCTTCACCCACGCAGCAGTAACAACATGTTTCTTTCTGACAAAGTTGGAGAATACCAACCCTGTCGCTTTTCCGCGGAGACCTTGAATCTTGTTTTTCCAGATCTTTGTTCCCTTCGGTGTGTTTTGCAGAATCATCTGCAGCTTATCCGGCGGAAGGCCTGCATTGTCCTTAAAAGAAAAGAACCAATGGACCCATCCGTCCTTTGGCTCTTCTTTTAATTCCTCTATGATTTCCTGTGGTGTCTCATCCTTCCATTCCGGAAGAGGACGCGCACAGTTGATATATTCTTTATACACCGGCAGTCCCGGATCATCCGGGTTTAGTGTTGCCATCAGATAATCACATCGCATGGATGCTTCTCTGACAAAATCTATGTCTGCGGTATTAACCTCATCTATGTACAGACAGCCATATTGTCCACCTAATGCCTTCTTCCACTTTTTCTTGTTACCGTAGCCCAGCACATAAATGACTTTATCTCCCCTGCTTGTATGTAGGATCAAGTGTGGGATTTTATCGTCTTTGGTACCGCTACCGTTATATTCTACCAGAATACCAAAATCATCCAGTATACCAAGATCCTTGTTGATAATATTCTTCTCGGCAGTTCCAGTATCATCCGCGGCAATGATGTGAAGTTTCTTGGGGCTTTCCGCCACCTTAAGTATAAACTTGAAAATCCCGACTGTCGTCTTACCTGCTGCCGTGGTTCCTTCCAGAAATTCCACCGGAGCATCACATTTCAGAAATGCTTTGTATTTCTCTGACAGTAGGAGTTTACTTGCGCTCATTATCCATCACCATGCACCTGTCTGATCAGGTCATCCAGTTTACTCTGTTCGGATTTAAGTTCCCCGGAAATCTGGACATCCTGTTTATCTCTCCATTTATCCGGTTTTCTGTTCTTTAGCCAGAATATCTGGGCCGTAGTGTCCGGTACTACTTCCTTTTCTACTGTTTTAGTCACGCACATTTCTGATTTTCCTGTATTTTTATCTACGATCAGTTCCTTTGTGGTTTCCGTGTAACGATATCCAAGTGCTCTTTTAAGTAATGCATTTTCCACCTGAAGGTCAACCACTTCCTTCCCCCTTTTTAGGGACTGCGAAATCTGCGGATACTTTTGTTTCCATTCATATAAAGTACGGTTTCCTACACCCATATTTCCAGCAATCTGTTCGTCAGTTAATCCATCTCTGGCCCATCCTTCCAGCTTCAGCAAGCCTTCCGGTGTCAGCCAATACTCATATTTGCCTTTTGCCATCCGCTCACCATCTCTCTACCGTTGCACTGGTGCAACTCCACGAAAAAAGGCAACGCAGAATATCTGCATCGCCCTTATCACTAATTTATCACGATACTATATTATCACATTTGACATGCGAAATCATGCCATCTTTTACTTTAGCTCCCCAATATATCTTCCGATCTGCTCGATTGTCTTGAACACAATCCGTTTCATCTGCCGCTCACTATACGAAGCCCCTCCAATCTTTAGGTAAGGAATCGGTGCTCTGAGTCCTTTGCTCCAGTACCTGATCCGGATTACCTTCTGTTCTTCTGATTTTAGGGAATTGTATACAAATTCTACCGCCTCAATCTCTTTCTTTATCCGCTCATGGTATACCGATGTCATCTTCAGAGCTTTTGCTTCTGTGACAGACTGTGCCTTATCCCTTTCCCTGGCAGGATCCGACTGGCGACTGCTGCCTCCCGCCGGTGATGCCATGATATCAGATATGTACTCCTCATATTCTTTCTTGCGCTGAGGATATCGTAATAATATGGTTTCAATGATTCTCCAGCTTGCTCTGTTAATTCTCTGCATCGATGCTTTCTCCTTTCTGTTGCACCGGTGCAACTGCCGGTGCGGTTATCATGCTACTCTGTTATACTTGTGCTGCATCTCCTCAATGTCATCAATGAGATAGTACTGAACCGTCATGTCAGGCTTTGCATGGCCTAACAGCTTGCTCACGAGCAAGACATCCCCGGTCTTACGGTATAAAACGCTGGCAAATGTCTTACGATACACATGCACGGTTGCCTTGATTCTGGTCACTCCCCCACGCAGAGCCATTCCCTTTGCTATGTTTTCAATAGCTGCATTCTTCATCCGTCTGTGTGGAGCACGGTCACACAGGAATAACGGATCTGTTCCTGTACGGTTTCCGATATAGTTCTTCAATGCTTTCACCGCCATCGGTGTCAGCATTCCTGTTCGGTAAGTGTCTGTCTTCTGTCCGAATATTGCCACCCGTTTATGTACTAGATCTATGTCAGCAACATTGAGATTTGAAATCTCTCCGACACGCATTCCGGTACTCAGCATCAGTTCAAAGAGTGCTTTTTCCTTTGGTGTCTGGAGCACGTCCCGGATGTCTTCTACCTCTTCATCAGAGAGACGTTCTTTTTTGCGTTTGATCTGCTTTACCTTGTCCACACCATCAACGATATTGTCCTGGATATGCCGCTTCTTGAATGCCCACCCAAAAAATGTGCATAAATACCTGTATATTGTGGATTTATAATTGTGGCTGATGTGATCACGATAGGATCTTATAGCAAGGTAATCTGTAATATCCTGCGCTATCACATATTTATAATTCTTGTTCACAAATTCAAAAAACTTTCGTATGATCCCTATGTAACTCCTGATAGTTCCGGCATGGAGTCCTGCTGCCACACTGTCCACACAGTACCTCTGCATTAACCACTCATTATCATGCTCTATGATCATAGGCAACTGTTTGATCTCTGCCAGCTCAAAGTCCTGCAATTTGACGTAAAGCGTAATCTTCATTCGGTCGATCTGTTCCCTGGTCATGCTGTCACGTAATTCATAAGCTACGTCGTTGATTAAATCATTTTTAGTCATATGCGCACCTCATTTTCTCCTTGCCCAAGGTGCATCTGTATGATATGATGTCCTTAAGCAGTTGAGCGGTACAGTCTACTTTGGTCGGTGGTTGTACCGCTATTATTATGTGATCGATTGCAGGCCCCTCTGCACTGGGTTTTCCGATTGTGTATTATGATACTTATTACACTTTTAACCAAATACTCCTTTCAAAATTTGGAAGATCTCGGGAATGCCGCACAGATATGTACGACACTCCCAGAGATACCGTAGTACATTATGTACTACATATTCCCGGAAACCCTTTTGATGTAATAGCAATCATACATGTTTACGGGTATCTTGCAGAGCGGGTCCCCACACATGTGTATATTTTCGATATGTACTCCCTCTGCCATTTCATCTTCCCAGATATCCGCTTCCTGCTCATAGCTATACATTTCCGCATTGCTATTATCGTAATTAGGATCCAGGTCTTCCATTCCGTTTCTAAAATAATCTACTCTACTCATTAGTGTTTTCCTCCGTTTTATACACTCAGTAAGCACTATTGCTTACACTTGTATATGTCAAAATAAACCGCCAACGGAGGCATTTTTTGAAAATAATTTTTATTTTTTGTGATTTTTTCGTATTTTTCTTACATAAATATTGTTTAAGTTAAATTTCAGTTTAGTCAATTACGAAATCAAAATGAACGCTGTTAAAGTCATCTTCCTTTTCTGGAATAGGCATACATACTCCCGCTGCATCCTTCACATATGGGATTCCACCTATTTCGATAACTTCCATCGGATAATAACCGCCCATCCTACGATTGCAATCAATCTTCTTCCCTACAAGTTCTTTTGCATTTCCCTGATATAATCTCATGTTCCACCTCTTTTTCAGTTTACATATCGAACATACTTATTTGTCCGAGTACATCCTTGCTCTGCATCCACCATAAATATACTTCCTCTCCACATGTCCACGTTGTCTCTTTTCTTCGAGATCTTCTCGTTTCAAGCATCCGATCAAATGCTTTTATATACGCAGTTTTATATTTGGGGAAATCATATATTTCGCGCTCTCTTTGGCGTCTATTTGCAAGAGGACAAGCTATACACCCCAATCTCTCATATCCCCAGGAATACATTTCACAAACCGGTATGTTTTCCCCATTGATAACGTTCCATAGATCCACTTCTTCCCAATCGATAATCGGATTAACAACTGTTTTAGCTTTCATCTGGCAGCTTTCAAATAATCGTCTCGTATCGCTATTGTCTGTTAAAAGCATTTTTTCATCAGAAACGCCTATGCTTTTAGCTGCTGTCTTTCCAAGGACCTCAAATTCGCTCCTTTTGCTTCTCTCTTTGCTTTCTTCCCATCTAATGCCAGTAGCAATCATCCGGTTCGCATTTCCACCTTCTTTCAATACCGAACAGCAGTACCGAACATTCCTCGTTGGCGGCATCAGCTTTGTAGGAATTAAATTCCACATCGTCACTCGCTGTCCGTTTCCCTTATTATGATAATCTACAGTGCACTTAACACCTTTCAATTCTAATCTTCTGAATGTTTCTCTTATATGGTAGACCGTAGGCGGGGCATCTACTGTGGTATGTGAATTATGAACTTCAAACGGTATCCCGCTTTGCTCAAACACCCACAGTAATGTGTCCGAATCTTTTCCTCCAGAATACTCGCAAACAAGAGGTTTCCCATAATGCGCTATGGACATTTCGCTTGCCAGTTTCACACGATCTATTGATCTTTTAATAAAATCTTCCAACACACCACACTACATTTATCCGTGTGGTAAATTTACAATCTGCCTTGTAGTCTTTGGGAGTTATTACCGCTGGCCGTTAGCCTTTTCTGGGGCGATACCTAAGCAGCGTGTTAATAGCTGCTATTTCTCAGGCGAACCATGACATTCCATTCTGGCATTTATCAATTTTTACAACCCGGATTCTGATTCCGGGAAACCTCGTTTCACGAGGATAAGTGTTATTCCTTTCTTCTATCTATCACTACTTGCTCCTTTGTTAAATCCTAAGTTACACATATTTCTTGTGCGCCTGTTCCAATTCCTGTTCTGAGATATCCAGATAGATCTGTGTGGTCTCTATGCTCTCATGCCCCAGGATCTTAGATACCTGCTCTATCGGCATTCCTCTGCGCAGGGCAAATGTGGCTCCTGTTCTGCGGAATCTATGCGGATGCACCTTTTTCACATTGCTTTTATTCCCAAGTGCCCGCAATCTGCTACCCAGTGTGCTCTTTTCAGCGTGACCACTCCCAATCAGTTCCGGTGCTTTCCACCAGTCATACAGTTTTACATGATATTTCTTACATTCCGACGGTAAATTTCTTTCTTGCCCTATTGAGATACAACTGTTGGGGAAGAGATACTCATTATTGTCATTTCTCATACTGAGATATCTTTCCAGATGTATCTTGGCCCTTGCATTGATGTAGCAGATTCGATCCTTGTTACCTTTACCATGCACCAGTACACTCTCATGATCCGGTGCTATGTCCTCAATTTTCATTTTTGCCAGTTCTTCTATTCTGCACCATGTAGAGGACAGCATTTCAAAAATGCACATTAATCTGACATCGTCTCCAATGTTCAACCTTAACTGCTCAATCTCCGCCTCCGTAAATGCTGCTTTTTTCACCTTGGGAGTCTTGATCTCATCCACCTTGTTCATCGGATTTTTCAATAGATATTCTTCTTTTACCATCCACTGGTAGAATGAAGAGATTACCCGGAGCATATTCTTTTGATATATCTTGCTGACATGATCTCTTACCTCTTTCGTTGCCAGATACAATTTGATATCATAATCAATGCCCTGGTCTCGCATTCTTTCTGCGATGGCAATGATCATTCCACCGCCTCCACAGCTCGGCTCACTAACGCGATAAATACCATGTTCGTCCGGTTCCAGCAGTGTCAGGTTGGCACATGCCTGGCTTAGATGATATGGTGTAAAAAACTGTCCTGCTGCCTTGCTTCCCATTCCGGATTCCATGTAGATCTGTCCCAGTACATCTGCCATAGTTCCTTCTAATGTTTCCACCAGTAAGTCAAACATTTCTACCAACTGCTCTCGCTCTTTATCGCTGTATTTCTGTATGGTGGCTCTGTATTCATCTTCTCTTTTCTGCCATACTTTATCATGGATCATTGCAAGAGAGTTACTGATTGCCAGTGCACTGCACTTTGTCCAGTCCGTAAATACCTCATATGCGGAGTATCTTCCTGCCATACTGTCTATAATTTTGATAATATCTTTTTTACGATCCATAGTATCGCCACTTCCTTTTCCGCAATAGTTTAACTAATGTCTGATATCTCATGGATTTTCAATACATAGTACTGTTTTCCCGGTTCGGCTCCCCATTCCGCTTTTCCGTCGCCAGTTCTAAGAGTGCATTTTGCCACAAAAGAGGGACTATCGCCAGAGTAGCCGTTGCGGAACCGGATTTCCCGGATAGCAGATCCATTAAACTGGTCTAATTTCCACAGATTCTCAAAGCGTACCTGATAATATGGTGTCATCTCCCGGTATTCTTCCGTCTTTACGCCTGATAATATCATGTCAAACCATCTTTTTTTGATCGGTAATGTCAGCATGACTGCCTCCTTCCTGCCATTCCAGCCCCATCGTTATGAGCTCACCATAAGAGAAACATCTCGTAAATCCGTTCTTGCGATCTCGTGTCTGGATCATGTGCGGGTAAACCGCTATCACCTCGTATTCTCTGGTTTCGCTGATAAACCGGTGTTGTCCACGTCCGCGGGTCTCCAGTGGCTCCTCTATGGACTTGTGTTCTGTTTTGATGATTGTGCCTATCTGTATATTACTAATGCGTGGCGCAGGATCCGGCAGAAGATTGCCGTCCCAGTCCTTATACTCCTGCATTGTTGTCTCCTTTCTGGGTGGCTGCTGCCTCTTGGATGTTTCCAGCAACCGCCCCGTGGCTATGTCTATAGTTATCGTGAGTACACTCCAAAAGGTCTATTCTTCTATTACACCGTCCAGATTCTTCCGGACAGATTTGTAATATGCATTTAATGCTGTGATCAGGATATATGACTGGCTCTTTCCCATTTTTTCTGCACTATATTCCAACCTGCGCTTTTCCTCCGGTGTCAGCCGGAGTGAGATAACTTCTGTCTTTGCTTTCATATATCCTCCGATTTTTGTATATACAAATTTGTATATACATTATTTCCATTTGCTATAGGTCAGGGCATCCTCCGACCAGTCCGGGTAGTGCTCCTGCAAATACTGTTTAAAAAGCTGTAGCATTTCTTCCCGTCGGCCCTTGTTGCCGTTATCCAACATGTTGTGATGGCTGATGCAGCCCTGTGCCCCGTTCTGAGGGATTCCGAGACCACCGTGGGATCTCGGAATGTAGTGCATAATACTCAGCGATTCCGGACCTGACCAGGTGACGTCTTCCATGTGATATCCCATCTGGCAGAAAATACACTGGTTGCGGTCACGTTCTTTGATAATCCGACGGGATGTGGCATTAAACTCCCGCGCTCTCGCCTGTTTCGACATCTTCGGCATCCGGTCCGCCTCCTTTGCTGAGTTCTTCCAGCCGATCCAAATAGCCGGAGATATCAGACAGCTGCTGCCGCGCGGCTGCAATCAGATCCATCTCTGCGTATCGTACCAGATTCCCCACAGCGCCACGTAAGGACTGCTGATAAGCTGACCGCTTGTCCTCGGTGTCCGGGCAGTATTGCGGAAAGTCCTTTTCAATATCGGTCTGACCCGGTACCTGTTCTTCCGTGGCCATGGTGTCGGTATTCTGATTGCCCGTGTCAGTTTCCTGTGAGGACGAGTCATTTACCTGTGTCTCCGGCTCTTCCGGTGCCGGATCCGGCGCTGCTCCCGGGATGGTCATCTGCTCCGGCTTCTTTTCCTGTTCCTTCGTCTTTTTCTTCGGTTCTGTGTTTGCTTTGGTTACGCGAGACTCTTTGCGTTTTTCCGGTTTCTTCTCTTTCGGAGTCTCCAGTTGCACCGGTGCAACTTCCGGTTCTTCCGGGAGCAGATCCTCACCATAGAGCTCTTTGTACCGCTCCTCAGGACTGCTGCCTCCATTAAGCAGTTCTTCTACTTCATAGCAGATATCCTGTGGTATGTACTTGCTCCGCTCCAGCGTCTTCAGATTGATTACCGTGGCACCGTCAGAATTTATAATGATCTGTGTGCGGCGCTCTCCCGGGATCCGGACAGTATACACGGCATCCCCCTGCGGGATCAGAGCATCCATGATAGCAGTACTTCTGGGATGATTGCTTTTATTGCATATCTCCCACAGCTTCCGGAAGAGATCTTCCTGCTCCTTTCCCAGCTGCCAGAGATTCCTTTTCAGTGGCGATCCCTCCGGCGGAAGCATGGGCTTGTCCGTTACGGCTGCTGCCTCTGCCCGCTCGATCTCTACTTCGATATCAGATATCTGATTTTCTGCTTTTACTTCTGCCTGGATTTCCTTAAGTTCTTCTTTGGTCAGGTTTTTGGGTAATACTTCATTGATTTCATCCGGAACGGTCAGCATTATAGCCAGCTTTGAACTGCCGATACCTCTATACTGCTGTTTCAGTTGCTTTGAGTTACCGCCTTCAGAAAAGCGCCTGTTAATATTGATAAACCGGTTTGCCTGGGATGCATCCACACCGTACTCTGCATAGGCAAATTCTTCCATGTTTTTATAACCACTTGCTTTTAAAATGTCTGTTTCAGCTGCCTTCCTCAGCAGATAGCCGATCAGCACAAATTTCTCTGCTGCCTGGGTAAATGCCCCGTCCAGTTCCTGTTTATACTTCCTGTATCTTTCCTCATAGCTTATTATCTCTTCCATCAGATTACCTCCATCAGATCTTCCGCCAGTCCTTTCAGGACTACGGTATTATTCTTTGCCTTCAGTTCTTCTATGTTCTTCTGCCGCAGGAGCTCACTCTGAGCGGCATATTCATGGTCCCGTTTGCTCATTCGCTTGCGGATCACCTTCTGCCATTCCCGGAGAAAAGGCTTGATCTCCTCAATGTCCGGTTCTTCGTCGTAGGCTCCCCGGTGCTGGCGAATGGTTCCGCCCGGCTCCACCTCTATGGTGTAAAAAGGCTTGTCTGGGGACGACTGCTGCCTCAGAAAACAGATATAGGTCTCTCTGCTGACAATTCTGTCAAAATACCGCTCTGTATTGCCTACGCAGTGATGCAGTGCCATTCCTTCCGCCGTGATCTCCATAAAGTCCCTGGGAACCACAATACAATAGGTGTCGTTCTGATATTCAAACTTCGCACTGATCTCAGAGAGGATATCTTCATACCCGGGATACTTGTCCCTCATCTCCTGCGCCTGTCTTGCTGCTTCTCTCGCATCCCGCTTCCGCTGGATTTCTTCCCTTCGCAGCTCCATCTCGGCGTTGACTTCGTCATGCCGGCGCTTCAGTTCGCGGGGACGATACACCAAGGCATCATCCATGTGTTTCCCTAAATTCATTGCCATTCTGAGATAATCCTCGTACTGGTCCCAGACTCCCGCTATTGTTCTGCTGGGATAGCTTTCTTTTTTCTGCCGGTTGATGTAATTCATCAGCTGTTCCGGTGTCAGGTATTTTCCCGCTTCCGACTGCAGATAATTATCCGGTTTGATCTTATTTTTTTCTGCCCAGGACAGGTACTGCTCTGACAGCTTCCTGTTATTAAGGTCGGACCATTGTAGCCAGCGCAGCATACACATTCCGCCGTTTTCCTGTCTGAGACGGTTGATCAGCTGCTTATCCTCTATCTGTAAGATTTCTTCCATGTTTTCCCCGGAAGTATCAATCGTGTGCCCGGAATACCCACCCCAGTAAGTGATACACTGTGACAGTTCGTCCAGCAGGCGGTAAAACCGTCCCTTGGCCATATACTCTGCGATACCGGTAAACTCCCTGTTGCTTTCTACCAT
>ERZ808240.1746-NODE-1746-length-25878-cov-5.182550_pt1 | contig 25878 bp, 21 predicted proteins | sample MGYA00521084_ERZ808240 | MGnify/ENA primary metagenome ERZ808240 (study PRJEB31516, sample SAMN03275571) | gut metagenome | biome: mammalia-associated habitat; material: feces | host: Papio cynocephalus | place: Kenya | collected 2012-08-06 ... | reverse complement strand
CTACCGCTCGTGGATACAATGCACCATGCTTTGCAGGCGTGGTGCATTTTTTGCGGCGTTTCTCCTGACGCCCCGGGACAATGAGGACAAGCGGGACAAAATGCGGCGTGCTTCCCAAGAGCCTTCTTTCCACCGCGCCTTTTTCTGTCAGCCAGAGGCAGCCTTTCAGCAGATTCTATCCGGAATATCTCTTGAAAATACGCAAAAGAAACGCGCGAAAACGCACGCGTGTGTTTTTAACGCACGCGTGCGTTTTTTATTTTATCGTGCGATACCTAGCTCCTGCGCCTTTTCCCTCCAGTGACAGTTGCCCGGCATCTTTTAACTTTTGCAGGATCCGATATGCCTGAGAAGGTGCCACATGCAGGAGTTCCACCACATCTGCACGAGTAACTTCCCCCTTCGTCTGCGCCAGTTGCATTACCAGTTCCTGATGCCGAAGCGCATCGATATCTCGATTTCGCACATATTCAACGGCATTGTTCGTTTTTTTGGAGTACCTCGAACTCATGATATAGTATCGTCCGCGACCATTCCCCAAGCGTTCGACCAATCCCGACTCCACGAGGGTTTCAAGAACGACGCGTACCCGGCCCTCGTCGGTATGAATTCTTTCTGCGACATCCTGTACCGAGGCGCGATGTAATTGCTTTACCGCATCCAGTGCAAGCAGCAGATGGATCGGCAGCGACCGTCCAAGGCGCTGCTGTTCTTCGGAAACCATGCAAATAAATGCTTTATCAGTCGGCCCTTTTGGAATAAACAGTTTCACACTGGATTGCGTAGAATTTGAGTAGTCCGGAAGCAATCGGCCGTACAGCAGGGATCCTTCAAAAATGCGGTCGATTCCCCTTCCCGTACGCTCAGCCAGGCCAATACGCTTCATTGCATCAGCCAATGCCGGGTTCCTGCCATGAGGTTCTGCATCCAGTAAATTGTCGGCTCGAATGCCATCGATAAAGCCGCCGGGATTGCTGATGGTCATTCCTTCATCCGTTATTTGAACCAGAACGCGGCCCAGGACAGAATAGTCTCTGTGACAGAATGCGTTGACTAACGCTTCACGGAAGGCCCTGGGATCATAGTCGGGAATCGTGATGCGGAACAGCCCCTGTTCCATTTCCTCGCTGTGATTCCATGCAGAAAAGGTATCCGATATTTTTTCAAATGCCGCAAGAATTGGTAAATAGAAGGACTCATTCACCTTGATATCCGTGCCTACGAGAACTTGTATGGATGCTTCCGCCGTTGGCATATGACGCTTTAGTGCCTCTTTCCTGCCAATCAGCAGCATGCCGCTAAATGTAGGAACAATAGCTCCATCCTGCATTGTGACCAGCTGTAATGCCCTGTCTAACTCCACGTCATTCAGTTCCAATAGGGCCGTTTCTCCACGATAGGAACGGATGATGTTCCGTAATCGTTCGCGTTCCACAGGATCAAGGTCCTGATAGGCCGCATCCGGAACAGGCTGTGCAGAATAATCGAGTAGGCTCAAAGAAGAAAGCCGGGCGGTTATTTCGTATGGATACATGGGAACATTTTCAGGTTCGCCATTCGGCTTAAGCCGGCGTCGCTGAATCTTGCCATCTGAGGAAGCTACCACACTGGTGCGCTTGGGAACAGAAATTTTCAGCACCGGCGAATCGTATTCCAAAATTTCCGTACGAACAGAAACCGGCGGAACCGTTCGATTAGCAATAAACGCCGCAAGCTGTGTGATATCTTTATGTTTATTGTGTAGTCCTGTGATTTCTCCATCATTTTCGACGCCCAAATATAAGTCGCCGCCGTCGGTGTTTGCAAAGGCAACCACTGCGTCGATGATGTCACTGTCAGGCAAACAGGTCCTGTCGCTTTTAAATTCATTTACAAGGTTTTCTTTGAAACCGATATTGGACACAAGTCTCACCTCCAATGCAATCATTATAACACACGCGTGCGTTTGCTGCAACAGAAAACGCACGAATTATGTTGCATTAATTTCGTGCGCTCCTTTTTGTTTCTGCCAGACTATTTTGAGGACTTGGTCTTTCATTATTCAAATTTCAGCAAAGGGAGTTTACTAATTCAAACAAATTTTGCTGAATAAGCAAAGAGTATTTGAATATTTCATCAAAATCAAACCGTAAAATCCACAATTATGGGCAGGGACTGTTAAGTTTCCGCACGCTTTCGTTTTATGTGGAAACTTTGTCAATGATAACTTTCCGTTAACTCTCCCGTCCTGTCATTGACTGTTCCAGCTCCGGCAATATACTGTCGTTTCTGTAGGAGGTGTCGCTATGACCCAATCAGAATGCGAGGCGGAGTTGCATTTTCGGCTCTGTAAAAGTATCTTCGCCACTCTGGCAATCAAAGGAATCATTGCAGAAGATGATATTCGCATTTTACTCCGTGCCGCTGCGGAAAAATACCACGCACCAATTGGCGAACTGGAGGTGAACAGCATTGCGGTCGAAAAGAATTACACGGGTTAAGTTCCCAACCAAGACATTCTCCCCGAAACAGCCGCCGCCCACAAAACGGGTTGCCGCTTATGCCAGAGTATCCACCATGAAGGATGCCCAAGAGAACAGTCTCCAATCCCAGCAGGAATATTTCACGGAATACATCCAACGCCATCCGGACTGAGTCTTTGCCGGGATGTACGCCGATGATGGTATCTCCGGGCTGTCCATCCGCAAGCGTGATGGTTTCAACCGCATGGTAGCCGATGCCTTGGACAGTAAAATTGATCTGATCATCACAAAGTCTTTGTCCCGGTTCGCCCGAAATACCGTGGATGCCCTCACTACCATCCGCAGCCTGAAAGCCGTCGGGATGGCGGTCTACTTTCAGAAAGAGAATATCAACACCATGGACAGCGCCGGGGAGTTCCTCATCACCCTCATGGGTTCCTTTGCCGAAGAGGAGAGCCGATCCATCTCCGAAAATGTCACTTGGGCCGTCCGCCACCGATACGCCTAGGGGATCTATCACCTTCCCGGACTGCTTTTGGGGTATCAGCACAGCCCGGTTGGCGAAATTCAAGTCGATGAAGCCGGGATTGGAGTCGTGCGGTTCATCTACCTGCTCGCCCTGGCTGGGAAAAGCAGCACAGATATCTGCCGCATTCTTATGGGCTATGGAATTCCCTCCCCGGGACAGAGTCAACGGTGGGAGCCGCACACCTTCCGAAGCATTCTGAAAAATGAGAAATATATGGGCGATGCCATTCTCCAAAAGGAAATCACCGTGGATTTCCTGACGAAAACCAGAAAACCAAACGAGGGCGAAGCGCCGCAATACCATGTTGAGAACGGGCATCCTGGTATCGTCAGCAAGTCCGTATGGCAGGAAGTGCAAGCCACATGGACGGACGCCAGTCGCCGGAACTGCACCTTTTCACCCATCGCCAACAAAATTATCTGCGGTGACTGTGGCGGTCAGTATGGTCGAAAGACTTGGCACTCCACCACCTACCAGGATGCCGTCTGGAAGTGCAATAGCAAGAAGGCTGGCCGCACAAAATGCAAGTGCCGCCATATTTATGCCGAGGAACTGGACAACGCCATCTGCCGCTCCATGCATCATCTGCTGAATATCCATAAAAACACTATCCCTGACTACGCGGATCTGTTGTCACAGACCCTGGGAGAGATTTCATCAGATGCTCGATCTGTTCCTGAATGATATAGCCCATGGAAAACTGGATATCCGGATTGACGGTCTGATGATTGATATCCTTATCCGAAAAATGGTGGTCACGCCAAAGCAAACCCTTGTAATTCACTTTCTGGATGGCAGCACCTACCGCCACCGCTTGGGCGCTACTCCCTGAGGAGCATGGCTTTACAAGACGCAACGGGATCATAGCCGGATGCTGACCTTATATGCCGAGGGATGCTCCGCAAAGAAAATATCGCAGAGGTTGGAGATCGGTGTAAATACGGTGCGGTCGTTTTTGCGGCGGCACCATAGAAGCGATACTTAAACGAAGGATGTTATGCACGGGTTGTCCACCCATGCATGGCACCTAATTGCTTGTTCAGCTAAGCCAATCAGATAAAACCGTCACAACCAACATTGTAAATACAAAATTTACCAAATCAGCCAATAATCTGAAGGACTAAGTTTTGTAGGGTGTTATCTACTACAGATTTCATCAATTGGCATTCCCAAATCTCGATTACACGCCACCCTTGGTTGGCAAGAAGCTGGTGATTATGCTTGTCCCGCTGAATATTTCCGGTAATCTTTTCTTTCCAGAATTCCGCATTATTCTTTGGCCAGACAAAATAGCGGCAACCTTCATGACCATGCCAAAAGCAACCATTCACAAAGATGACTGCTTTGTATTTGGGCAACACGATATCCGGTTTTCCCGGTAGCTTGGCGTCATTTTTCCGATACCGGAACCCCTGTGAAAACAGGAACTTTCTCACCAATTCTTCAGGTTTTGTGTTTTTTCTGTGAATCCGGGACATATTGTAGCTTCGTTGTTCCGGAGTATGCACATCGGCCACAACAATCCCTCCTCCCTAAAGGTTAATCATGTTCATCAAATCTGTCCAGCAAAGCTATGGCAACATGATATGCCAAGCACACTGGTACTGCATTTCCAATTTGTTTGAATGCCAATGTTCGTGAGGGAATACCCTTTTTTGATTCGAAATAATAATTATCCGGGAATGTCTGTATTCTGGCAGCTTCACGTGGCGTGATTGAACGATTTTGCTCAATATCCGGATGGATAAAATAGTGCCCATCCCGAGCGATATGGGCAACAATCGTTTGTGCATGCGGCAGATCTCCGGCGACAACTTTAAATCGGTCCAGGAAAGATGTAGTATTTTGATGTGTCCGGAGATTCGCTGGCAAATCTATATATGACACCCGGGTGCCAGTTCTGTTCCATGTATCCACGACAATCCGATAAATCTCCAGGTCTTGGTCTATGTGCGGTCTCGCTTGGTGGAATGTTACTGGTTCAGTATCGTACTCCTTGATTCCGGACTCATACAGATATTGACCGTCGTAGTGTGCTGTAGGAACCGGCTCGGTCGTTCCGCCACCAGCAGGTATAGCAGGCAAATCGCCAAATACCTCACTTACCAAATATTGATTTGGTATAGCCGGAATGTCAGGATAAAAGCCTTCATGATTTCCTCTGATGCCAATGAGAATGATCCTTTTCCGGTTCTGGAGAACTCCGTAATCTGATGCGTTGAGTGGTCGGAATTCAGTGGAGTACCCACATTCGCGGAACAGTGCCCTCATATTATCAAAGTGAAGCGTCTCATCTTCGTCCTTGGCCGATAGCAGCCCAAGAACATTTTCAAACACAAAATATGCAGGCTGATATCTTCTCAGAAATTCAGCATAGTGTCTGTAGAGATAGTTGCGCTGATCGCCTACCATTCGTGTTTCAGATCGGGATCGGCCCGCAAGGGAATAGGCCTGACACGGAGGCCCGCCAATAATCAAGTCCAGCGGTTCTTCACCGACCAATGCGTCAACTTCTTCGAAAATAGCCGGCAGCGTTTCCGTAGAAATCTCATAATTCAATACCGAATCCAAAACTCCCTGCGGAATGTGATCATAAAACTGATTGCGGCTAATTTCCCGATTGAGATATTGATTATATATATCCAACTGGTCATGCTCCCGCAACCAATGGTATGCCATACGTGTTTTCAACGTATAGCACGCAGCTACATCCATTTCCACATGTCCTACGGCCTCATACCCTGCCCTTAGGAAGCCTTCGGATAAACCTCCAGCTCCTGCAAACAGGTCCAAAAATCTGGGCATATACATCACCCCGTCCTAACTTACATTTGGTTTGATGTCTGACCACCTTATGTACCAACTTGCGTAAAACCAGACAGAATCATATTTTGGCGTTCCTGCTCGGCATTGCAATCATAAAGAACATAGAGCATCGCGCATGCACGGGAAGCTGCCACATAATTCAGCAACCGGGTTTCCTCATCAGAAAAATGGTCTATATCAATCATAATTACAATTTTCGATTCCAAACCTTTGAAACCGGAAATTGTAGAAAATCTCACATCGTTCTTTTTGGCTTTCCACAGTGGCCCTGTTGTCTTCAATGTTCCAAGGTCTTTATCCAGTCCTGTGAGACCCAGTCCATTCAGGGGATTTGCCAGCGTGTAGCGGGAAAGAATTATAAAATCGCTGCCAATCGCACCGCTGTCCTTAATTTTCCGGACAATCGCATTGATTTTTTTCCGTTCATCATCTTTTCCGTTATAGCTGCCATACTCGACCTGTGGGCCTGACACCGTGGGTTTTCCCTGATTGGGAATGTTGGTCATCAGAATATTGGCATTTGCAATCTGCTTGGTATTTCTGCAATTCGCATGTAATTTCCAACTCATTGCATACGCTTCTTTGCGAAGTTTCTTTATCATCGCATCAAGCTGAGCATAGGAGTTGAAGATATTCTGGTTCGGATCATAATAAATTGCCCATGATCCGTCGCCCAATCCATCCCGTACAATTCTGTCAATGCACTCCAGATAGGTATCAGTGAGCAAATCCTGTCCTTCATCAATGATTACCAAATCATACGCAGGAACATCTTCTGCCACAATAAAAGTTGCTGGCAATTCTTTCTCATAAAAATGCTGACTCAGATCCGAAGACCACTCAATACCGCAGGTACGCATCATGAATGCATGAAGTGTAACCGCTTCAATATAGACTCTATCTTTTTCGAACTGGTACTGCACATACTGGGCAATATTGTGATTATAGCAAAGGTACAGTACACTTTTTCCTTCCCAATATGCCCTGCGGGCCTGCTCCATTGCAATCAATGTTTTGCCTGCACCCGCAACGCCGGAAACCATCGTCCGAGGATTTTCAAAAAGCGATTCCAACACTTCATATTGCTCAGCGGTTAGCGCACACAACTCCTTCACTGTACGTTCCACCGTATCCTTCATAGAAGGAACAAAATAAAAATCACCGCGAAGCAGATTAGCCAGCTTATCGATTTCGGCATCAGTCAGCCGCCCACCCTCAAAGCCGTGCTTGTTCAGACAGGCCTGTCTCCAATATCCAAATGCCTGATTGGCAATGCTGTCCAAATTCCAGGACTGTTTTGCATCGACCAAGATCTCTGGAACAACATCGATACCGACACCCGTTGCTTCAAAGCGGCAATCTGGCATAGCAACAGCACATGCATACTGGCAACGCACCAGTGGATCATAATTTCCAAGCCTGCGAACCATATACTGTCTTAAAGACTGCATATTACCCTGCACTTGCTGGAATGGTCCTTCATTCTTACGAGAGATTTTGCCGTAGCGATTTGTAAATTCCCATACGCCATTTCTGCGGGAAACCTGTCCACCCTTAACTTCAAGACACAGTACACCCTCATTGCACAGAATTACAAAATCAATCTCACCGAAAATATTGTTGGCATGCTCTGCAATTCCCAATGAATGCAGAACAATATATTTTTTATTCGTTCTATGGTCCCGGAATTCGATAAACAGTCGCTTTTCAGCAGGACTCTTGATTTCCGGTGACAGAACATCTGGAATTAATTGAACCATATTTTCTCCTGTTATTCCAGCAAAGCTCCAAAGAATCCCCGTTCTCTGTCTTTTATAGTACCAACCACAGCAGCTCGATCCAACAAACAGTTTCGCATTTCACAGCTGGTTTCAGGCAAAAGCGAACAAGCGTGGCACGCTGCGTAATTTAGAGAGTCATATCCCTGTGCATGAGATTCAATACAAATAGGATCGGAGGAACACCAAGACGCTTCCTGGAGCATATTTCTGAAAATCATTTCAAAAGACTCCGGGAGTCCTTTTCTCACCAATCCGCCCAAGCTACCATCAGAGTCAGAAGAAGAAGTATATAACAGAATACCTGCCATTTTTACATCAGACTCCGGATAGGTGCTGTAAATCCGTTCCTTAATGGAAGCACCGGAATAACCGCACTCCAATGACAACTGACGGATCAGCAGATGAGAAAGCGTGTGCAGCAGTACATACCGGGCGGAGAAATTTTCACAGCCTACATTACTATGTTCCAGCCGGTCCCGCATGGGCTGATACTCATCTTCAAAAGCATCTTCCCACTCTTCCAATGCATCTTCTCTTATCTTGACAAACAAGCCTTCTCCCAACATTTCTATGGCGGGAAGCCAATTCAGCTCTACATCGCTAAGTGGGACGCAATCTCCAGACAGATGGTATCCTTTGAATCTGTCATCATCAGCATTGGGTTGCTCTGGCGTAATACGACGGAAGCCTCGCAACGCAAGGACCTCGCGCAGGCGCTTTGCCAATACGATATCCTCGATATAGTCTTCAAGGAATTCCGGGACTGCCGCCCGTACAATTCTGAACTGCACATCTTCCGGATCGTCGTAATCACCCATGCAGAAAACACGATACTCATCTTCAAGCAGGTTCTGCTTGGTATACTCACCTCCATCGCCGTCATTATAACGTTTCTTAATCTCAGATATCAACTCGTCAATTGTACAAGTTTGCATTGCCAATAATGGTTGGAATACAGCCTGAATAACCATTTTCAAAGTGAAGTCATCAGGATTACTGGCAAGGATTGGCTCAATTCGTTCCCAGTTTACAGCAATTTCCTGCTGAACCTTACTGCTCCATGGAGGAATGGTTAACGCACTTGCTGTCATAGAAAAATACACATTGGAAGCTCCGCGCTGGAGTGCCCGCAGCTGTGCTGTGCAGGGAACTGGATCATTGTACTCCTTTTTACTGCCCAGCCAAGGACGTTTTCCATAACATGAGTAACCCCGAAGTGCATCTTTTGCCATACTGCCAGCCATTGTGCGGCTCTTTCCGCAAGCAGTACACTTGATAACAATGCTGTCCAGTCCACCGGTTTCATCGGAGAAACTGATGCGAAGGGCACCATTGCGCTTATCGGAAGGACATTCACTAAAGTTACCGTAATGGACCCACCATTCATAGGGGAAGTCCTCAAGGTGGCCATTAGTACATGCGGCAATAAAACGGGAGGGAACAATATTTCTCTTAGGATGACCGTTAGCACAGCTGCGGTCTGTCACATCGCCAAAACCCCAGTAGGGCATCAGTCTTCCGCAATTGGGATCAGGGCAGAAATGATAATACGGAAAACGGAATGCCGGGATATCCGGGGTCATGTCGTCATCCTGGGAATTGGATACATAAGGTTCTTTGAAATGTGAAACTTTTAACAGTTTTTCGAGATTTGGTTCGTGCAGAACCGGACTGTTATCCTTCCAGTAATTGGCGCCTGCCATAATGACAGAATAATCCGGCATATCTACAATAGAACCATTACCGAATGTGGTAATTAACTGCGTTTTGCGCAATCTTCCCACTACTTTCTTGGGCTTGGCTTGATCTCTGTTTGAACCAAAGTGTAGTCTTGCCATAATTACAGTCCTCCCAGCAGATAAATACCAGACTGGCCATCCACATTCCGCATGCTGTTCATCGTACGGAAACGGTCATTTTCGGTATCACCTTTCAGCAACTTCTTCTCGTTTTTTCTGCTTTTATATACGAGGGAACCGGTTGCTGCAATATCCCACGCATCCTGGATATCTTTGAGTTCATCCATAACTGCAGACAATTCATCAGGATCAACTCTTCTTACATAGTCGATAATGATTTTCTCAACCTTTTGGATTTCGGGATTGTCAGAGCGATAATTGATTGCCTGACTGTTTCCTCTGAGGTTCTCGATTAGGTAACGGCACAAAGAAACATATAATGCATGCAGGCCACGATCTCTTGCACGATCAGAGAAGGGGGTAAGGCTTGTCGCTTCCACATAGCGGTACAACGCAGAATGATACTTCAGGAACTGCTCATAATGTGAGCGGTCACGGGAACGGGATGCGTTGTACACAGCAATAACCAATCCGGGATTATCGCGACCCACACGGCTGGTTGCCTGAATATATTCTGCATTAGTCTTGGGCTGACCGGCAACTACCATTGCACCCAAACGACCGACATCGACACCAACAGAAATCATGTTGGATGCCAGCAGGTAGTCAAATACATCCGCATGGCTATCCTTGGTATAGCTGCGTTTCAACTTAACCTGGATAATATCTGTAATTTCAGAATTACTCATGCGGCTTGTCAGTTCTTCCGTATATGTATAACCTTTTGAGGTATCAACACCGGGATAAACCGAAACAAATTTAGTTTTCGCAAGGTAATCAAGACGGCTCTGAACGTCGTCAAGGATCTGTGTGCTTGCACCGCCCAATTCCCGCAAGCTGTTAAAATAGCCAGTAATAGTCCAAAAATTATCCACAACTGCATCGGGGTATCCCAACGTAACCAAGTAGCGGGTAGCAAACAGCATAGCTGCATTCACTCTGATCAATGTCGTAGTTGCAGTCGTTCCTATACCCATCACTCCAAAATACTGACGTGCAGGTCTTGCTTCCGGTGTAGACTGTATAGCAAAAAACGAATCCCTGGCAGAAAGCCCCTGCGGCGGAAACTGCGTGTGACCACGTCCGTACAATGCCATGATTTGATTTGCTGCATTTCGGATGGTTGCGGTGGACGCAATTACTTTTGCGCAAACACCATCGCGCTCACAGAGTTTCGATATGGCAGCCTCATAGATACCGGTCATGGTGCCAAGGGGGCCGGAGATCAGATGAAGCTCGTCTTGAATGATAAGCTCCGGAGGTTTTTTGTTATTCGTAATGCCAAATAGTGCCGCTGGTTTATCGTTCAGCGGAATCTGGGCAAATTTATCGACGGTGGCAACAACAAAAGTAGGCAGATGCTGATAGATAGCATCATCAATAATGTGAATTGGGAGACCATTGGGGGCAGTATGGAAATTGCAATGCTGATTCGGACATTTGATTGTCATCCTGTTTTGGACAAGATCAACATCATAGTGCTGTGCATTTAACTTCGCGCCGCACCAGGGACAAACCTTGATTTGAACAGGATTGGATTTCTCGTCATCCCCGCCTTCTTTCTGCTTATTGATGCTGGTTCTGGCCTCTTTCAAATGGTTCGGTGTAAGATTACCGCCAACCCACAGACCGATGGAAATCTCATTTCCACCCAAATTATACTTTTTACGCAGCAACTCGCATGCAAATATCAGGATACTTGCACGTTCAAACTGCTGTAGGGTCAGAAGCCGAAGTGTATATCGCATAATTACAGTAACACCATCTGCATTGGCATCCCGGAGTCTGCGCAAGAAGATTACAAATGCAGTAATCCCCAAATACGCTTCTGTTTTACCACCGCCGGTGGGGAACCAAAGAAGATCCACCATCTGTCGATCCGGAACTTCCTGACCGGGATGTCCTTTCGGTTCAATAAAGGAGGTCAGTTCATGCAGGACGAAAGCTAACTGGAAAGGGTACCAGCAGACTTTTGCAGGATCAAAGGTTTTTCCGCTTTTCAGCAGCGTTTGTCTTCTCTGAAGCAACATTGCCTCATTTGCAAGCTGGAAAGCACGGAAAGCCTTTCCATCACCTTCTGCACTCTCCTTCAACAGCCTAATGGCATAGTCGATTCTGTTGCATGCATCGTGACATTTTTGAATGTTGCTACGGGCAATCTCCCGCAGGCTTTCCTTCACCTCGGATACGGCATTATTTTGATCTTTGATCCACTTCTGGTATTTCGCTGCAAAAGCATCCAACTCCAGAACGACATCGTCAACGGTTGCGGCAGACAAAAACTGCATAGATAATACGTTTCCGCTTACCACTTCAGCGGCCTTCATCTGGCGAAGATTGAATGTAGGAAAAAATGCAGACTCTACCCATTCCGGCTCGGCATTATCCATATCCCACATAACAGAGCATCCGTGTCCCTGCGCATAGCAATGGACATCAGAATACAGCATATCCAATTCCAGAAGTTCCGGATCGGTAGTCAAATATGTCTGCCGGTTTACACTGGTGAAAACAGCTGTTCCATCACTGCTGCTTACTCTGATGACGGGCTGAAAAGCACAACACCTGGAGGTGGAGGTCATATCATTTTCGGACTGGTTCTCGTTAACCAGTGCAATCGTAATTACACGCTCACCGGAATCCATAATAGAGTGTGTATAAACCTGCAGCTGGAGTCCGTTGGGTAAGTCTGCGTACTCCACCCGTTCGCCAGTAAATATGACTTTTTCGGCATAAGAATACTCGTTGCGTCGCCAAATTTCTTTGGGTTTCTTTTCCAGATGTTCCCATCTGGAGGTATCAATTCCACACTCCTTTGCATCATCAAAGGAAATCGGCTCATAGAAGGCATAGCTGCCAGAAATACAAATTGCACCGACACCTGCTTTCAGTGTAACCGTAATACCCATAGAAGAAGGATTATTCTGATTACTCAGAGAAATGGATGCATCATAGGTTTCAACCTCATTTTCCAACAAGGGATTCCGCGCCAGATCCAATGCCTCCACAGTATCCTTTTGCGGATACAGTTTGCCCATGATGTAATACTGAACCGGAACTTCAGCAAGGCATTCATCTTTTTTGACAGGCCCAATAAAATCCTGCTCCAGAATGCGGGATACAACCTCTCTGGCTTCATAGTATTTTGAATAGTCAGCCATAGCAAAACCTCCGGTTCTGTATAATTAGTATGTGTCTTTGTCAACTGCTGCAAACCCTGTGATGGTTATGCCAGACCAAATACTGACATCTCCAAAGGTCTTTGCACCTGCGGGAACAGGGACCATTCCAGACACACACGTTGTAATGTTGTGGACATACACATCACAAAATGCATGAGGATATACCTCATAATACACCGAGCAATTCATATTCTTTATATGCTGAATTGCTTTTTCCAGTTCATGTGCAAAAGACTTGCTGGTATAACCCAGAACAATTTTTTCGTTGTCCTCCAGCACAATGCGATATACAACATAGGGCTTTGTTCCTTCCGGACACTTGAGCAGTTTCAATCTCGTTCCAGAATGAACGCTTTCCCGGATGTATTGCTGATGCTCATTATCAGCAGCGAGAGATCGCAGATCCAAATCGGCATCACTGCCAACCTCGAAATGAGAAATATACCGTTTAAAGCCACCGGCTTTTGCGCACCGTTTGCTTTGATCGTCGTTTCTCGTAGTATAGATCTGTTTATCTTTTTTGGAAATCTCAGCTCTTTCTATCTTTTTCTTGGGCCGTGTCAGCGCAACGTAACATACCTTGTGTTCCAAAATGTCTTCTGTATCGGGATCTGCCATTGCCTCAATCACATCGTCAATAACAATTACAGAGTCAAACTCCTTGCCTTTTGCCCGGTGAATATTGCTGACCGTAATTGCGTGTTTGGCTCCCGTTCCGGATTCATACAGCATTGGCTCCTTGGCATTTCTCAAGAGGCCTTTCAGCAGATCTGCAACCTCATATCTCTTCCGCGCTTCACCACGCTGTGTTGAAACAAGAGCCGTCCACCGCATACGTGCCATTTCGTATCCAGCCTCCGGAAACAAAGCAAGATGGTTTGACACAAAGGCAGTTTCATCAACAGATTCGTTTTCGTAGTCACAGAATACACGGGCAATCCAGTCACCTAATGTTGGCGACCCCAAGCCACGGTGCAGGGCATGCGGAACATCTGCATTTTGGAGCCATGCAGAGATCTGCAATGCCTGTCCATTTGTACGGGTAAGAATACCCAAAGTCTCACCCTGACTAACATATCGCAGTGCATCGCTTCTTGAAAACCTGGTCAGTTTTACAGGCATCCGGGGGATGTGCGTCAACAAATCACTCGCTGCTGAAACCCGATCTTGGGTGGAACCAGTAAGTATTGCCTTCCGGTATGGAACTGTCAGCTGTCCAAATGCATCACCCTGACGATGATTCTCTGTGAGTGCGTAATAATTGGCACCGGGGAAACTCTTGAAAATGTCTTGATAGAATTGTTCAGAGGACATAATCACGGGATTACCTTCTGCCATATAGTCATACAATGCCTGACAAGAATCGCCCAAAATCGTGAACCCACAATCGTCTGGGAGTCCTTTCAGCATCGCCAAGACCAACTCTGCCCGGCTGCCAACAAGATCCTGAACCTCATCAACGATAATATGCTCATACTCAGCCAGTATATCTTTTTTCTTTTTGAAAATGGATGTTGCAACTTTTATGCGCTGATCATAGTCATATGCTTCCAGAAGGAAGTGCTTGGGAAGTAAATCCTGATGATTTTCCTGCACCCATGCCAGCATATATGTAGAGAAGGAGTCAAATGTACGAACATCTACATCCTGCCACTCATAACCGATGCGTCCCGTCTCGGCGGCATCAGAGAGCCTGTTTCGTACAACCTCCACGGCAGAGTGCGAGAAACACAGAACCAGGATATTCTCTGCCTTAGCCTGCTCCTCGTTGATCATATGGATGATTTTTTCAATCAAGGTCCATGTCTTGCCCGTACCGGGGCCGGCATTTACGATGCTGCGCTCCGCAGGTTCCGCTTCAATAATTTTGTTTTGTGTGGTTTCTGTAAAGGAACTGAAATCGATTTTCTTAACCTCTACCGGTTTAGGTACCGGCGGAGCGGGTGGCCTGACAACGAACGGATCATTCGGATCAGGCCTTTTCACGACAGGAATAGTAGTACCTGTTTCGCTGGTATTCTTCTTTTCAGGGGTGTTTCCAGCAAACAGTTTCGCTGCGGCTCTGGCATCTCCATCTTCTGAGGTGCGTTTCTTTCGTGCAGCTTCTTCAAACTCAAAGATAGCCGGTTGAGCCCTCTTGTTTTCTTCATGTATGTCCAATTCGGCAGGATCAAAATCAGGACGGCAACTATGGAAGTGGCTGCATTTCGTGTTAAGGCACCTGCAGATGACCTGCTCATGCCCCTGCTGGTCTCTAATTGTTCCCCAGGGATAGTCATTTTTTGCAGCGTATGCACAGTGAACCGATGCATAATCGTATTCTTGCTTCTGAATGCTCGTCAATGCGCATTGTTTTTTGAGAATCTCAAGTGAAAATGGATCATGTATTTTGGAGCGGAAAGTAGAGTCTTCATAAAAACTCTTTTCCACAGGATACAAATTGCTCCGGAATGCTACAGTACTGATATTACTCTCCATGCTGCACCTGCTTTCCAGGTAGCTTATAATAGCACTTCAACTGTGTGTATTCCCACAGCCGCCGAAACTCTGCAGGCTGCATATTACTTCCGACAACAACGGTGAACACCATATTCTGATCAACAGAAGCATTAAGTACAATCTGCTCCTGAAGAAAACGGTAAGCAGGGACAGACAGTGTCTTATATCTTTCCGGAGAGGCCTCGATATCAGGACTACCTCCAAAAACAAAGCGGGCCTCCTTGCTGGAATCCACAATACCGAAATGACATGTATGTTCCCATCCCTGAAGGGGAGTGTCCGGCTTCAGAATTTCGTAGTATGCATTATCACTCAGCACGATACCGACAGATTGATTGGCAAAATAGCCTCCGGGAGTCATTGCCAGCATAGCAGCACCCTGACCAACATTCCACATAGTTTCTTCCGGGAAGAACAGCTTGTCTCCGTACTTATCATCCATCTTCTCCAGCAGGGGACGCAGATTGCTGCTACCGCCCACCATGACGATCCGGTCAATATTGGCAAGTCCAACCCCCGACTGACGGATAGCTTCCTCCAGACAGTCCATCGCCATCGTGACCTCCGGGTCTACAATATCCGCAAACCAGTCATATTCCAATGTTTCACGGCAGGCACCATAAACTCCATAGTTATTGATGGAAATCGTGGCGGTATCATCATCGCCCAGCATGCGCTTTGCACGTTCAGCACGAACCCGCATCATATCCTGGGCACTGGACGGCATATCGGCAAACGCCATCTCGACACCTTTTTTACGGGCTATTTTTGCGTGAATTCGCTTGGCGATTTTATCATCAATATAGTCACCGGCAATATCCCTGCCGACTGTTGCTAATTCGGATACCTTACCATTGATATGCTGGAGAATAGACACATCCAGCGTGCCACCGCCCCAGTCAAAAATTGCAACGACAGAAGAACTTTTCAATTCATCATAATTTGCAATAAAGGCAGCTGTTGGTTCGCTGATAAAAGAACGGATATGGATGCCGGCCTTCTTTGCTGCTTCACGCAGTTTTGCACGCTTGGATGCACTGAATCCAACGGGAATCGCAACAGTTGCCTCTTCCATGTCAATTCCGGTACGATTATGCACATTGGCTTTCAGATACTTAAAAACCTCGCTGGCCACATCGACGGCAGTCCATTCACGGCCTGCGATTGTTTTTATCTGCTCAGAAGCCAGAATGGTCTTAACCGATGAAATATACTCACAGGATTCGCTCAGCTCCATCTTCTTATCCCATGCATCCCGGCCAGTGAATACAGCGCCTGTGGTTTTATCAATCGCAACAACGGACGGAATCGGACGTCCTTCTTCATCGCCGTATTTAACGGCTTCTGGCTTTTGATCCATCACCACATATCCAACAGTTGCGCTGTTGGTTGTGCCGAAGTCAATGCCAAAATAATATTTCAATCCTGTTGCCACATTTTTTCACCTCACTCAATTTTCATGCCGCCCTTTTCCAGTATATCGAAGATACTCTGAAGCTGGAGTCTCAGGTTCTCTCCCAAATCGCAGCTCATAGGCACATCCAATGCATCTACAAAATCCCGATATTCGACCCGGATCTTGGATGCAAGTCTCTGGAGCAACTCATCAGCCTGTTTACTTCTGTCCCGGCAGAGAACCTCTGCCATCTTAACTCTTTGTGCCATTTCCGCGTCTTTTTCGGCGATGACTGCATTTCTTTGCTCCACCGTCTGTTTCAACACAATGATATCGCCTTCAGCGGCAGACAGTTTTTTTCTTAACTCAGTAATAGTATCCTGTAGGTCTGCTATCTGCTGATTGGTTCCATGAAGTTTATTCTGCTCAGTTTCCAAAGCCTGGGTCAATGCATCAATTTTAACTCTCTGTTGCGTACTCTCGGCCTTCACAACAGCTATAGCTTTAGAAGCTTTCCCCAGCAACGCAGCAAGATATGCTATCATATCGGCAGGAGTATCTTCCTCAGGCTGTGCAACGGTCACTTTCGGTGCTGGAACTCTATCTTCCGGGGGATTGTCTGCAACAGATACAATCTTCGCTTTTTCCGCTGCATCTGTTGTTGATGCAGGGGTTACTGAATCAGTCTTCGTGTCTGCGATGACACTTTGGGAAAAATCATAATCAGCAAGCCACTTGCGAATCTTTGCAGTATTTTTTACAACAACGCCTTTTGCGGAACCAGCATTTTCAATGCCATCCATTATGGAAGAAACAAGCGCTACAAACTCGTTAATGAATACCGGTTTGGTTCCAATATCTGCAAGAGGACACAGTTCCGCATCCGGTCGAAGTTCCGCTAGAAAATACTTCTCCAATGTTTTCTCAGCCGTGCCGAGTCGTTTTTTATCTTTATTAACACATGCACTCGGCAACCGCTTAATTATGGGTGCCAGTATATTCCTGGGAGCATTGTTATTAAGCATCAATGCTAACAAATGCGCCATCAACCGGAAAGATACATTGCTGTCAATGCCGTAGTATTTTCCGCCGAACAGTGTTGCCAGAGTTGCATTCGGATCTTCCGTTTGAATCAAATAGGCATAGAAAGGCTCTGCACCGCAGAAAGCAAATCCTTCGTACAAATACTGTTCTGCGCGGCCAGTCAAACCTGTATCCGCAACAAGGCCAAGCCATGCGCTGCGAAAAGCTTCTTTTTCCTTAATTGTAGGCTCTTTCTTTTTCTTTTCTTTTTTTGCTTTCATCAACGCATCAAGCGTTTCAACGTATTTATCCATGATGATTCCTCCATCAATTGTCATTTTATTGCATTTTCTGTCCAATAAACCATCTATATTCAGACTTCCGAATTCTTTATATATTCCACAATATCCCCAAAATCCGTATCCAGCGTGCCGCAGATCTTTTCCAGCACGCCCATCGCCACGGGTTCATCTCTGCGAAGTTTGGTCATGGTATTGGGGGCCAACCCGGCGGCTTTTCGCAGGTCGGCTTTGCTCATCTTTTTATCAACCAACAACTTCCACAGTCTGTTATAGGAAATGGCCATATGGGAAACCTCCTGATGATATCACAGATATACAAAAGAATCATATCATCTTGTGTCAGATTTTTCAAGATGTTGTCGCAAGATTGTGCGATTGCACAACAAAATAGTTGAACTTATGCTTGCGGTAAGGTACAGAAATCGCAGCATTTCGCCTTTCAACTCTGTGCCAATCATGCACATATCCAAGTGTGATTTCACTACCTTTTGGCATATCCACTCCGGTAATTTGCTTGTACAGTCAGCCGTTTCCCGTTTTGGAGGTATCCCCCCCTTGCTAATTCTGCGAAAATTTGCGCGAAGCCCCATGCCGGTCTTCATACAAATAGAGCGTAGGGATTTTGATCCCCCCTTGGGGCCACCGCATAACAGCAATTATTTTGTATCGCTTTTTGCCCTTTCCCGGTAGTAATACTCCTTTGATTTGAGTTTATTCCTCACACTCTGACATTCCAGAGTGCCGCAATACTTCTGCCGGTTCCCTCGTTTGATGAACGCCTTACCGCAAGCCTGGCAGAACGCAATATTGGTTTTACCGCCGTAGTCATCCAGGGCGTTGGCATTTACCGCCATAAATCTGGCAAGGCCGAAATAGGCTGCGTCCACCACGGATTTGACGGAGGGTTGCAGCTGGATCTGCCCGGTGGCGAGGTCATATTCCAAGCCCATATTCAGCTTCGATATTTTCTCGACAAACCGCTGCAGCACCAAGGGGCGGTGGACGCTGTCCGTCCGATACCACTCGCGGAGCAGGTTCTGCTGTTCCGGTACACAGACACCATCGTAGATTCTCTGAGCATCGGCTGCTTTTCCCTCTATCAGACTGCGGATGGCGAAGGCTGTCATGGTGTCGGTATAGAGCTGCTCCAAATCCTGCACCATATCTTCCACAAAAACGCGATAGGATTCCAACATATTCACCATGCAGTCCCAAAAGCCATTCGGATCATCGTTGTTCATTTCCAGGTGCGCCACATCATCTCCGTAAAAATAGTAGGGATGAATATTCTCCAGACTCCACCGAATCAGAATCCGTGCACATTTTTCCAGAGGCTTGTTCCGAAGTTTCAGGTTCAGATTGCACAGCTCAATCAGCAGCTCCTGCCCGGAAGGGTAGCCGCTGTATACCGCAGGCGGATTTTCCGGATCATACTCCGCATATATCGTCAGCTTACCGCCCTCTGTTCCGATTCTGTATGAACGGAACCGGAGGGTGTGTTTTTTTATGTCCCCGATACCGCCGATCTCATAATCCGTCAATTCCTGTTTCAGATCCATATCACAACACTCCCATATTACCGAAACTCTTACCGTAAGAACATCGCACGCGGCCACTGTTCTTACCGATAGAGTGAAGAATTACGGCCCTATTATATGCGATAATACAGCCAAACACAAGAGAAAGGAGCGAAATACATGAAGACGAGTTCCAATAAGTCCGTATTCAACCTCAAAGAGGCTGCGGCCTACCTGGGGATCAGTATCCCCACCTTGGCGCGGCTGCTGGGGAGCGGAGTCATCCCATACCGCCGTGTGGGGCAGCGGTGGCTGATTGCCCGGGCCGCACTGGATGATTGGCTGAACAAGAAGAACTGAGAGAGGAGTGATCGCATGATCGAAACAAAGCCAATCGTCGTATATACGGCAGACTGCATCGGCAATGCAGCCAACTGCCGATATCCCAACGAAGTTAAAATCACGGATGAAGTCTCCGCAAAGCAGGCTTTTTCCACGGATATGGTCTGCGCACGGTACAAAAACCACTACCGCAGCACCGCGAATTTTGAGGCTGCCAATGCGCTGCCCGGGGACTGTGACAATGACCACTCAGAAGTAGCGGCAGAGTGGATCACCCCGGAGGACATTGCGGATCTCTTTGCCGATGTTCCCTATGTGCTGCACTACAGCCGCCACCACATGAAGATCAAAGGCGAAAAAAGTGCCCGGCCACGCTTTCATGTCGTTTTTCTCATCGCCCCCGAACGGGACACGGAGCGTTATGCGGCACTGAAGCAGCGTCTGCTGGCGGCATTTCCCTTTTTCGATGCCAACGCCATGGATGTCGCCCGGTTTCTGTTCGGCACGGAGGATCCGCAGGTTGTCTATCACCCCGGTACGACCCCTCTGAATGAATTTTTGGATGACATAGAGAACGAACAGGCTTTTGCTGGCATGGGACACACCATCACCGAGGGTAGCCGCAACAGCACCCTGTCCTGGATCGGGGCAAAGATCATAAAACGGTATGGGGATACGGTGAAATCAAAGGAATTGTTTTTGCAGGCCGCCGAGCAATGCATTCCGCCTCTGGAGGATCGGGAGCTGGAGAGCATCTGGGCAGGGAAACAGAGGCTCTATGCCAAAATGCGTAAGCAACCCGGGTACATTCCGCCGGACGCCTATAACGGCACCGGCTCCGTTGTCTGGGAAACGCCCCTTCCGTTTGATGAATACGACCTTCCCACATTTCCTGTGGATGCATTGCCGGAAACCGTTCGCCGTTATGTACTGGCGGTGGCGGAGTCCACGCAGACTTCCGTGGATATGGCGGCGGTGGAAGCGCTTGGTGTGGGAGCCCTGTGCAGCCAGGGAAAATACTTCATCCGGGGTAATGCGGACTGGGTGGAACCCCTCAATATCTACACGGTCGTCATCCTTCCCCCGGCAGAGCGGAAATCCTCGGTGCTGTCCATGATGATCCGCCCGGTGGAGGAATATGAAAAAGAGGAAAATTCCCGCCGCAATGCCGGAATCATCGAAAGTCAGATGGTTCTGAGCAGGCTGGAAAAGGAAAAACGCAGTTTGGTGGAGCGGGCATCCAAGGGCAAAGCCACCGAGGAAGAAGTCCGCGCCAAGGCAACGGAAATTGCCAAATACGAGCCGGTCAAGCCTCTGCGGTTATTCGTGGACGATGTGACATCAGAAAAGTTGACCTCCGTTCTGGCCGAGAACAAGGGCCGTGCGGCGGTGGTTTCCGCTGAGGGCGGTATCTTCGATATCATCAGCGGCCTGTACAGCCGCAATGTAAATATCGACGTATTCCTCAAAGGCCACAGCGGCGATACCATCCGGGTCGACAGAATCGGCAGAGCCAGCGAGAGCATCATCCACCCGGCATTGACCATGGTGCTGGCGGTACAGCCGGAAGTGCTGAACGGGCTGATGAGCAACAACACCTTCCGTGGTCGCGGTCTTACCGCCCGATTCCTGTACTCCATGCCGAAGTCTACCGTTGGCAGCCGTTCCTTTTCCACGAAGCCGATCCCGGAAGGAGTCAGAGCCAGGTATCAGGCTCTGATTGAAACCATCCTGTCCAGTGACAATGAGCAGGAGCCGATCAGTCTGGACGATAGTGCCCGGGAAGTGTTGGAAGACTTGTTCAACGAGATAGAAGACCGGTTGAAAGGAGACTTGGCGGAGATCTCCGACTGGGCAGGTAAGTTCGTGGGTGCGGTTCTGCGTATCAGCGGGATTCTGCACGTCATGAAATACCCCAAGGATTCCATGTTCGATGCCGTTGACCGGGAGACCATGGAGCATGCCGCAACCATCGGCAGGTACTTTCTGGCGCACGCCAAAGCAGCCTATTCTCTCATGGGGGCCGACACCGTAAACAAAGATGCCCGGCATCTGCTGTCCTTTATCAAGCGGGAACGGCTTGCGGAGTTCTCCCGCCGGGATGCCATGCGGCTTTGCCGCAGTTTCAAAACCGCAGATTCTCTGCAGCCCGTGCTGAACCGGCTATGCGAGTATGGCTACATTGCCGTCAAGCCCCAGGAACCGGCTTCGGGCATTGGCCGCCGTCCGTCGGAGGTCTATGTAACAAATCCTGCCGTACTGAATACGTGATCCGTCCGTTTTGTCCGTTGCACCCGAGGGGGAAGGGGCGGTCGCAATCTCTGTACCTTTTCTCTCCGGGCAACGGCCCGGGGTCTTACACACAAAAACGGCGAAATCAAAAGGGGAATTACCCCGGAATCAAACAAGGAGATTACAAAATGACCAAACATGAAATTGAGATTCTGAATGTCATGCGCAGCCGGGGCAAAACAGCCACGGACATTGCGCTTGCCCTTCAAATCTCCGTCAATACCGTTCGCTCTTACATCCGCCGCCACCCGCCGAAAGATGCGGTTCGGATCGGGTGCCGCCGGTGCGGGAACCCGATACTCCAAGTGAAGGGCAGAAAGGTCAAATACTTCTGTTCCGACCAATGCCGAAATGCATGGTGGAACGCCCATCCGGAACAGGTGCGGCGGAAAGCCTATTACCGTCTGACCTGTGAATACTGCGGAAAGGAGTTTGTCAGCTATGGAAACCGGAAACGCAAATACTGCTCCCGTCTCTGTTACGCCGACGCAAGAAGAACTCATTCGGTATCGGATCCTCTGCGCAATGCTGGATCACCTCGGCCGAACGGGGGAACTGGACGCCCAAACCCGTGAACAGGCAAACGCCGTTCTCGCCATGAAAGCCGGCCTGAAACGGGACAGCATTTTTCTTTAAATTCGTCGTGATATGGACTTGCTATATCCTCCGAAACGAGCAATATATGTAGCTGACGATACTTGATACAAAGGAGCAGACCATGCCGAGAACCGTAGAACAAATCCAATTTACACCCCGCATGCCGAAAGCCCTTCGGGTGGCGGCGTATGCCAGAGTTTCCTGTGGCAAGGATGCCATGCTTCACTCTTTGGCGGCACAGGTGGATCATTACAGCACCTACATCCGTCACCACCCGGGTTGGGAGTATGTGGGCGTTTATGCAGACGAAGCCAAGACCGGCACCAAGGACAGTCGGGAGAATTTCCAGAGGATGCTTGCCGACTGTCGTATGGGGAAGATCGATCACATCATTACCAAGTCCATATCCCGCTTTTCCAGGAACACCGTGACCCTTCTGGAAACGGTGCGGGAACTGAAGGATCTGGGCATCGGCGTTTATTTTGAAGAGCAGTCCATCAACACCGCCACCGCTGACGGAGAGCTGATGCTTTCCATTCTGGCAAGCTATGCCCAGGAGGAAAGTCTCTCCGCCAGCGAAAACCAGAAATGGCGGGTGAAGCGGAACTTCGAAGAAGGCATCCCCTGGCGATTCTTCATGCTGGGCTACCGCCGGGAGAACGGGAAACTGACCATCGTCCCGGAAGAAGCGGAGATTGTCAGAAGCATCTTCGATGACTACCTGGCCGGAAAAGGTGTCACCGCCATCACCAAACGGCTGAATGGAAGCGGATATGTCACCCAGAACGGCGGTGTGTTTCACAAGAGTGCCGTGGAGCGGATCCTCCGCAATTATGCCTACACCGGAAATCTCCTGCTGCAGACCAAGTTCCGGGAAAACCATCTGACCAAGGTCACCCGGAAGAATCAGGGCGAACTGCCCCGGTATCACGCGGCGAACACCCACGAATCCATCATTCCCCTGGAAACCTTCCAGGCCGTCCAGGAGGAGATCCGGCAGAGAAAAGAGAAGTATGCCCCCACCAAGCGGCAGCAAACATCCCCCTTCACGGGACTCATCACCTGCGCCATCTGCGGCAAGCACTACCGCCGCAAAACCACCGCCACGGGGCCGGTCTGGATCTGCTCCACCTACAATTCCTACGGTAAAGCCTACTGTCCGTCCAAGGCCATCCCGGAGGAAACACTGATACAGACCGCCGCCCAGGTCGGGCACACGGGCAAAATAACGGCTATTACGGCCCACAACGACAATCTCCTGGAGTTCACCCTCGAGGACGGAACCAACGCCGTAAGGCGGTGGCAGGACCGCTCCCGCACCGAGAGTTGGACACCGGAAATGCGCCGGGCTGCCGGAGAGAAAACACAGGAAAGGAAGCAACGCCATGCCGAAAGCTAAAAATGTCACCGTCATCCCCGCCACACTGAATATCCATACCAAAGCACCTGCCACGGAACGGGTACGCCGCCGGGTAGCGGCTTATGCCCGTGTCTCCACGGACAGCGAAGAACAGCTCACTTCCTATGAAGCCCAAGTAGACTATTACACCAAGTTCATCCGGGAAAATCCGGATTGGGACTTCGTGGGGGTCTACACCGATGAGGGCATCAGCGCCGTCAACACCAAACACCGTGACGGCTTTAACCGGATGATCCGGGATGCCCTTGCCGGAAAGATAGACCTGATCGTGACCAAATCCGTCAGCCGTTTCGCCAGAAACACCGTGGACAGTCTGACCACCATCCGCAAGCTGAAGGAGGCCGGCTGTGAGTGCTTCTTTCAGAAAGAGAATATCATGACCTTCGACTCCAAGGGGGAACTGCTCATCACCATCATGTCGAGTCTTGCCCAGGAGGAAAGCCGCAGCATCTCCGAAAATGTTACCTGGGGGCAGCGAAAGCGCTTCACCGACGGGAAGGTCAGCATCCCTTACGGCCAATTCCTGGGCTATCGCAAAGGTGTGGATGGTCTGCCGGAAATCGTTCCGGAGGAGGCGGAGATCGTCAGGCGTATCTACTGCGAATTTCTTCAGGGGAAATCCACCAACGCCATTGCCACCATGCTGACGGAGGAGGAAGTCCCCACTCCCGGCAAGAGGACCGTTTGGCAGAGAGCCACCGTGGAGAGTATCCTGCGGAACGAGAAATACAAAGGCTCCGCACTGCTTCAGAAATCCTTTACGGTAGATTTCCTCACCAAGAAAACCAAGGTCAACGAAGGTGAGGTTCCTCAGTATTATGTGGAGGACAGCCATCCTGCCATCATCGAGCCTTGGGAATGGGAACAGGTCCAGGCAGAGTTGGAGCGACGTAAAAACAGCCGCAATCGGTACCGTCAGACCAGCCCCTTCTCCGGGAAGATCCTCTGTGGCGACTGCGGCGGGATTTTCGGTGCCAAGACCTGGCACTCCACCGACCGTTACCGCCGGGTCGCCTGGCAGTGTAACGACAAATTTAAGGGGGAACACAAATGCGAAACGCCCCATTTGACCGAGGAACGGTTGAAAGAACTGTTCCTGTCGGCCCTTGGGGCGTATCTTTCCGACCGGGAGACCGTCATTGTCCGGCTGCGCGATACCCAGCGGGTGCTCACGGATACGGACTTCATCGACGAGGACATTCGGACTTTGGAAGAGAAATTGACTGCCGTTACCGAAATGCTGCGCCTCTGTATTGAAGAAAACGCAGCCAATAACGTAACCGAAGAAACCTACCGCGCCACTCACGCCGACTTGTGCCGCCGCTTCGAAGAAACCGAAGCCAGACTGACATCGCTGCAAAAGCAGCGGGATAGAATGAAAGCAGATGCCATCGCCATCGGCGGCATGATGTTTGAACTGGGCGAACTGGATACCCTGCCCGTTGACTTTGATGAAAAACTCTGGAACGGCACCATCGACCATGTCACCGTCCACGCTGACGAGCGTGTGGTGTTTATGTTTAAGGACGGGAAGGAAATCGTAACGAGGCTATGAAATATTGCAGAAACAGAACCGGTTCAACAAGGATAATCCTGCCGACTCGGTTCTGTCCTTTTTGTCCTTTCTGTCCCTTGGGTATCAATAAAAAACGTCCATATCCGGGGATACTCCCAGCCATGGACGGTTCTGCGTATATAGAAAATAATAATTTATCGTTTATATTCTTATAACGATTGTCATTTTACCAAGCCCTATCTTTTCAGACCATGGCCGCATCAAACCCGGGCATACAATGTGCTTATGGCCGGAAATGTTCGAAATATCCCCGGTTTCACACCTAAAACATTCCC
>ERZ808240.1745-NODE-1745-length-25901-cov-6.244757_pt1 | contig 25901 bp, 23 predicted proteins | sample MGYA00521084_ERZ808240 | MGnify/ENA primary metagenome ERZ808240 (study PRJEB31516, sample SAMN03275571) | gut metagenome | biome: mammalia-associated habitat; material: feces | host: Papio cynocephalus | place: Kenya | collected 2012-08-06 ... | reverse complement strand
ATAAGGCATAAACAAAATATGTAGGGGAAGACATTGTCTTCCCGGGGTAAAGGCAAAAAATTTTAAAATATGATTTTGCCCTCGTAAACCCGCAGATTTCATATTGCTGACGCATTGTTATTATTTATAAACACGTCAGTCTCATGCGGGAAGATGATATCTTCCCCTACATAAAGAATGTTTGCGCTTCAAAGCGATAAATTATTATTTATCATTAAAATTGCAACAACAAAACGGAGTCGGTTTTCTCGACTCCGTTTTGTTCATTGTATTCACCATTTATAAAAAAATAACCGCCCCATATTCCAAACCGGCAGTTATTTTTCAACTAAAAACTCAGGGATAAACCGTCTATCGGGTAACTCCCTGTATTTTTATTATAGACATTTATCCCCGATTTGTCAATAACTACAAACGCATATTACATAAATCGCAAAATATACGGAGCCGGCATTTACGTCGACTCCGTGTTTTATTTATTCAATTAATATCAAACCAACCGAACCGGATGATTTCGGATGCAGAAAGGATTTTATATCGGCGACGTTTGTACACAGGTTCTGCGAGACGATAAAAATTCTTTATGCGCCGAAAGGGACGGTTCCGCTCTTACACTTTACCTGCACAGCCGAGAACATCATTAATCTTATGCTCTACCATGTCCTTGATTGCGGTTCTGGCGGGAGCGAGATACTGACGGGGATCAAAATGATCGGGATGCTCTGCGAAGTGCTTACGGATGGAAGCGGTCATTGCAAGACGGAGGTCGGAGTCAATGTTGATCTTGCAGACAGCCATCTTAGCGGCCTTAGCAAGCTCGGACTCGGGAATGCCGATAGCGTTGGGCATGTTTCCGCCGTAGGTGTTGATTTCCTTAACAAACTCCTGAGGAACGGAAGAAGCGCCGTGGAGAACGATGGGGAATCCGGGAAGTCTCTTGCCGACTTCTTCAAGTATATCAAGACGAAGCTTGGGATCCTGACCGGGTTTGAATTTGTATGCACCGTGAGAGGTTCCGATAGCGATAGCGAGCGAGTCAACGCCTGTTCTCCCTACGAAATCCTGTACCTCTTCGGGTCTGGTGTAGCAGGCGTTTTCGTCGGAAACGTTAACGTCGTCCTCGATACCTGCAAGCTGACCGAGCTCGCCCTCAACGACAACGCCGTGAGCGTGAGCGTACTCAACAACCTTAGCGGTAAGAGCAACGTTTTCCTCATAAGGATGATGAGAACCGTCAATCATAACGGATGTAAAACCGCCGTCGATACAGCTCTTGCAGATGTCGAAATCCGCGCCGTGGTCAAGGTGAAGAGCGATGGGGAGACCGGTTTCGATAACGGCGGCTTCGACGAGCTTGGTAAGGTACGTATGGTTAGCGTACTTTCTCGCGCCTGCGGAAACCTGAAGGATAAGGGGAGCTTTGAGCTCTGCTGCGGCCTCGGTGATACCCTGGACGATCTCCATGTTATTAACATTGAAAGCGCCGATGGCATAACCGCCCTCGTATGCTTTTTTGAACATTTCCGTTGTTGTTACAAGCGGCATATTTAACACTCCTAAATATTAAAAATTTTCTACAATTAACATTATATACGCCCTAAATAAGTTTGTCAAGAAGCAGAGTTCTCCGCTCTTTCTTTCTTTTTCGCAAGATAGGGCTTTATATCGAATCTGTATATCGCGATTGCGACGGAAACAAGGCTCATCGAGTCGGCAAACAGTGCCTCCCACATATGGAACGTAACATTGTAAACGACCCACATTATCGCCGTCGGAACGTTTAAAAATCTGATTTTTCTCGGATTTTTCATCGAATACGCGGCGGTCGAAAAGAGTTTTCCGATAAGCGGAAATATCGATAGCCATCCGTCCCACGTGAGAATTGCCGAGACGGTAAATACAGCCATAAATATAAACATTGCAATATGCGTGCTTTTTCCCTTTTCGTCAAGCTTTAAATACGTAAAATTTCTGACGGAGCCGAGCACGTTAAGCACACACCCGGTATACGCGCCGACAAGCAGGTACTGTATGCCGAATATAAATTCCGACGTAAGTTTAATAAGCACGATATTTTTATGCTTATTGCTCTGAAAAGCGATAAACGTAAGAACAATTCCGATAAATCCGACTATTCGGACAAATATATCGGATTTTATAAATTCCATAAACGCCATTAAAGCTTTTTAAGCTCCTCGTCAAGTATTTCGCCGATGAGAACGGGGTTACCCCTGCCCTGCGTTTTCGCCATGACCTGACCCATTATCGCCTTCGCCGCGGCTGTCTTGCCCTTCTTATAATCCGCAGCGGACTTCGGGTTGGATTCGATTGCCGAAAGGACGGCTTTGAGAAGCGTATCTCTGTCGTTTATCTGATTAAGATTATTGTCCTTAACATATTTGACAGGGTCGGTATCGTTCTCCCAGAGAGCCTTGATAACTTTTTTGCCGACGGAGGAATTTATCTCCGACGTTCCGAGCATTTCGGCAATTGAAGCGAGGTGTTCGGGCGAAATCTTTATATTATAAGAATCCGTGTCAAGAAGTTTCATTACATCGGAAATAATGAGGTTTGCGAGGATCTTATGATAGCTTGTGCACTTTGAAGCCTTTTCGAAATAGTCGGCAACCTCCATTTCATTCGTTATAAGCTCTGCGTCATACGGCGTGAGAGAATATTTTTCGACATACAATTTCTTTCTTACGTCGGGAAGTTCGGGAATTGAATCGGTAAGCTTCTTTAATTTTTCGTCCGAAGTTATAATCGGCGCAAGGTCGGGATCGGGGAAGTAACGGTAGTCGTTCGCGTCCTCTTTTGTTCTCATTGTAAACGTTTTACCGCTTGCCTGGTCGTAACGGCGCGTCTCCTGAACGATAGTTCCGCCCGCCTCGATTTCGTCGACCTGGCGTTTGTATTCGTACTCAATAGCCTTCTGAATGAACGTAAACGAGTTTAAGTTCTTCATTTCCGTTCTCGTGCCGAATTTCTCCTCGCCTTTCTTTCTGACGGAGAGGTTAACGTCGCATCTGAGCGAGCCCTCCTGCATCTTACAGTCGGAAATGCCCGTATAGAGAATAATCGCGCGGAGCTTCTTCATATAAGCGACGGCTTCCTCAGCGCTTCTGATGTCCGGTTCGGAAACAATTTCGATAAGGGGAACACCGCAGCGGTTACAGTCGATAAGCGTACCCTTGCCGGGGATGTGGACGAGCTTGCCCGCGTCCTCTTCTATATGAATTCTCGTAATTCCTATCTTCTTAGCGCCGTCCTCGCTCTCGATTTCGAGCCAGCCGTGTTCGCACAACGGCAGGTCGTATTGCGAAATCTGATAAGCCTTGGGCAAATCGGGATAAAAATAATTCTTTCTGTCCTGTTTCGAATATTTTGCAATCGTGCAGTTTGTCGCAACACCCGCTTTTATAGCGTAGTCGACGACCTTGCCGTTAAGAACGGGAAGCGTGCCGGGCATACCCATGCAGACCGGACAGCACTGCGTATTCGGTTCGGCTCCGAACGAAGTGGGACAGCCGCAGAATATTTTGGTTTTGGTCTTTAACTCGCAGTGAACCTCGAGTCCTATGACCATTTCGTAACCTTTATAATAATTCATTTAAACTCTCTCCTTTCGTCCGTTATTTATTAAGATGATACGCGCCGGTCTCACGCTCGAACGCATAACCTAATCTGTACAGCGTTTTCTCGTCGAATGCCTTGCCCAGCAGCTGCATGCCTACGGGCATACCGTCCTTATCCTCGCCGCACGGCATACTCAGCGCGGGAATACCGGCTATGTTTACGGGAACGGTGTAGATATCGCCCATGTACATCTCGAGCGGATCGCTCGTTTTCTCATTTAATTTATAAGCGGCGGTCGGAGCGACGGGAGAAAGTATGCACGAATAATCCTTGAATATATTGTTAAAGTCGCGCATGATAAGCGTTCTGACCTGCAATGCCTTTTTATAATAAGCGTCGTAATAACCAGAGCTTAACGCGAAGCATCCGAGCATTATACGTCTCTTGACCTCGCTGCCGAAGCCCTCGCTTCTCGTATTCTTATAAAGCTCGGTGATATCCTCGTAATTTTTCGACCTGTAACCGTAACGTACGCCGTCGAATCTCGAAAGATTGGACGAAGCCTCGGCCGAGGAAATAACGTAGTACGCGGGAAGCGCGTATTTCATTGTCGGAATCGAAACTTCCTCGACAACGGCTCCCATTTTCTCATATAATTTAGCGGCGTTAAGAACCGCGGACTTTACATCCTCGCCGATACCCTCGCCGAAATACTCTTTGGGCAGAGCGATTTTCATACCCTTTACGTCCTTGCCGATATCCTCCGAAAGATTGCCGGGTTCTCTGTCAACGGACGTGGAATCGAGCTTATCATGTCCGGCTATTGCGTTAAGAACTATCGCGGAATCCTTAACAGTCTTCGTAAGAGGTCCTATCTGATCGAGCGACGAAGCGAACGCAACGAGTCCGTTTCTCGAAACGGAACCGTAAGTCGGCTTCATTCCGACAACTCCGCAGAACGCGGCGGGCTGACGTATGGAACCGCCGGTGTCAGAACCGAGCGCGAACACAGCCTCGTTCGAAGCGACCGCAGCCGCCGAACCGCCCGAGCTTCCGCCGGGTACGCGGGTTAAATCTCTCGGATTGTGAACTGTCTTGAACGCGGAATTCTCATTCGTCGAACCCATTGCGAATTCGTCCATGTTCGTTTTGCCGAGCATTACCGCACCCTCGCCGTTTAATTTATTATAAACGAACGCATTATAAGGCGGAACGAAATTTTCGAGCATTTTCGAAGCGCACGACGTAATCTCGCCCTTTGTGCATATATTATCTTTAAGTCCGTACGGAATTCCCGTAAGAGCGGACGACTCTCCGCGGACAATTTTCTCGTCGGCTTTCTTCGCGCCGTCAAAAGCCGCGTCCTCGCAGAAACGCAGGTACGCGCCTATTTTTTCGTCGGAGTTCTTGGCGTATTCAAGATATTCTTTCGTAAGTTCGTAAGAAGATATCTCTTTGTTTTTAAGCATTGAGCTTAACTGTTCAACCGTTAATTTACGTATATCCATCGTTCAGCCTCCTTACTCCACTACCTGAGGAACGAACACGCATCCGTCCTCTTTCGCGGGGGCATTTGCGAGAAGCTCGTCTCTGTCGGGTTTATTCGTGACCTCGTCGGGTCTGAAAACGTTGCTCATGGGAACAACGTGAGCGGTTATGTCAACGTCGGACGTGTCGATTCCCGCGAGCGTGTCGGCAAAATCGATAATCGAGCCGAGTTCTTTCTTCATGCTCTTTTTCTCGTCCTCGGAGAGGCTTAATCTTGCAAGATTTGCGACCGCGTCAACGTCTATTTCTACCGATTTCTTTTTCTTTTCTTCTTTTGCTTCGCTCTCGTGTTTTTCTAATGCGGAGCCTAAATTCAAAACTTCAAGCTGTGCGGGGTCTACGTAGTCGGGCGCGCCGGTGAGCGGACAGGACGCGTCTTTCGTCTTCGGGAACGCGATAACGTCTCTTAATGAATCAGCGCCGACCATAAGCATTACGAATCTGTCAAGACCGAATGCAAATCCCGCGTGCGGAGGCGTACCGTATTTGAACGCGTTGACCATGAAGCCGAAACGGTCTTCAATCTGCTCGTCGGTAAATCCGAGAGCCTCGAACATCTTGGTCTGAACGTCGGGTTTATGAATTCTGACGCTTCCGCTTCCCAGCTCGATACCGTTTAATACTACGTCGTACGCCTGCGCTCTGACTCTGCCGGGATCGGTCATTAAGTACTGAACGTCCTCCTCATACGGCATTGTAAACGGGTGATGAGTCGCCATGAATCTGTTTTCCTCGTCGCTCCACTCGAACTGCGGGAAGTCGGTGACTATCATAAATTTATAATCGTCTTTATTTCTTAAATGCTGAATGTCGGCAACGTCGAGTCTTAAATTGCCGAGAACGCGTCTTACCGCCGCGAGTTTGTCCGCGCAGAAGAGAATGAAGTCGCCTGGTTCAGCCTTAACAGCCTTTACGATAGCGTCGATATCCTCTTTTGCAAAGAATTTCGTAAGAAGCGAATAAATCTCGCCGTCGGGTCTTATCGCGATCCACGCCATGCCCTTTGCGCCGTAGGAGGTCGCTTTTTCGGTCAGATTCTCGATTACGGTACGCGTAAACTCCGCACCGCCTTTTACATTGATCGCTCTGACGACTCCGCCGGAATCTGCGGCTTTTCTGAATACGGAGAAACTGCACGTTTTGGCTATATCGGTAATATCAACTATCGGCAGACCGAATCTCAAATCGGGCTTGTCGCTTCCGTACACATCCATACATTCCGTCCACGTAAGGCGGGGAAACGTTTCGGTATACTCGACGCCCTTTATCTCTTTGAATATATGTTTGAATAATTTTTCAAGATGAATAAGAACATCCTCCTGGTCTACGAATGACATCTCCATGTCGACCTGCGTAAACTCGGGCTGTCTGTCGGCTCTCAAATCCTCGTCTCTGAAGCATCGGGCGACCTGATAGTATTTATCAATACCGCCGACCATGAGAATCTGCTTGAATATCTGAGGCGACTGCGGAAGCGCATAGAACATGCCGGGGTGAACACGGCTGGGGACTATGTAGTCTCTCGCGCCCTCGGGAGTCGACTTCATAAGCATGGGGGTTTCAACGCAGAGAAAGCCCTCTTTGTCGAGATAATCCTCCGTAACCTTTTGAATCTTATGTCTTATTTTTAAATTATTAATCATAACGGGACGGCGCAAATCGAGGAATCTGTATTTAAGTCTCAAATCCTCTCTTATCTGTGCGTCGTCGTCAAGCGAGAACGGGAGCGTTTCGCTCGTCGAAATAAGCTCGATTTTATCAGCCATAAGTTCGACGGTACCCGTTACTATCTTTTCATTTACAGTCTCCTCGTCGCGGAGTCTGACAACGCCCTCGCACAGCACGACGGACTGGTTACGCAGACTCTCGGCAACGCTGAACTCTTCGCTTGATAAATTCTGCGCGTTGCATACTACCTGCAAAACGCCCTCTCTGTCTCTTAAATCAAGGAAAATAACACCGCCCATATCGCGCTTTGTCAGCATCCAGCCTGTGACCGTGATTCGCTGACCGATATGGCTCTCGCGGACAAGTCCGCAGTATATCGTTCTTCTCAAAACAATTCCTCCTGTCTTAATATTCGGGGAAAATAAAAAGCCCCGTCCGATAATTCATAAGAATTATGGGACGAAGCATAATCTCCGCGGTACCACCCACCGTGACGCTTTCGCGCCCGCTCTGCCGTTACGGGATTCAGGTTAATAATATAATAATCCGATAACGTAAGGATTAACGCTCCTTACACGTCTGCGCCTACTTGAATTTAAAAAATAAACCGTTCGGACAGAGACTCGGGGATGTTCTTCACATATACCGGACTGCCGGCTTTCCAGCGCCGCCGGCTCTCTTTGAATCGTCTGTATACACTACTCTTCCCGTCGCAGTCTTTATAGGATGTATTCAATTTAATATCATTATATATATGTCGAAAAAAATTGTCAACCCGATTTTTTTAAATTTTTTTCAAAAAAGTCTTTACAAATCGATTTCTTTGTGATATGATAATAACGAAAACAATAATTATTATTATTTAGAGGTAACATAATGACTCAAAAGCCGAAAAAGCACAGCAAAAAACGCGACGCCATCCGCGAGGCGCTTATGAATACAAAGGAGCACCCCAGCGCGGAGATGCTTCACACTAAGTTAAAGCACGATATCCCGGATTTGAGTCTTGCGACGGTCTACCGCAATCTCAACGAGTTTATCTCCGACGGCGAGGCGATAAGCGTAGGGTTCGTAAATTCGCAGGAGCGTTTCGACGGCAACACGAAGCCTCATACGCATTTCGTATGCGAAAACTGCGCGAGGGTTCTCGACCTCGACTGTTTTAACGAGGATTCCGTCCTCTACAGCGAGGCGCAAAATGAATTCGGCGGTACGGTCAGATATCACTCTCTTGTTTTCTACGGGCTTTGCCCGGAGTGCGTAAATAATGCCGAAAGGCTTATTTAATATAAAAATAAAAATACAGAATCTAAATTTTCCATGGAGGTAATTATTATGAAAAAATGGGTATGTCCCGTATGCGGTTATGTTTATGAGGGAGACGAGCCTCCCAAGGAATGTCCCCAGTGTCATGCTCCCGGCAGCAAGTTCACCGAGCTTAAAGACGACAATAAAGTTTGGGCGGCAGAGCATGTAGTAGGCGTTGCAAACGGCACTGATGACAGAATCATTGAGGGACTTCGCGCTAACTTCAACGGCGAATGTTCCGAGGTCGGCATGTACCTTGCAATGGCGAGAGTCGCTCACAGAGAGGGTTACCCCGAGATCGGTCTCTACTGGGAAAAAGCCGCTTACGAAGAGGCGGAGCATGCTGCTAAGTTCGCCGAAATGCTCGGCGAGGTTATCACCGACTCGACAAAGAAGAATCTCGAAATGAGAGCAGAAGCGGAAAACGGCGCAACTCTCGGCAAATTCGAGCTTGCTAAGCTTGCTAAGGAGCTCGGACTCGACGCTATCCATGATACCGTTCACGAGATGGCAAGAGACGAGGCGAGACACGGAAAGGCTTTCGAGGGACTTTTGAAGAGATACTTCAATAAGTAAGGCTTAGAAAATATAAATATTGTTTTCTACGATAAAAAACGAGACGCTTCCCGAAAAAGGAAACGTCTCGTTTTTGTGTTGCTTTTTTCTGCATAATTTCAGCATTAAAAAAATAACCGCCACACCCTTACAAAGTTAGCGGTTATTTTTTTCGCTAATTGAACAGGGCTAACCGTTTATCGTCGGGTTTGCCTTATTTCACTTATATTATATCACAAAGTATATTTTTGTCAAGTGTCACGTTCCGTATTGTACCGGTCGGGGCATTTTTTATTACACCGATATCTATTATTTTATTTTAAAAATAAAAATAATTCTTAAATATTTTATTTTACAGTTGATTTTTAAATATATACATAATATAATATAAGAGAATAGATATGAAATATCTTAAAGAGGAGGAAAAGTACATGCCGGAGTTTACTTATGACATCGTAAAGTCTTTCGGAGTTATATCGGAGGGCGCAGGCGGCTGGGCTAAGGAGCTTAACCTTATCAGCTGGAACGGCAAGGAGCCGAAGTACGATATCCGCGACTGGGGTCCCGACCATGAGAAAATGGGCAAGGGTTTTACCCTCACCGCCGCTGACGTAAAAGCACTGAAAGAACTGCTTAACGATATCGACTGATATTGAACCGTACGTATTGATTAAAAAGAATGACAAAGAACGCAAACTGTAAATCGGTCTGCGTTCTTTTTTGTTCTTTACGAAACAGAAAAAGAGCGTCGAATCTCAAAGGATTGTATACAAAAGACGTGAACCGTGCATTTTGGGCTTATGAGGTTCATTTCTCTTTTGCTATACTTTTTAATATATCCGTCTGACTGCACCGAGCATATACAACAGCTACAATTATAACTCTATTCTTTAAATCATCAGCATAGAAGTAGATTAAATAATTCTTTACAACCATTTTGCGAATCCCGCGTTCATTTGGTTCATATTCGGACAACGGTATTCTCTTCGGAAAATTCTCAAGCGAAAATATTGCCTCCTTGAGCAATGAAATAGTTTTTTCAGCTATGATCGGAGAACATAATTCAAACGCAATATAATCACGTATTTGAATCAATTGCTTTTCCGCCTGAGCAGTAATAAAGATCTCATATCTTTTATTCATACTTACAATAAACCTTTTTCCAAAGAAATAAACACTTTGGAAGCGGGTTTATAATTTCCCGCTTCACCCTCTTTAATTCCGCATTCTATCATATCATCAAAGGCTTTTTTATCCATTTCATCTCTTGCTAAAGGAACCGACGGAACCGATATTGAAAACGGAATACTTTTTGTAAGAATTATCTGTCTGTAAAGCATATTAATAAGAACGGAGGTCGGGATTCCGAGTGTTTCCAATATACTTTCCGCCTGCATTTTCACTTCGGGTTCGACTCTTGCCAGCACATTTGCCGTTTTTGAAGCCATAATATCAATCCTTTCAAAGCGGTATTTATCCTGTTTTGCAACAATATTGTATCACATCGTATAACGTTTAGCAATACATTTTTTTGTTTTTTCATAAAAACAAAAGAACGCAGACTGTAAATCGGTCTGCGTTCTTTTTATTTATCATCATTTAATTTATAAAACGGTCATTCCGCCGAGCTTTTCGCAAATCTGCAAACATTTCCGAACGCCGGAATAAAATTATCTCCCGAACGCGGACTTTACAGCATTCTTAAAATCGATAATAAAATCACCGAGAACCGACAGAACGGTATCGCCCTCGAAACTTACGGTATAAAGCGTCGAATCGTTATCCGAAGTCAGGGGCTTAATACCCGTTTTCGTCATAATGTTAAACTCGGGGTATTTGAAATCCCAAACGGTCGGCTGGGTATCGGCATTTAAAATATCGAGACAAAGACCTGTCGAATACTCCATGTCGTTGCTGTGGAAGCTGTTCTTTACAAACCATGTGTAATCGACGAATTTACATGTCGACGCGTCTATCATATTATCGGGCGAAACGCAGTCGTGACCGTTGTCGATTTTCTGAACGTAATCATCGCCGAGAGTTCCCGTAACGTCGGCGCACGTCGCACCGAATGACGAAAAACGCGTATCTATAGCGCCGTCTGACATTGAATTTATATCCTCAATGCACGGAGTGTTTGGGTAGCCGTATTTTGATACAATACCGAATTTGATTCCTCTGTCGAGAATACCGCTTATAATATTCTCCATATCCGCCTGAACCTCATAATGGTACCAGTCGAGAGTCTTTATGTATTCGTCTGAAAAGCCGAAGCCGTTTATTACCGTATCCTTAGCCTGCTCGTAGTATTCGAGCGGAACAAGAGCCCATATACCGGGCATTGCCGCGAAGGATTTAACGAATACGTCCCTATAAAGAATGTCATTTATCTCCGCCGTCAGAGCGTCCGCAATGTTTACGGCCTTGCCGAGTGTACCCGTGACGTTTAAAAATCTCATAAGAGCCTTAGCTCCGACTCCTGCGAAAGAATCGCCGACCATTGCCTCAACGTATCTTACGATTGCGTCGGAATCAAACCCGAGCATATCAGCAAACGGCTGACCGCAGCACGAAACGCCGTTATATCCGCCCGCGAGCAGAGCAACGCCGTCGACGTACTGATAATCGTAAAGCTTAAGATACGACGTAACAACGCACGTACCCATGCTTAAGCCGATAAGGGAAACGGAATCGACATCGCCCTCTTTCATTACGTATTCTATAAATGAATGAAGCTCCCCGGCAATCGACTGAATCGAAAGTCTCCAGTCATATGAAAAGCGTATGTATTTTTCCTCGCCCGTTCCGTTTATTACGGCTTTTATACTGTCGGAATCGGGGTACTCGTAATCGAGTTTCGTTTTAACCTTCGGCAGTCCGTTTTCGTCGCATGAAATGGGGGCGAATATCGGATTCACCGCGTCGGCGATAATATCCGCAGTAGCCGAATAGTCGTTTTTCTTAATGTCGGAAACGAGCGTCGGCAGAACCTTGCCGACCGCGCTTATAATTGGTTTTGCCTGAGGAGGGAAAATCTTCTCGCCCGTTTCGGCGTTGATAAGGTCGGAGGAAGCTATACCGTCGACGAAAATCGCCGCCGATTTTTTACCCGTTTCGTCATATGCGAGTGAGAGCACGCTTAATGAGCATATCATAATCATTACGCTCATGACGAAGCACAGGGCTTTTTTTAACTTTTTCATAATAATATACCCCTTACAAAAAATATATTTATAAATTAATTATATTATTTATTTTATAAATATTCAAGAGGCAAATATCAAATTTTTTCTTGCAATACAAGCCGTCAGCGTTTATAATATATTCTGTATACGGAGGTATAAATTATGGAAAAGAAAAAATACTACATTACCACCGCGATAGCTTACACTTCGAGAAAACCGCATATAGGAAATTCTTATGAAATAGTGCTTACCGACGCCATAGCGAGATTTAAAAGACTCCAGGGTTATGACGTATTCTTCCTCACCGGAACGGACGAGCACGGTCAGAAGATTGAAGAGTACGCTAAGACGGCGGGCGTTACGCCCAAGGAGTACGTCGACAGGGTTTCCGGAGAAATCAGAGAAATCTGCGACATGCTCAACACGACTTACGATAAATTTATCAGAACGACCGACGGCTACCACGAGAAATGCGTTCAGAAAATATTTAAAAAGCTCTATGACCAGGGCGATATTTACAAAGGCTCTTACGAGGGTCACTACTGCGTTCCGTGCGAGAGCTTCTTTACCGACTCCCAGCTCGTAGACGGCAAATGTCCCGACTGCGGCCGCGAGGTCACGAATGCAAAGGAGGAGGCATACTTTCTCAAACTTTCAAAGTATCAGAAGAGACTCGAGGAGCATATCGAGAAAAATCCCGACTTCATCTACCCCGAGAGCAGAAAGAAAGAGATGCTCAATAACTTCATCAAGCCCGGACTCCAGGACCTGTGCGTATCGCGTACGTCGTTTAAATGGGGAATACCCGTTACGTTTGACGAAAAGCACGTTATATACGTATGGATAGACGCGCTTTCGAACTACATCACCGCCCTCGGCTACGACCCCGACGGCAGCAGCGAAATGTATAAAAAATACTGGCCCGCCGACGTTCACATTATCGGTAAGGATATTATCCGATTCCACACCATCTACTGGCCTATCATGCTCATGGCTTTAGGCGAGCCTCTGCCCAAGCAGGTTTACGGTCATCCGTGGCTTCTCTTCGGCGAGGATAAAATGTCCAAGTCGAAGGGCAACGTAATTTACGCCGAGGATCTCGTAAAGCGTTTCGGCGTCGACGCGGTAAGATACTATCTTCTCTCCGAAATGCCCCACGCACAGGACGGCTCCATATCTTACGACACAATGATAGAGCGTTTCAATTCCGATCTTGCCAACACGCTCGGCAACCTCGTAAACCGCACTGTCGCCATGGTCAACAAATATTTTGACGGCGTTCTGCCCTGCAATACGGCTTCGGAGCCTATTGACGACGAACTTAAATCCCTCGCTTCAAACGCATATAAACCGTTCGAACAGGCAATGGATACGTTCCATATCGCCGACGCTCTAGACACGGTGATGAGTATTGCAAAGAGATGCAATAAATATATCGACGAGACAATGCCCTGGGCGCTTGCCAAGGACGAGGAGAAAAAGGACAGACTTTCGACCGTTCTCTATAATCTTGTCGAATCCATAAGAATTCTCGCCGTTCTCATCTCACCCTTTATGCCCGAGACGGCAAAGGCGATATTCTCGCAGCTTAACACGGATATAACCGACTACGAGAGCGTTAAGACGTTCGGCGCTGTCAAAGAGGGAGCAAAGGTCGGCACTGCAACTCCCCTGTTCGCACGAATCGACGCGCAGAAGATGATCGAGGAGATCAAAGCCGAAACAGAGGCTAAGATAAAAGCCGAGCAGGCTAACAACAACAAAGTTAAAGAGGCAATCGAGGGCATAGCACAGATAGGCATAGACGACTTTGCGAAGGTCGAACTCCGCGTCGCCGAAATCAAGGACTGCGAGCATGTAAAACGCGCTAAGAAACTTTTAAAGCTCACGCTCGACGACGGCACGGGAACTCCGAGAACCGTAGCTTCCGGCATTGCAAAATGGTACGAGCCCGAACAGCTTATCGGTCATAAGGTTATCGTTGTCGCGAACTTAAAGCCCGCAACGCTCTGCGGAGTCGAATCTGCCGGAATGATTCTCGCGGGTGACTGTTCGGAGGACGACGTTAAGGTTGTATTCGTCGACTCAATGCCCGTCGGAACCAAGATAAGATAAATGAATAATATATTTGACTCTCACGCGCACTATAACGATTCGGCGTTCGATTCGGACAGAGACGAGGTTTTAAATTCATTGAACGAAAAAGGAGTTTCGAACGTTATAAACTGCGCGACGGATTATAATTCGAGCCTGATATCCCTTTCATACGCCGAAAAATATCCGTTCATATACGCCTCGTGCGGACTTCACCCCGAGGACATTAAGGATAATTACAAGGACGAACTCGAAAAAATTTATCCTCTTTTAAGTGAGAAAAAGTGCGTCGCCGTCGGCGAAATCGGACTTGATTATCACTATGACGGGATTCCGAGGGACGTTCAGATTGACGTATTTACCCGCCAGCTTATAAAGGCGAACGAAATGAATCTCCCCGTTATCGTCCATGACCGCGAGGCTCACGCCGACACGCTCGAATTGTTAAAAAAATACAAGCCGAAGGGCGTGCTTCACTGCTTCTCGGGTTCGGTCGAGACAGCGCGGGATGTATTAAACCTCGGAATGTATTTGGGCTTCGGCGGAGTCGTTACGTTTAAAAATGCGGTAAAAAGCGTCGAGACGGCAAAATATGTTCCGCTTGACAGGCTCCTGCTCGAAACTGACTGCCCGTACATGGCGCCCGTCCCGTACAGAGGCAAGCGAAACGACTCGTCGTTAATTAAATTCGCCGCAGAAAAAATCGCGGAAATACGCGGTATCGCTCCTCAGACGGTTATCGACGAAGCAAATAAAAACACGAAAAGACTTTTTAACATTAAATAAGGAGTGCGAAAAATGAAGCATTACGAATCTATCATCATAGGTCATATTACGCTCGACCACAACGTCGACCACCTCGGAAACGCTGTCGACGTAATCGGCGGAGCGGTCAATTTCTCGTCCGCGTCGGCATACGCCCTCGGTCACAAGGTTGCCGCCGTTACCCGTCTTAACGAAAAGGATTTTGACAGACTCAACGAGTTCGTAATCCCGAAAGAGGACATCTACTGCATTAAAAGCCCCTCTTCATCGAACATGTACAACAGATATTTCACCCCCGACAAGGAGCGCAGAGAGTGCCGCTGCACGAGCGTAGGCACTCCGTTCACAATCGACGACATTCCGTCGGATATCGAAGGCGATATAATTCACTTTGCCGGTCTCGTTTACGGCGACTACACTACCGAAATGATGATAGAGGCTTCGAAAAAAGCTCCCATCGCGGTTGACGTTCAGACATGTTTAAGACACGTAAGAGACGACGGCTCCATGTATTTCGAGGACTGGGCCGATAAGAAAAAGGTTCTGCCCTACGTTCGTTTTCTTAAAACAGACGCGGCGGAGGCTGAAATTCTCACGGGTCTTACCGACAGAAAAGAGGCGGCAAAACTTCTTCACGAGTGGGGCGCACAGGAAATTCTCATAACCCACAACACGGAAGTTCTCGCGTACGACGGCGGTGAGTTCTACACCTGCCCCATCAGAGCGAGAAACCTCTCGGGACGTACCGGCAGAGGCGACACGACGTTTGCGGCATACTATACCGAGAGACTGACGTCGGACATAAAGACTGCGCTTCTCTACGCGACCGCGACGGTTTCTGCTAAAATGGAAGCCCCCGGAGTTTATAAGGGAACCAGAAAAGATATCGAAGCATATATCGATGAGTTCTATAAGGACTGCAAATAAAAAGGTTTAAATAAAATATAGCATCAGAGCGGTAAATTCGTTTACCGCTCTGAATTATTATAATTAAAACAGAAAAAATGCCGATTTCGGAATATTTCTCATGATTTTCAGAAGTTTATTCCGATTTCGGCATTCTTATATTTACAATAATGAACAAACCGTACCCGGCGGCCGAATTTAGGCTACGAATACGGTTTATAATTTCGTTAAAATTGAATTTATCGCAAAACTTCAATCATTCTGTCCGGGAAGTTTCCGATAAGCGAATCAACACCCATGTCCGAAAGACGTTTGATATCCTCATACTCGTTGACGGTCCATGTGTTGACCTCTCTGCCCGCGTTCTTCATCTCGGCATAATGCTCCGGGGTAAGGTTTCTGAAAATCGGGTGAACGCACTGAACGCCGTGGCTCTTTGTGTACTCGCCCATGCCGATAATCCAGCTCTCGATAAGGAAGCCCAGTTTAATCGACGGATCGTACTCCTGACAGCGCATAATCGTGAAATGGTTGAACGACGAGAGGATAATTCTGTCCGAAAGACCGAATTCGTGAATCATGTCGATAACGGCTTTTTCGATTCCGGGGTACTCGAATATACCCGTTTTAAGCTCGATATTCGTAATAAATCCCGGAACATCCTTTATGAATTCGAAATACTCCCGAAGCGTGGGAATACGCTGAAACTCGTATTTGCCCTCGAAATTGCCGTAAAAATCGAACTTGCAAAGCTCATCGTAAGTCATGCCGCGGATAAGTCCCGTACCGCTGCTCGTTCTGTCGATTGACTCGTCATGGCAGATAACGAGAACGCCGTCTTTCGTAAAATGAACGTCGTTTTCGATACCGTCCGAGCCGATTTCGACCGCTTTTTTAAACGCCAGCATAGTATTTTCGGGGTATTTTCCGCTGAATCCTCTGTGTGCAAATATCTTTGACATTAGAATAACCTCTTTTATTTTTATGGTACTTTAAATATAAATCATACCGACTCGGAAGTCAAGGGGGCAATGATTCGACATCCGATAATATTTTATTTTTTCCTCTTCTTTTTGATAATACAGAACCGGACAACTTTTTATTCGTTTATTCAACCTCATCCAAACTGTTTTGAATATCAAATATGATTTTCTCTCCGGTACTCAGTACCACCTAAAACTTTACAAGCATTGCTTTGTCTGAGAGCGTTTAACTGCGTCTTCAAACTTGACAGGCGCCGGTATTTCAAGTGAAAAACCGTTCTCAGAGGCGTGAAACGGTGCGTTTTGGGCTTATAGGGTCCGACTCTCTTTTGCTATGGCACATAGCGGATATTTTACTCGTGTTTTTTTAATCATTAATTACATATTTTAATGTGTTTTTCAGCCCATTAATTTCACATTGCGTCTTTTTCATAAAAAAAACAACTGCGGTTTTACGATGCATTGCACCGTCAACCGCAGTTTAATTATTATCGCTCTGTCACAGAGTTTTATGCATATTTTGCTTCTTCTCTTGCGCGCGCCGAAAGATATTCCCTCTCGCCGACTTCATGTTCGCCGGGAAGTATAAGCGGGAATGAGCGTTCGGTATATTTTTCGCCGGTCGAATCGACATAATAATACAAGACAATCACTCCTTTTTTGCAAGAAAAACTATATACTGCTGAGCCGAATTAAAAATACATCCGTCGCAGTAAATCTTTACCGTATACGTACCTTTTTCATCCTTTATATTCTTAACGACAACGCTGTTTGAAACATTGTACGGCGTGTTATTCCCGTCGGCTGCCTTTTTTCTGTATCTGCTGTCGGAGGTTTTTCCGTTATAGAAAACACTGTAAACGTCGTCCTTGCTGAGATTGCCTATACCCCAGCGCAGCATTACGGAAACGAGATTGCACTCGAACGGAACCTGATTAAACGTAAAATACGTACCCCCGCTCCCGTTCGTATAGCTGTAGAATGCAGAAAAAATTCCGCCTACCTTCTGAGCCATTTCGTCAATCGTCATCTGCGCCGAGGTTCCCGTTTTTGCTCTGACGGCTGAGGCGAGGGATGTCAACGATGTTTTTATACTCATCACCATTTACCTCCCAGAACCGCGTCGTCGACATATGATTTTATATATGCCTTATCCTCCGCCGTCCAGTAATCCGTCCCGCGCACCGGCGTTTTTCCGTCGTAAACGTTAAATACGCTCGACGTATTTTTTCCGTTTACCGTTACGGCGTGACCTCCGCTTATCCCGCTGACGGATATCGAAGGAAACGCACTTTCCGTCTCTCTCAGCGCGTCGTAAACCGCCTTTGCGCTCGGGTACTGGGTGTCAGTGGATTCGGACGATAATGATGTCGTTTTATTTTCGGAATCCTCTTTTTTATCCATTACGGCAAGATACCGTCCGAACGCCGTCGTCTCGTCCGCACTCTCTATGCCTACGTCGAGATTATCGGAAACGAGGAGCGAAAATTTCGGCAGATAAATATCCTCGCCGTCCCCGGTAATACGAAGCTGGCACTCAACTATTCCGGGCGATGAAATCGTCTGATTTGTTATAATATACGATATTTTATCCCCGTCGTGCGTACAGTCGTTGAATAACAAAGTGCCGTCCGGCTTTTTTGCAAGAATGCGCGCATGCATGTCCCCGCTCAGCTTTATACCCATACCGCGCGAGCGCAGATAAATATCGATTCTGTCGCCGACGCTGAGTTTCTGAACGCTGACGGGCGAGGTCAGAATATTATTCGAAACATCAAGCGTTATTGTTTTAATAAGCATCATATCACTTTCCTTTCACCGCGTATGATACAATGCGGAAACTGTTTTTTACATCCCCCCTCAGTCCCGCTAAAAAACGAATGAACGAAGCCGTTTATACAGCTTCGCTCATTCGCGTCAAAAAAACAATCGGTATAGATATAATACAAAAAAGAAAACTTAGATTAAATTCCCCATACAAGCCATACAAACGCATAGCCCACGAGCACCGCCGAAAGAGTAAAGGGCACGCCGATTTTCAGGAAATCCTTTGTTTTTACGGTCTCGCCGTTCTTTCTTAAAATTCCGATAGCGGCAATATTCGCGCTCGCGCCTATCGGGGTAAGGTTTCCGCCGAGCGTTGCTCCTGTAAGCAGTCCGAAATAGAAAACATACGCCGGCAGTCCCATAAGAGCCGCAATGCTCTGTACAACGGGAAGCATTGTCGCAACATACGGGATGTTGTCGATGAACGCAGACAGAATAACGGAAGCGAATACGATAATTGTATAGAGAATGAACGGATTGTCACCCGAAATCTTAAAGAACAGCTGTGCGATAGCGTCGATAACGCCCGCCGACTTAATGCCCTCGATAACGATAAACAGACCGAAAAGGAGGAGTACGGTATCCTTGTCAAACTCGCCGAGAACGAGCTTGACAACCTCGCCGTTTTTGCGCTGAATGCTCGCTCTGATAATTCCGATAAGACAAAGCGCAACGCAGATTAAACCGCTTCTGAGTTCATAGAGAGTGAGAAGCGCGCCCGACTCGGGTTTTGGCAGGAACGAGGCGATTATAAGGAATACGACCGTCGCAATCATGAGAATCGACGGGAAATAATCCTCGACCGTCGTCTCAACTTTTGAATCGATAGGCTGAGTATTTTTTCTGAAAATAAACAACAGTACGAGAAGCGAAGCAAGTGCGCCGAGCTCTACTCCGAAGAATATGCCGGGTTTGCCGTTCATCCAGAAGAATTCCATGAAGTTCATGTCGGCAAATCCGCCGAGAAGAATGCTCGTCGTGTCACCTACGAGCGTAGCCGCGCCCTGGAGGTTCGACGATACTGCGATGGAAATAAGTACGGGAACGGGCGAAATTTTGAGTTTTTTCGAAATAGCGAGTCCGACGGGCGCAACCATGAGAACCGTTGCAACGTTATCTACAAACGCGCTTATAACGCCGGCGAACAGCGACAGAACAGCAATCGCCCACTTAACGTTAGAAACCTTATGTAACAGAATTTCGGACAGTCTCTGAGGCATTTTGCTCTCGATAAACAGCGAGACGGTAGCCATTGTTCCGCTTATCATCATGAGAACGTTATAGTCGACAGCCTTCAGCGCGGAGAGAATATCCATCTCAAAAAGTCCGCAGTAACCGAGAATTATAAACAGCGCCGCCGAGCCGAGAGCGATGTACGGACGCCATTTCTGAAACGCAAGCATCAGAACGTATGTGACGATGAAAATAATCAGAGCAGGTATCAATTTGTTTCCTCCAAACAGTTAACAGCCGAAAAAAGACAATAAAATAAAGGACTTCCCGAAAAAGAAAGTCCTTTACGAGTCAATAAAGCAAAAAACTTAAAAACAACCCGAATGAATAACGCCGAAAAGCGCTATGACAGACTCCACCTCTCATATCGGTATTAACTTTTACAAAAATTTAACGGCAAAAAGCCGACAACGTATTGATTTTATCATAAAAACGATGCAATGTCAACAAAAAAAACAATAATTTATCATTTCAAACACAAACATTCTTTTGTAGTACTCTGTAACGCCTAAAAGTTTACATCTGATTACAAGTATGACTGTGTTTAACAAGGATTGAAAACGCAGGCAGGCTGGCGCCTGTCAAGTTTGAAGACGCAGTTAAACGCTGTCATACGCCGTAATGCTTGTAAAGTTTTAGGTGGTACAGAGTAGTAGGGGAAGACATTGTCTTCCCGCGTGAGACTTGCGGTTTTATTAATAATAAATTTGCGTCAGCAATATGAAATTTCCGGGTTTCCGTCAGCGAAATCATATTTAAAATTTTTCTGCCTTTACCCCGGGAAGACAATGTCTTCCCCTACATATTTTGTTTATACCTTATATTTATTGTTTCACCGGCACGTCGTGTTTATATGACAATTTAAGCAGTATCGGCGTTATCAGCGCGCAGCATATAACCGTGAGAACAATCGCCGGCAGAAGTTTTTGGTCTATATATCCCGAGTCGATTCCCTTCTGCGCAACCATGAGCGCGACCTCGCCCCTTGCGACCATGCCGAAACCGACGGTGACGGAATCCCTGTTTGACATTCTGCATATCTTGGCTCCGATACCGCAGCCGATAATTTTCGTAACTACCGCAAGAACTATGAGCACAAGCGTAAACAGAAGAATCTCGCGCGAAAAGCCCTTTACATCCGTTTTAAGTCCGATATTTGCAAAGAAAATGGGACTGAATATAAGATATGAGGCGACGGTGACCTTTTTGGCGACGTATTTTCTCATACCCGTGAGGTTACAGAGAATAACGCCCGCAAAGTATGCGCCCGTGATATCCGCAACGCCGAAGAATTTTTCAGCGCAGTATGCCATTATGAAGCAGAACGCCATAGCCCATACCGAAACTCGTCTTGTCTCCTCATGTTCTTTCCAAATGCGTTTGAACACTTGATAAATAACAAGTCCGACAACTAATGCAAATACGAAGAACAGAAGTATTTTAACGACAACGATTCCCGGTTTAACGCTCGAATCGCCCATACCTGTTATAATGCTCAATACGACAATGCCGATTATATCGTCGATTATCGCCGCAGACAACAGAGTTGAACCCGCCTTCGTTTTCAATTTGCCCATCTCATTAAGCGTTTCGACCGTTATGCTGACGCTCGTTGCGGCAAAAACAACGCCGATAAACGCGGCCTTCATGAGTGAATTAAATTCGACCTTATCCTCGAAAAACAGGAAATACGCGCCTCCGCAGCCGAGTATGGGCACGGCAACGCCGAGCGTTGCGATAAGGCACGCGGCGGGACCCGTCTTTTTAAGTTCGGAGATGTCCGTATCAAGACCCGCAATAAACATAAGCATAATAACGCCTATCTCGCTTGTTTTAATAAGGAAATCCGTCTCCTCCAAGATGCCGAATCCGCACGGACCGAGAATAACGCCCGCGATAAGCGCGCCGACAACCTGCGGAAGGTGAACCTTCGCGGTAATCAGTCCGAAAAGCTTTGTGCATAAAAGAATTAATGCAAGTGCAAGTAAATATTCGTACATATAAAAACCCCCAAAAACAATAATTTATCGCGGTACCACGCGATGAATTATTGCAGTGAAAAGTGAAGGGTGAAAAGTGAAGAGGTTCGGTGTAATTCCTGACGGATTTGTCATTATAAAAGGCGTATGCCGTACCGCGTCAGCGTTTGTCGTACATTTGATAACATCAAAGCAGGTACAATCAACGTTTTCGAAGAAAACAAAACCGATTCTTTTCTCTCTTCTCCATTCTCTTTTATCTGAATAATTCGCCTCGGCGGATTATTCACTTAATATATCGTCTTTCGCGTTTTCTTTCTTTCTGATAATGCAAACGGGAGTCTGCTGCGAGCCCTGACCGAGCGGGTTATCGCGGAAAATCTCCTTGCACATATCGATACTGATATCCTTATCGCTTCTGCCGAGAATTTCTCTGCCGATATCGTTTGCGTCCATAACAACGACCTTACATCCGGTATGTTCCTCGAGCTTTTTAGCCGCCTCGTCGGGCTTATAGGGCGCGAGTTTTGCATAATGGTTGTACGGAGGAAGCGTGCAGTCGCACGGACCGTCTATGGCTCTCGCCTTTTCTCCGACTATTTTATAGAAAACGCCTCTGATACCGAACGGCTTTGTAACAGCCGAGCATGCCGCCGCAAAAAGGATTTTCGGCGCACCGACGTCTCTTAACGCAAGCTCCATCGTCCACGGGCTTCCGAGACCGATGCCATAGGGCGATTTGTAAACAAATTTGCAAAGAATTTTAGCAAGGCGCGAGGGCTTGATATCGTCGATATCAAAGGCTCGTCCCTGACTTATCGCAACTATTTTTTCGCTTATAAATATCATATCGCCGTCTTTAAGGTACGGCTTTACGCATTCGTCCATTATCTCGTTCAAATCGTCGCCCCTGCAGACGACTTTCGTCTTAACGGGAAATCTCAAAAAATCGCCGTAGGGCGTGTTTATTTCGAGTTTTTTATTCGGGTTTGCTTTTAAAGCTGACATATCCATAGCGTTGACATTCCTTTCACCGCAGTATTTTTCACATTCAGTTTATTTTAGTACAATATTTTTATTAAGTCAATAAGATTCGGCGCATTATCGGATAATTCGACGAACAAATATTATTGAAAATACGATTAATATATGTTAAACTTGACAGGTATTCTTATTTTAATATTCGGGAGACATAATTAATGAAAAAGCTCAACGAAATAGAGCGTATACCGACCCCTCAGCTGATTCTGTGGCGCGTTATTCGGGTTATTACGCTCATTTACGGCATTTACGGCTTGTTCACGAATTCGGTAACAATGCTTCTGATGTCAATATTCACGATAGCGTTTACGCATCTGTGGGATTTTTTTCAGCTTTTCGGCGGAAAAAGTTTCATAACCAGAGTTCCGTACAGTTCGCAGACGGCATTTAACATATTCATCTTTTACGGGTGCGTTATAGGTTATACGCTCAACTCGAAAACGAATTTTCCGTACAGCGATATTATAACTCACACGCTCTCGGGCGTTATCGCAGCGTGGTTTGCATATGATTTGGCTGTCGCAATGCAGGGCAAAAAACGTCATTTAAGCCCCGCGCTCGCCTCGCTGTTCAGCCTGACTTTTTCCATGTTTCTCGCCGTCGCGTGGGAACTTTACGAATTTACGATGGACAGAGTGTACGGCTATATGCTCCAAACGTCCGACATTATCAGCGAAATAGGAATCGTCGATACGATGGAGGATTTCATATGCTGTGCTATAGGCTCGGTGCTCGGCATGTTCTTTATCGCGTTTTACAGAAACGGAATAATCGGTCCGAACAGAAAAGAACGCAGAGCAAAGGTAAAAGCGCAGAGCAAACTCGACAGACAGGAAGAACTCGAATACTTAGGAATAGAAGAAAAACAATAATTTATCGCGTTACACGCGATAAATTATTGCAGTGAAAAGTGAAGGGTGAAAAGTGAAGAGGTTCGGTGCAAATCCTGACGGATTTGCCATTATAAAAAATGTATGCCGTACCGCGTCAGCGTTTGCCGTACATTTGATAACATCAAAACAGGTACAATCAACGTTTTCGAAGAAAACGAAACCGATTCTTTTCTCTCTTCTCTCTTATCCTTTCACTCAATAATTTACCTTAAGTAAATTATTGTTGTCCGCGTCAGGGCTTTTGTCCCGGCGCGGACTTTTATTTTACTTCATTTTTCATTCTCAGAGCAATATAAAGGAGGAAAAATTCAATTTATCTGAGCGTACCGTTTACAACCACCGTTGTAACGCCGGGCGTCGATGTAACCTCGCCGGTCGTTGTGTTCTGTGTAAACGCTGCGGCGGGAACCGTGAGCGAATACGCGCTTGACGCGGCGGGAAGGGTCAGAAGTCCCGAGGCATAAGTATAATCCGCAGAAGGTACCGCCGTGCCGTCGACCGTTATCGAACTGATTACGGGCGCGGGATTGAACGTATCGGAGAGAACCACGTTTGACGCGGGTGTATTTCCGTAGTTATAAAGAGTAAATGTGTAGGTTACTGCGCCGCCGTCGGTGAGAGTTTCGGGAGTTATAGCCTTAAACATTGTAACTCTCGCAAAGTCGTCCGCCGTAACAGCCGCGCTTGCGCTTGCGCTCTGTCCGAGTTCTGCCGCCGCCGCAGTAACGGTATTGGTTATCGTCGAGCCGGAAGCGCCCGAAGCGTATGAATTGGGAACTGCATTATAAACGATAAGCGCGTTTGCACCCGAGGCAAGCGACGGAATTGTGAATGTAACCGCTGACGATGTTACCGTCGGGGTAATATCGGACGAGTAAACGCCGTTTATATAGAGTTTTGCGGGTCCCGTATAAGTAAGCGGAGTAGCCGTCGCGCCCGCGAGCGCGTAGGTACCGAGGTTATCGGTAACCGTAACATTATTGAGCGCCGCCGCGCCGTTATTCACAAGACTTATCGTATACGCGATATTCGACCCGGGAATATAGTCCGAACCGACCGCGGTTTTTGCTAAAGCCAAAGTGTCCTCTATTACAGCTGTCGCAACGTTTGAAATCGCAGAACCGCTCTGCGCGCCGTAGACATATGTAAGAGAAGCCTGGTTTGTTATGGGTGTAGCCATATATCAACCTCTCGTTTCTTTAATTATTCAAGGGAATACCCCTCGGTATATAATATGAGAAATCCGAGAGTTGGTGCGGACAAATATTTTACCCGCGCCGGCTGTCTTATTAATACAATATACTAGTACTCTGTAACGCCTAAAAGTTTACATCTGATTACAAGTATGACTGTGTTTAACAAGGATTGAAAACGCAGGCAGGCTGGCGCCTGTCAAGTTTGAAGACGCAGTTAAACGCTGTCATACGCCGTAATGCTTGTAAAGTTTTAGGTGGTACAGAGTACTGGGTTTTATTTTATATACAACGGTAAATTCCTGTATGACGGCGCCCGTTTCGCTGTTTTTGCATTCATAGTTAACAATGTATTTACCGCGCCTGTTCGGTACGAATTTTATAATAAAACTTTCGTATGAATACGGATTATTTTCGGGTACGCCCTTTGATTCGACAGTAATTTCCGCCCTATCTTTACTGCATGAAGCCGTCCACGCACACCCGCTTTTGACCGGTGCCGTCAGAGCGTCTATATAAAAAGTGTCGCCTTTTCGTCCCTTAATTATAATTGTTCCGGGCTTTTGTATCCGGCACGCCGTTTTGAGTATTTCGCTCACGTCGTCCTCGTCAACACTGCCGTCCGAATTGCAGTCGTAATATGTGCTGGGCGGAAAGCTCCCGCCCTGTTTTTCATATTTTCTGAGCAGTTTTAAGCATTTTCTTGCGTCAAAAACGGTTAAGAATCCGTCAGAATCGTTGTCGCCCGGACGTGAAAAAGATTCATATCCCGGAATGTACTTCGGGAAAATAATATCCCAGATACTTTCTTTGAGAACACCGCCGGACGGATGACTTTCATACTCCGAAGGCTGTTCGGTCACGGCAAACGAATTAAGGGATAAAATCATAATCAGAACAACAATAATAAGAAATAAATTGCCGAAGTCTTTTTTCATAGTAACTCCTCCGTTTTTGTCCCGATTCTATTTTACATTATGAAAAGGAAAAAATATATAATTGTAACGGCAATGTAACTATTTTCGTTTAAATAAACATACAGACGAACGATTAATTGCACATTTTACATAAAAATAAGGCAACATGCCGAAAATTTCAACACATTGCCTAAGTTTTTTATTCAACGCACGTTATTTCGAACAGAGCG
>ERZ808240.1744-NODE-1744-length-25909-cov-3.783283_pt1 | contig 25909 bp, 23 predicted proteins | sample MGYA00521084_ERZ808240 | MGnify/ENA primary metagenome ERZ808240 (study PRJEB31516, sample SAMN03275571) | gut metagenome | biome: mammalia-associated habitat; material: feces | host: Papio cynocephalus | place: Kenya | collected 2012-08-06 ... | reverse complement strand
TGTAGATGGAATTTATCAGAATATCATTTTTTCTGAAGAAATTGAGAAGAATATTTTTAGAAAAGAACTATATAAAAAACCGGGAGACCGTGTAGAGTGTTTTGATAATGCAGCAAAAGCATTGGGCATTATATTTTTAAAATTTTCAAGTGCCAATGAAATGTATTACAAAATGAATCATATGGATGATTATATTAAAATTATATTAAAAGGTAAATTGTCATGAAAGAAATAGGCGGTTACATAGAACTTGACACTTTTCATGGTAAGATGTTGCACGAAAAAGCTAAACATCTTAACTGTGGACGTACTGCGTTGATGTATCTGATTGAATCAAGAAACATCAGAAAATTATGGTTACCATATTTTTTGTGTAATTCAGTTTCAGATGTCTGCAAAAAATGTGGCATTGAAATTAAGTACTATCATGTAGGTTATGATTTCAGAATTGAAGATATTAAAATGTATGATGATGAGTGGCTTTATATTGTAAATTACTATGGTCAGTTGTCAGATGAATATATACTCAGCCTGAAAGAAAAGTATAATAATGTCATTCTTGATAATGCACAGGCATATTTTGCTTTGCCATTGAAGAATATTGATACAATTTATACATGCAGAAAATTTTTCGGAGTTCCTGATGGTGCTGTATTGTATACTGATTCTGATATTAAAAGAACAGTTCCTGTTGATGAGTCATTTGAAAGAATACATTATATTCTCGGACGTTATGAAAGAACAGCAGGTGAATTTTACAAAGAATCATCAGATAATAATGCATTCTTTAAAAATGAACCCATTAAACAGATGTCAAAACTGACAGAGAATATTCTTCATGGAGTAGATTATGACTATATCAAAAAGTGCAGGACTGAAAACTTTGCTTACCTTAACAAGCAGTTTTCAAATATAAACATGCTTAATGTTGAAAATATCAATGGAGCATTTATGTACCCTCTCATGGTTAAAAATGCTGAATATATAAGAAAGCGGCTAGTTGAGAAAAAGATATTTATACCTGTTCTTTGGCCCAATGTTTTAAAAGAAATGACGGAGAATTCAATTGAATATCACTTAGCTAATGATATTTTGCCATTGCCTTGCGATCAAAGGTATGATTTAAAAATTTTAAAGTATGTTGTGCAAGAGGTGAATACATATGTTTAAATTAAGAGAGCTTGAGAAAAAAGATCTTGAAGCTATTAATATCTGGAGAAATGATAAAACATTAATCTCATGTTTAGGAGCGCCTTTTAGATATATTAATTTTGATGTCGACGAAAAATGGTTTGACAACTATATGGCTAATCGCTCAAGCGTTGTACGTTGTTCGATAGTATCAGATGATGATGACAAAATTTTAGGTCTGATTACAATTGCCTCAATTGACTATTTAAATCAATCTGCAGTACTTCATATAATGATAGGTGACAAAGAAAACCATGGAAAAGGAATAGGAACTTTTGCAGTAACAGAAATGTTGAAACACGCATTCTATAACTTAAATCTACATAGAGTAGAACTAACTGTTCTTTCATCAAATATTGCAGCACAAAAACTGTACGAAAAGTGTGGATTTATACGAGAAGGAACAAAAAGACAAGCTGTTTTTAAGAATGGAAAGTTTGTAGATATGTACTATTACGCTATACTCAAGGAAGATTTTCAGGAGGGGGAATGTTATGAATAATATCTTAGTTACCCGTTCCTCAATGCCAGACTACGAGGAATACTGTGAAGAAATAAAAGAACTTTGGGACAGCCACTGGCTGACGAATATGGGTGTAAAACATAAAAAATTTCAGGCAGAACTTGAAAAAATGTTGAATGTACCGCATGTTACACTTTATACAAACGGGCATCTTGCACTTGAAAATGTTATTTCTGCAATGAATTTTCCGAAAAATTCAGAAGTTATAACAACGCCGTTTACATTTGCATCAACAACTCATGCAATTGTAAGAAACGGTCTTGAACCTGTATTCTGCGATATTAATTCTGATGATTATACAATTGATGTTACAAAAATCGAAAATTTGATTACGGATAAAACAGTTGCAATTGTTCCTGTTCATGTATACGGAAATATGTGCAACATAGAAGAAATTGAAAGAATCGCAAAAAAATATGATTTGAAAGTTATATATGATTCTGCACACGCATTCGGAGTAGAGTACAAGGGAAAGTCAAGTGCTTCATTTGGTGATGCGTCAATGTTCAGTTTTCATGCAACAAAGGTTTTCAATACAATTGAAGGCGGTGCAGTCTGCTATCATGACGACAGCCTGACACAGAAACTCAATGACCTGAAAAATTTTGGTATACATGGTCCTGAAGAAGTTGCATACATAGGTGGCAATGCCAAAATGAATGAATTTCAGGCTGCAATGGGCATATGCAATCTGAGACACCTTGAAACTGAAATTGCAAAGCGTAAAACTGTTGTCGAGAGATACCGCAGTAATCTTGAAAATATTGATGGGGTAAAAATATGCGGTATACAGCCTGATGTAAAGTCAAACTATGCATATTTTCCTGTTGTATTTGATGAAAAGATATTCGGTTCAAGTCGAAATGAAGTAATGGAAAAACTTGCTGAAAACGGAATTGGTGCAAGAAAATATTTTTATCCGCTGACAAGTGCTTCACCTGCATTCAATGAAAAATATAATTCATCAGAAACACCTGTTGCACTTCATCTTAGTAAAAGAGTTCTTACTCTTCCGCTTTATGCTGATTTAGCACTTGATGATGTGGACAGAATTTGTGATATTATCAAATCTTGTAAAATATAGGGAGTCAATATGAAAGGAATAATATTAGCCGGAGGTTCCGGCACAAGACTTTATCCATTAACAAAAGTCTGTTCAAAACAGCTTTTGCCAATATATGATAAGCCAATGATATTCTATTCAATGTCAACACTTATGCTTGCAGGAATCAGGGATATACTTATCATCTCCACTCCTGCGGATACACCACGATTTAAGGAACTTCTTGGTGACGGAAGTAATTTTGGTATAAATCTTTCTTATGCAGTACAGGAAAGTCCTGACGGTCTTGCACAGGCATTTATCATAGGAAAAAAGTTTATAGGCAATGAGCCATGTGCCATGATACTTGGTGATAATATTTTCTATGGTGGCTGGTTCAGAAAAAATCTTATTGAGGCAAAGAAAAATGCTGAAAATGGTAATGCTACGATATTCGGCTATTATGTAAAAGACCCTGAGAGATTTGGAATTGTTGAATTTGATGAAAACAGAAATGTTCTTTCACTTGAAGAAAAACCAAAGAATCCTAAATCAAATTACTGTATAACAGGTTTGTATTTTTATCCTTCCGGAGTTGCAGAAAAAGCTGAAAAAGTTAAACCTTCTGCAAGAGGAGAACTTGAGATAACTGACCTTAATAAGCTCTATCTTAATGATGATTCACTTAAAGTCCAGATTCTCGGCAGAGGATTTGCATGGATGGATACGGGGACAATGGAAAGCCTTATGGAAGCATCAATATTTATTCAGACGGTTCAGAACAGACAGGGTGTTGTTATTTCCGCACCTGAAGAAATTGCATACCATGAAAAATGGATAAGCAAGGAAAAACTTCTTGAATCAGCAAGTGCATATGGAAAATCACCTTATGGTGAACATTTAAAGAGAGTAGCAGAGGACAAGCTTGTTTTCTGATTATGGAGGATAAAAAATGAAAGTATTAGTTACAGGCGGTGCAGGATTCATAGGCGGTAATTTTATTTACCATATGCTGAATGAACATTCTGATTATGAGATACTCTGCGTTGATTGTCTTACATATGCAGGAAATCTTTCTACATTAAAAAAAGCACTTGAAAATCCTGAATTTAAATTTTTTAAAACAAATATCTGTGACAGAAATGGTATATACAAAATATTTGAAGAAGAAAAGCCTGATATTGTCGTGAATTTTGCTGCTGAATCTCATGTTGACCGTTCTATTGAAAATCCTGAGATATTTCTTCAGACAAATATTCTCGGAACACAGGTTCTTATGGACGCTTGCAGAAAATATGGAATACAGCGTTATCATCAGGTTTCAACTGATGAAGTATACGGGGATTTGCCTCTTGACAGACCTGACCTTTTCTTTACAGAGGAAACTCCTATTCATACATCAAGCCCGTATAGTTCATCAAAAGCAGGTGCAGATTTACTTGTAATGGCATATTACAGAACGTATGGACTTCCTGTAACAATTTCTCGTTGTTCCAATAACTATGGACCATATCATTTCCCTGAAAAGTTAATCCCATTAATGATTGCAAATGCACTTGCAGATAAGTCACTTCCTGTATATGGAGAAGGCTTAAATGTTCGTGACTGGCTTTATGTTGAAGACCATTGCCATGCTATTGACCTTATCATTCATAAAGGCAGAGTCGGCGAAGTTTACAACGTAGGCGGACATAATGAAATGAAAAATATTGATATAGTTAAGCTCATTTGTAAGGAACTCGGAAAACCTGAAAGCCTTATAACTCATGTAGAGGACAGAAAGGGACATGATATGCGTTATGCAATTGACCCTTCAAAAATTTATAATGAACTTGGCTGGCTTCCTGAAACAAAATTTGCAGACGGAATAAAGAAAACAATTCAGTGGTATCTTGATAATAAAGAATGGTGGCAGACCATTATTTCAGGAGAATATCAGAATTATTATGAAAAGATGTACGGAAATCGTTCAGAGATATAGAAATGGGCGACATTTTTAAATTTTAATTTATTATTATCTTGACTCTGTGAATAAAAAGGTATATAATAAGATATATTGATAACAGGCTGAAATAAACTATAACTAAAAGCTCAGTAAAACCTGAGCTTTTTAAAAAGGAGAAAATTATGTGCGGAATCGTAGGATTTACAGGAAATAATGAAGCAGCTCCGATACTTCTTGACGGACTTTCAAAACTTGAATACAGAGGCTATGACTCAGCAGGAATTGCAGTCAGGGACGGAATTTCAGAACCTAAAATAGTAAAGGCAAAGGGAAAACTCAAAGTTCTGAAAGAAATGACAAATGACGGCAAGGCAATCAAAGGTACTTGCGGTATAGGTCATACAAGATGGGCAACACATGGTGAACCTTCAACTCTTAATGCTCACCCGCATTGCAGTGATGATGAAAATGTTATTGCTGTACATAACGGAATTATTGAAAATTATCAGGAACTTCGTGAAAAGCTTATCAAAAACGGATATACTTTCAAATCCCAGACAGATACTGAAGTTGCTGTAAAGCTTATTGATTATTACTATAAAAAATATCTCGGAACACCTGTTGATGCACTCAATCATGCTCTTGTCAGAATACGCGGTTCATATGCACTTGCTGTAATGTTTAAGGATTATCCTGATGAAATATATGCTGCAAGAAAAGACAGTCCTATGATAATCGGCATAACCGGAGGGGAAAGCTATCTTTCATCAGATGTCCCTTCAATTTTAAAATATACAAGAAGTGTATATTATATAGGAAATATGGAACTTGCAAGACTTACAAAGGGTAATGTGACTTTCTATAATCTTGACGGCGATGAAATTCAGAAGGAACTTAAAACAATTGAATGGGATTCAGAAATTGCCGAAAAAAACGGATATGAACATTTTATGCTGAAAGAAATTCATGAACAGCCGAGAGTTGTAAAGGATACAATAAATTCTGTTCTGAAAGACGGAGAAATAAACTTTGAGAACATTGGCCTTACTGATGAAGAAATGAAAAATATTCAGCAGATATATATAATTGCCTGCGGTTCAGCTTATCATGTCGGAATGGCTGCACAGTATGTTATTGAAAAGCTGACTTCCATTTCTGTTCGTGTTGAACTTGCATCTGAATTCAGATACAGAGAAATGAAACTTGTTAAGAACAGCCTTGCAATAATAATAAGTCAGTCCGGTGAAACAGCAGACAGCCTTGCTGCACTCCGTTTGTGCAAGGAAAAAGGTGTGAAAACTCTCGGCATTGTAAATGTAGTGGGTTCACCTATTGCAAGAGAGGCTGATAATGTATTTTATACACTTGCCGGTCCTGAAATTTCTGTCGCAACAACAAAGGCATACAGCTGTCAGCTTGTTGCAACATATCTTCTTGCAATGCAGTTTGCAAAGGCAAGAAAAGAAATAACAGATGAAAGATTCAGCCAGCTTGTTGCCGAAATAAATTCAATTCCGGAAAAAATAGAAAGAGTTCTTGAAGATAAGGAACGTTTGCAGTGGTTTGCATCAAAGGTAGTAAACATAAAAGATGCATTCTTTATCGGCCGTGGTATAGACTATGCAATAGGTATGGAAGGAAGCCTTAAACTAAAAGAAGTCAGCTATATCCATTCTGAAGCATATGCGGCAGGTGAACTTAAACATGGCCCGATAAGCCTTATAGAAGACGGAACAGTGGTATTCTGTGTTGTTACACAGTCTGCTCTTTATGAAAAAACTACAAGCAATATGGTTGAAGTCAAGAGCCGTGGTGCAAAACTTTTCGGACTTACCACATATGGAAATTATGCTATGGAGGATATTGCTCATTTTACTGTTTATATCCCTAAGATAGATAATCTTTTTGCCGGAAGTCTTTCAGTTATTCCGTTACAGCTTTTATCCTACTATGTATCAGTGGGAAAGGGTTTTGATGTTGATAAGCCGAGAAATCTTGCAAAGAGCGTTACTGTTGAATAAAAAATTATTTATATATGCAAGAAATCCCCTTTCTTTTATTCAGAGAGGGGATTTTGTAATTTATTTAATATATCGGCACTGAAAAATCTGTGTTTTATTATAAATACCATGTCAAAAATTAATCACATAACATAAAAAAATTATAGAAAACAATAAATAATTCAAATCAGTTTTCAAAAACTTGACACATGTGTCAATATGTAGTATAATAAATTGTTGCATATGGAAATTTCATAAAATCTATATTTGTCTGATTATAATAGCTTGTATAATGTATCACAGTTATAAAATATTTGAAAATGGAATACCATTTTTTACAACTGCTGACATTTATATATTTTGTCTGGTTTAAATAAAATTTATTGTAATAAAAAGGGTGGAGAATTTTGAGAGAATTATTAAAGAAATTCAGATTTAGAAAGGCTGTTCTTGCACTTGCAGATATATTTATTCTTGTAATTTCTGCATTGATAGCCAATTTTTTACTGGAACTTTTTAACTGCGGTGCTGTACCTCTGAAGTTTCTGGTTGCAACTATTTTAAGCAGAGTAATATGCTGTCATTTATGTCTGTCAGTTTTTAATGCTTATAATCACCTCTGGAGATATTTTAATGCAAAGGATTATATTTCATGTGTTATCGGAGTATCTGCCGGAATGTTAATCGCAGGTATAATGAATCTTATTACTCAGTTCGGATTTGAACCTTTATATACAACACTTCACTGGATTATTGCAATTATTGGCATATGCCTTTTCAGATACGCTTTTAAACAAACTTTTATTGAGCTTACAAAAGTCGGACAGCATGAAGGTATACATAAAAGAACTATGGTAATCGGCGGAGGTCAGGCATGTAAGATGCTCCTTAAAGAACTTGAATCAGCAAATGACAGTCCGGCTGTTAAAGATGTTCCGTTTGAACCTGTCTGTATAATTGATGACAACCGTCTTAAAATCGGTTCTAAGGTTCAGGGTATCGAAATTGTTGGAAGTAGCAACGAAATTCCGAAATTCGTTGAAAGTCTGAATATCGAACAGATTATATTTGCTATTCCTTCCGCTATTGAAGAAGAAAGAAAACGTGTTCTTGATATTTGTGCTGAAACGAAACTCCCTATAAAAATAATACCGTTTTTAAGTGAGCTTATGTTTGATGACCAGAAAAAAACACTCCTCAGTCAGATAAGAAATATAAAAACAGAAGAACTTCTCGGACGTGACCCTATAAAATTTGATAATCAGAATATCCGTTCATTTATAAATAATAAAATATGTATGGTAACAGGCGGAGGAGGTTCTATCGGTTCTGAACTTGTCCGTCAGATAGCAAAGTATGACCCTGCACAGATAATAATTGTAGATATATATGAAAATAATGCCTATGATATTCAGCAGGAACTTACTATGCAGTATAAGGATTCGCTTAATCTTGTCACTCTTATTGCATCAGTCCGTGACTATGACCGAATGAATCAGATTTTTGAAAAATATAAGCCTGATATAGTATTCCACGCTGCTGCTCATAAGCATGTTCCTCTTATGGAGGTTTCTCCTATGGAGGCTATAAAAAATAATGTTATGGGAACTTTTAATGTTGCAACTCTTGCACAGTTCCACAATGTAAAGAAATTTGTTATGATTTCTACTGATAAGGCAGTAAATCCTACAAATGTTATGGGAGCTTCAAAAAGATGCTGTGAGATGATAGTACAATATCTTTCACAGCAACATGAGGGAATTACTGAATTTGTTACAACCAGATTCGGAAACGTTCTCGGCTCGAATGGTTCAGTTATTCCGCTGTTCAAGCGTCAGATAGAAAACGGTCTGCCTGTAACAGTTACTCACCCCGATATAATACGATATTTTATGACAATTCCTGAGGCTGTAAGTCTTGTTATGGAGGCTGCTGCAATTGCTCATGGAAGTGAAATATTCGTTCTTGATATGGGACAGCCGGTAAAAATTGTTACACTCGCTGAAAATCTTATACGCATGTATGGAAAAGAACCATATAAAGATGTTCCGATAAAATTTGTAGGACTTCGCCCCGGTGAAAAAATCAAGGAAGAACTGCTTATGAATGAAGAAGGTCTTCAGAAAACTGAAAACAAGCTCATTTTCATTGGAAAACAGACACCTATTGATGACAGTATATTTCCTTCTGAACTTTATAAGCTTTGTGATGCTGCAAAACAGAATAATGAAGAACTTGCTGTTAAGGCTCTTAAAAAAATTGTTCCTACATTTATTACTCCTGAGGAGTTCAATAAAAATGCTATTACTGCAACAGCATAAATTTATATAACGGAGGTAATCACTTTGAATAACATTTCTGACAATATAAAAAATATTGTGAACAAGATTAAAAATGACAAAAACTTTGAAAAGGAATTTAAAAACAATCCTGTAAAGGCTGTTGAGGGAATACTCGGTGTTGACCTTCCTGATGACAAGATTATGCAGATTGTTGATGCAATCAAGGCTAAAATTTCTGCTGATGATGTCAAGGACAAAATCGGCGATATATTCGGAAAATTTAAAAAATAACAAAAAAGAATGAACGGATAAATCAATATCCGCTCATTCTTTTTTTAGAGGAATTTTTATGAAAAAGAGAGAGTTTGTAGAAATCTTTTTTAAGTTGATTCACCCTGTTTCTGAGGTGGCTGACCGTTCGGCATTTCCGGAGGAGTCATATTATCAGGGTTGAAATCATCAGGGGGAGTCATATTATCAGGATTAAAGTCGTCAGGAGGAGTCATGTTATCAGGATTGAAGTCATCAGGAGGTGTCATGTTTTCATCAGGTTTGAAATCTCCTCTGTTTCCGCCTTTTCCTCCGCCTCCGAATCCAAATCCGTTTGATTCGGGAACATCATTTGTTTTGAATGTTCCGGATTCTGTTTCATTTATATAAAGTTTATATTCGCTGTTTTCTGAAAGTTCAGGAGTGCTTACTATTATTGATACAGTCCCTGAATAATCCTTTTGTGGTTTATACTGTACTATTTCAGAATTATCAAGGCATACTTTAAAACTGCAACCTGATTCTGCACTTGCTGTCATAGCAAGAAATTTCTGCTTTGAATCTGTATCAGGATATTCAGCCATACTGTTATTGTCAACAGTAATTAAAGTACCTCCGTCAACAGATATTCCGCTGTTTGAATCAAGTGAGCTGTTTCCTCCTCTTGACGGGCCGTCAACAGTTACAGTTCCGCCTGATATATTTATAGTTCCGTTTGAATCAATACCGTCACCTTCGGCATTTACATATACAGTTCCGCCCGAAATATTTACTTCAAGACCGTCTATGCCCTGTCCCATAGCTCCCTGTGATGAACCGTCACTTGCATTGAATCCGTCATCATCAGATACTATTGAAACATCACCGTCTGATACGTTTATAACAGATGCTTCGAGTCCTTCATATGATTTAAGTATATTTATATTTCCGCCTTTTACTGAAAGTGTGTTATCAGCGTGAACAGCCTGAGAACCGCTTGAAAGTTCAAAATTTCCGCCTGATATTGTTATATCTGAATTTGAATGGATTGAATCTGATGAACAGTCAGCAGTTATACTGCCACCGTTTATATACATATCTGAACCGGATTTTATTCCCTTTCGGCTTATAGAATCTTCTGTTTCAGAAGTTGTAGCTGTATCTGTATCTGATTTTTTGGACTGGGGAGAAAATCCGCCGAATCCGAAATCATCTGTATGCTGTTTTACATATTCAGAGGAACTTCCGTCTCCTGATACAATATTTATATTACCGCCGTCAATAATAAATTCCTGTTCAGCCTGAAAAGCGTCCTCAAGAGCATTTATATTGAATGTTCCGTCGTATATATATATAAAGCCTTTTCCTGCTTCTTCATAATTGCTTGATTTTATTCCGTCTGCCTGTGAAGTTATATTTATTTCTGCTGATGAAACTGCAACGCAATCTTTTCCTTTAATGGCATTTCCAACAGAATTTATATTTATAGTACCGCCTGTTATAGTAAGGTCATCTTTTGAAGTTATACCTTCATTGAAATTTGCATTTATATTTAAAGTTCCTGTACCGTTTAATGTAAGATTATCCTTGCTGAAAATTACAGCGTCTGAACTGCTTTCTGATGAATATTCTTTTCCGTCAGAGAGAGTATTTTCTGAATCGGGAGCAAGTGTTATGAATGTTTTGTCGGATTTTTCTATATAAACAGGGGAGGAATCTGAACAGCTTATATCTGCATTGTCAAGGATAAGCCATACCTTTTCATCGGAATTTACAATAATTTGTCCGTCATCAAGAGTTCCTGTTATTTTGTATGTTCCGCCCTCTGTAATCATTACATCTGAATTTTTTACGTTTCCCTTGCCTTTGAGTTCTACTGAATCATTTTTTAGGATAATTTCATTTTCAGCCGAATAAGTCGGATTAAGGTCATTTTCTGAAAATATATCCTTAATATCACTTTTATATCCTGAAGATTTTACTGAAAGCTGTACGATTTCTGCTGACTGTGAAGAAGATGACGGCTGTTCATCTTCTGACGTGTCATCTGATGATGTGCTTTCATCTGAAACAGATATTGAAGTATCTGATGCTGATGATGATGCTGAAAATTCGGAACTGTTTCCGCTGTCCGAACAGCCTGAGGCAAGTATCGAAAAAATCATAGCCGATGCAAAAAAGCCTTTATAATTTTTATCCATAAATATCACCAATTTCTGTGTTATTTCCCCTTTCGGTTTCCCTTAATCTGATTATATAATAAATCACTATTATGAAAATCCTGTGACAGATAAATATAAATACGCAAAAATCTGGAAGAATATTTTTTGGTTTTTACATGAATTTTACTTGTAAAAACAAAGATTTTCTGCTATAATTAATGTATATTGATTTTTTCGGAGGTGTGTTTTCTATGAATCCCGACCCATGTGGGCATACGGTAATTTTTTTTGAAGGTTCAGGCGGAAAGGGATTCGCTTTTTCTTTTCGCTGAAAACTTTCAGTGAAAGGAGTATTTATGATAAAATTTTATAAAAGCTTTGAAAATAAGATAAGTGAAATACATTCGGCTGTTTCAGGTTGCTGGGTTTCGGTTACTGACCCCACTCCGCAGGAAATCAAGGAACTTATTGATGATTATGGTCTTGACAGCGGATTTGTAAAATCCTCTCTTGATGATGAGGAAACTTCCCGTATAGAACGTGAGGATAATCAGACTCTTATAATTGTCGATTCTCCTGTTTCAGAGGTTGATGATGAAAGAACCTTGCTTTTTTACACTATTCCGATAGGCATTATTATTACTGAAAACTATGTTTTTACAATTTCATTAAAAGAAAGCCGTATTATTGATGAGGCTACCGGCGGTGTCATTAAAAATTTAAGCACTAATTTAAGAACAAGATTTGTTCTTCAGCTTCTTCTTAGAATAATAACACTCTTTCTTATATACCTTAAACAGATTGATAAGATTTCTTCAAGGGCTGAACAGGAACTTCATGATGCTATGAAAAACAAGCTCATAATGCAGTTGCTTGAACTTGAAAAATCACTCGTATATTTTTCAACTTCTCTTAAAGCCAATGAAGTTACCATTGAAAAAATTTACAGAGGCAGAGTTATAAAGCTCTATGATGATGACCAGGATTTGCTTGAGGACGTTCTGATAGAAATAAAACAGGCTATTGACATGTCAAATATATATTCAAGTATCCTCTCAACAATGATGGAGGCTTTTTCTTCTGTAATATCAAATAATCTTAACTTTGTTATGTGGAGACTTACTGTTATAACCGTAATAATGGCTATTCCTACTATGGTTTACAGCTTTTATGGAATGAATACTTCGGGGTTGCCTATGCCTGTTACATGGTTTCCCACTCTGCTGTCAGTAGTTCTTACGCTGATTGTTGCATTTCTGCTTTTAAAAATGAAAAAAAAGTAATCCGTTAATATCACTTAATTTTTGTAACATTTATTGTGCATAATGTGGATTTTTTACAATCTCACGATTATTTTTCTGAAATATATTGATTTTTAGGAAAAATATGTTATAATAATATAAGACGATATTTTCAGTTTTTATTTGTTTTGGGGGATATTTTTAATGAAAAAAAGAATCATTACTATTGAAAGACAATACGGAAGCGGTGGAAGTGTTATCGGTAAGCTCGTTTCTGAAAAACTTAATATACAATGCTATAACCGTCAGATACTTGAAATGACTGCTCAGAAATGCGGATTATCTATGGAATCCCTTGAAAATGCTGAGGAAAATGTTCCTACAAGCTTTCTGTATTCACTTCTCCTTGCTTCAAATGCCTCTAAATCATTTGAAGATAATCTGCCTCTTTCAGACAAGGTTTTTATTATGGAAAGTGATATAATCAGAAATCTTGCAAAACAGGAAGAAAGTTTTGTGCTTGTCGGAAGATGCGGAAACTATATTCTCGAAGATGAAGGCTGTTTCAGAGTCTTTATATATGGAAACAAAGAGGAAAGAATTAAACGTGCTGTTGAAAAATACGGCGTTGATGAGAAAAAAGCTGAATCATTCCTCAGAAAAACCGATAAAAGACGTGAGACTTTTTATAATTCAAATTCCGGAAGAAGCTGGCAGGATAAAGAACAGTATGAACTCTGTCTTAACAGCTCTGAACTCGGTGATGAACTCTGTGCCGATATTATCGTTGATGTCTTTAAAAAAGTCAACGGCATTGAATAATTTCTGAAACTTTCTAATTTTATATTTTATCTCTCTTTGACAATACCTGTCTGCTGTGAAGCATTACAGGTATTGTTTTTTTGTATAAATTTCCGATATTGTGGAAAGATAACTTTAAAATCAGAGTGGGGGAATTTTAAAGTGAACATAGTTCTTATACGTTCAGCAATACTTTACATTACTGTTATATTTGCTGTAAGGCTTATGGGAAAACGTCAGCTCGGAGAACTTCAGCCTTCTGAGCTTGTTATAACAATTCTTGTATCAAATGTTGCAACGCTTGTTCTTGAAGATTTGAGCATACCTCTTGCAATCGGTATTGCTCCTGTTCTTTCGCTTGTATGCTTTGAAGTTATTATGTCATGGATTATGCTTAAATTTCCGAAAGTCCGCTGTATTGTATCAGGCAGACCGAAAATTATTATAAGTGACGGAAAAATTGACCGCAGAGTTATGAATTCCCTGCGTTATTCTGTTGATGACCTTATGACTTCTCTGAGAGGAAATGATATTTTTTCACTCGATGAAGTTCAGTATGCAATTGTTGAAACAACAGGAAGTCTTTCAGTAATGAAAAAACCGGTGTATGATACACCGGTAAGAAAAGATTTGAATCTTAATCCGAAAGCTGTTGACCCTCCCAGAGTAATTATTTCTGACGGCAGACTTCTTGAAAACTCTCTTGAAAATATGAATCTCACTAAATACTGGCTTGACCGTATTTTAAAGAAAAAACAGATTAAAGTCAAGGATATATTTATAATGACTGCCGATAAAACAGGAAATTATTATATAGTTGAAAACAATCTCAAAGGAAAGGAAAAGCCCTGAATAATATGAAAAGAGTAATAATAAGTATTTGTATTCTTTCTGCAATGATTGGTCTTGGGATACTTTTTAATATAAGAATATCGGCTGAATGTAAAAAGCTTATCGGATTTGTTGAGCTTACTGAAAAAAGTATGAATTCTGAAAATACTGAACAGGCTTTTTTATATATGCAGGATTTTAAAGATGAATGGGATTCATTCTATAATGAGGCTCTTTTTATACTGAGAGGTGACAGACTTTCAGATATTGACAGCTGTTATGTAAGAATAATTCCGCTTATAAAAACTGATAATGATGAACTTTCTGCGGAACTTGCCGAACTTAAAAATCTGCTTGTGCGTACAAGAGAGAGTGAATTTCCTTCAATATTCAATATATTATAATAAATGTTCTTTCTGAATTTTTAAAAATTCTTCTGCAAGATTTTCAGCCTGTGAATATGATTCAAGAGAATAGCATTTTACTCTGAATTTTGCACAGCCGTAATATCCGTTCATATACCACGCTGAAATTTTTCTTGCCTCACGAATTGCAATTTCTTCAGGTTTTTCGCTGAATTTCAGTATAAGTCTTATATGTTCAAGCATTATCTGCATTTTCTTTTCAGGAGAGGGCGGAATATATTCTCTGCCCTCAAAATGAGCCTTTATTTCATCAAATATAAATGGATTTCCATAGCTTGCACGTCCTATCATAACAAGGTCACAGCCTGTTTTTTCATACATATCAAGACAGGATTTCAGGTCAGTAACATCTCCGTTTGCTATTACGGGAATTGCTACATTTTTTTTGACATCTGCAATTATATTCCAGTCTGCTTTTCCGCTGTAAAACTGTTCTCTTGTTCTTCCATGAACTGCAATTGCAGAAACTCCTGATGATTCCATAGCCTTTGCAAACTCAACGGCATTTATGGAATTATCGTCCCAGCCACTTCTGAATTTCACTGTAACAGGAATTTCTGATGCCTTTACAGCAGATTCCGCAACGGCATATGCTGTTTTAATATCCTTCATAAGTGCAGAGCCACAGCCTATATTTACTACTTTCGGAACAGGACAGCCCATATTTATATCAATTATATCAGGTTTAAATTCGCTTACGATTTCTACTGCCCTTGATATAAATTCAGGTTCAGAACCGAAAATCTGTATTGCCATAGGTCTTTCAAAGTCAGTAACAGTGCATAATTCTTTCGTTTTGCGGTCACTGTAACACAATCCCTTTGCAGATACCATTTCACTTACAACATAAGATGCTCCGAATTTTCTGCAAATTGTTCTGTATGCCCTGTCTGCAACGCTTGCCATCGGAGCTAATGCAGAAGTTTTTTCAATTTTTACGTTTCCGATTTTGATATACTGCATATTATTTCTTTTCCTTGAAAACGAATATTTTGCTTATTATGTAGTTAAGAATAAGAACAACTACGTTTGCAGTTATTTTTGTAATCCAGTAGTTTATGCCTATGAGAGTATATCCAAGCCACATCATTACGGCTTCAACTATAAGAGTAAAAACTCTTCCGCCGTAAAATGATACAGCCTCTTTGAAAAGTTCACTTTTTGTTTCAGCGTGTGATTCAAAAACCCATATACGATTTGTTATGTATGCAAATGTTACGGCACAAATCCACGATACAACCGTACTTCCCATACTTACAAATGAACTGCTGCAACCGATATTTTCAAAAATCGTCTTTGAAATTCCTGCTGTAATAAAGCTTACAGCTGTTGTGAGGACTCCGAATATAAGATACAGCCATTTTTCCTCATATTTATAGTAAATATTCTGTAATGGTTTCGGGAGAATACTTACACACATTTTTATAAATTTATCCATTTTTTAAATCCTTTCAGAATGTTATATCATCAATCGGCATTGTTGCATAGGCATTGAGTGATGTATCAGCCGTAATTCCTGCAATATAATTGTAATAGCCCTGACTTGCAATCATTGCACCGTTATCACCGCAGAGATTTAATTTAGGCATATAAAACTCGTATCCTCTTTCTGTACATTCCTTTTCAAATGCAGAACGTACTCCTGAATTTGCGGAGACTCCTCCTGCAAGGGCAATTTTTCTGTATCCGAAATCTTCAGAGGCTTTCATTGTTTTCTGGACAAGAATTTCTGCAATTGTATGCTGTATGCTTGCTGAAAGATTATTTTTATTTATTTCAGTTCCTTTCTGTTCAGCATTGTGAACAAGGTTTACAACTGCTGTTTTAAGTCCCGAAAAGCTGAAATCATATTCACTTCCTGCAACTTTCGGGTGAGGCAGTTTGTATGCTGTGAAATCACCGTTCTGTGATGCGTGGTCAATATGTATTCCTCCGGGGTATGAAAATCCCATAGCCCTTGCACATTTATCAAAACATTCTCCTGCCGCATCATCTCTTGTTCTGCCGATTACTTTAAATTCCGTATAGGATTTTACTTCAATGATATGGCTGTGGCCTCCGCTTGCAACAAGACAGAGATAAGGCGGTTCAAGTTCAGGATATGTGAGATAGTTTGTTGCTATATGTCCTGATATGTGATGTACAGGGACTAACGGCTTTTTTGCGGACATTGCAAGACCTTTTGCAAAACTTACTCCGACAAGCAAAGCACCGATAAGTCCGGGGGAATATGTAACGGCTATTGCGTCCATATCTGCAAGAGTTTTTCCTGAATCCTCAAGAGCCTTTTTAAGAACAAGAAGTATATTTTCACAATGTCTTCTTGATGCAATTTCCGGAACAACTCCTCCGTATTTTTTATGTTCTTCAATCTGCGTTGAAACTACGGACGAAAGAATTTCACGTCCGTCTCTTACTACGCTTATTGCTGTTTCATCGCATGAGCTTTCAATTCCAAGTATAAGCATTATTTTCTGATACCAGCTTTCTTTTTCATTATTATGGCATTTTCCTGCGGATTTGAATAAAATCTTTTTCTTACGGAAATTTTTTCAAATCCTGATTTTATATAAAGACTGATTGCATTTGTGTTTGATTCCCTGACTTCAAGAAAAATATCCTCTGTATCATCGGGAATAATTTTTTCAAGTTCTGATATAAGAGCAGTTGCATAACCTTTACGGCGGTATTCCGGAATAACTGCAACGTTTGTAATATCAGCTTCACCTGTTGCGGTGTATGCTGTCAGGAGGGCGGAAATTTCTCCGCTTTCCTCCTGTATATAAAGAACTATTCCGTTATCTTTAAGAGCCTCTGATTTGAAACTTTCAGCAGACCAGCCGTCTGAAATACATATTTTTTCAGTTTCCGAGAGTTTTGTATATATATCGGGAGAAGTGTTTTTATCAGCCCTTAGCATCATACCAGCTTGCCCCCCTGTTTACATCAGCAATAAGCGGAACTCTCATTTTGTATACATTTGTCATTTCATCGTGAAGAATTTCAGATGCTCTCCTGCTGTCCTTTTCATCAGCTTCAACTATAAGCTCATCATGAACCTGAAGTATAAGATGTGCATTGAGATTTTCTTCCCTGAATTTGTTGTATACATTTATCATTGCAATTTTAATAAGGTCTGCGGACGTTCCCTGTATGGGAGTATTCATTGCAATTCTCTTTCCGTCAGCCTTGATTTTTTTATTTGATGATTTAAGTTCAGGAATATGTCTTTTTCTTCCGAACATTGTTGAAACTGTTCCTGATTTTTCAGCATTTTCAACTGTTTTTTCCATAAAAGATTTTACTTTAGGATATTTTTTCATATACTGGTCAATGTAATTCTGAGCTTTTTCAAGAGTTGTATTTATATCCTTTGAAAGTGAAAATGCTCCTATTCCATAAATAATTCCGAAATTTACGGCTTTTGCGGAACTTCTCATTTCGGGTGTTACCATTATGGGCGGAACGTCAAAAACCTGTGAGGCAGTTGCTGTATGAATATCCTCACCGCTGTTGAAAGCTTTTATAAGATTTTCATCATTGCAGAGATGTGCTGTTACACGCAGTTCAATCTGACTGTAATCGGCATCAAGGAGTGTTTTTCCGTTTTCAGCAACAAAGAATTTTCGCATATTTCTGCCGAGTTCTGTTCTTACGGGGATATTCTGCATATTCGGTTCTGTTGAAGAAATTCTGCCTGTGCGTGTTTCAGTTTGTCTGAAACAGGTGTGAACACGTCCGTCATCTGATACTGTTTTAAGAAGTCCGTCAACATATGTTGATTTAAGCTTGGTGTACTGACGGTATTTTATTATATTTTCTACAACAGGAAAATCCTTTTTCAGTTCTTCCAGAACATCAGCATTTGTTGAATATCCTGTTTTTGTCTTTTTTATTGGAGGAATTTTAAGTTCTTCAAAAAGAACTTTTCCGAGCTGTTTCGGTGAAAGTATGTTGAACTTATGACCTGTTTCGTCATAAATTATCTGAGCTGTTTTTTCTGTAAGCTCATCAAGCTTTTTCCCGAAATCCTTTATTCCGTCCTGATTTACCTTTACGCCGTAATATTCCATTGATGCAAGAACTTCTGTAAGAGGGAGTTCAATATCTTTCATCAGTGAAGTCATTCCCTCTTTTTCAACGAGAGATGTTAATTTTTCAGAAAGATTTTTAAGTGAAAGGAGATTTCCGTTTTCACCGTCATAAAAATGAACGTTGTATTTTCTGCAAAGTGTTTCAATGCTGTAATCTGAAAGGGAGGTATCAAGCAGATAACCGCATATTTCAGTATCACAGACAATATTTTTACAGACTGTTCCGTAATCAAACGCATATCTGTAATGCGGTTTTGCACCTGACGTTGTTTTTTTGCAGTCTCCTGAAAGAAAATCAAGAATTGTATCTTTGTTTTCTGTGGTGTATATTTTGTTTCCGTCACGTATTTTCAGCGTTTTTCCGTCAAATATATATGAACATTCGGATATTTTTTCAAATACTGATGAATCTGTGAGTTCTGATATTTCAGGAGTTATTTCCTCATATTTTTCAGGTTCGGAGTTATATTCATCAAGTCCGAGTTTATCTATAAGTTTCTGCATTTCAAGCTCATTCAGAAATTTATAAAGTTCAGGAGCATTCATTTTGCCTGTTTTATAGCTTTCAGGATTTCTGTCAATGGGAACATCACATTTTATTGTTGCAAGCCATTTGCTTTCCTTTGCGGAATCCTTTCCGTTTTCAAGTTTTGTTCTGACGCTTTTTGAAATATCCGAATCATCAAGATTTTCATAAAGATTTTCAACTGTTGAAAAATTCTTTATAAGCGTTGAGGCTGTTTTTTCGCCTATTCCTGCAACACCTTTTATATTGTCGGAACTGTCGCCCATAAGTGCTTTTAAATCAATTATGTTTATCGGTTCAAAGCCATAATCATCTGAAAATTTGCTGTGATTGTATATTATTACATCTTTGTTTGATGCAAGTCTTACTGTTGTTTTATCATTTATGAGCTGGAGACTGTCTCTGTCTCCTGTGAGAATATAACATTCGTTATCGCTTTCTGAAAAAATCTTTGAAAGCGTTCCGAGAATATCATCAGCCTCATATCCTTCACATTCAAGAATTTTTATTCCCATAAGTGAAAGCAGTTTCTTGATAAGGGGCATCTGCTGAAAAAGTTCATCAGGCATACCCTTTCTGTTAGCCTTATATGTTGCAACTGCCTTATGTCTGAATGTAGGTGCATGCATATCAAATGCAACAGCTACGCAATCAGGTTTTACGGCATCGAAATTTTTGAAATATATATTCATAAATCCGAAAACTGCATTTGTAGGAACACCGTCTTTATTTGACAATGCTCTTATGGCATAAAAAGCTCTGTTAAGTATGCTGTTTCCGTCTATTGCAAGCAGTTTCAATAAATTCACTTCCTTTTCATTGTTTAAGGATAGTATATCACATTTCCATAAAAAAATCAACTGAATAATACTGTTTAAAAAAATGCTTTACTTAAAGAAAAATATATGCTATAATATGATTCAAGGAGGCGATTGCGTTTTGAATGAAAATATTTCTCCGGAACAGTATATTTCCGAAATAAAAGCTCTTAATAAAAAACTTAATATCGCTGAACAGCAGATTATGGATTCCGCATTTATCGATAAAAGAAATCCTTTTGAAAATCCTACTGAATACCGCCACTATAATTCGGATTACGGAAAAATTGAACCAGAAATTGAAAAGCCGTTTTTTAAACTTCCGCTTGAACCTGAATATTCTGAAAGACGGAATATCAGAAGATTTTATAATGTTACGGGTTTGCAGATGATTTTTCATATTGTTGCTTCAGAAATTCTTATGTATCTGCTGACTTTCATTATTATGACTTTTTTGCAGTATCTCAATCCTGACAGAGAATATTCTGAAATTGCTGATTATTTCTATGCAACGGTTTCTGCTCCTGCAAATATGCTTATATTTCTTATATGCAATGTGACTTTTGCATGTATTGGTCTTAAAATGACGAAAACTTCTCCTGCATCACTTGTCAGAACGTGTGATTTTACATTGTTCAAGGCTGTCGGGTATCTGTTTATAGTTCTTTTCCTGAATGAATTTTCATCTGTAATTGTATCATTTATTTCCTATGTTATGAGTCAGTGCGGTCTTAAAATGTACAATATAAACGATTATACAGATTTTCAGAGTACACCTGCAAAGGTTTCAGAATTTATGTATTCTGTGCTTGTTGCACCTGTTACAGAGGAATTTTTTTACAGAGGAATGGTTCTTAAAAATTTTTCAAAGGCAAGTCAGAGATGCGGTATATTTGTGAGTGCATTGCTTTTCGGACTTATGCACACAACTGTTCCCCAGATTGTTCTCGGCTTTGCTATGGGAATATTCCTCGCCCATATAACTCTAAAGCATAATTCAATTATTCCTGCAATAATTGCACATTCCTTTAATAATTCTCTCGGATATATTTTAAGTCCTGTCGGAAACATCACTTCTGAAACGGGAATAATTATTGCCAATTCTGTTTATTATGCCTGTGTAATGTTCGGATTGTTTGCACTTGTCGGATTTAAACTTACAAATAAACTTCCTCATGATACTCCTCATCAGTCAAGGAGAGGAATAAGCCTTGCTCTGACTTCAATACCTGTGCTTATTGTTATTGTTTATTATATTATTAAAACGATAAGCTACATATTAAGAATATCATAAATTAAAAAGCTGGACGGATTATTTCCGTTCAGCTTTATCTTTTTTGTATATACATAAAAACAATACTGCAAATGAAACTGCAAGTATGACTGTTGTGGCAATTCCTCCCTCAGCTCCGAAAGTTCCGCCGTTTATTAAATCCTTGTTTTCTGCTGATGATGTTAAAAATAGTGTTTCGCCTGAACCTGTTCCGCTTACACTTATTCCGAAAAGATTTCCCTGTGAAAAATTCCATATGGCATGCATTGCAGATACTCCCCATATGTTTTCGGAATGTATCATATACAGTGACATAAATGCTCCGAAAAAGAATATATTTACGAGCGAAAGAACTGTTGCTCCTGAATTGAATATATGTGCAAGTGAAAAAGCTCCGGCACTTATCAGTATTGCAGGCAGTGTTCCATGTTTTCCGCCTATGCTGTTCATCAGAAATCCTCTGAATATAAATTCCTCACTCATTCCCTGAACAAGCCATGCAAGGAGATATATTATAAATATTCCGATATTCAAATCAGTATTTATTCCGTTGAAATTTACAGCTCCGAAAATTATATTTACAATAAATACTCCCGAGAACATTAAAAGACCGATAAACATTCCCTTTATATAATTCGGAAAAGCTTTGCTTTTTGTTATTCCCATTGACGAAAGCGGTCTTTTTTCAATGAACCGGCAGTATATCACTGAAAAAATTGTACCGAATACCGTTGAAAAAAGCGTTGCAATCATATTTTTGTAATCAGCCTGAACTTCCATAACGAAATCCATATATTCCTGATTTACGCCTGTGAATTTATCGCTCATTATATATTCCATAAGTTTCGGAATCATCATAGCTGACGGCACTATTGCCTCTGCAATCATTATTACGATAAATACAAGAATAAAAAATAATATCTGCAAAAAAATATTGTTTACTCTTGATGATTCAGCCTGTGTGAACATTTCAGGTTTTTTTATTTTCATAGCTTTTAATTACCTCCGTTTGATTTGAATAGAATTATATCATATTTAACAAATTATGTCAAGCATTTTTTATTGTTCTCTGACATATAGATTGAAAAAGAGGTGATTTTACTTGGATAAAAATGCTATGGAAAAATATCGTCAGGAAATGATGAAGCTTTATGGAAAAAGTACATCAAAAAATGATACTGTTCCTGTTCAGGAAAAAATTCAGGAAACTGCTCCGTCAGATAATGAAAATATTACTGAAAATGAAATTCCTCAGATTCAGGAAACTCCGTCTCCTGAAGTTTCTGATATTGATGAACGTTATCCTGAACCCGTTCTTGATGAAATCAAGAAAAATTCATCTGATACTAAACTGAATGACAGTGAATATAACAGACGCAGTAATTATGACAGTATCGGCTGGATTTCAGTTAATGTGAGAACTGCTGAAAATGCCTCTCCTGTTGAAAATGCATCAGTTATTATTACATCTATGGATAATGGAAATCTTATTTTTGAGGCGACAGGTGTTACTGATGAAAGCGGTCAGATAAAGAAAATTGCACTCCCTGCACCTTCTGCAAGTCTTTCACTTGATTCAGAAAATCTTATAAAGCCTTATTCTGTATATGATATAAGCGTTTATGCTGACGGATTTTTCAGAGAGAGAAGTGTTGATGTTCCTGTGTTTGCCGGAATAACTTCTGTTCAGCAGTTTAATATGGTTCCTCTGCCACTTTATATGACGGAAAATGATGAAACTATTACTTATTACAATCAGGAACCGGAACTGCAATAACTTTTTTTACAAGGAGGATTTTCAATGCTTTCAGGAACGCCTTTTATTCCGGAAACAATAACTGTTCATCTCGGCCCGCCCAATTCAGATGCACAGAATGTTACTGTTGATTTTATGACATATATAAAAAATGTTGCATCAAGTGAAATATATCCTACATGGCCTGATTCTTCAATAAGGGCAAATATATATGCAATAACAAGTTTTGCCCTTAACAGAATATATACTGAATGGTACAGGTCAAGGGGATATAATTTTGATATAACTTCATCAACGCAATATGACCAGAAGTTTATTAACGGACGTGAAATATTTGACTCGATAAGCAATGTTGCCGATGAAATTTTTTCCGATTATGTGAGGAGACAGGGAACTGTTGAACCGCTTTTTACTGCTTTCTGCAACGGTACTACTGTTACATGTGACGGTCTTTCACAGTGGGGAACTGTATCGCTGGCAGAACGTGGATATACTCCTTATGAGATACTTAAATACTATTACGGCAATGATATTGAAATTGTCCGCAATGCTCCTGTTATGACAAGAACTCCGTCATATCCCGATATTGTTCTTACAGAGGGAATGAGAAGAAATGAAGTCAAGACCATTCAGGTTCAGCTTAACAGAATTTCAAGAAATTATCCTGCTATTCCGAAAATTGCCCAGACAGACGGAATTTTTGAAGATGATACAAGAGAAGCTGTTCTGAAATTTCAGGAAATATTTGACCTTGAACAGACAGGAACAGTAAATGAAGCTACATGGTATAAGATAGCTTATATATATACAAGTGTAAAGCGTCTTGCTGAACTCGGTTCGGAGGGAGTTTCCTTTGAGGAAACTGAAAAGCAGTTTGAAAATGAGCTTAAAATCGGTTCTCAGGGTTTTACTGTGCGTGAAATTCAGTATTATCTTGCTGTAATCGGTGCATATTATGATGCTGTCCTTCCTGTTGATATTACCGGATATTTCGGCGAGGAAACTGAAAAATCAGTCAAGTCCTTTCAGCAGGTTTTCGGTCTTACGCAGACCGGAGTTGTTGACCGTCAGACTTGGAATGATATTTACAGGGCTTATGCAGGTATTGCTGAATCCGTTCCTTTTGATACTGAATCCGCTGTTGCCCTTTATCCCGGAACTGTTTTAAAAGAGGGTTCATCAGGTGAATATGTGAGAATACTTCAGGAATATCTCAGCTATATAAATCAGTCATATCCTGAAATTCCGGCTGTAAACAATACCGGATACTTCGGGCCTCTTACAAGGCAGTCTGTACTTGCATTCCAGAAACGTTTCGGACTTTCGCAGACCGGTGTTGTCGGAGGTGCTGTATGGAATGATATTGCAGGACTTTATTCTGATTTGCGTTTCGGAACTGACAAAAGACCTTATCAGTCTCCCGGATATATTATTTCTGCTGAAACTTAACAAGGAGGTTGTTTTCAATGCCTTATACACCCGAACAGAAAAAAAAGCATGTCAGGGAGCTTCAGCGTTATCTTCAGGGCATTGCTTATTATAATCATAAAATCCCCCTTATAATTCCTGACGGATATTTCGGAAAGGAAACTTCTACGGCTGTAAGAGCTTTTCAGAGAGAATATAAACTTGATGAAACAGGCAGTGTCAATCATGAAACATGGAATAAAATTGCTTCAGTACACAGGGATTTTGTTGATTCTGAACCTTTCGTTCTTGATGTTTTTCCCTCTCAGAATTATCTGCTGAGCAGAGGAGATTCCGGATTTCTTGTATATATAATTCAGGTTATCCTGTTTGAAATGAGTCTTAAATATGACGAATTTCCCGCTGTTTCCGTCAACGGTATATTCGATAACCAGACTTATGACGCTGTTTCGGCTTTTCAGAAAACCGCAGGTCTTGTTCCGAACGGTACTGTTAATAATAATACATGGAACATTCTTTCCGCTTCTGTAAAGCATCTGATATAATTATGATTTTTTAATCCCTGATAAAATTTACAAAGTATTTCTTTTTTTGGTATTGACATAAACAGAAAAAAAAGATATAATATACCTTGAGAGAAAGCAAGACCTTTCTCAAGCCTGATTTATTCAGGTATAAAATACAGGAGGTACTTTGAAATGTCACTGACAAAAAATCCTAATGTTTTAAAATGGGTTTCAGAGATGGAAGCTCTTACTAAGCCTGATAAGGTTGTATGGATTGACGGTTCTGAAGAACAGCTCAACGCTCTCAGAAAAGAAGCAATCTCTACCGGAGAAATGATTGAACTTAATCAGGAAAAGCTCCCCGGCTGTCTCTATCACAGAACTAAGCCTAACGATGTTGCTCGTGTTGAGGACAGAACTTTTATCTGCACAAGAAGAAAAGAAGATGCAGGCCCGACTAATAACTGGAAAGACCCTCAGGAAATGTACGCTATGCTCAGACCTATGTATGACGGCGTTATGAAGGGCAGAACTATGTATGTTATCCCTTATTCTATGGGACCTATCGGTTCTCCTCTTGCTAAGGTTGGCGTTGAGGTTACTGATTCTATCTATGTAGTTCTTAATATGGCTATTATGACAAGAATGGGCGTTCAGGCTTTTGAAAACCTCGGCGACGAATCAGACGATTTTGTTCGTGGTCTTCACTCAAAGGCTGATGTTGACCCTGAAAAGAGATATATTGTTCAGTTCCCTGAAGACAATACTATCTGGTCAATCAACTCTGCTTACGGCGGAAACGTTCTCCTCGGCAAA
>ERZ808240.1743-NODE-1743-length-25946-cov-9.438299_pt1 | contig 25946 bp, 23 predicted proteins | sample MGYA00521084_ERZ808240 | MGnify/ENA primary metagenome ERZ808240 (study PRJEB31516, sample SAMN03275571) | gut metagenome | biome: mammalia-associated habitat; material: feces | host: Papio cynocephalus | place: Kenya | collected 2012-08-06 ... | reverse complement strand
CAGCGTACAACATAGCAATAATTGTCTTATCTTCATATTTATATGATTATCATTTTATAACGAATTTCATTCCTTGTTCTCTTCCGTTGAATTCTGGAGAATACGCACACTGCACAGTAGCTATGCCAGAAATGTAATTACCTTTACGGTTGATATAATATTCCGTCTCTATGACATGTCGGCCTTTATGCAGATGGTCGAAGAAATAATTAGTAACATTGTCTTTCGGAGTCACATAATATCCAGCATGATAGCCACTAAGTTGGTTTACAGGTTCCAAGCAAGCCGCACGCTTGTCTTGAATTTGTATAAAATCGAAGTCGTGCACGGCATTGACAGTTAGGCGAACTTTTATTTTATCTCCTATCTTCATGTTGCCAGTGCCAATTACCTCACGCTTTATGCTCAATCCAGATTTAGCGGCCTTTACATTGGAGCCTTTCTGCGTGAACTGTGCGTAGACTGCTCCCCATGAAAATCCATCTGTCTGTTTCCGTACCTTAAGCGAGTGTGCCTCCTCTGGGTCAACGCTTGCTCTCACGTATCCAATTCCGCTTGTAGCGTTTGGCAAGGAAATCTGTTTGCCATCAACCGTCAAGGTTACAGGTTGTGTGACTTCTAAATTATTGTCCAATTTCATATTGCCGTTGCCAGACAATAGTGCGTATACCGCGTTGACGGTATTAATCGTAGTGCTCCACATCGTTGTGCGTTTCTCTTGCAACAACCATTGTAGCATTTGATTGATTGTTGTCGTGTCTGTGGGTTCAACAAGGCGAAGGGCTTCTATGACAAATGTTTGAGTGGGGATGCGATAGTCGCACCAGCTATACTTAGCTCGTGGAGTGTCAAAGTAGCGCCCCTTCTCATTGGTACAAACCGAATACTGACGAATACTTTCCATGAGCGTTTTCGCGAGATTCATATTGCCGTATTTTGCCAATATTACCGCAGAGCCAGCTTTGCCATAAATAGTCATGCTTCTCGATGACTTACACAGAAGATTCAAGAGATATCCCATATCCGCCGTCTTGGTTCTATTAGCCAAAGCAGACGAATAAAGCCAATGGCAAGCGATTTCACTTGGTGTCAAACCTCTGTTGCCTTTTTTCTCCAGCTTCTTCAACTCTGTAACCTCTGCAGCCATCTTGCCATCAAGGTATCTGAATCCCTTGTTTATTATGTCGTTGAAGACGTTTGTTTTAGTTTGGGCAAGATGGTTGAGCCTTGTAAGGGTCTCTATGACGCTTGCTGTCATCACATCGCTACCAGCCATACCTGGCCACCAAGAAAACGAACCATCACCGTTTTGTAATGAGCGAAGTTTAGACGTGAAGTCATTTGTCCTATATTCAAGTGTGTTCTCATCAAGATAACCTGCAAGCTGTTGTTTGCGTTCACTCTCGTTATCAGCGTCTGAAACCCATGGGGTCTCATTGAGAACTATAGTTTTAAGTTCGCTGTTTTTTGCAAGGTTGCTTACCAACGAATTGCTTTCGTTCGATTCATTTTTCCAAGATGTTATGATCTTCGCGATTTTAGGTGAGGATGACAAGATTTTCTTGCCCATCACATTGGCAAAGATAGCCGCTGAGAGCGACTCTGCATCCTTGTCGTTTGGATTGGCAAGTGTGGGCATGGACTGAAGCGCAAGCCATATTGTATTTGCTGTATACTCAAATGTCAGCTTCCTGTCTTTGCTGTCTGTTGGGAATAGTTTTATCAAGTTTATGTCTTTCACACCCTTATGATACTGATAAAAAGGAATAGTATTCATGACATACTCTCGGTCAGGCAACAGGGGAAACCACTGCTGCTCACCATCGCTGAAGCCATCGCCTTCGGCTACAATGCGAGCCGCAAGAAACGTCTTTCCATTGGATAACTGTAGAAGCTCAGCGGCATCGACATCAAAATTGGCGGAAGTTGAGCCATTGGGAAGTGCAGAAAAGGTATTGTTTTTTTCCAAAATGACTTTATCAGCCTCAGGATCAATAATCTGAAATTTAACCTTACCTGTTACTTCTCTATTCGACGTATTCAAGATAAGTGTTGAAATCTGTCCCTTATCACCTTCACGCAAGAAGCGAGGCATATTTGGCTGCACCATTATGGTTTTTGAAGCGACAGTTTCAGCGTCGATAATGGCATTATTCATATTGGCATCGTGGGCAAATCCCATGAAACGCCATGTCGTGACACTCTCTGGTAGGGTGAACGATATGTTCACACAACCTAAACTATCGGTAGGCAAGGCAGGATAGAAGAATGCCGTTTCCGAAAGGTTCTCGCGTATGTCGTCGTTTGAGTTTTCTTCTTCAGGTTCTTGATTTTCAATGATACCTCCGTTTTGACTTTCTGAGACATTATAGTATATATCACCATTGGAAACATTTTCTTTCTTTTTAGCAAAAGCACCGATACCCCTTATCCTGATTTGATTGGCTCTCATTGCCTTTGACAAGGGCATCACCTTACTGTCAAGACGCAACGTCTCTCCGAAAGGCCTTGAAATCCACTGGAATAGTGAACTGTCAAAATGGGTAAATGACAAATTTTTAGCGCTAAGGTTGTCGAGGCATTGGCTTCCATTAAGATAACACATATGAAATGAAGGGCCAAGCCAGACGGAATAGGGCAGTGAGAAAGAGAAGTCGTTAAGCCTATGCCAGGAATTTGGATAAAGTGCGTCAAGACTCTTGTCGTACAACGAAGCCATGAGCTGCGCCTTTGTTCGTTTGCCAAGAGCTGAGAGTATTTGCAATGTCCATGTTTCCTTTTGTCCAGGTACGAGCCTATCTCTGAACGTCTTCCACTTAGGCTGCAATCTCGTGTCTGGAACAGGACGGACAATTTGAACATTGTGCTCGTAAAGTCTTCCTCCGTAAACCCATGCCAAGGCTATCGTTATACCGTCTCCATAAGCCTTTTCATATCTCAAAGCACGTGTGAAGACATTATTGTTGAAAATCTTGTTTCCACTTTCCACGACCTTATTCCCAGACAATATTGTATAATACAGCCTGTTGCCAACAACAGAAGAACCGACCTGAATATAAACAGGCGAGCCATCCGATGGGAACTTGTGGGCTGTGACATAGAACCAGTCATAGGTATTTATCGCAGGCTTCTTGTCATTGAGGGTAAATACGACAAAATCGTTTTTAAGTGTGTCTGTGCCACAAATAGCCTCAATATGATGCATTCCAGAATTAAGTTCTTTGTCAATGTCAACGGTAGAGTTTGTTTTCGTCTCCATCCAAGGGCCATCATCAAGCCTGTATCTCACACTGTCATCAATCTCTTCGCCCAACAAGTTCTTATATGTAAATGTAACGCTCTTTAAACTGTCTCTCAATGTCTTGTCAGGCAAATTATTTGACAGGATGGCGTTGCGATTGCTCAATGGCAAAGATGTTTGAGCCTCATGAGTCTCACCTGACATATCCGTGACTTGTGCGTTTACTTCAAAGTAGTAATATGTGGCGACCTGAGTATTTACACCTGACGGATAACTCATAGGCACGCGAATCTTGAAAGAGCCATCATCATTGGTGGTCGTAGAGCCGGAAAGAATTTGTGTCTTTTCACCACGTACCCATTTGAACCATCTTAAGCCCTCGTTTCTGTTGATAGAATATTCCACTTTCGCATTTTGAACTGGAACACCTGAGTAAGTCTTGGCAATGGCACGAAGAGTGACAGTGTCGCCTGGTTGATAATTTCCCTTGAACTTGTCAAACACTACTTGGAATAATGGTCGCTTATATTCTTCCACCTGGAAGTATGCGCTCGACGTCCGGTCGTTGTTTATTGTCTTGACCTCTACGGAATAGCCACCAGTAAGACCTTGCTGTGGCAGAACGAAATCTACTGCCGCCGTACCAAAATTGTCTGTCGTGGCTTTCTTTTCAGACACCTTCTTGTAATTGGCATCCATTAGCGAGAAACACAGCGGTGTGTTGGGAGCTACCTTTGATGAGAGTTTTTCCTTGTTGGTTTCCCAAGCTACCGCTGCCACATGGACATTCTGCCCAGGACGATACATTGACCTGTCTGTATAAACAGCTATTCTATGTGGTTGATCCGATGACTTGAAATAATTGTAATAGGCGAAAAGGTCTCTTTCTGGCGATGCCTTGTCGTTTGGCGTATAGGCATAAATGAACCTTGGGTTGTCTTTATAAGAACAGATGGCTTCGCCATTCTTGTCTACAGCGAGAGTTTGCTTGTCCGCGGTTGGCTTGCCATTGAGTTGGTAATTTGTAATTACCATTTTTGCGTCAGGCAACGGCTTTCCCGTCGTTGCGCTCACAGCCACAAGCCGTATCTTATGGTCTGGTAATGTCTGGTGAATGACAAATACGTCGGAAACCCTAAGTATTTGCCTGCTGACTTTAATATTCTTATTATTCGTGGTTGCCTCAATCAGATATACGCCAATGGGCAAACCACTCAATTTAATACTGTCAGAAGTCAATTTCCAAGCAGGGAGACCAGCGTAATGCCTTTCATAAGTTGTGGTCGGAGAAGTGGTGACAAACTTCTTCAACTTGTTATAGTCCGAACTGACAGAAGGGTCGAGGTGGGTGTCCCCGTCAATCGCAATCTTGAAAATAGAGACTTTGAGACTTGTTATATTTCTAATTGAATTTACATTAAGTGTGAAATCCTTATTAGGCAAAAGCGCAGTATTGCCAATATTGATTGCGAATGATGGTTGCTCCAATAGCTTAAGCTGGTTGCGCAAGCAATTCGCTCGCTTCCATGTCCCCCATTTACTCAATGCTTGTTTTATGAACACGACCTTAGCCTCAACGTCATTATCATTCATCGTCTGCAACTTTAGGATGGCAAGTTCGCAGGCGATGGGCAAATCTTGATAGACATGCAAAAGAGAGTCGAGTTTATTTGCGCTAACGCCTTCTCCCCATTTGCCAATGTTATTGCTAACCTCCAACATGGCCATGTAGCAGGCAGCCTCACGATTGCCATGTTGTTGATAATAGGTATGAGCCGTATTGTAACGATTTGTCTCCATTGCGATTACATGAAGCAAGTCATCGTTGAATATTCTGCTGTCGTCTCCACTCACCAAGGCTGGTTTGTAGCCATCGCTCTTTCGTGAAGCAAGTATGGAAGGGTTTGACATGGCTTTCTCGAACCATTTTAGGCTGGCCATTTCATCACTGTCAGACCCCAACTTTGCATACATCTCACCTATGGCCGTAGCATAAACGGCTTTCAATGCTGGGTCTGTAAACGAATCATATTGACGCTCTATTGTCTTGACATAAGCATCAACAGAGTCTGGTGTTATATCAGATTGCAACTGGCCATGCTTTAGTTGGGCCTTGAGAAGATGACCATATTGTTTTTCTCCTACGGCTTTCTTCTCGATTTGCCTAATTATGGCAATTTGAGTTTTAGGCTGGTCTTTCTTCGCTGCCTCTCCAACTTTGTTCCATAGTTGTTGAAAAGTCTGCGCATTGGCAAATAATGGAAGTAAGAAAAATACTATAACGCTTAAACCCTTTTTCATACTATCAATATTTAACGAGTTGGATACGTAATGACAAAGGTACTAAAAAACTTTCATATTATTCCTGAAACTCAATGAAATTAACCTTAATGGCAATAGGCAATCATGTTAATATATTTTTTTGTAACTTTGCGATACACAAAATGATGACAATGAAAACATTTACACAAGATGAATGAAGAATATAAGGCTTTGCTTCTTCGCCAACTCTCTGAAAAATATGAGACCGCTGATTTTCTGAATGGCGATCCGTCATGGTTCATGCACCAAGTGAGAGGACGAGAAAATCAAGAGACCATGGCTTTCTTGGCTTCCGTGCTTAGCTTTGGCAAGCGCGAGTTGTTTTTACCAAAAATTCAGTCAATGTTGGAGAAGAGTGGGGGGCAAGCCCTTGATTGGATCAAAAACGGCAAATACCATGATTGCATAGCGGACAACAATAGTTGCTATTACCGTTTTTACAACAACCACATGATGCTTGCATTTCTCGATGCCTTGAGGGACATGATTGTTAACCATGGCTCCATTGGGGCGTTTGCCAAGGAGCGTTCCAAGCGGCATACGACTATGGAGGTGCTTGAAGCGTTTGGTGATTATTTTCGAGAGCGAGGCATAAGAGGCATGGTTCCGTCGCCCCACAGTTCCGTCGCCAAGCGTCCTTGCATGTTCATGAGATGGATGGTAAGGGACGGCTCTCCAGTAGACCTTGGACTATGGTCAGGGTTCATAGACAAACGTTCACTTTATATTCCTCTCGATACCCATGTCATGCAAGAAGCGAGAAATTTAGGACTTATATCAGGAAAGACGGCAAACTGGAAAACAGTACTGGATCTCACTGAAGCGTTAAGGAAGGTGTTTCCAGACGATCCCGCAAAAGGAGACTTCGCGCTATTTGGTTATGGAGTGGATAAATAAAAACACGAATCCCTTTTCTTGATTATTCAAGAAAAGGGATTCGACGTTAATATGATGTATGGTTGATGATTACTTATTAGCCAAGATACTTAATCAAGAGCTTTGCGTAGCCGCTTTCTCTAAGTTTAACAATGCTCTTCTCGCGTATCTGACGAACACGCTCACGTGTCAACCCGAGTTGGTCACCAATCTCTTCCAGACCTTTCTCGTGGCATCCTATTCCAAAGCATTCACGCACGATTGTTATCTCGCGGTCTTTCAAGACATTGCGAAGCACGGTGTCAAGTTCCTTGGCCATGCTCTCATAGTCTACTTGCTTGTCGGCACGGCTGTCTTCGCCAGACGCCAAGACATCTGCCATGGAGTTGTCATCATCTTCTTGGAATGGAGCGTCTATGCTCATGTGATGGTTGTCAGCCTTGATGGTCTGATCTATCTTTGTCTCCTCTATATTCGTCAATGATGACAACTCTTGCACGGATGGTCGACGCTGGTTTTTCTGTTCAAACTTTGATATCTCAGAGTTGATCTTCGACAAAGCGCTCACCTGATTTAGGGGCAAGCGCACTATACGGCTTTGCTCAGCAATAGCTTGAAGAATACTCTGCCTAATCCACCATACGGCATAAGATATGAACTTAAAGCCACGTGTCTCATCAAATTTCTCCGCGGCCTTTACCAGTCCTATGTTTCCTTCGTCAATAAGATCGGTAAGACCCAAGCCTTGGTGCTGATACTGCTTTGCCACAGACACGACAAACCTCAGATTAGCTTTCACGAGCTTCTCTTTGGCACGTTCGCCTTCGCGGCCGCCCTTGCGGATCTTCTGTGCCAACTCAATCTCCTCGTCCACGCTTATCATGGGCACTCGACCTATCTCTACGAGATACTTGTCTAATGCTTCACTTGAACGGTTGGTGATGCTCTTTACTATCTTTAACTGACGCATTTCTTAACTACCTTGCTTTAATTACTATAATAAGGTTTCCCTTAATACCTATGAAGATTACTATAAATATCGACAGTGCCCAATGCACCCAATTTCTGTGCAAAGTTAATAAATAATATCGGAAGCCCTCTATTATTTATGTTTATTTTTGATTATTTATTAAATCTTTATTCGCGCTAAAGAGAACCGCCAAAGTCAGCGATTTATTCTCCAAAGAGCAATTTGCGGTCTCTGGCAGCTGCTGGGGTAGTCCATTCTTCAGGTATGACTTTCCAGTTATGATTAGGTTGTGGGTCGAGCACACCTTGCCGTTTAATCTCTTGCATGAGATAGTAGCGTTGGTCACGTTCCGACCTCCAAACTATTCTGTTTTCAAGAGAGTCCTTAGGGATGCCTGCACCTTTCGTCAACAATTCTCCGCCGCCATTGGCCCTGTAACTGTTAACTGCAACCTTGTACCATTTCTTGGGATCAAATGGAGTGCCATCGCTCATTTGCAATATCTTGACTTTTTTGCCATTTGGCTTTGTGACATCTACGGTGTAGTCTATGCCTGCCGCAGCGTCAAAATTAAACGAGAAATTTTTGAAGCCCATTCTCTGAGCGTCACCATAAGTGTGATTGTCAAGCAAAAGGAGATGGTCGTCGGGCGAGGTCATCGTGTTCATCCAAAGGTCATAACTCATCTCAAGATGTTTGCGAATCTCATCTCCCGTGAGCCGCATCACGTATAGCTGGTTCTCATATTTGTAGAGCTTGAACATGTCGCTCATGTAAACCGGGCCGGCATTGATCGTAGAGTTGAAAGACAAAGGAGCGTTAAACGCTATGTCGGCATTGGTTATTTGCAACTCAAGATTCAAGATAAGGTCGTTGAATGCCGAGTTACCAAAATAGCTGTCTGCCGTCTTTATCGCATGTTTAAACTCTCCTATCTTCTCATTGGCGAAAGCGTTGGCCTTGTCAATGAACGGCTTGAAATAAGCCATGTAATTCTCATCAACGGGTAGCGTCGTGACATCTTTCAGCTCGCCTTTCTTGTCCAAGACTCGCCATTTGCCTTCCTCTTTTCCAATGGTCAGACTGGCGTCAGCCACGGTTATGGCATTGTTTGCAGGATCCATGCAGAGCACGGTATCGCCAGCCACATTGACAACGTTGTCGAGATGGCGAGTATGGTCGTGACCGAAAAGCACAAGGTCGAATCCTGGCACTTCCTTCGCAACTTTCTCCGAGGCGTCTTCCTCATATTCTGGCGTCGTTATTCCCCCTGACTTTCCCGAATGGAACAGTCCTATTACGACATCCGCCTTTTCCACGTCTTTTAAAATCCTCATCCAGTGTCTTGCCGATGAAACCATGTCGTCGAAGCGCAATCCGCTCCAAATGTTTTGCGGCAACCAGTTGGGTATGGCAGGCGTGAGCAGGCCAAGCACGGCAATCTTGCACCCTTCGCGATTAATTATGGTATAAGGTTTCAAATAAGGCTCGCCAGTGGCCGCGTTGATGACATTTGCGCCAAGCACTGGCATTTTGTGTTCCTTAATCCATTTGTCGTAGACACCATGACCTGGTTCCACGTCGTGATTGCCTATGGTCACGGCATCGTACCCCATATAGTTGACCACCTGTGAGGCAATGTTCACTTCAGCCGTGTCGATAAAGTTGGAGAAATAACTCACGGGTTGTCCCTGGAGTATGTCACCGTTATCAAGCAGCAATAGATTCTTGCCATATTGCTTGCGAAGCTCGTTGACATAAGTACTAACACGTGCCATGCTTCCCTTCTTCGGCTTTCTGTCTATCATGTCGTAAGGGAAGAATGAGCCATGCACGTCGCTCGTCTCAACGACACGGAGCGTAAATGCCCTGCTGCTCGCGTCGCAAGAAAGAGATGCTACAAGCAACACGGCGGAAAGAAATAAAGTCTTCATATATAATTCAGTGTCTTATAAGTTTTATCTTATGGTCAATGCAAGTTGGCAATTCCTCCTCATAGTGAGTCACCATTATCAAGGTCTTGTTTTTTCGTTGCATGAAAGTGTCGATTACATTCTTCGCAAGCGCACGGTTGTGGTTGTCGAGTCCATGTAGTGGCTCGTCAAGTATCAGAAGCTCCGGATCCTTGACAAATGCTCGTGAAAGCAACACAAGGCGTTGCTCGCCGCTGGAAAGCTTCAGGAACGTGGTGTTTTCCTTGCCTTCGAGTCCAAAGACCTTCATCCAAAAACGACAGGTGGCATATTCTTCTTCGGAAGGCTTGGCATAAAGACCGACCGAATCTTTCAATCCGCTTGCCACTATTCTTATGGCTGGAATGTCTTTTTGGTACGCGCGATGCATCTCAGGAGAAACATAGCCAATGTGCTTTTTAATGTCCCAAATGCTTTCGCCTGTTCCGCGTGGCATGCCAAACAACGTGATGTCACAAGCATAGCTCTGGGGATTATCAGCGCAAATAAGGCTTAGAAGGGTAGATTTTCCCGCTCCATTTTGGCCGCTCAACGCCCATCGTTCGCCATTGAGCACCGTCCAGTCGAGATCCTTGAGGATTACGCGATTGCCATATTGTATGCTGACGTGGTTCAACTTGGCTACCTCGTGGGTGTTGTAGTCGTTGTTTTTATATGGAAGTCCAATAATGGCATCAGCCATTTCCTTTTCAAGCACGCGAGTATTGGCATTTGGATGCGATGCTACAAATTCTTCTCGTGTCATCTTATCGCCCACACGCATGCCCTTTACCTCCACCACGTGCGTGATGAAGCCAGGAATGTCGTCGGTCTTTGAAAGGACTAATATTATCTGGATTCTCTCTTGCCTTATGATGGTGGCGAAAAGACGCTTCAACTGTTCGCGAGTTACAGCGTCGAGACCTATGAACGGATTGTCCATTATCAGCACGCGCGGCTGAGAGAAAAGGGTCTCTGTGAGCTTGAGTTTTCTCAGCTCGCCACTTGATAAAAGAACGATGTGCTTGTCGAGCAATGCCCTCATGTTGAACATTTCGTATAGCTTCTCCCTAAAGGCACGCCTTTCGTCATCGTCTTCTCCAGCGCAAGCGTATGCCGCATCGAGTTTTTCTCTTACGGTCGGGGTGTTGTCGTCTATCTCAGTCTGGTTCCAGCGCTGCTGCAAGTAATAGGCACGGTCATTGTCGCCACCGTAAGCGTCGCGGAAAGTGATGTACTTGATGTTATCGGCCAAGCTTTTGCTTGTGCTTGGGGAAAAGTCGTATTCCGGGTCATGCAAAAGCAAGGGATGACTGCCCGTAAGAATATTGACAAGCATTGTCTTGCCACCGCCGTTCGGGCCTACAATGGCGATTTGTTCGCCATCGTTAAGCACAAAGTTTACCGGTTTCTCCATACGCCACTCTGGCATACGAACCACACCGTCTTTCACATTGATAATTGGTTTACACATATGTAATTATAAAGTTTTTTCAACCTAAAAATTCATCACCCACTCTTGTAAAATTTTCAAGGCATCGGCTTTACGGCGTAAAGGCGGCGCGATTCAAGCGTGAAGGCGGTGCGATTCAAGCGTAAAGGAGACGCGATTCAAGCGTGAAGCCGATGGCATATATTGCTTAATGCGAAAGCCTCTCCTTGTTCTTGATTATAAAGTCTTTCCATGAGCCATAATGGCGAGCGTTTGTCTGTGGGGTAGAGAGTTGTAAGAAATGGCAATAAGCCGCCCCGAGCGCGTCGGTTGCATCCATGAATTTCGGCATGTCTTTCTTGTCAATTCTCAACAGTCTTTGCAACATCCCGGCAACTTGTTCCTTTGACGCTTGCCCTTCTCCGGTAATGGCCATCTTGATTTTTAGCGGAGCGTATTCGTGGATTGGCACGGAATGGTGTATGGCAGCGGCAATGGCCACACCTTGGGCACGTCCAAGCTTGAGCATCGACTGGACGTTCTTGCCAAAGAATGGGGCTTCAATGGCCATCTCGTCTGGCAGGTATTCGTCAATGATGCCTGTCACGCGCTCGAAAATTTTTCCAAGGCGCAGATATGGGTCACGCTCTTTTCGCATGTCTATCACGCCCATGGCTACAAGGCCGGCCTTATTGCCGCGTACGGTCAGTATGCCATAGCCCATGACGTTTGTGCCAGGGTCTATGCCTAAGATAATTTTCTCACCAGCAACGTTTTCCACCTTAACCCTTCTTTCGCCTCACCTGTCCATGTACGGATTACTCGCCACCTCTGCGCCTATCGTCGTCGCCGCCCCATGACCCGGGAAGACGCGGACATCATCGGGCAACTGTGAAAGATGTCGCAGACTCATCACCATCAAGAACATAGAGCCACCCTTGAAATCTGTACGACCTATGGAACCTTGGAAAAGCGTGTCGCCTGTGAAAGCCACGCGCTCTTCCTCGCAATAATAAGTCAGCCCACCTGGTGAGTGGCCCGGGGTCTCCAATATGGTAAACCTATGTGAACCGAAGTCAACAGTGTCGTGCTCATCAAGGCATTTGCCTATGCAGACGAAGTCGTCATTGGTGAGATTGTCTATGCCGCAAATCGCCTTGGCTTGCTCTGGCATGGCCTTGAAGAATTGCTCGTCAGCGGTTCCAGCCTCTGGCTTGACTCCCCATGTGTCAAACACGAACTTGTCACCAAAATTGTGGTCAACATGTCCGTGAGTGGCAATCAGGTGTTTAACCGTGAGTCCATTGCCGTCTATATAGTTTTTTATGGCTTCTTTTTCAGGCTCATAGTAAGCTCCACAATCAACGATAACGCATTCTTTTGTCTCGTCGCTCACGACATAAGTGTTTTCCCTTATTGGGTTGCATATAAATCTTTGGATATTCAACATCTCTGTATTTCTAATTACGCAAAAAGAAGGAAGTAATATAATAAAATGTGTAACCCACAATATCAGTAAACCGGCAGGTAGACGACATTTTTTTCAAGAAACCATTGCTCGTCGAAGAAGTCAGAAATGGCAATCTTCTTTACTATCTTGCAGAAAGGCTTGAGCTCCTCGTCAAGATTTCCACCTTTAAGGGTAATGATTCCATTTGGCAATGAGTTGTGCTGAACGGTCTTGACAAGGTTCTTCCTTACTATCTTAACCATGTCGGGCAAAGCCATTACCGCGCGCGACACCACAAAGTCGTACTTGCCTTTTTCCTCCTCGCCACGAAGATGCACTGCCTCTACGTTGGCAAGCCCCAAGGCTCGTGCCACTTCTGTAGCCACAGTGATTTTCTTTCCAGTTCCATCAATGAGACGGAATGAGCATTCAGGAAAGAGAATGGCAAGTGGTATGCCTGGGAATCCACCACCACAGCCAAAATCAAGGATACGCGTGCCAGGACGGAAATTGATGACCTTGGCTATTGCCATGGAGTGAAGCACATGATGAAGGTACAAATTGTCAATATCTTTCCTGGATATGACATTTATCTTCGAGTTCCATTCTCGATAAAGTCCATCAAGGGCATCTATCTGCCGCGTTTGCTGTTCGCTGAGGTTACTGAAATATTTAGAAATCAAATCCATAGCCTAAGTTTTTCTTACTATCAAATGCAAAGTTAGTGAATTTTATCGTAACTTTGCAGCTATACGGTGATGATTATTTAACACAATAACATATTAGCAGAAAACATGAATCATAGAGCGGCATTGTTTGACTTGGACGGAGTGGTCTTCGACACGGAGAGCCAATACACCGACTTTTGGGGAAGCGTAGGGGATAAGTATTTCCATTCTGGCGCCAAGTTTGCAAATGCGATTAAGGGCACAACACTTAAGCAAATATTTGACAAATATTTCAAAGACGACGCTAAACTACAAAAAGAAATTACGGTGGCCCTTGACAATTTCGAAATGTCAATGTCGTATGAGTACATAGAGGGATTTCCGGAATATATCAGTAGGATAAGAGCACTAGGCATAAAGACGGCTGTCGTGACAAGCAGCAACATCAAGAAAATGGAAAAGGTATACAGTGCCCATCCTGAGTTCAAGACCCTGTTTGACGCAATTCTCACAAGCGAGGATTTCGACCGCAGCAAGCCCGACCCAGACTGCTATCTTAAAGGCGCGAAACGATTTGGCGTTGAGCCAGATATGTGCATCGGATTCGAGGATAGCATTAATGGACTGAAAGCCGTCAAGGCCGCTGGAATGTATTGCGTAGGACTTGCAACTACAAACCCCCACGAGGTAGTGGCAGAATACGCCGACTTGGTCATTGACAACTATTTGGACTATAACGACAAAGAAAGACACGGCAAATATAATAAATTGATTGGGCTGTTCGTTTAATAAATTGACATAAGCGATACACATTATATTATTTAGATGAGAATTATCTTACGCGTCATATCATTATTATTCGCAACCTCATGCTTAGTGGCATGCGCCGATGAGGAAGGATTCACGACATCCACTGCCAACAGGTTGTCGTTTTCAGACGACACGCTATCCCTTGACACGGTGTTCAGCAATGTTCCGTCAGCATCACGCTCCATGTGGGTGTATAATAAGTCTGGCGATGGGTTGCGATGCGGCGTAAGATTGGAAAAAGGCAACGCCTCTGCCTTCAGGGTGAATATTGATGGCATATATCTTGGAGAAGTGAACGATTGGCAAACGTCAGACATAGAAATACGTGACAAGGATAGCGTCAGAATTTATGTAGAGACAACACTTCCTACAGCCAAGGGACAAGACCCACAAAAGAATGACGACAACATAGTTTTCAACCTGCAAAGTGGGGTGGAGCAAAAGGTCAACCTAAAGGCTTGGGCATGGAATGCCAATATGCTGAGAGGTCTTGAGATTTCCAAGGATACGACCATACAAAGCAATATACCTATTATTATATACAAAGGGTTGAAAGTAGACAGTGGGTGTGTGCTTAATGTCGCGGCTGGCACGACACTGTATTTCCATAATGATGCGGGAATTGAAGTCTATGGAAGTCTGCGCTGCAATGGAACAGCCGAAAATAACGTGGTGCTGCGAGGCGACAGGATAGACAAGATGTTCGATTACTTGCCTTACGACCGAACGCCAGGTCAATGGCAAGGTATGAGACTGCACTCGTCATCGTATGGAAACGAGCTATACCACACTGACATACATAGTTGTTTTAATGGCATCGTAGCTGACTCATCCGACTTAAACAAGAAGAAACTCATTTTGAGCCATTCGACTATACACAATTGCCAAGGTAATGGGCTCGAAGCCAACAATATCAACGCTTCCATTTCCAACTCACAAATTACTAATGTTTTAGGTGATTGCGTCTCGATCATTGGAGGAGACATTGACATAAACAGTTCCACTATAGCGCAATTTTATCCTTTTGACGGAATGAGAGGCTTGGCAATGAATGCCATACTCAACAAGAACTCAAAAAGGCTTACCGTAACAAACTCTTTGATAACTGGTTATGCTGACGATGTCGTAAACATAGCTCATGACGACACAGAACATGACTGGCAATTCTCACATTGTATAATCCGCACGCCCAAGCCATCTACGGATGACAGCGCAAGGATGGAAAACGTTATTTTCGAGGATGTCAAGGACACGACTTTCATGGGAGTAAAACACTTTAAGAACATTGACACAGACAATCTTATTTACGACTTTCACCTTAGCGACAAGTCTGCGGCAATAGACAAGGCAGACAATGCCACCTCGCCAGTGGATGATCACGATGGCATCAGACGCGATGAAAAGCCTGACATAGGAGCCTACGAAAACACTAAAAAAGAAACAAAATGATTAAATCTAAATTGGAGATTAACTATGACTCATGCTCTATGGATGAGTTGACAGACGAAGAAAGGCTACTTGTAGAACGAGCACGGGAAGCAACGCAAAACTCGTATGCGCCATACAGCAATTTTCATGTAGGCGCGGCATTGATGCTCAAGAATGGCAAGGTGATTATAGGCGCGAACCAAGAAAACTCGGCTTTTCCTTCTGGATTGTGCGCAGAACGCACTGCCGTGTTCTCGGCTCAAGCAAACTACCCGGACCAACCCATCATGATGCTTGCCATTGCCGCAGCTGATTCCAATGGGCTTCGATCTAAGCCGGTTTCGCCATGCGGATCATGCCGACAAGTGATACTGCAAATGGAGTCAAGGTATCATCAACAAGTGGAGATATTATTGTCTGGAACAAGAAACGTATTCAGATTTAAGTCAATTAAAGACCTGTTGCCATTTTCATTTGTTGACGAAGACCTGTTGCCAGAACAAGAAACGCAAGGCTAACGCTAAAAATCATTAAGGCGCAATACAAGTTCTTGGTTTTATTTTAAAAACCTTATGGCACGAATGGATTACGATTCGAAAGTATTTTCCAAACAATATTGACACAATCATTTCAAAACGATTAACATTTGCATGAAAGGCAAACCATGGTTGTGTTAATTATTAAATAATACAAATAAATCATGTAAAAGCGCGCTAAGTTATAGAAAATATTATAATAGTATGAAATGCTAAGTAATGCCAAGCATTTTCGACAAAAAATTGCGAATGTGAACTTTTTTATCACATTTCTTACGTTAAACGTGTATAAAAAAACTCTTTCCGATTTGGAAGTTTTGATATTTGTCTTTAACTTTGCGGTGAGAAAAAACAAGTATAAATATAAAAAACTACATAAGAACAGACCGCGATATGGGAAAGATTAAGACGATAGGAATACTCACTTCCGGAGGCGACGCACCAGGCATGAATGCCGCAATAAGAGCGGTAACTCGTGCAGGTATCTGCAATGGGTTCAACATCAAAGGCATATACCGTGGCTATGATGGGCTTATTTATGACGACATCAAGCCCTTTACCACCGAAAACGTTTCGGGCATCATAATGCAGGGCGGAACGATTCTTAAAACGGCTCGTTCAAAGGCTTTCATGACACCAGAGGGACGTGCGAAGGCATATGATAACCTTAGAAAAGAGCAAATAGACGCACTTGTGATAATTGGCGGTAATGGCTCGTTAACGGGTGCAAAGGACTTCGCACAAGAATATGACCTTTGTTGCATTGGTCTGCCTGGAACAATTGACAATGACCTTTATGGAACTGACACAACCATAGGATATGACACCACGCTTAACACTATTGTGGATTGCGTAGACCGTATTCGCGATACCGCGCAAAGCCATGAACGCATATTCTTTGTAGAAGTGATGGGGCGCGATGCAGGATATTTGGCACAAAACTCGGCAATAGCAAGTGGAGCCGAAGCAGCAATCATACCAGAGGATTCTACTGACGTAGACCAGCTTGCCAAGTTCATGGAGCGTGGCATACGTAAATCAAAGAAGAGCTGCATCGTTATCGTCTCTGAAAGTCCCAAGTGTGGCGCTATGTATTATGCCAATCGCGTGAAAAAGGAATTTCCCGAATTTGATGTTCGTGTATCCATTCTCGGCTATGTGCAACGTGGCGGACGCCCATCGGCTCATGACAGAATACTTGCCAGCCGAACTGGGGTCGGTGCCGTAGAGGCAATCATGCAAGGCCAACGCAATATCATGGTTGGCATACACAACAACGAAGTCACATACATTCCTCTTGTCGAGGCCGTTCGATCGGACAAGCCATTTGACCGTAAGTTGATTGAAGTGCTCGACGAGTTGAGCATATAACAAAAGGCATTAAGGGTAAAAAACCTTATATTCATAACAAGAATTATATTCACTATAAAAGATATTGTATGTCACAGATTAACGGACACATCTCTCAGATAATAGGTCCTGTCATTGATGTCTTTTTCGACACTCAGGGCCAGGAGGCTGAGAAGGTGCTGCCAAAAATTTACGAGGCACTTAAAGTGACACGTTCTGATGGCAAGGAAGTTGTCATAGAGGTTGAGCAGCACATAGGAGAAGACACTGTGCGCTGCATAGCCATGGATTCAACAGATGGTCTGGAACGTGGACTTGAAGTCGTGCCAACGGGTGCGCCAATACAAATGCCGGCAGGTAACCAAATTCGTGGTCGAATGATGAACGTGATTGGCCAACCTATCGATGGTATGGGCAAGCTCAGCATGAAAGGTAGCTACCCAATACATCGTCCAGCGCCTAAGTTTGAAGATTTGTCCACTCACAAGGAGGTGCTTCCTACAGGCATAAAGGTTATCGACTTGCTCGAGCCCTACATGAAGGGTGGCAAGATTGGTTTGTTTGGTGGAGCCGGAGTAGGCAAGACCGTGCTCATAATGGAGCTGATGAATAACATAGCTAAAGGGCGTGCCGGTTACTCTGTGTTCGCTGGTGTAGGTGAGCGTACGCGTGAGGGCAATGACCTCATTAGGGATATGCTCGACTCTGGTGTCATTCGTTACGGCGAGAAATTCCGCAAGGCAATGGACGAGGGCAAATGGGATCTTTCGTTGGTAGACCAAGAAGAGCTCGCGAAATCTCAATCGACCCTTGTTTATGGACAAATGAATGAGCCACCAGGGGCACGTGCTCGTGTGGCTTTGTCTGGCCTTACAATCGCTGAGGAGTTCCGTGACCATGGAGGCAAGGACGGTGGCCCCGCAGACATCATGTTCTTCATAGACAATATTTTCCGCTTCACACAGGCAGGTTCAGAGGTTTCAGCACTTTTAGGTCGCATGCCTTCTGCCGTTGGATACCAACCCACATTGGCTTCTGAGATGGGAGCCATGCAGGAGCGAATCACTTCCACCAAAGAAGGCTCCATAACGTCTGTGCAAGCAGTTTATGTTCCAGCCGATGACTTGACCGACCCTGCGCCTGCTACGACATTCTCACACCTTGATGCCACAACCGTGCTCGACCGTAAGATTACACAGCTTGGAATTTATCCAGCAGTTGATCCTTTGGCTTCAACATCACGTATTCTCGACCCACTGATTGTTGGCAAGGAACATTACGAATGCGCACAGCGAGTGAAAGAAACACTTCAGCATTATCAAGAGTTGCAAGACATCATCGCAATATTGGGCATGGATGAGTTGTCTGATGACGACAAGCTTGTTGTGAACCGTGCGCGTCGCGTACAAAGGTTCCTTTCGCAACCGTTCGCCGTAGCTGAGCAATTCACAGGCGTCAAAGGCGTGATGGTAAGCATTGAAGATACAATTAAAGGCTTCAACGCCATTCTCGACGGAGAGGTGGATGATCTCCCTGAACAAGCATTCATGAATGTGGGTACCATAGAAGACGCCATAGCCAAGGGTAAGAAGCTCATTGATGAGGCTCAGGCATAAACAAGCTAAAGCAACTTGGATATGTTGAAGTTAAAGATTGTTTCTCCGGAAAAAGTGATATACGATGGTGAAGTGGAGAGCTTGAAAGTGCCTGGCATACAAGGCAGTTTTGAGATTCTCAGCAACCACGCACCTATCATATCATCGCTTCTGAAAGGAGAAGTGGAATATAAGGGCAAAGGGGAGAGCTACAAAATTTCCATAGTAGGCGGATTCGTTGAAGTCAAGAAAAACGAGATAAGCCTTTGTGTGGAGATTTAGCCTCTCATGAATCAAGTCAAAACAAAGTAGCATATGCTTTCCCCATTGACTATCTTCCTATTAGCGACAATGTTTACATTGCTGGGTGTAGGATGGAAAAAAGGATATGACTTTGTTAAGTCAAGGGCACCAAAGCAAATAGTAAAATTCTATTTTGCTTACGCTACTTTTCGAATGTTGACAATATTACTCGTCACAGGCGTGTACGTGTTGTTCATATCGCAAAGCAGAACAGAGTCTAAAACCTTTGTAGGCATTGAGTTTGTCTTGTATGTTGCAATGATGGTCTTGACATTGAAAAATAACATTAAACGCTCTTGAAAGAATGAGACATTTTAATCATATAATCTGTTGCATATTGGCAGTTTTACTTGCCATGCCTGCTTTTGCGGCACAAAAGCAAGGAGAGGGACTCAATACGTCACAGATTGTAGTGGGGCATATAAAGGACTCCTACGATTGGCACATAACGGATATTGGCACGAAGCATATCGTTATCAATCTTCCTGTCATCGTAAAGAGCACGACAGGTTGGCATGTGTTCAGCACATCTCAATTCGCAGAGGAAGCCGATGCCAATGGCTACCGCAAGGGTCCATTCTGCCTTGCTATCGCTACGATAGGCTCACATGCGGGAAAGATTGTAGAGTTGCAAAATGGCAAAGAGATAATGCCTTTTGACATTAGCATTACCAAGACTGTTGCCGTACTTTTTATCGATTCTATTATTCTCCTGCTTTGTATCTTGTTACCTGCAAGATGGTACAGAAAGCATAAGGCAAGCGACCCTGCCCCAGGAGGATTCACAGGATTAATGGAAATGCTCGTGTCATGGGTAGAAGACAATATCGTAAAACCTGGAGTGGGGGAACATTATGAGAAATACTCTCCATATCTTCTGACATGTTTCTTCTTCATCCTAACCTGCAACATGATGGGCATTGTGCCTTTCCCACCTGGAGGAGGCAACTTGACAGGAAATATAGCTTGCACGTTCTTCTTGGCTTTTTGCACATTCGTAATTACGCAATTTAGTGGTTCAAAGCACTATTGGAAAGATATATTCTGGCCAAATGTACCATTGGCATTAAAGGCTTTCCCGCTCATACCACTCATAGAGTTTGTGGGTATTTTCACAAAACCATTTGCGCTGATGATTCGACTTTTTGCCAATATGATGGCAGGACATGCCATAGCACTCTCCTTAACGTGCATCATCTTTGTTGTGGCAACGATGGGAATAGGAGTGGCAATAGGAATGTCTACGCTAAGTGTTGTGATGAGCATATTCATGATGTGCCTTGAATTCCTGGTTTGCTTCATTCAAGCAATGGTATTCACCATGCTGAGTTCAATATTCATTGGCTTGGCTCGTGCAAAGGATTAAACTATACAAAAAAAATAATAACAAAAATATTTATAAACAACAGCCTCATAACCAAGTCTCAAGGCTTCTTTTAGTCAAGAGATAAAGCAAAGGGCGATTAAAAATTTACAACTATGATTTCAGCATTATTATTGCAAGCCGCCGCAGCAGGCGTAGCAAAGTTGGGTGCCGGTGTCGGCGCAGGTCTCGCAGCAATTGGCGCAGGCATTGGTATCGGACGCATTGGCGGACAGGCTATGGACGCAATGGCAAGGCAGCCGGAGGTAATGAGCAAGATCTTTACAAACATGATTGTCGCAGCTGCCCTCATTGAAGGTGTCGCCTTGTTTGCTGTGGTCGTTGCATTCCTCTGCATCTAATCATCATAGAATAAATAACTGCGTATGGATTTATTGATACCAAGCACAGGCTTACTCTTCTGGATGACGATAGTTTTCCTCATTGTGCTTGCCGTCCTGTGGAAATGGGGCTTCCCTGCCATCACCAAGATGGTAAAAGAGCGTAAGGACTACATAGACGACAGCTTGAGAAAGGCTCATGAGGCCAATGAGAAGCTTGCGAACATCCAAAAAGAAGGCGAATCCATTCTGCAGGAAGCACGCGAAAAACAAGCAGAGGTTTTGAAAGAGGCCACTGCCACACGTGATGCCATCATAGCCAAAGCCGAAAATCAAGCAAAAGATCGAGGTGCACAACTCATCAATGACGCTAAAGCCGAGATAGAACAAGAAAAGCAACAAGCCATTCGCGAAATCCGCGGCCAAGTGGCAGAGCTTTCCGTTAAAATCGCTGAAAAGATTGTCAAGCAACAGTTGGCGACTGATGACAAGCAGATGGAATTAATCAACAAGATTCTTGATGAAGTTGCTGTCTCAGATAAGGCAGCCAAATAAAACGATTGTCTATGGATACAGGTGTAATAGCTGTAAGATATGCGAAAGCTCTCTTGGAAAGCGCCATTCGACTTCAGCAGGAGGGCGAGGTATATGTTGAGATGCAGACGCTCTCGACCAACTACATCCAAGTGCCGCAACTTCGGTTCACGATAGACAATCCTACCCTTGGAAACGAGAAAAAGCTGGCCTTACTGAAGACAGCATGTGGTGGAGACATCAATGACTTGACCGTAAGGTTCCTTGAACTCGTTTTCAAGGAAGGAAGAGTGTCAAGCCTACAGTTTATGGCAACGGCTTATCTGACATTATACAGGAAACACAAAAACATCATTCGCGGAAAGCTGACAACAGCAGTGCCTGTTTCTGAAGAGATAGAGGCTAAGATGAAGCAAATGGTAGAAAAAAGGACCCATGGAAACGTTGAGTTCAATACGGAAGTGGATCCAAGTATAATTGGCGGATTCATACTTGAGTATGACACATATAGTTTTGACGCAAGCGTGAAAACAAAGCTAAAGGGTATGCTCCATCAACTGACAGTGTAGAGCTTTTTATTGAGAATTAAATGAAGTAACTAAACTTTGATTTATTATTATAAATGAGTGATAAATTAAAACCAAGTGAAGTGTCAGAAGTGCTCATCAAGCAACTTGAAGGCATCAACTCGGAAGAGCAGTTTGACGAGGTAGGCACCGTACTCACGGTAGGTGATGGAGTGGCTCACGTCTATGGACTGCGCAATGCTGAGGCGAGCGAACTTCTTGAGTTTGAAAATGGCACTATGGCAATTGTCATGAACCTTGAGGAGGATAATGTCGGTTGTATCCTTTTAGGTGCCTCTTCCGGTATTGAGGAAGGCATGAAAGTCAAGCGAACGCACCGCATTGCATCCATTCGTGTCAACGACAATTTCCTCGGTCGAGTTGTCAATACTCTCGGACAGCCTATCGATGGCAAAGGAGACATAGACCTGACAAACGCTTTCGAGATGCCTCTTGACAGAAAAGCACCAGGTGTCATATACCGTCAGCCCGTTAAACAACCTCTGCAAACAGGTTTGAAGGCCATCGACTCGATGATTCCAATAGGCCGTGGACAGCGTGAGCTGATTATTGGTGACCGTCAAACGGGTAAAACCGCAATAGCCATTGACACAATTATTAATCAGAAGGGCAATTTTGAGGCTGGCAAGCCAGTATATTGCATTTATGTAGCTATTGGTCAGAAAGCAAGTACAGTGGCAGCTCTTGTACAGACCCTGAAAGAACATGGTGCTTTGCCATATACTATAATTGTAAGCGCTACAGCCGCCGATCCTGCTGCCATGCAGTATTACGCTCCTTTTGCTGGCGCTGCTATTGGTGAGTATTTCCGTGATCGTGGATTTGATGCTCTTGTGGTATACGATGACCTGTCAAAGCAAGCTGTTGCATATCGTGAGGTATCCTTGATACTTCGTCGTCCGTCTGGCCGTGAAGCATATCCTGGAGACGTGTTTTACCTCCACTCTCGTTTATTGGAAAGAGCTGCTAAGATTAATGAGCAACAAGAAGTAGCGGAGCAGATGAACGACCTGCCAGAATCAATGAAAGGTCACGTGAAAGGTGGCGGATCATTGACAGCACTTCCTATTATTGAGACACAAGCTGGTGACGTGTCTGCATATATCCCGACAAACGTAATTTCAATTACGGATGGACAGATATACTTGGAGACAGACTTGTTTAACCAAGGCTTCCGTCCAGCAATCAATGTCGGTATCTCGGTAAGCCGTGTCGGTGGTTCCGCACAGATAAAGAGCATGAAAAAAGTTGCCGGTACGCTGAAGATAGACATGGCCCAATACCGCGAACTTGAGAGTTTCTCTAAATTCTCAAGCGACATGGATGCTGTCACGGCAATGACGATTGACAGAGGTCGCAAGAACAATCAGTTGCTGATTCAGCCTCAGTACAGCCCCATGCCAGTAGGCGAGCAGATAGCGATTCTTTATTGCGGTGTTCACGGACTTATGCATGATGTGCCTGTCGACAAGGTTCGCGGTGTTCAGGATCAATTCTTGGAACAAATGCGTACCCAGCATCAAGATGTAATCGACACACTTGCTTCTGGTAAGATTGACGATACCTGCACAAAGACTATAGAAGCCGTAATGGCGGATGTTGCTGGACAGTTTGCCTCTAAATAAAAGTAATATACATGCCTTCATTAAAAGAGATAAAGACCCGCATAGCATCTGTACAGAGCACGCGCAAGATAACGAGTGCCATGAAAATGGTAGCATCCTCTAAGCTTCACCACGCACAGACTGCAATTCAGAATATGCTTCCGTATGAAAATTTGCTTGAGCATATTTTGAAGTCGTTTCTTGTCTCCATGCCTGATGCCGCCGAGGGAGACCTTACGGAAGAACGCAAGGACATCAAAAGCGTGGCACTCGTTGTTTATTCCTCTAATAGTTCCTTATGCGGAGGATATAACAATAACGTCATCCGAAAGATGCAACATGCAATAGATGGGTATCATGCTAAAGGCATTAAAAAGATTACCATCTATCCAATTGGTCGTAAAATTGCTGAAAAGGTTAAGAGCCTGGGACTTAAATCTGCAGGCGACTTTGTGGATTTGGCAGACAAGCCTAACGCAGCAGAGTGTAGGGACATTGCCCAAGAGCTCATGGAGAAATACACTAAGCATGAATATGATAAGGTAGAACTTATATACCATCATTTCAAAAGTGCTGGCTCACAGGTGCTTACTCGCAGAAATTATTTACCAGTAGACTTGTCTACAGAAACGATTGGTGCTTACAACGACAGGGATTTATCATCAAATCTTGCAACGGCAAAGTCTCAGGAATACTTACGTAAGAATGGCAAGACTACAGACAAGGTTACTTCAGAAGCTGTTCCACTTAACGATGACTTTATTGTTGAGCCGGATTTAAAGACTGTACTTGATGAGTTGGTTCCAAAGGCCTTGGACTTGATGATTTATACCGCGCTTCTTGATAGTAACGCTTCTGAACACGCGGCTCGTATGGTTGCAATGCAGGCCGCTACAGACAATGCAGATGAATTGCTTAAGGATTTGAACCTGCAATATAACAAGAGCCGCCAGGCCGCTATTACAAGTGAATTGTTGGATATTGTCGGTGGAAGCGCAAACAATTAGAGTGCCACACATCGACAAATATTCTAATAATAATTAAATGGGAAATGAAAAAGTTATTCATTTCCCGTTTTTTTATTAACTTCGCATCCATGAAAAGGATAGTAACTACAATTATATTAATATTGTCGTTTATTCCAATATTCGCTCAAAAGAAAGAAATAAATACGGCAATCGATAACCTCAAGGCAAATAAAGACCTTGATAAGGTTGAAGCATCCATGATGACATTGCTTAAGGATTCTTCCAATATAAGGAATGAAAAAATATGGAACATCCTTTTCGAATCATTGGAAAAGCAATACCAAACAGGCAATGAAAAGTTGTATCTCAAACAGAAATACGACACGGCATCACTATTCAATATTGCATCGCGAATGTTTACGGTGATGACAAGATACGATAGCATTGAAACAAAGCCTGACAAGAAAGGAAAAGTAAAGTTGAAGATGCGCAAACAAAACTCCAACACACTTAATTCTTTACGTCCGAACCTGCTTAATGGTGGCATTTTCTTTATCGGCAAGCAGAATTATTCCCAAGCATACACTCTCTTAGACCAATATGTCAGTGCCGCTGAAATGCCCATCTTCAAATCTTATAACTATTCGGGCAAAGACAAGAACCTCCCCAAGGCAGCATATTGGGCAGCATATTGTGGTTATAAACTTAACGACCCACAGAAAGTTCTTCACAATACATATTTGGCCCTCAAGGATAAGGAGCACCATGAATCAATGATGCAATACCTTGCGTCAACATACATGCTTGAAAATGACACAACAAGAAGTATCGAAACATTAGAAGAAGGTTTTTCCTTGTTTCCTAAATCAGAATACTTCTTTTCCCATCTGATGGATTATTATTCAAAAAACTCAAATTGGAAAAAAGCTACAATAATGGTCAATAAGGCAATAAAGGCTGACAGTACTAATATGAAAGCTTGGATTGCCAAAAGCACCATTCTAATCAATTTAGGAGACTATGAAAACAGTTTCCTTATTTCACAGTCAATATTAGATAAAGACAGTACCCTTGAAGATGCATGGCTAAACGCTGGGCTTGCCAAATACAATCAAGGTGTTAACATGGAGCATGACATCAAAAACTTCAAGCAAAAGAGAAAACAAGTTTTGCAATATTATAAGGAAGCTCTTCCATACCTTGAAAAATATAAAAGTATTTGTCCAAAAAACGCAGACAAATGGGCTATGCCTTTATATTCCATATATCTTAATCTCAATATGGGTAAGCAATTTGATGAGATAGACGAACTAATGAAAAAGCAAAAAATATAGAATTTCGTAAAGCAGATGAAATCTAAAAAAGGGTAGAGAGGTAAAATAAAAAAGGAATCACGAAAGTGATTCCTTTTTTTGAGGTGCGTGGCGGAGTCGAACCGCCTTGAGTGGTTTTGCAGACCAGTACCTAACCGTTCGGACAACGCACCGTTTTCTTAATTGCGATGCAAAGGTAAGAACATTTTATAAGACTACCAAAGGTTATCCTGTTTTTTTCGAAAAATATTGTATTTTTGCTTAGCTTTTTGCTTTACTCAACTGTATAGATAGTGTATGAAA
>ERZ808240.1742-NODE-1742-length-25950-cov-12.501641_pt1 | contig 25950 bp, 22 predicted proteins | sample MGYA00521084_ERZ808240 | MGnify/ENA primary metagenome ERZ808240 (study PRJEB31516, sample SAMN03275571) | gut metagenome | biome: mammalia-associated habitat; material: feces | host: Papio cynocephalus | place: Kenya | collected 2012-08-06 ... | reverse complement strand
GCTGCTTCCAAGCTGTACCGACACCTAGAAATGCCCAGTGAACAGTAGCCCCGGAATCAGGAATTTCAGGAATCGGAGCGTTGCCGATGGCAAAGCTCTTTTTTTTATGCTAGAGTACAGTACATGACAGAGAATGATTTTTATGATGTAGAATATGATGATCCGGGAGAGAAAAAGACCCGGCACCTGCTCCGCTGGGGAATTCTGGTGCTTCTTCTTCTGATTGCCATCCTGCTTGCGAGTGTTCGTATTCAGGATTTTACGGTGATCGGAAATACCCAGTACAGCAGTGAAGAAATCGTGCATATGATTTTTTCTGACCCATGGGATACGGATACGGCATACTGCTTCCTGAAGGATAAGACAAAACCGCATAAGGAGCTGCCGTTTGTGCAGCGCTATGATCTTGATTTTACGGGTCCGTTTTCTGTGAGTATCACGGTCTATGAGAAGAACGTGGTCGGTTATGTGGACTATATGTCGAGCCATATGTACTTCGATAAGGATGGTATCATCGTGGAGTCCACCAGTAACACACTGGAGGGAATTCCGCGGATTACGGGTCTCAGCTTCGGCTCCATCGTGCTGTATAAGGAGCTGCCGGTAGAGAATAAGGATGTCTTCAATAATATTCTGAACCTGACGGGCGCTCTGCAGACCTATGATATTGAGTGCAATGAAATCCAGTACGATGCGCTTCTGAATGCCACGCTTCAGATTGGAGATATTACAGTCCGCCTGGGCAGCAATAAGGATATGGAGATGAAGATTTCAACCCTGCACGATATCCTGCCACATCTTACGGGGCTTCGGGGAGAGCTGAATCTTTCAGATTATTCGGAAACGACGGACCATGAGTCCTATATTTTCAAGGAGCGGAGTGGAGACGCTTCGAGTTCGACCGATGCGACGGACGCTGCCGTGCCGGAGGCAAGTCGAGATGCGGTAGACAGTGAAGGGGAAGCTGATGCGGATACCGATGCAGAGGTGGATTCTGATGCGGATACCGATTCCAATGCAGAGGGCGCAGAGAATGCGAATGAAAATGAGCGCGAGGCTGCAGAGTAGGACAGTGTTTCTATAGAACAGCAGATGTACGCAGATCGGCGTATGCCAGAATTCTGCTTGCCTGTAAAAACTTAAAATGTTATAAAAAAGTAAGAATTCATGCGCAATATTCGATAGAGCTCCGCTTATAAGCGTGGTAAGATTATATGAACTAAGCTATTGCAATCAGATGGTTTTGCCTGTATATTATTTTATCGTGCAGTCATATGCGTATGTGGCCGCAGAAAACAGGTTATCTTATATAATGTAGATATAGAGGGATTGAAGGAGGAAGATTATGCTTGAGATTAAGCTTCCTGAGTCAGAAGCAGCTGCAAAGATTATCGTCGTAGGTGTGGGTGGCGCAGGCAATAACGCGGTAAACCGCATGGTGACGGATGGAATTGTAGGCGTTGAGTTCATCGGAATCAATACCGATAAGCAGGCGCTTCAGTACAGCCAGGCACCGACGACGATGCAGATCGGAGAGAAGCTGACCAAGGGACTGGGCTGCGGCGGCAGACCAGAGGTTGGCGCAAAGGCCGCAGAGGAGAGCTCTGAGGATATTACAGCTGCACTTCAGGGTGCCGATATGGTATTCGTTACCTGCGGTATGGGCGGTGGTACCGGAACGGGTGCTGCACCGGTTATCGCGAAGATTGCGAAGGATATGGGTATCCTTACCGTCGGTGTTGTAACGAAGCCATTCCGTTTCGAGGCACGTCAGCGTATGACGAATGCCATCGATGGAATCAAGAAGCTGAAGGAAGCTGTGGATACGCTGATCGTGATTCCAAACGATCGTCTTCTGGAGATCGTGGATCGCAGAACGACGATGCCGGATGCACTGAAGAAGGCCGATGAGGTTCTTCAGCAGGCGGTTCAGGGTATTACGGATCTCATTAACGTGCCGGGCCTCATCAATCTCGATTTCGCCGATGTTTCCTCTGTCATGAAGGACAAGGGTGTAGCGCATGTCGGTATCGGCTCTGCAAAGGGCGATGAGAAGGCAACGGAGGCGGTGAAGATGGCCATCTCCAGCCCGCTGCTTGAGACCACCATTGAGGGTGCAACGGATGTTATCATCAACATTTCCGGTGATATCTCTCTGGTAGAGGCGAATGAAGCCGCTTCCTATGTAGAGGAGCTGGCAGGTGATAATGCAAACATTATTTTCGGTGCAATGTACGATGAGAACGCACAGGATGAGTGCAAGATCACGGTGATTGCAACGGGTATCGAGGATTCTGCCGCTACGAGCTCTGCTTTTGATACGGTAAAGAAGCCGGTTCAGCCGAAGACAGCAGCAGCGGCACAGGGCACGGAAAGCGTAAGACAGCCGATCCCGAGCTTCCTCGGTGGAAACACCAGCTTCCAGCCACAGGCACGTCCAGCGACAGCGGTAAATACAGCACCGCAGACGAGCACGGTGACGACAGCCGCACCGCAGGTACAGACACCGCAGCCGACCTTCCGTCCGCAGCAGAATAAGGAAATGTCCATCAACATTCCGGATTTCCTGAGAAATCGTAAGTAATCTCTTCATCCCTGAAGATAGAAATGAAAGGCTATGTCTTTACGGCATAGCCTTTTTCGTGCTATGATGAAAAACGATTTTGTGTAATTTTTTAAATGATTGAGGATAGAATGGCAAGTTTAAAAGAAGAAATTGAGAAGAGACGTACGTTTGCGATCATTTCGCACCCGGATGCCGGTAAAACGACACTGACCGAGAAGTTCCTCCTGTATGGTGGCGCGATCAATCTCGCAGGTACGGTAAAGGGGCGAAAGGCGACGAAGCATGCCGTCTCGGACTGGATGGAGATCGAGAAGCAGAGAGGTATTTCGGTTACATCCTCGGTTCTTCAGTTTAATTATGAAGGAAAGTGCATCAACATTCTGGATACCCCGGGACATCAGGACTTCTCAGAGGATACCTATCGTACCCTGATGGCGGCGGACAGTGCCGTCATGGTCATCGATGGTGCAAAGGGTGTCGAGCCGCAGACCATCAAGCTGTTTAAGGTCTGCGTGATGCGGCATATTCCGATTTTTACCTTTGTGAACAAGTTTGACCGTGAGGCACGGGATCCGTATGAGCTGCTGGATGAGATCGAGAGTGTCCTCGGTATTCACACCTGCCCGATCAACTGGCCGATCGGCTGTGGGCGCAATTTTAAGGGTGTCTATGACCGGGAGACCGAGATGGTGGAGCTCTTTACGGCGACTGCCGGTGGTACGAAGGCCGTGGCAGAACAGGACGTTTCCATCCATGATGCAGGGCTCAAGGACATGGTGGGCTTTGAGTATTATGATAAGCTGCAGGAGGATCTCGAGCTGCTCGATGGCGCTTCGGACGACTATGATCAGGAGCGCGTGAACCGTGGTGACCTGACTCCGGTCTTTTTCGGATCCGCGCTTACGAACTTCGGTGTAAAGACCTTCCTGGAGCATTTCCTGAAGATGACCCTGCCGCCTCTTCCGAGAAACAGCAGTCAGGGCATCATTGATCCAGTCAAGGAGGATTTCTCCGCCTTCGTCTTTAAGATTCAGGCCAATATGGACCCGAAGCATCGGGACCGTGTTGCATTTATGCGCATCTGCTCCGGCGAATTCGATGCCGGTATGGAAGTGAATCATGTACAGACCGGGCGAAAGGTGAAGCTGAGTCAGCCAACCCAGATGATGGCAGATGAGCGAAAGATCGTGGAGAAGGCCTATGCCGGCGACATCATCGGCATCTTCGATCCGGGTATCTTCTCGATTGGAGATACCCTGGAGCTTTCAAATAAGAAGTTTTACTATGAGGGCATCCCGACCTTCGCACCGGAGCATTTCGCACGCGTGCGTCAGGTGGATACCATGAAGCGAAAGCAGTTTGTGAAGGGCATTTCCCAGATTGCGCAGGAGGGTGCCATTCAGATCTTCCAGGAGTACAATACTGGAATGGAAGAGATTATTGTCGGCGTGGTCGGCGTGCTGCAGTTCGAGGTGCTGAGCTTCCGACTGAAGAATGAGTACAATGTTGACATTAAGCTCGACCAGCTGCCATATGGCTATATCCGCTGGGTGGAGAATTATACGGAAGTGGACATTGACCATATCCAGGGCACGTCCGACATGAAGATCGTCAAGGATCTGAAGGACCGTCCACTGCTTCTGTTTGCGCATGAGTGGTCGGTAGGCATGGTGCTGGAGCGAAATAAGGAGCTGAAGCTGACCGAGTTTGGTCGAAACTAAAGGAAGTCTTGGCTTGAAGGACCATATGGATACGGGCAGGAATGAAACCGAGCCTTCCCATATCGCATGGAGCATATTGAAAGGATGAATGACAATGAATGAGAAAGTAAACAAGTGGATCGAGGAACATCTCGAGGAGTATCTTCAGGATCTTACAGCCTTCTGTTCGATCAATTCCGTAAAGGGCGCCTATGAGGAGGGAAAGCCATTTGGCCAGGGCTCCTTCGAGGCACTGAATTTCGGTATTGACCTTGCCGAGAAGTATGGCTTCCCGGTGAAGCGCTATGATGGCTACATTGGCACGGCAGATTTCGATCCGAGCCTTCCGAGAACGCTGGATATGCTGGCGCATACCGATGTCGTACCGGCAGGCGAGGGTTGGACGGTGACGGAGCCGTTTAAGCCGATTGTAAAGGATGGCCGTATCTATGGCCGCGGCACATCGGATGATAAGGGACCGCTGCTCTGCGCGCTGTATGCGATGCGAGCACTGAAGGAGACGGGTGTCGAGCTGAAGAAGGGTGTACGTCTTGTCATGGGCGCGGACGAGGAAACCGGCTCGGGCGAGGACATTGACCGCTACTATGCGACGGAGCCGGAGGCAGAGATGACGTTCTCTCCGGATGCAGAGTTCCCACTCATCAATATCGAGAAGGGTCAGTTCCGTGGCACACTTTCGAAGAAGGTAGAGGAGTCCACAGCACTTCCGCGCCTCACGTCCCTGCAGGCAGGTCTTGCGGTGAATGCCGTTCCACAGAAGGCGGTTCTTCATTTTGAAGGCCTTGACATGGAGCTTGCAAAGACGGCCATGGCAGAGGTAAGCGCAGCCTATGGCGTAGAGTGCACACAGACCGGTGTAGACGAAATCACGATTGTTGGTGAATCTGCACATGCATCGACCCCGGAGACCGGAAAGAATGCAGGCCTTGCGGCGATGATCCTTGCAACGAAGCTTCCGCTTGCAGACTGTGCACAGCTTGAGGCCATCCGGGCAATGCTCGAGATCTTCCCATGGGCGGAGACCGATGGTGAGCATCTCGGCATCAAGATGGAGGATGCGGAGTCTCATGCACTGACCTGCACACCGGATCTCTATCATGTGGATCCGAGCTATGTAGAGGTAAAGTTTGACAGCCGTACACCGGTCATGGCTACGAAGGAGAACTGTCAGGATGTGGCAGCAAAGACGGCAGCAGCACATGGCTTCGACTTCGAGACACCGGGCATGGTTCCGCCACACAGAGTACCAGCCGACAGTGAATTTGTTCAGAAGCTTCTGCATGCCTATGAGTCCGTGACCGGTCTCAAGGGTGAGGCGATGGCCATCGGTGGTGGCACCTATGTACACGACCTGAAGAACGGCGTGGCCTTCGGTGCAGTGCTGCCAGGTGTGGATACACGTATGCATGGTGCTGATGAGTTCTTCGATCTCGACAATATCGTCCTTGCGACGAAGGTCTATGCCGAGGCGATCCTTGAGCTCTGCTCATAATACCTCATGGAGGACCCGCGGAACGAAGACGTAGGGCCTCTTCGATAGCAGTGCCCATAAAGCCGATGGTACCAACGGTTGAACAGGGTAGAATCACAGATAGAACCACGAAATTCATGTCCGCTATAGGAAACCCCTATAGCGGACTATTGTTAATTCGTATTTGCATTTAGGTTATGGAAGTCGTAAACTGTGGGGCATATTAAGGAGGCAGTGAGTGAAAGACGTCGAACCCGCGGCCTCGGGAGGATATAGAGTATGGCAAAGGGCGATAAAATCATCCAGTTAGTGAATATGGGCAAGACCTTCCACACCGCGAGTGGGGATGTCGTTGCGCTCGATGACATTAATCTGGATATTCTGGAGGGAACCATCCAGGGCATCATCGGTCTCTCCGGTGCAGGAAAGTCGACACTGGTTCGCTGCATCAACTATCTGGAGATTCCAACGAGCGGTCAGGTCCTTTTCGAGGACCACTCGCTCGGCGATATGAGTGCGAAGGAGGTGCGTCTCGCACGTCGTAAGATGGGCATGATCTTCCAGCAGTTTAATCTTCTGGATCAGCGGAATCTTCTTCGAAACGTCACCTTCCCACTGGAAATTGCAGGTGTGGAGAAGAAAAAGGCCACGGAGCGTGCCATGGAGCTTCTGAAGCTCGTGGGGCTGGAGGATCGCGTGAAGAACTATCCTTCGCAGCTGTCGGGTGGTCAGAAGCAGCGTGTCGCGATTGCGCGGGCACTGGCGACGAATCCACGGGTGCTGCTCTGTGATGAGGCGACATCGGCACTGGATCCGAAGACCACAAAGCAGATTCTCGATCTTCTGAAGAAAATCAATCAGGAGATGGGCGTGACGGTCATCGTCATTACGCATCAGATGTCCGTGATTGAAGCCATCTGTGACAATGTTGCCATCATTGACCACAGTCACATCGCGGAAAGCGGTCCGGTATCGGAGGTCTTCAATCATCCGAAGACAGAAATCGGACGCCGACTGATTCTCGGAGATGGCAATGCCAATGCAATCCAGCCGGTCAACTTCGGTGAAAGCCAGAATCCGAAGATCCGGATCACCTTCGATGGGCAGAATGCACATGCACCGATCATCTCCGATATGATTCTGAGCTGTCATGCACCGGTCAACATTCTCTTCGCGAACACAAAGGAAGTGGAGGGGGAGGCCCTTGGCCAGATGGTCGTGGAGCTTCCGGATAATCCAGAGGAGGCAGAACGCATTACGCAGTATCTGAAAACAAAGAATATTCGCTTTGAGGAGGTGAAGTAAGATGGACGCATCATCCATTTCCATGTATTTAGAGGAAACCTGGGCAACCATTTATATGACGCTGATCTCGAGCAGCATTTCATATCTGATCGGCATTCCGCTGGGCGTGATCCTGGTGGTTACGGATAAGGATGGCATTCATCCGATGACGGCGGTGCATACCGTGCTCGGCGTACTCATTAACATTTTCCGTTCCATTCCGTTCCTCATCCTGCTCGTCATGGTGCTTCCACTGACGAAGATTCTGGTGGGAACCACGCTGGGACCGAAGGCCATCATTCCACCGCTGATCATTGCATCGGCACCGTATATCGGGCGGATGGTGGAGTCGAGCCTGAAGGAGGTCAATGCAGGGGTCATTGAAGCTGCGAAGTCCATGGGCGCAACGAATGCTCAGATCATTTTCAAGGTCCTGCTTCCGGAAGCGAAGCCGAGTCTTCTTGTTGGTGCAGCCATCTGCATCACGACGATTCTGAGCTATTCCGCAATGGCCGGCTTCGTTGGTGGCGGCGGACTGGGCGCCATTGCCCTGAACTATGGCTACTACCGTTATCAGACCGATATCATGCTGGTGGCCGTGGCGGTACTCGTTATTCTGGTACAGATCATCCAGGAGTTCTGGATGCGCCTGAGCGCAAAGACCGATAAGCGCGCGAGAAATTAATTCATGTATATTTTGCAGAGCCGCTCATGTCCGGACCGCCGGGATATGACAGAAGATGGGGCGTGAGAGGAGCTGCTGAATATAAATATCATGCAGAACTGCATAAAAACCGACGCAGGACGTCGGTGAGGAGGAAAATTATGAAGAAGAACATTACACTTGCACTTGCTGCTGTTCTTGCAGCAGCATCTCTTGCAGCCTGTGGCTCATCCTCAGCACCTGAGGCAACCACGGCAGCTGCAACCACCGCAGCAGCTACGGAAGCTGCTACCACAGAGGCCGCAGAGGAGACGACGGCTGCTGCAGAGGAAACCACCGCTGCTGCAGAGGCTTCCGATGAAATCGAGCCACTCGCAGAGTCTGTCGACATTAAGATTGGTGCAACGCCAAGCCCACACGCAGAGATTCTGGAGGCAGCAAAGGATGATCTTGCGGCTGCAGGTGTCAACATTGAGATTGTTACCTACAACGACTATGTACAGCCAAACCTTGCAACGGAGCAGGGAGAGATCCAGGCAAACTATTTCCAGCACCAGCCATACCTTGATGACTTCAATGCAGAGAACAAGACCGACCTTGTTTCTGTAGGTAAGATTCACTATGAGCCGTTCGGCATCTATGCTGGTAAGTCTTCTGATCTTTCCAACATTGCGGATGGCGCACAGATCGCGGTTCCAAACGATACCACGAACGAGGCACGTGCCCTTCTTCTTCTTCAGGACAATGGCATCATCAAGCTGAAGGATGGCGCTGGTCTGAAGGCAACCAAGCAGGATATCGTAGAGAATCCTCACAATGTAGAGCTTCTTGAGGTAGAGGCTGCACAGATCCCTAGATCTGTAGACTCTGTTGATTTCGCCTGCATGAACGGTAACTATGCAATCGAGGCTGGCTTCAAGCCATCGGATGCACTGGTTCAGGAGGATCCGAACTCTGAGGCTGCACAGACCTATGCAAACATCGTCGCTGTAGCTGCAAAGGATCAGGATGCAGACTGGGCGAAGAAGCTCGTAGAGGTTCTTCAGTCGAAGAAGGTTTCAGACTTCATCAACGAGAAGTATGAGGGCGGCGTTATTCCGATTCAGTAATCCGGGATACGATCGTAATCGAGAAGGGCTTCGGAGGAAACTCCGAGGCTCTTTTTTGTGTGCGGCGGCGGTCTGAAAAAGCGATCGTTCAAAGAAAAATGAATGAGTCCGTGCGTACTCATAACTTTTTCATTTGCCCCTTCCTATTTCAGCCTGATCGTAGTATAGTAATACACGCACACAAGATATAGTATATAAACACTTGTATAAAAACCATATTTGGTAAACCACTAGTAAATAAAAGAAAAATCCGAACGACAGCGTCAGACAGAAAGAGGGAAAAAGAGCGATGAGTACAGCAGAAAACAGGACAGAAGCAAAGCAGAATGTCATTAAGCGGAATGGAAAAGAGGTCAGCTTTGATATCTCGAAAATCGCCAATGCCATTCGAAAGGCCAATAAGGAAGTCGAGCCGATTTATCAGATGAATGAGTATCAGATTGACGGTGTGGCGGAAAATGTTGCAAGCCAGTGCGCAAAGCTGGATCGTGCCGTTTCCGTGGAAGAAATCCAGGATATGGTCGAGACGGGCATCATGGAGATGCGTGGCTATGAGGTCGCACAGAAGTATGTACGCTATCGCTATACCCGTGAGCTCGCACGAAAGGCCAACACGACCGATGAAGAGATTCTTTCCCTCCTGGATCAGTCTAACGAAGAAGCAAAGCAGGAGAATTCCAACAAGAACCCGGTCATCAATTCCACACAGCGGGACTACATGGCCGGCTATGTGTCACGGGATCTGACGAATCGAGTGCTGCTGCCAGAGGAAATCACGAAGGCACACAGTGAGGGCATCATTCATTTTCATGACTCGGATTATTTTGCGCAGCGCGAGCATAACTGTGACCTTGTGAACCTCGAGGATATGCTGCAGAACGGCACCGTGATTTCCGGCACCATGATTGAGAAGCCACACAGCTTCTATACAGCCTGCAACATTACCACACAGATCATCGCACAGGTGGCATCGAACCAGTACGGCGGACAGTCCTTTACCCTCAGCCATCTGGCACCGTTTGTGGATGTCTCCCGTCAGAAGATCACGAAGCAGGTCATCGAGGAGAACGCCGATGCAGGGGTTGTGATGACCGACGAGCAGGTGCGGAAGGTTGTGGAGAAGCGTCTCCACGAGGAGGTCGTACGTGGCGTGCAGACCATCCAGTATCAGATGATCACCCTCATGACCTGCAACGGCCAGGCCCCATTCGTGACGATGTTCATGTACCTCGATGAGGTGCCGGAAGGACAGACGAGAGATGACCTTGCCATGGTGATTGAGGAAGTCCTGAAGCAGCGGATGCAGGGCGTGAAGAATGAAAAGGGCGTCTGGATTACCCCGGCCTTCCCGAAGATCATTTATGCACTGGATGAGGACAATATCTATCCACAGAGTAAGTACTATTACCTCACCGAGCTTGCAGCGAAGTGTACCGCAAAGCGCATGGTGCCGGACTACATCTCGGCGAAGAAGATGCGCGAGTATAAGGGTGATGTGTACCCATGCATGGGCTGTCGTTCCTTCCTGACCCCGGACAACGAGGAGCAGGCAGAGGGTCTGTGCAACGATGATAACAAGGCCAATGCAGGAAACTACCAGAAGGGGCAGCATAAGTACTATGGCCGCTTCAATCAGGGCGTCGTGACCATTAACCTTGTGGATGTTGCCTGCTCCTCTCACGGTGATATGGAGGCCTTCTGGCGCATCTTTGATGAGCGTCTCGAGCTCTGCCACCGGGCCCTTCGCATCCGTCATGAGCGGCTGATGGGGACGACCTCCGATGTGGCCCCGATTCTCTGGCAGTATGGTGCGCTCGCGCGTCTCCAGAAGGGTGAGAAGATCGATAAGCTGCTGTTTGGTAATTACTCGACGCTTTCCCTCGGCTATGCAGGCCTCTATGAGATGTGTGTCCGCATGACAGGAAAATCCCATACAGATCCGGAGGCGAAGCCGTTTGCCTTAAAGGTGATGCAGCATCTCAATGACAAGTGCGCGGAGTGGCGAAAGGCGGAGAACATCAGCTATTCACTTTATGGCACACCGATGGAGTCCACTACCTATAAGTTTGCGAAGGCACTGCAGAAGCGCTTTGGCGTGATTAAAGGCGTGACGGATCATAACTACATCACCAATTCCTACCATGTAAATGTACGTGAGAAGATCGATGCATTTACGAAGCTGAAGTTTGAGGCCGATTTCCAGAAGCTGTCTCCGGGTGGAGCCATCTCCTACGTGGAGGTGCCGAACATGCAGAACAACATTCCGGCCGTTCTCAGCGTGATGAAGTTCATTTATGACAATATCATGTACGCAGAGCTCAATACGAAGTCGGATTACTGCGAGTGCTGCGGCTATGACGGTGAGATTCAGATCGTGGAGGATGAAAACGGAAAGCTTGTCTGGGAGTGCCCGAACTGTGGCAATCGTGACCAGAGCAAGATGTCCGTTGCGCGCCGTACCTGTGGCTATATCGGTACACAGTTCTGGAATCAGGGTCGTACCCAGGAAATCAAGGATCGCGTGCTGCATCTGTAAGATGGAGTATCGATACACGGTGAGCCTGTGGCGAGCGTGCTCCGAGAGAAGAGCGTGGCTGACAAGACATTTATTATGAGGGCTCGTTATGCATTATGCAGAAATCAAGTATTTTGACATTGCCAATGGTCCGGGTGTGCGGGTCAGCCTGTTTGTTTCCGGCTGTACACATAAGTGCCCAGGCTGCTTCAATGAAATTGCCTGGCCGTTTGACTACGGGCAGGAATTTACCAGAGAAACAGAAGATGAGATTCTGAAGAACCTCGCGGATCCGGCGTACCAGGGGCTGACGCTGCTTGGCGGGGAGCCGATGGATCCACGAAACCAGCCAGCCGTGCTGTCGCTCGTACGCCGCTTCAAAAAGATGTATCCAGAAAAGGACCTCTGGTGCTTTACCGGGTACCTGTATGATCAGGATCTTCTCGGGAAGATGGTTGATCAGGTGCCGGAAACACGGGAGCTCCTCGGGTATATCGACGTTCTGGTGGATGGACCATTCATTCTTGCAGAGAAGGATGTGACACTTCTCTTTAAGGGCTCGGCCAACCAGCGTACGATCGATGTACAGAAATCGCTTGCGTCAGGTACGATCGTACAGTGGGATCCGGGACAGGACACAACAATTTCACATACCGCACATCTGTAGTTGGTGTATAATGAAAGGAACTGTAAGAACAGTTCCTTTCACTTTTTATAGGAAAATATACGAAGCATCCAGGACGGCTTCGTGGAGGATGACATCATGATGACGAATACACAAATTCGTGCCTTCGCACGGAATCAGTTACGTGGACACTGGGGAACGATCATTGGCGCTTGCTTTATGGTGGTGCTGTCCATGACAGTCTATACCGCTGTTCAATATGTTATCGGCGTGTTCGGCATTTTAGCGCCCATTTTTGAGGGATTTTCTACGGGAATTCTCCCGCTGCAGCACAGCTCATCTTTACTCGTACAGACACTGATGGGCATCGTCATTGCCGCCCTCCTTATACTGGGCATCGCGCTGTATGCCGGGCTATCTTTGGGGCTTCAGAAGCTCTATCTCGATATCGCGCGCGGCCGTCAAGTACGCGTCATGGATGTTTTTCGTGGCTTTCAGGATCCAATGCATGGCCTGCACTTCTTTGGAACGATCCTCATCGTCTGGCTCATTCAGATCGCGCTGCAGCTACCGCTGTTCTACATTGGCTTTCGCTTTGGAACAGACATCTTTGACTACCGCGTGACGCAGACGATCACCAGCGTCATCGTTTATATCGTAACACTCTATTTATCTATGGCAGCCTTTGCTTCCGCAGATCATCCAAGCATGACCATGGGACAGGCATTCAAGACGTCATTCCATCTCATGCGTAATAAAAAGACGAAGCTGTTTGGACTGTATCTCAGCTTTTTCGGATGGATGCTGCTGACGATCCTCACCTGTGGTATTGCAGCGATCTGGGTACAGCCCTATATCAGTGAGAGTATAACGATCTTTTATCTCAGTGCCTATAGCAGTGACTATCAGTCGAAGGTAGAGGATGCGGAGTATCGAGAGGTGGAAGACGCAGACTACCGTGAGGTTCAGGAAGCTGAGGCGCATGCGAATACTGCATGGAATGAAGCTGAAGGCAGCAGTACACCACAGGCACAGGCAGGGCAGCAAGCGAGTCCGCGCAGCTTCGAGGACATACGGCAGGAATATGTAAAAGATGATGTAAAAACGAACACAGAAGAAGGAGAAAAGCCATGAAGTGCCCGTTTTGCAATGCAGAGGATACCCGAGTCATTGACTCAAGACCCGCAGATGAAAATACCGCCATTCGGCGTCGCAGACAGTGCGAGGTGTGTGGAAAACGCTTTACAACGTATGAAAAGCTGGAAACCATGCCGATGATGGTCATTAAAAAGGATCAGAGCCGCGTGCCGTATGACCGCTCGAAGATTGAAACGGGAATCCTGCACAGCTGCCATAAGCGCCCGATTTCCACGGCGCAGATCAATCAGATGGTCGACGAGATTGAAAATGAAATTTTCGCGACCGGAGAAAAGGAGATACCGACCTCGCGCATCGGTGAGCTCGTCATGGATAAGCTGAAATCCGTCGATCAGGTCGCATATGTCCGTTTCGCTTCGGTTTATCGGGAGTTTAAGGATGTGAATACCTTTGTAGAGGAGATCGGAAAGCTGCTCACGAACCAGCAGAAGCGGGATGGGGATGCACGAAATCATATGGAAGGAAACGAAGCGCTGTAAAGTCAGCCGGTGAGATGATGGAAAAAGTAAAAATCTGCGTCCCGATTACGGGAAGAAACCAGGAGGAAATTGAACAGCAGGCACATGCGATCGCAGCGACGGAGGCTGATGTGGCAGAGTGGCGCTTCGACCTTGCCCGTGATCTCTATGTGGGGCAGGACTGGACGAGGACCCTTCCATCGATTCTGGAGATGCTTCACACCGTGCTTCATGGGAAGGAGCTTCTTTTTACGATCCGCACGGAGCAGCAGGGTGGCAGCTTCCCTGTGGATGCAAGCGCGTATCGGGAGATCGCGCTTCATGCGATTGCGAGTTCCTGCCTGAACTATCTGGACCTCGAGGATACGACCGAAGAGGCCGATGCGTGTGCCATTCTGGCTGAGGCGCATAAGAAGGGCGTTCAGGTCATTGCGTCCTACCATGATTTTGAGAAGACGCCTGCTGTAGAGGAGATTCTCACGAAGCTTCGTGCCCTTCGCGCGATGGGAGCAGATATCCTGAAAACCGCCTATATGCCGAACCGGACTTCTGATGTTGCGGCACTTCTCCTTGCAACAGCCCGCTTTAGGGAGGAGGATGACGGGAAGCATCCGCTCATCACCATGTCGATGGGAGAGCTTGGAAAAATCAGCCGTCTTGTGGGCGGCGCGTTCGGCTCCATGCTCACCTTCGCAACGGTGGGGGAGGCGAGTGCACCAGGACAGATGCCGATCGAAGAGGTCCGAAAGAGTCTGGATACGCTATACACAATCCACAGTTTTGATTGTCAGAAGCCATGATTTATGGTAATATATCCCCGAATTTATTAACGATTCATGCACTGCGTAGGCATGAATCCACCAGGTAGCTCCTGGTACGTCATATTCAAATGAAGGAACGTGCTGCTTCGTTCCGAAAATTTAAGGGGGATTTTAATATGGCAGAAGACAAAAACGCTAGAAAAGGGCTTTGGCTCGGTGGCCTTCCTTGGTGGCAGGCACTCCTTTGCATCGTACTGGTGCTTGTTCCGGTTTACTTGACAAAGTCAAGCAGTGATGGACCGAAGATGCTTGCAGCGACGACCATGACATCAGTGCTTGGCATTTGCTTCGGCTTCGCCGTGATCTTTAATGAAATCGGTGAGCGTGTTCCAATCTGGAACAAGTACATCGGTGGTGGACTTCTCGCAACCTTCTTTGGTGTTGCTGTTCTTAAGCAGTTTGGACTCATTCCAGAGGCAGGACTTGATGCGATTAATTCCTTCATTTCGGATGATGCGAATTTCCTTGAGCTCTTCATCGTCATGCTGATCGTCGGCTCCGTTCTTTCACTGGAGCGTGATATACTGCTTCGTTCCTTTGCAGGCTATATCCCGGCCATCCTCGGTGGCCTTCTCGTAGCAGCCATCCTCGGTGGTGTGACCGGTGCCATCTTCGGTATTCCGTTCTCTGATACACTGATCAAGTACACACTCCCGATCATGGGTGGTGGTAATGGTGCCGGTGCGGTTCCGCTGTCTCAGATTTATGAGCAGGTAACCGGTGACGCCGCTGCAAACTACTATTCCTTTGCCATTATCGTTCTGACGATTGCAAACATTTTCTGTATCATTGCTTCTGCAGCGCTCAATGCACTCGGTGAGAAGGTTCCGTCTCTGACGGGTGATAAGAAGACCCTGATCCGTGGCTCAGAGGAGCTTGCAAGAGATGATGAGAAGGTAAAGACCGATAATACGGATCTTGCAGGTGCTTTACTTCTTGCCTTTGCCTGCTTCGCCGTTGGCGAGATCATGAGCGGTATCGTCCTTCCGAAGATTGCAGGTGCACCGATTCATAAGTATGCCTACATGATCATCTTCGTTGTCATTCTTGCAGCGACCGGCCTCATTCCTTCCAGAGTACGTGCTGGTGCGAAGAGACTTCAGAGCTTCTTCTCTGGACAGCTTGGTATCATCATCATGGTCGGCATGGGTGCAGACTTTAACCTCGGTGAGCTCTTCAACGCGATCGCTCCGAAGAACATCATTATGGCGCTTATGATCGTGATCGGTGCCATCATTGGTTCCGCAGTTGTGGGCTATCTTGTAGGCTTCTATCCGATCGATACAGCGATTACCGCAGGTCTTTGCATGGCAAACCGTGGTGGTAACGGTGACCTTGCATGTCTCGGCGCTGCAGACCGTATGGATCTGATTGCTTACTCACAGCTTTCTTCCCGTCTTGGTGGTGGTATCGTCCTCATCATTGCATCCTTCGTATTCTCCTTCATGCTGTAATACGAATTGAATGGAAGAAACCGTCCATAACGACAATTGAATATGGAAGAGCCATTCAAGCAGCTGGCTCTACATAGGGTCGCCCAGACGGGCGACCCTTTTTGTGTTATATCCATGAGAGAGCCGCGCGAAGCGCGGAGCGGCGCATGGATATGTAAGAGGGCCGCGCTTATAAAAGACAGTCATGGCAGCCATATCCATGGATGCATCCCCGGAGGGGATATGCTATAATATGTTCATTTCACAGAACAAGGGGGAGTTCTTATGATTGTTTATTATAAGCGGATGGCCAATGCGATCATGCTGCTCGGTGCCGTACTGGGAGGCGCGCTTGGCTTTTTTTATTTTCATGGACAAATTCTGACCAATCCGGATAAAACGACCGTATTCTGGTGGGCCCTCTGGATCTTTGCAGGCATCATTCTCGGACGTTTGGCAGCCTCTATCTGTGCGAACAGGCGTCTTCAAAAGGTACAGAAACAACTGTATATTGATGCCGATCCGGCCGGTTTCTTAAAGAGCTTTGAAGTGGTTAACGCGCGTGTGCCGAAGAACCTGGCAGAGTATGCGAACGGTCAGCACTGGATTTCCTATGCGAAGGAAGCACTGGGGGATTTTGAAGGTGCCTGGGATGCCATCAAGGATCTGAAGCCGGAGGAGCTTCGCATCCATGCGCTGACAAGCTCGGCCCTGGTGGTAAACCAGAAGGCCAATCTGCAGATTCTGCGCGGGGATCTCGAGGCAGCCGGCTTCCAGATCGAGGATCTGAAGCATCTGCAGGAGGTTTCTGTAAAGCGTGCAGCTCGTCTCGCAGAAAATCTGAAGCAGCAGATCCGTGTGCATGAAGCGCGCATCGCTGCAGCCGAAGGACGCACGGATGCCGACATTGCCTACCTGGAAGAAGAAATTCAATATGCTGGAAATGTCATTTATCGAAAGGAAATCCAGCTGGAGCTTGCCGAATACTACCTTCGTGCGGGGCAGCCAGAGAAGGCAAGAACCTACCTGCAGGCGATTCTGGAAAATCGAAAGGGCCTTTATACGGAAAAGCGGGCAGAAGAGCTTCTTTCACATCCGGAGAAGGTACGTACCTGGCAGAAGCCGGTACGCAATGAAAATGGAGAAAAGGTGGGAGAAGAAGATCAGGATGGATTTGTAGTCATCCGGGAATAAAGAGGAAGAAAATGAAATTTGAAAAAAAAGATATCCGACGTCTGATCGTCGTCGTGCTGGCCTCACTTCTGATGGCCATTAATATTAAAACCTTCGTACGGACCGGTGGTTTATATCCGGGCGGTGCGACGGGGCTCACCATCCTGATTCAGCGTGTCAGCGCACTGGTGCTGGGACATGAGCTTCCATATTCACCGATCAATATTCTCTTAAATGCGATCCCAGTCTATATTGGCTTCCGCTTTATCGGAAAGAAATTCACCTTCTTTTCGCTCATTATGATCCTTCTGACCGGCTTTTTCACCGACCTCATGCCGGCACATGTCATCACCTATGATGTTCTGCTGATCGCGATTTTCGGCGGCATCATTAACGGTGTGGTTATCAGTCTCTGCCTGAGTGTCGATGCCACAACGGGAGGCACGGATTTTATCGCCATCTATCTCAGCCAGCGCCGCGGCATGGAAACCTGGAATCTGATTCTCGGCTTCAATGTACTGATCCTCGGTGCAGCGGGCATTCTCTTTGGCTGGGATAAGGCTCTGTATTCCATCGTATTCCAGTATGTATCCACACAGACCCTGCATACACTGTACCGTGACTATCAGCGCCAGACGCTTTTCGTCGTCACAGATAAGGCGGAGGAAATTGCAAAGATGATTTATGATGAGACCCACCATGGCGCCTCCATCATGCAGGCCGAGGGTGCGCATGAGCATAAGGATCATCAGGTGCTGTACTCGGTTATTGCGGCGGATGATGCCCGCCACGCCATCACACGTATTCGGGAAATCGACCCACATGCCTTTGTAAACTCCATTCGGACGACGGAGCTTGCCGGGCGCTTCTACATGCGGCCGAAGGACTGACGGAGGGACGCCACATCAGAAGCCACGTAAAGAAGATATGTAAAATCAGACCGAGGAGCCCCGGAGGGGGCCGGCCAGAAGCCAGTACTCCAGAATCGGAAAAACATGAAATCGGACCTTAAGAAGCACTAGACCCTCTGCAATCGTCGCGTTTTCCTGATGAAAACGCTCCGTTGTCAGAGGGTGCTAAGGAAAAATTCTCCAGGGAGACGATGCCATGCTATGCGCCTATGGCGCAGGCATCGTCGCTTGATTTTGCCACGGTTGTGGCAAAACAGCCTCGCCGCCTGGGGGCATCCATGCGCATAGCGCATGGATCAGTTCCAAGTGCTTCTAGAAGGTCCGATTTTGGTTTTTCAACGATTCTTACGTATGGCTTCTGGCCGGCCCCCCTCCGGGGCTCCTCGGCTTACTTTTACACGTCCTCTTTGCGTGGCTTCTGGTGTGGCCTTCCGTGCCTGCGGACCAGTGGCTTCTGTCAGTCCTGCTGGAATTTTTCTCGGAGAAGCGCAAGTAGGAGCTCGTCTGCCTTCGAGAGGAAGGCGCCTTTTAACGTGGCGATGCAGAGATCCCAGTAGGCCGGGTAGGAGGCCTCGATCGAGAAGAAGGCCGGTGGATTCTCAAAGCTGTTTGCAGCGACGTACTCCGATGGCAGCATGGTGACACCCATGTCTTCCGCGGCGAGCTTTTCAAGGCTCATGTAGTTCTTGCACAGGAGCCGAATCTCTGGCTGTATACCAGCCTCGCGAAGCACGGAATCCGTCACATGACGGATGCGCTGCTCCTTATGAAGCGTGAGCAGTGGCTGATCCGCGAGGAGGCGCACATCCAGTACAGGGTAAGGATACCCGGAGAGGGATACGGATTTTTCTACGAGCGGGTTCTTCCGGGACATGGCGATGACGAAAGGGTAGCGCTTCAGCACCTCATAGTGAATCGACGGGTTTACATAGGAGCCATAGACCGGTGCATGCATGATGGAAAAATCGAGATCTCCAGAGATGAGATGCTGTTCCTGCGGCTCGGTGGAGCCTTCAAAGATATCGATGGTGATGCCTGGATAGCTTCGCTGATATTCTGGAAGAAATTTCGGCAGGATGATGGCTCCCAGATGATGGGTCACGCCAAAGCTGATGTGCCCCACTTTCAGGTTATTGATGTCGGTGATTTCCGAAGAAAAGTCGTCGTAGATCTTCAGCACCTGACAGGCCATCTGGTAGTACTTTTCACCTGCAAAGGTGAGCTTCAGACCGTCCGAGCTTCGGATGAAGAGCTTGGTGCCGATGCCTTCTTCGATACGCTGCAGCGACTGCGAAAGAGAAGGCTGGGTCACGAAGAGCTTCTTTGCGGCTTTTGAAATATTGCCCATATCGGCGGTGGTTTTTACATAGATGAGTTCACGTGTGGTCATAAGGCTTCCTCACTTTTATAAAACTGCACTTAACTGTACCACAGACTGAATCCATATGGTAAGATGAATTGAAACAAAATTACTGTGTCGCTTTGGCGAATGAAGAAGGAGCAGTACGATATGGAAGGTACTGCGAAATTCAGTGAAGAAAAGAGAAAGAGTATAACAATGGATAAAAATTATACGGCGGTTCTGTTTGACCTTGATGGGACGATCATGGATTCAGGACCTGGCATCATGAAATCGGTGCAGTATGCCCTGGATCATTTCGATCGTCCGAACGAGCCGGAGGAAACGCTTCGGAAATTTGTCGGTCCGTCCCTGATGGACAGCTTTACCCATCTTTATGGGATGTCGGAGGAGGATGCCACAAGGGCAGTAGAGCTGTATCGAGAGGTCTATCCGACGAAGGGGATTTTTGATGCGACTCCGTATAAGGGCATCGAGGAGGTTTTCCGTACGCTGCAGGCGGAGGGACGGAAGCTGGTTCTTGTGACGTCCAAGCCGCACATTTTTGCAGAACGCATCCTGGAGCACTTCGGTTTTACATCGTACTTCTGCTATCAGACGGGGCCGGAGCTCGATGACCATGACAGTCGGAAAGCACGGCTCATCCGAAAGGCCATGGACGCGCTGAAGTTCGAAAAGACAGAGTGTGTCATGGTCGGCGACCGGATGTTTGACATTGACGGAGCCGTGGAAGCAGGGATCGATTCCATTGGCGTGACCTATGGCTATGGCGATCGCGCAGAGCTTCAGAATGCAGGTGCGACATATATCGTGGATTCTCCGAAGGAAATCCTCTCGATTCTTCAACAGGAATGAGGTTTTCGCCTTCCTTAGGAGAAGGAGACCCATAGGAGTAAAGGTGCCGCGAAGGATGCGGCTGGAAAAGCACCGCGAAGGCGTGGTGCGACATAAAGGAGGCAGCTATGCTAAAGGATCTGGTGTTAAAGAATCGAAGCTATCGTGGATATCATGAGGACCGTACGGTATCGAGAGAGGAGCTTGTGGAGCTTATCGATGATGCTCGTCTCACGGCGTCGGGTGGAAACAAGCAGCCGCTCAAGTACTATATTGCGAATCAGAAGGAGGAAGTGGAAGCCATTCTCGCAACGACGAAGTGGGCAGCAGCCCTTCCAGAGCTGCACCTTCCGAAGCCAGGAACCCATCCGACTGCTTTTGTGATCATTCTTCAGGATACGAGCATCCAGCCAAATCTTCAGGCAGCCATGATTGATGTCGGCATTGCCGCACAGACGATCACCCTGGCCGCGACCGAAAAGGGACTGGGTGGACTCATGATTCGGAACTTCGGACTGAAGCCGCTGACAGAGCTGCTGGGTCTTTCGGAAAATCTCGTACCGATTCTCGTGATTGCCCTCGGTGCACCGGCAGAGAACGTAGAGCTTGTGCCGGTATCAGCAGGTGGAGACATCAATTATTACCGAGATGAAAAGGGCACGCATTATGTTCCGAAGCGGGCGCTTGAGGAGATCGTGCTGGAGAAGAAGTAAAAGAGAGATATTTATCGTTTTTAAATATTCTTTTGGAGAAAATGGGCTGTCGCACGAAAGGGTGTGTCAGCTCATTTTCCACTTTAGTCAGAAAAACCTGAGTCAAGTAAAACTGAGTAAAACTTGACTTGAGAAACGGGCAATTCTAGAAGCATCCTTGAAGCGAGGGCATTCCATAATGGAATGCCCTTATTTCATTATTGCATTTCCTCTTCGTGCAGTTCACACGGTAAAATAAATACAGAAAGACTTGATAAAAATTTAACTATTTCGTGCAACAGCGAGAGACTCCTTCCTGTGTCGAAGAAGGAAAAGGCTGCATGGAATAGACGCACCCTTTTTATTTCAGGAGGTAAACATGGGCGATTCATTAACCAGAAAGATTATCCGCTCCCATATGGTCAAGGGCTCGATGACACCGGGCGAGGACGTATTTGTCAAGGTTGACCAGACGCTGACCCACGACATCAATGCCGTGATGACCTATCTTGGCTTCGAGCAGCTGGGGATTCCAACACAGGTAAAGACCTCGGTATCCCATCTCGATCACAATCTTCTCTACATTGATTTTAAGACGCCGGATGACCACAATTATCTGCGTACCATCGCAGAGAAGACCGGCGTGTATGTATCGAGACCGGGCAATGGCATCTGCCACATGGTACAGACCTCTCGCTTCGCCGTTCCTGGCGAGCTTCTGATGGGTGGTGACAGCCACACGCCATCAGGTGGTGCGGTTGGTATGCTGTCGATCGGTGTCGGCGGCATGGACATTACCACGGCGATGGCCGGTGTTCCGATGCGTCTCACGATGCCGAAGGTTGTAAAGGTAAATCTTACCGGAAGGCTGAAGGCCGGCGTGAATGCGAAGGAGGTCGTACTCGAGATGCTCCGCCGCGTTACCATCAAGGGTGGCCTCGGAAAGGTATTTGAGTATGTCGGAGAGGGTGCGAAGACCCTGTCCGTGCCAGAGCGTTTAACCATCGCCAACATGGGTGCGGAGATGGGGGCAACCACCTCGATCTTCCCGGCCGATGAGGTCGTCAAGGCCTTCATGGAGGCTCAGGAGCGCGGAGATCAGTATACCGAATTCCTTCCAGATGCCGATGCCGAGTATGATGAGGAGATGGACCTTGACCTCAGTGCGCTTGAGCCACTGATCGCGCTGCCACACCAGCCGGACAATGTGGTTCCGATGAGCAGTCTCACGGAGCATCCAGTGGTGCAGCAGGTCTTTATGGGCTCCTGCACGAACGGATCCTACAGCGATTTTGCAAAGGCTGCCCTCGTGATGCAGGGACGTCATGTCAGTGAGAACCTTCAGTGCACCGCCGGGATCGCAAGCAAGCAGATCTATAAGCAGCTCATGAAGGATGGCTACCTTGACATGCTCGTGGATGCCGGTGTACGAATTCTCGAGCTGAGCTGTGGCCCATGCTGTGCCATTGGTCAGGTGCCGCCAACGAACGGCATTGCGGTTCGTACCTCGAACCGGAACTTCCGTGGCCGTGCAGGTTCACCAAATGCCAATGTTTACCTTGTATCACCGGAGACCGCAGCGGCGACGGCCATCAAGGGTACCTTCGCTACCGCCGAGGAGATCATGGGGGCCGATGTCGAGAAGCTCGCAAAGATCGAAGAGCCGATGCATTACATGGTCGATGATGCCATGATCATTCCGCCACTTCCAGAAGAGGAGAGAAAGAAGGTCGAGGTTATCAAGGGACCGAACATTGCCTTCCTCCCAGTACCAGAGAAGCCAGAGAAGAACCTCTGTGTCAAGATCTCACTGAAGGCCGGAGACAATATTTCAACCGATGATATTACACCAGCCGGTGCAGAGTTCTCCTCCATGCGTTCGAACATTCCGCTGATGTCGAAGTACTGCTACAACCGCTATGATCCGGAATTCTCGGAGCGCGCACGGAAGCTTGGGAAGTCCATCATCGTCGGCGGTGAGAACTATGGCCAGGGCTCTTCCCGTGAGCATGCCGCCATCAACCCGATGTACCTCGGCGTGAAGGCAGTCATTGCCAAGAGCATTGCCCGTATCCATAAGGGAAACCTCATTAACCACGGCATTGTACCGATGATCTTCGAGAACCCGGAGGACTACGACAAGCTCGAGCAGATGGATGAGCTCGCCATCGATGACTTTACCGGACAGATCCCAACGAAGGAAGTAACGGTACGCGACATCACGAAGGGAATCTCCTTCAAGTGCCGCCTGGAGCTTTCAGAAGCACAGCTCGCGGTCGTCCTTGCGGGTGGACAGCTGCGCTACTTAAAGCAGCAGCTTGTTGAGATGGGCGTATTGAAGAAAGAAGATCTTGAGAAATAAAAGATCGAGATGATTTCCAGCATTTTCTGCTGAAAACGTCTCCATCGGAGGTTCATGTTTTCTGCTTGGTAACTCACGGATCTTATATATCCGCTGGGCTATTAAGCAGATTTTTTATAAGGAGGAACGAAGATGAAGTATGCGTATGTTGGCTGTCGGACCACAAAGAAGAGAAACGCGAGAGGCAAGGGACTTGTGGTGTATGAAATCCAGCCAGATGGCAGTTGGAAGGAGAAGCAGTGTCTGTTTACAGAGGATAATCCAAGCTTCCAGTGCATTGATAAAGAGAAGAAGTATCTCTACAGCGTGCATGGCGATCTTACCCTGGTGTCCTCGTACGCGATTCAAGAGGATGGTACACTGCAACATCTGAATACCATCGACATTGGTGGAAAGAATCCAGTGGATATTACGGTAGATAAGGAAAACAAACACGTCATTGTAGCAACCCTGCAGGGAGGAACACTTTATACGATTGCACGAAATGCGGATGGCTCTCTTGGAGAGGTGGTTGCCAAGTTTACCTATGAAGGGAAGGAAGAGGAGAAAGTCTCGACCGTACATCAGTGCCTCTGGGATCAGAAGAAAAACTATATCTTCGCTTGTGCGCAGGGAAGAGTGAATGGCTATGGTCAGATGCGCACCTTAAAGTACGATGGTGCGACGGGAACACTGACGGAAACCGACCGCTTCATGGCAAGAACCTGGGATGAGCCACGACATGCAGCCATGCACCCAAACAACCGCTGGCTTTATATGTGTGAAGAAAAGGGGGATAAGGTTCTATATTTCCAGTTTGATGAGATGACAGGAAAGCTGACACCGCTGCAGGAGCTATCTACCGTACCGGAGACTGTGACAGCGTATTCGGATGCCAGTGAAGTGATGGTGGATCCATCCGGTCAGTGGGTGCTGGTTTCAAACCGTTACACGGACAGCATGGCCGTCTATCATATTGATCAGACAACAGGATATCTGAAGACCACAGGGTTCTTCCCTTGCCTTGGAAAGACGCCGCGCTTCTTTACCTTTGCATCCAACGGAAAGTGCTATGTAGCCAATGAAGACAGCGATACCATCATCGAGTTCAACTTCGATCCGGTGACTGGACAGCTGGTGCCGACCTTAAACATCATTCCTACAGGAAGCCCGGTCTGCATCACGTTCTTAGACTAAAAAGCTAATTTTAATATACCAGAGACCACCCTGAGGGACGGACATAGAGGCATCCCTCAGAGTGGATATACCCTACTAAAGGAGGTACTCATATGAATCTGGCAGTGATTTCACTCGTTGCCCTGCTGATTGCGATTGCACTCGGTTATTTTAAAAATATGAATGTCGGTATCGTCAGCATTGCCCTCTCGATGATTCTGGGCTTGCTTTTTGATATCAGCGCGAAGGATCTCTTGAAGGGCTTCAGCTCATCTCTTTTCTTTCAAATGGCGGGCATTACCTTTCTGTTTGGTATCGTCAAGGCCAATGGTACGCTGGAGCTGACTGCAAAGAAAATCATTCGCCTTGTTGGAACAAATCCGATTGTTATTTCGATTGCGATGTTTCTGATTGGCGCGGTACTGAGTGCCGTCGGTCCAGGTGCAATTCCTTGTCTTGCCATCATTCCGGTCATTGCGATTCCTATCGCGATTTCCGTCGGCATCAACCCGATTATGCTGTCTTGCATCGGTGATCTCGGTGTACAGGCAACCCGCATGAGCCCGCTGACACCAGAGGCTGCGGTTGTTCGAAACCTGATGGAGGAACAGGGCATCGAGAGTGGGACCGTTCCACTGATGTTCGCGCTGGCAATCACCTGTGTTATTCTGGCCGTAATTCTTTTCATTTACTATAAAGGATATAAGCCGGACACAAGTATGATCTCCGCAGCGAAGGAAGAACTCCCGAAGCTGAATTTCCACCAGATCTCATCTCTTGTGGGACTTCTGGTGCTCGCCATCGGTGTACTCTTTTTCTCGTTCAATGTCGGCTTTGCGGGCTTTACCATTGGATCGGTACTTGTACTCCTGGGTGCAGGCAATGACAAGGATGCCATCAAGGCTGTGCCATGGAATGTCATCTTCATGGTTATGGGTGTTGGGATCCTTATGAACATCATCACGATTTCCGGTGGCATTGATATCCTGGTGGCTGGACTCGAAAAGGTACTTTCGGAGAAGACGGCATCCTGCGGTATGGGCATTCTGGCTGGTATCATGTCCTTCTTCAGCTCAGGCCTCGGCGTGGTTTTCCCAACCCTCATTCCGACGGCCGGCGACCTGGCAGCAGGTCTCGGAGCGAATCCAGTGGAAATCTGTGCAGCCATCGTCATCGGTGGTACTGTCACTGGTTATTCGCCGATTTCCACAGCCGGCGCACTGATGATGGCCGGTGTTGCGCAGCAGGAGAATGCAGAGGAACGCTTCCCATCAAAGAAGATTTTCGTTGAGCTCTTTGCAGTGGCGTTCATCGCTCTTGCGCTGCTTGCCATCCTCGCGATCCTCGGTGTCTATGGCATCGCTGTGAGTCTCGCATAAATCCATGATTCTGCCGGAGGCGTGCGGGCTGGCACCAGACGCCACACGGAAAAATCGTGAAAAATCAAAATTTGCCTCTTTAGAACCAGTTGGAGCAATTTCTCCTTAGCACCCCGCGAAACGCAGCTGTTTTCATCTGGAAAACAGCTACGATTGAGCGGGGCCTACTGGTTCTTAGAGGCAAATTTCAGATTTTTCCGATTTCGAAGTACTGGTGTCTGGTGTCAGCTCACGCGCCTCCGACAGGTGCAGATAGATA